>Ga0256866_1000175_pt1 | contig 12696 bp, 12 predicted proteins | sample RVTome_16_FD_187338 | JGI IMG/M metagenome (GOLD analysis project Ga0256866, IMG submission 187338) | Soil microbial communities from uranium-contaminated site in the Upper Colorado River Basin, Wyoming, United States - RVT152D67 HiSeq ...
GCAACATCCGCATCTCGGCTACTTAAGACTTCTCGCAGGATCGGTGTCTGGCCAGACTTCGGTCCAGGTGCTCGGCGAGACGCTCCCACATTGCGGCTGCCCACCGGTGTCATTGGTGTGGCTCTCTCATGGCCTGCGGTCTCGCCGGGCGCCGCGCGAGGAGAGGCTGGAAAGGGGTCTGTTCTGCTCGAAGTAGCGGTGCCCTCCTTGCTCAGTTCTGACCCACTGAGGCAGGAGGCACGACATGGGCGTCATCATCGGGATGGACCCACACAAGCGTTCCGCCACCATTGAGGTGGTCGACGAGCGGGGACAGATCCTCGCCGTGGGGAGATACGGCACGGACAGGGCCGGATACGCCGAGATGCTCCAAGCCGGCCGGAAGCACCCGGATCGGCTGTGGGCGGTCGAGGGCTGCAACGGGATCGGCAGGCACCTCGCGCATCGGCTCGTGCATGACGGGGAGACCGTGGTCGACGTGCCGACGAAACTGTCCGCGCAGGCCCGGGTGTTCGCGACCGGCAACGGCCGCAAGACCGATCCGGTCGATGCGCACTCGGTCGCGATGGTCGCGCTGCGCACCCCGAACCTGCTGCGGGTCGAGGTCGATGACGACCTGATCGTGATGGGCATGCTGGTCGACCGACGCGACGAACTCGGCCGGGCGCGCACCCAGACCATCAACCGGCTGCACAGACTGCTCTTGGAGCTTTTCCCAGGCGGAGCACCGCAATTCCTGTCCTCGCGCAAGGCCCGAGTGATGATCGCCACTATCAAGCCCCGCGACCTGGTCGGCAAGACCCGACGGCGCCTGGCCGTGGAGCTGATCGTCGAGCTCGAGGCCATCGACAAGAGGATCAAGGCCGTCAAGAAGGAGCTCGCGGTCCTGGTCGAGGCCCGCGGATCCACCCTCATGGGCCTCACCGGCATCGGTCCCTCCGGTGCTGCCCGCCTGCTGGCAGACGTCGGCGACATCCACCGCTTTGCCGACCGCGACCGGTTCGCGTCCTGGAATGGCACCGCGCCCCTGGATGCCTCCTCCGGCGACCAGAAGCGACACCGGCTCTCCCGCGCAGGCAACCGGCGCATCAACCGGACACTGCACATCATGGCCGTCGTCCAGCTTCGCAACCCCACCGAAGGACGCGCCTACTTCGATGCCAAGAAAGCCGCCGACAAGACCTCAATGGAGGCCATGCGTGCGCTGAAACGCCGGCTCTCCAACGTCGTCTACGCCCAGATGACCGCCGACCAGAAACGACGAGAAGCAGCGAGCCCGGGAGGGCACTCGGGGACGACTCTGCAATCCAGCGTGACCGACCTGACCCCAGACGTCGGCTCTTCGGACAAGCCACTTCCCGGACCCGCCACCAACCAGCCTAGAACTGTCCTCCCAGCCGTGTCTTGACTTAAAGGGGTGCCATGAGCGGACGTCGGGCCGTCGTCTTTGTTGCAGACTGCGGTAATGAGGTCTCGACAATGACCGGCGAAGGCGACAGGCTGCGATTCCCCCGCTGCGCTCGCTCGGGTTCGACGCGGCCCGGATGGGGACGTCCCGCTGAATGTGGTGGGGTTCGCGGTCGCCAGACTCAGGCCGGTTTTAGTCGGCGGATCAGATGGTAGGCCTTGCAGCCCAAACACAGCCCGGTGGATGCGTTGAGGGCTGCCACGCCGAAGGCGAGAGCGGTGAGGCTGTAGCCAGCGACATCGACGCCGAGTGCAAAGGTGGTCAGCGCCAGAGCGGTGAACACGAAGCCGACGAATTGGGCGAATCTCGGCGGCCGAGCATCCTCCAACTCGGCTGGCGCTCCGATCCGCGGCCAGATGACACGGGCGAAGATCTGCGCCCACAACGACCACTGAAAACTCACGAACGCGGTGAACGCAAACACGGCGACCTGGGAGGCGAGCAGGCCGAGACCCAATGGTCGAGCAACGTCAACGATGAGCAGCACGACGGCGAGCACGCTCGCTGTGGCCCCGGCGCTAAATCGCAAGAGGCGCGGATCGACATGGCCGCGGAGCGGGCACGCGCCAATACTGGTGCGGCGCATGTGGTTCTCCAGAGAGTGGGATGCCAGCTAGTCCGATCCAGGTCAGGGTACTCGGCCCACACCTGCATCTGTTCGGACCAGTGTTTGAACCACGGGCGCCGCCGGATGCGAGCCCGCAAAAAGTAAGACCGCGGTGCAGGCGCCCGCTCTCGCACCGTGCTCGTGTCCGAGACGACCCTGGCCATCGAGCTGCCCGGCAACGACGACCTGGTCGTGCGCCGCACCACAACCCAAGCCGTGCGTAGCATCAAAGGTCAGCGGCCACGGACCGCCAACCCCACAGTTTCCTAGGCCATGTGTCGCACATCAGGTGGCGAACATGTGTCGCGGATCTGTTGTCGGATCACAGCCCCGGATCACAGCCCCGGTACACGGCGGGCGCACTCGGGTCGTCTGCCGATCGGCCTCCTGGGCCGGGCACAGCGGCAGGCTGGAGCAACCGGAAGGATTCAGAGCACACCGACAGCCTTCAGGAGCGCCCCGACCGCGCGGTTAGGAACAGCTCATCGGTAGGCACGCGCGGATCGCGGCAGATCCGGGCGAGCGTAGCCGCCCTCCACGCGGCAGGAGCGGATGTTCCGGTCGCGCGGTCGCCTGCATGGCTATGCAGCGCGCCGGCCATGCTCAACGACGTGCTCACGTGAAGCTGGCCGAACGCCTGATCCTGTGCCGTATGGGGATCTCGCTGCGGGTGACGGCCATCCGGTCACGATCCGCGGCAGGTCCTCGCGGGAGGCTTTGGAGTGCCTGTAGGTGCGGAACCCACCCGCGCGTGCCAGTGGCGGTCGCAGCGTCGTTGTCGACGTCGCTGCTATGGCTATCGTCGTGGCTGCCGTCGTCGCGGACGACCGCGTTCGTCGCGGGCGACCGGGGTGTCGGCGATGTCGCGCTCGCAGTGGGTGCTGGAGCAGCAGGTCCATCGCCCGGTAGGCGGCGTCCTCATTCACGCTCGGCAAGCCAGGTACGGGCGCGAACTGCTCGACCCAGCGGGTCGCAGCTAGCTTCGACCCCGGATCGCAGGCGCGGTTCGCGACCAGCGCGAACAGCATTCGCTCCACCGCCTGCGGATCGCAGCGGCGTCCCCGCAGGCGGCCGCGGATGAGCTCGTCGAACCCGAGCCGGCGTCACAACCCGAGGAGTTGACTATGGCCGCGGCCCGGTGCGTTTCCGCCTTTCGAGGCGGCACGATTCCTTCGCCGCAAGGACCGGAAGAGGTCTTCACGGCGACAGCGGCTTCGGTGTCCGTCGTCAGGTTTTGATGCGACCCGTTTCGTAAGCCCACATCGCGATCTCGACGCGGTTCCGGGCGTCGAGCTTGCGCATGAGGCTCGCGAGGTGGGCCTTCACGGTGCTGATGCTGATGTGCAGCCCGTCGGCGATCTCGCTGTTGGTCCAGCCCTGGGCGACCGGGATCAAGATCTCTTCCTCACGGCTGGTGAGCGGTTCGATGGGCGGCGCTGGTCGGGGTCTCCCATGGGTGTCGGCGAAGGCGGCGAGGAGCCGCGCGGTGATGCTCGGGGCGATCAGGGCGTCTCCCTGGGCGGCCGCGTGGATCGCCTGCGTCAGCAGGGCAGGCCCGGCGTCTTTGAGCAGGAAGCCCCGGGCGCCAGCCTTCAACGCCCCGTGCACGTACTCGTCAAGGTCGAAGGTGGTGATCACGACGACCGCCAGCGGGTCCTCGACATCGGGGCCGGCGAGCTGCCGGGTGGCCTCGATCCCGTCTACCTCGGGCATGCGGACGTCGAACAGGCAGACGTCGGGACGCAGCGCGCGGGCAAGGGCGACCGCCTCGCGGCCATCGGCGGCCTCGCCGACGACCTCGATGCCGGCCTGAGCGTCGAGGATCATCCTCAGACCGGCACGGACGATGTCCTGGTCGTCGGCGATGAGCACCCGGATGGTGGCGGCCTGGCCCCCTGCCGCTTCGCTGCTCGAGGTCATATCGTCACGACACCTTTGGGCAGCAACGCGCTGACCGTCCAGCCGCCGTCGGGGTCGGGTCCGGCCTGGAGGGTGCCGCCGAGCAGGCTCGCTCGTTCGGCCATGCCGAGCAGTCCATAGCGAGGCTGGGTGTGGCCTGTGGGGCCCGCAGCGCCGTCGTCGCGGACGGTCAGGCGCACCTGCTCGTCTTCGTCAGCGACCCGGACGGTGATCCGGGTCGCGTCGCGCGCGTGGCGTACGGCGTTGGTCACCGACTCCTGGGCGATCCGGTACAGGGCGACCCCCAGACCCGGGCTCAGCGCGGCGAAGTCGCCGGCGACCTGCACGTCCACGCGCGGCCAGCCGCCAACGCCGCGGGCGAGCCGTTCGATGTCGGCCAGCCCCGGTTGCGGGGCGAAGTCGGGTTCCGCCCCGTCGCGCAGGAGTCCGACCATGGCGCGCATCTCCTTCAACGTCCTCGACGCGGCCTCCTCGATGGTCTCGAGGGTGGCCAGCGCGCGGTCGGGGTGAGATGCCGCCAGGGCACGTCCGGCCTGGGCCTGGATGACGATGGCGGAGACGTGGTGGCCCACGGCGTCGTGGAGCTCACGGGCCAACTCGTTGCGTTGACGGAGCTTGGCCTGCTCGATGTCGCGGACCCGGACGTTGGCGTGGAACCGAATCGACGCGCCGAGCGCGGCGGAGAACAGGAAGAACCCGTACCCGCCGACCACCGTTACGACTTCCGACGGCGGAAGGCCCGCCTGGGCACTGGCCGTCGGATCGGCGACGTGGGTGACGGGGAGCCAGCCGAGGATGATGCCGAGGCCGACCGCGGCCTCACGGCCGGAGCCCCAGCGGAACAGCGCGTAGGGCAGCACGAGCAAACCCGCGATGGTCAGCAGGCCGGTCGCGTCGATGACGAAGATCTTCGCCACGTCGAACGCGAACATCGTGCCGAAGGCGACGGCTGCCGCGGCCAGGGGATGGGTGCGGCGCCACAGCAGCGTGAGCGCCACCACCACGCTGACGGCGAGCACCAGCGGGGCCCACTCCCGGTCCTCGCGGAGCAGCAGCTCGAGCACCGAGCCCGAAACGAGCACGGCCACCAGCGCCCAGTCCCGCCACACCCGGACGGGTGCATGCGCCGGACGGGGTTCGGCCCACAGCCCCCGGACGGCGTTTCTCACCATCCCTACAGCCTACGGACACCGCGGCCGCGGCGGACCAGCCGAAAGCACGAAAGGCCACTCGTTCCACCGGCCAGGACAAGTCAAGCCTGCAGCCCGATGTGCCCGTCCGCACACGCCGTCATCGTGACACCAGGCCGATCGATCACCGACGACTCATCACAGCGGGCAACCGCCTCGCCCGGATAGCCACTCAAGGAGCAAACCTAATGTCTGCCAGCGAAACCACCGCACCGCAGCCGATCCTGTCGGCTCGCGGCGTGACGAAGACGTACCGGACGGGGACTCGCGAGGTCTCAGCGCTCAGGGGCGTCGATCTCGACGTTCGACCGGGAGAGCTGGTGATGGTGATGGGGCCGTCCGGCAACGGCAAGACCACCTTGCTCAACTGCCTGTCGGGTCTGGACGACATCGACGCCGGCGTCGTGACGGTGGACGGTCGAGACCTGTTCGCGATGTCCGATGCTGAGCGGACCCGTCACCGCGCGGAGCGCATGGGCTTCATCTTCCAGGCGTTCAACCTCATCCCGGTCCTGTCGGCTGCCGAGAACGTCGAACTGCCGCTGCTGGTGACCGGCGTGGCGCCGAAGGTCGCACGTGAGCGGTCCCGCCACATGCTCGAGCGCGTGGGTCTCGCCGACCGGGGCCACCACCGCCCGGGCGAGCTGTCGGGCGGCGAGCAGCAGCGCGTCACCGTGGCCCGCGCGCTGGTCGCCGAACCGGCCCTGATCTGGGCCGACGAGCCGACCGGAGCGCTGGACAGCAGGACGGCCGGCGAGATCGTCGAGCTGCTGCACGAGGTCCACGCCGCCGGACAGACCCTGGTCGTCGTCACGCACGATGAGGAGCTGGGCCGCTCCGGCCAGCGACTCGTCGAGGTTCGTGACGGTCTGGTCGTCAACGATGAGCGCCCGGCCCACGAGGTGCACCTCGCCGGTGTGGCGGTGACGTCGTGACCGCCGCCACAGTCCTCGCCGCCCTTGTCGCGCTCCTGCTTCTTCCACTGGCGGTGACGGCCTTGCGCCAGCGCACGCTGGTCACGATGGCCATGCGGAACATCCGCCGGCGGCGCGGTGAGGCCGCTCTCGTCGTCGCCGGCGCCCTGCTCGGCACGGCGATCATCACGTCGGCGTTCGTGCTCGGCGACGTCGTCGAGGGATCCTTCTCCGACGCGGCACGCACCCAGTACGGGCCGGTCGACATCGTCGTGACCACAGCCGGGGGCGCGGACATCACCGACGTCGGCAAGGCGGTCGAGGCGGCCGGCATCGACGGCATCGACGGCCTTCTGACGACGACGACGAGCACCGGCACCCTCGAAGCGCCGCAGCATGACGCGGCGGTGCCACAGGTGACAGTGATGGAACTCGACGTCGCCGCGGCCCGCGGCTTCGGCGCGCATCCCGCGATCACCGGACTGGACACCAGCGAGCCGCTCGCCGCGGACGGGATCATCGTCAACCGGCGGACGGCCGAGCAGCTCGGCGTACAGGCCGGCGATTCGCTTCGCCTGCACGCCTACGACGCCACCGTCGACCTGAGGATCAGCCAGGTGGCCGCCGAAGTGGGACTCGCGGGCTACGCCGGGGCCATCGTGGCCCCCGACACGCTGGGCAACCTCGCCGAGGCCTCGGCCATCGTCGCGGCACCACCCAGCACGCAGATGCTGATCTCCCTCGATGGCGCGGTGTTCGACACTCGGGATCTGTCGGACGGCGTCGGAACGGACCTTCGTGAGGCCGTCGCCGGGATGGCCGGCGTCCAGATCGACGCGCCGAAAGCGACCATGCTCGACTACGCGGAGAGCCAGGGCGCCGGCCTCACCCAGATCTTCACGATGATCGGGTCGTTCAGCGTCATGGCCGGAATCCTGCTGCTGATCAACCTGTTCGTCATGCTCGCCGAGGAGCGCAAGACCGAGCTGGGCATGCTCCGCGCCGTCGGGTTCACCCGGCGGCGACTGACCCGCGCCTTTGCGATCGAAGCCTCGCTGTACGCCGTCGTTGCGGCTGCAGCGGGGGCGGCCGCCGGGATCGGCATCGGCTGGTTGGTCGCGGTGATGGCAGGGCCGATCTTCGGCACGGCGGGTCAGGGCGGCGCCCCCCCGCTGGTGATCGAGCCGGTGAGCCTTGCGATCGGGGCCGGCACCGGGCTGCTCATCTCGCTGCTGACGATCTGGGCCACGAGCCTTCGCATCGCCCGGCTCAACATCATCCGTGCCATCCGGGACCTTCCCGAGCCGAAGATCACCAAGGTGCGGAAGCGGACACTCGTGCTCGGAGCTGTCGGCATCCTCGCCGGCGCCGCTGTCGGGTTCGCCGGGTACCTCGGTGACAACGCGATCGCGCTGAGCCTGGGCGTGCCGGTCGCGGCGTTCTCTGCCTCGCCGCTGCTGCGCCGCCTGCTCCCCGAACGACCTGCGCGACTGGTGATCGCGGGCACGGTCCTGGGCTGGGGACTCGCCGTCTACCCGCTGTTCCCCGACGTCATGGCCGCCGGCGACATGATGGTCTTCGTCGTGCAGGGCGTCGTGCTGACCGCCGGCGCCGTGTCGCTCGCGTCGAGCATCGACCGCGTGTGGGCCTTCACCATCGACCGCCTCGCACGAGGCGGTCGGGGTCTGGCGCCGCGCCTGGGCATCGCGTACCCGCTGGCCAGACGCTTCCGCACGTCGATGCTGCTCGGCATGTTCTCGCTCGTCATCTTCACCGTGACGATCATGACCGTGATGTCGGCGTCGATCGCCGGCAACACCGACGCGACCGTCGAGCGGGTGGCTGCCGGCTTCGACGTGGTGCTCGACACGAACCCGGCCAATCCGGTTACCGTGGCGGCGCTGGCGGAGCGCCCCGACGTGGCGGCCGTCGCGGGTCTCATTCACGGCGTTGCGACCTTCGACGCCGCACACCTTGACGTCGGCCGCTCCTGGCCCGTCACCTCGTTCGACGCAGACCTGCTGGAGCAGGGCGCCCCCGGCCTGTTCCGACACGACCCCGTCCACGCCTCGGACGAGGCCGCCTACCGGGCCGTTCTCGACGACCCGTCGCTGGCCATCGTGCCGGAAGACTTCCTGGTGGCGGGCTTGGATGACGCGGTGCCGGCGATCGGCGACACCTTCAGCTTCGTCGATCCGGCCACCGGGCGGAGCAGCGAGCTCACGATCGCGGGCGTGGGGGAGGCGGACTGGCTGGGCAACGGCGCGCTGGTCAACGGTGAGGTGACCGAGGCCCTGTTCGGCGACCAGCAGGTCTCCGACCGCTTCTACATCGCGGCGGCAGACGGCGCCGACGCCGCTGCCCTGGCCGCAGCCGTCAACGCGGATCTCCTCGCGCACGGGGCTGACGCCCGCACCTTCACCACAATGGGAACCGCCGGGACGGGTGAGATGCTGGGCTTCATCGCCCTGCTGCGCGGCTTCCTCGGCCTCGGCCTGCTCGTGGGGATCGCCGGCCTGGGTGTCGTCATGGTCCGCGCCGTCCGCGAGCGCCGGCACGAGATCGGCATGCTGCGGGCGATGGGCTTCCGCACGGGCATCGTGCGGGCCGCCATGCTGTCCGAGTCCGGCCTCATCGCCGTCCAGGGCACGGTGATCGGCGCCGTCCTGGGGCTGCTCACGACCCGTCAGCTGCTGTCCGGCTCCGACTCGTTCGGCGACGTGCCGCCGCCGTTCGTCGTCCCGTGGGTGGGGCTGCTCGTGATCCTGGGCCTGCCCCTGGTCGCCTCGCTGGCAGCCACCGCATGGCCCGCGTCGCGGGCAGCGGCCATCAAGCCGGCGGTTGCGCTGCGCGCGGCCGACTGAGCGTGCCCGGCCGCAAGGAACGACAGCGCACTCGAGAAGGAGACACCACCATGAGCTCATCCGCTGACCCCCATGCCGCACGACTGACGATCGACTACCCCGATCGCGACCTCAACCGCATCTCGACGGCACTGCGCCTGGTCTACGCCATCCCCGTCATGATCGTCCTGGGAGTGGTCGCCGGGGGCGTCGCCGGCGACACGGCGGGCGAGACCGGAGGCCGCATCAGCGCCTTCGGTGGCGGGATGCTGGTGCTGCCGGTCCTGCTGATGATCGTGTTCCGCAACAAGTACCCGCGCTGGTGGTTCGACTTCAACCTGCAGCTCGCGCGGTTCTCGACCCGGGTGCTGTCGTACCTGGCGCTGATGCCGGACCGCTACCCGTCCACCGACGACGAGCAGTCCGTCCACCTCGACCTCGACTACCCGAACGTGCCGGAGGACCTGAACCGGTGGTTGCCGTTGGTCAAGTGGCTGCTGGCGGTTCCGCACTACGTCGCATTGCTCTTCCTGGGCGTCGCGGCCGCCATCGGCGTCGTGATCGCCTGGTTCTCGGTGCTGTTCACGGGACGCTATCCGCGGGCGATCTTCGGCTTCGTCGAAGGTGTCCTGCGGTGGGCCCTGCGCGTCGAGGCGTATGCGTTCCTCCTGGTGACCGACCGCTACCCGCCGTTCTCGCTGGCATGACACTCGTGCGCACGACCTGTCCCTACTGCGGCGAGATACCCGTGCGCACGACCTGTCCCTACTGCGGCGAGATACCCGTGCGCACGACCTGTCCCTACTGCGGCGAGATCACCCACCTGGCCACCACGGAGATCTTCCTCGCGCTGCACGACGGTGATGGCACCACCGGCGACTACTCCTACACCTGTCCGCAGTGCATCCGTACCGGCGTGCACCCCGCTACCCGAACCGCCGTCGCGGAGCTGCTGTCCGCGGGGGTCGTCCCGATCGGAAGGAACTGACATGTCGAACACCGCCGTCACACGCCCCGCCCGCACGACGATGCACGCGATCGTCCAGAACCGCTACGGCACGTCCGAGGTGCTGCACCCGGAGCAGATCGAGCGGCCGGACATCGGCGCCGACGAGGTGCTGGTGCAGGTGCGGGCGGCAGGACTGTCCCGCGCGGCCGTGAGCGCATGATGCGAGCGATCGTCCAGCACGCCTACGGCGCCAGCGATGTCCTGCGCCTGCAGGACATCGACGAGCCCACCCCCGGACCGCACGAGGTGCTCGTCCGCGTGTACGCAGCCTCCATCAACCACGGAGACTGGTTCGTCACCTCCGGCCGGCCGTACGTCATGCGCGCGGCACTCGGGCTGCACCGGCCACGGGTCGCCGTACGCGGGCGAGACCTCGCCGGCCGGGTTGAGGCGGTCGGCGCGGCGGTGACCCGGTTCCGCCCTGGGGATGACGTCTACGCCGAGACCACCACCGGCAGCTTCGCCGAGCTCGCCTGCGTCCCTGAACGCCTGCTGGCGCTCAAGCCCACCAACCTCGCCTTCGAGCAGGCTGCCGCGGTGCCGGTCGCCGCCGTCACCGCCTTGCAGGGCCTGCGCGACGTCGGCGAGGTGCAACCCGGCCAGGCGGTGCTGGTCAACGGCGCGTCGGGAGGCGTCGGCACGTTCGCCGTGCAGATCGCCAAGACCCTCGGCGCCGACGTGACCGGCGTGTGCGGCACCCGCAACGTCGAGCTGGTCCGCTCGCTCGGCGCCGACCACGTCATCGACTACACCCGGGAGGACTTCGCCCGCAGCGGGCAGCGCTACGACGTGATCCTCGACCTCGCCGGCCAGCACCCGCTGTCAGCCTGCAGAGGTGCGCTGACCCGCACGGGCACCCTCGTCCTGGCAAGCGGCAACGGCGGCCCGGTCATCGGGCCGCTGGGACGCTACGTCCGGGCGCTCGCGTTGTCGCCGTTCGTGCCTCAGCGACTGCGGGTGCACGCCACGAAGCCGTCCCAACGAGACCTCGTCGCGCTCACCGCGCTCATCGAAGCCGGAACGGTCACGCCCGTGATCGAGGCGACCTACGCGTTGGCCGACACCGCCGAGGCCATCCGCCACCTCGCCGAGCAACACGCCCGAGCCAAGATCGTCATCGCCGTGCGCGGTAGCCATGCCGGGCCGCAACCATCAACGAACGAAGGAGACCGAACGTGAATGACCTCCATGCCGCCCTGCGGACCAAGGAGCAGGGCCGACGGCACCTTGTGATGGGGAGGTCTCGCCGGCATCCTCGGGAGCCTGCTCATGCTCTTCACCTTCGGCTTCGTGGCCGCGTTCGTGGGGATGGACATCACTCCTGAGCAGTCGCTCACGAGGTTTCCCGACATCAGCGCGGCCCGCACCGTGGAGAACAGCCTGTACCTCGTGGTCCTCCTCCTGTGGGTGATCCACTCCCTCGCCCTGTACCGAGCTCTGCGCCGGACGAGCCCGACGCCGGCTCTGTTCGGGACCGTCCTGAGCATCCTGGGTCTCGTCGTGCTCGCGGCCGGGGCGCTCCCGCACGTCGCGACCGGCCCCGCTCTCCGATCTCTATCACGCTCCTGGGGTGACCGAACAGGATCAGACGACCCTGGTGCTGGTGTGGCACGGCATCGAAGGCTCGCAGCGGCAACCGCCGCCCTGGTCGGCGTCCCAGCCATGGGTGCCGTCGGCGTGTTCGCCCTCATCGGCTTCCACCTCACCCTGGGCTGGAAGACCCACAGACTGGCCAGGGCGCCACACTCCAGAATGTTTGCCGGCGTTTGACTTGGCATCGCCTGGGCGGACGAGACCCCCGCCGTCCTCCACGACGCCGCCGCGTGGACCGACGCGCCGAGGCAGCGCAGCAAGTGACGAGCACCCTGACCGGATCCCCGCTTGCCGGGGCCGCCCCTGCCGTCGCCGCCGCTGAGGGCTTCGTCCTGATCGCGGCCTTCAAGATCGCGTGCGGGGCGGGCGCCTCTCGGCCAGGCGTCCTGGGGCGGAGCGCACCACGGGCAGTAGCCCACCGGTCTGCGCGTGGCCAGCGAGGTGGCCGTCGGGGTCTGGGTGCTCGCGGCGCTGACCGTCCTGGGACGCGCCGGGTTCGGAGCCTCACCCTTGCCGGCGAGATTCACCAGTTGGGGCACGTGGCTGCTGGTCGGCGTGCTGGCTGTCGGTGCGCTCATGAACTTCGCTTCCCCCAGCGCCTGGGAGCGATTCATGTGGGGGCCGTTCACCTTGATCCTGGCCGTGCTGTGCCTGCTGGTCGCGCGCAACGGCTCCGCCGCCCCCGGCTGATCGGTGGGCGCGATGCTGCTCGCTCGGTGGTGCTCGTCTTCGTGCTGAGGGTTCTTGGAGCAGGGTTCGGATGGATCGTGGACCTCACCGTCCTGGGACCGCAGGGGAGAACCCTTGCCACCCTCGTGTGGCCGGTGGGTTCGCCGCCCGAACAGGGGGTCACCCGAACAGAAGCGCCGTTGTGGGCGTCCCGCAGGAGGAACCTCCACCGGGAACGCCGCACGTCAGGGCGGGTGCGCAGCGAAGGGTGTCCCGTAGGGCCCGTCCGGTGAACATTCCCGCAGAGGTGCCGGCGAACGGGACACACTGTGAGCGTTGGTCGTGGCGGCACGGTAGCGACGCGGTTGCCATCCGGTTTCGCGCCTCGCTCGCCGCCCGGAATGCACCGTTGCGTATGGGCATACGAGCGGCGATCTTGCGCTCATCGGCAGATCCGGTAAACCCGTGCATGAGTGGCGGCGA
>Ga0256866_1000176_pt1 | contig 12659 bp, 10 predicted proteins | sample RVTome_16_FD_187338 | JGI IMG/M metagenome (GOLD analysis project Ga0256866, IMG submission 187338) | Soil microbial communities from uranium-contaminated site in the Upper Colorado River Basin, Wyoming, United States - RVT152D67 HiSeq ...
AAGATCCTCGATATGTCCCAGGACGGAATCGAGCCAGGTGGCGGTGCGAAAGCCAAATGTCGTGGGCCGGGCCTCCTGGAGAAAGGTCCTCCCCATCTGCGGCTGATCCCGGTACTCGACCGTGAGCTGCCGAAGCCGTCCGGCGAGCGTGGAGAGGCTGATTTCGAGGATGTCCAGGGCCCGCGCAGCCTGGATCATTCGACCGGTGTCGATGGCATCCTGGCTGGTGGCCCCGAAATGAAACCACTTATGGGCGTCCTCGCTCTCGATGTCTTCGGCTATCGACTCGCTGAGAGCGATGAGCGGGGTTCCGGTCTCCCATGTCGAGGCGAGCACCGCGCCGGGGTCGGGCACACCGCGGACGCAGGCCGCCACCACTTGATCGGCTTGGTGGGCCGGTGCAATCCCCGCATCGGCCAGCGCCAGGGCGAGAGCGGCTTCGAACTCGAGCATTGCCGCCACCGTCGCCTCCCCCGAGAAGACAGCAGCCAACTCCTCGGTGGAGAATCCGGGATCGAATGAGGGACCGGAACTCATCCGCTCAGAAGTCGAAGAACACGGTCTCGTCCTCGCCCTGCATCCGGATGTCGAAGCGGTAGACAGGAGGGTTCGAACCTTCCTGGAGTTCGGCGATGAGGGTCTGGCGCCGCGCTTCGGGAGTGCTACGGAGCACGAGATCGTCGGCGTTCGCCTCGGCCTCGTCTGAGAAGTAGATGCGAGTGAATACAGGGTTGAGCATTCCGCGCCCCTGGACGATCAGGGAGACGTGGGGAGCCTGGAAGGCACCTTCGGGGTCGGGAACCAGACCCGGCTTTAGGGTCTCGAACCGGTACCGCCCGGTCTCGAAGTCGGTGGCAGTTCGACCAAACCCCGTGAACGATGGCTCGAGCTCGAGGTCTCGTCGGTCGTCCGGGTGGTTGTACCGACCCGACGGACCGGCTTGCCAGATCTCGAGAAAGGCATCCTCGATGTGGTTATCGGCACCGTCGACCACGGTGCCCTCGATGACGATTCGGTCGTCACGGGTGGTGAGGATGTTCTGGCCTTCGCCAGCGAGGCGCATGCTGAAATAGGGCCCGACCGTCTGTGAAGGGGTCTCGCCGAGCTTGGTCATTCGCCCTCCTCGAATGGTGTCGCCATGTCGCCCCTGAGCACGATGTCCCACCGCCATCCGAGAGCCCAGTTCTCTTCGGTCACGTCGTGGTCGTAGTGGGCGATCATCCGATCCCGGGCCTGCTCGGGCGCCGAGTTGAAGATCGGGTCGTAAGAGAACAGTTGGTCATCCTCGAAGTACATCTGGGTCACCAGCCGACTCCCCAGTGACGGTCCGAGTAGCGAGAAGTGGATGTGAGCGGGCCGCCAGGCATTGGGGTGATTGCCCCATGGATAAGGTCCGGGCTTTATGGTGAGGAACCGATACTCGCCGCCCTCGCCGCTCACACATTGACCCACCCCGATGAAGTTTGGATCGAGTGGCGCAGGGAAAGCGGTTTCCCGCCAGTGGACATAGCGGCCACAGGCGTTGGCCTGCCAGATCTCGAGCAGGACGCCGGGAATACCGTTGCCGTTCTCGTCGAGGACACGGCCGGTGACGATGATGCGCTCACCGATGGCCGTTCCGCCCTTTCCGGCATTCGTGGTGAGATCGGCATCTTCTTCGGACACCTCCGTCCACACCGGACCCGGCCCCGTGGTCTCGGAGAGGGTCTGCACGATGGTGAGGAGGTCTTGTTGCGGTCCTCGCAGCACCGTCGATTTGTAGTCGGGGTAGCTGAAAGGAGGATGGTCCGAATAGGCCTTGGGCCCGTAGTGACGGATGATCGGCTCGGTCAATCTGGCTCCTCCTCATAGATCTGTTTCATCAGCCTGAAAGCACCGTTTGCAGCGGGCACGCCGGCGTAGACGGCGACATGCAACAAGGCCTCCACGATCTCCTCACGGGTTGCTCCGGTGTTATGCGCCGCCCGCAAGTGCAGCTCAAGCTCTTCGTTGCTGGCGGCGGCGAGCAGTGCGATGGTGATCAGGCTGCGGTCGCGTGGCTCCAGGCCGGGTCGGGCCCACAGATCGCCCCAGACGTTGGTGGTGATCCATTCTTGGAAATCCCGGTCGATTTCGGAGGTGTTGGCGACGGCGCGATCGACATGGTCGTCACCCAGGACCTGACGCCGGATGGTCATCCCCGTCTCGTGTTTTTCTGAGGGCTCACTCATAGAGGGAGACCAACGTAGTTCTCCGCCATGCTCTTCTGCGCCGCTTCGGAGGAGAAGAGGTATTCGAGTTCGGTGCGCTGGAGACGACGATCGAAGTCGTTGCTTACCCCAGGGAACCGATGCATGGTCGACGTCATCCACCAGGAGAAGCGAACCGCCTTCCACACCCGGGCAAGGGCGCGATTGGAGTATTCATCGAGACCGGTCTCACTCCGGGTGGCGAAATAGGAGGCGAAAGCCCGAGCGAGGTAGACGACATCGGATATTGCAAGGTTGAGCCCTTTGGCTCCGGTCGGGGGAACGATGTGGGCGGCATCGCCGGCGAGAAAAAGCCGCCCATGACGCAAGGGCTCCGAAACCCAGCTACGGAGCGGGGTCACCAACTTCTCGATCGACGCCGCGGTGATGAGCCTCGATGCGACCTGCTCAGGGAGTCGCGTTTCCAGGGCCTCCCAGAATCGGTCGTCGGGCCAGTCATCCGGTGTGTCCTCGGCCATGCCCTGGACGTAATACCGGCTCAGGTTCTCGTTGCGCATCGAGCACAAGGCAAAGCCCTCGAGGTGATTCGCGTAGATCAGCTCGTCATTGACCGGGGGCGTTGGGGAGAGGAGGCCAACCCACACGAAGGGATACAGTCGCTCGAACGTCTCCTGAATCGACGCTGGGATGTGGTCTCGGGCGGTTCCGTGCACGCCGTCGCAGCCGGCGATTAGGTCGCAGGTGAGCTCATATTCGACACCGTGGCGGGTATAAGTGATCCGCGGCGATCCTGTGTCGACGTCATGGAGGTCGACGTCATCGGCTTCGTCGATCAGGACGATGCCGGCCCCATCGATGGCGTCATAGAGGTCTTTCTGAAGCTCGGTCTGGCCGTAGATGATGACGTGTTTACCGGTGAGTCCCTTGAAGTCGATGTGGAGCAACGTGTCGGCGAAGGCGAGGTTGACCCCGTCATGGACGAAACCCTCCCGGTCCATGCGGTCGCCGAGCCCTGCCTCACGCAAGATCTCACCACTGCCGTACTCGATGACCCCGGCGCGCACTCTGCTCAGGACGTGCTCCCGGGTGCGCAGCTCGAGGACGACGCTTTCGATGCCCTCGAGGTGGAGTAGATAGGCGAGCAACGAGCCGGCCGGACCACCACCGACAATGCCGACTTTGGTCTTCTCCGGAAGATCGTTCATCTGTAATCGGTACCTTCGAGGCTATCCGAGCGAATGAAACGCCCAGACTCCCATATTTGGGAGCCACAGCATTAGGAAGCCGTTCTTGACAGGTGTATAGCCAATTCGTACGGTTTTCGCACGAGTGTTCGGTCTCCGAACACTCGATCACTGAACGTGGAGATCTCAAGTGGCCGAATTCACCTCCCTGCGAGCGGCGATCGAGGACCTGGTCCCCGACGGCTCGGTTGTTGCCATGGAGGGGTTCACCCACCTCATCCCGGTAGCCGCGGGTCATGAGGTCATTCGGCAAGAGAAGCAGGACCTGACACTGATCCGGATGACTCCGGACGTGATCTACGACCAGATCATTGGAACCGGTTGTGCCGCCAAGTTGATCTTCTCCTGGGGCGGCAACCCGGGTGTCGGGTCGCTGCACCGTCTTCGTGACGCCGTGGAGTCCGGCTATCCGCGTCCCCTAGAGATCGAAGAGCACAGCCACGCTGGAATGGCCACTCGCTATGCCGCGGGAGCGTCTGGCTTGCCCTTCGGCATCCTGCATGGGTACACCGGCACCGACCTGGCCGAGCACACCAACGTCGCCACCATCAAGTCTCCCTTTGGTGGCGAGGAGGTCACGGCGGTGCCCGCCCTCAACCCCGACGTTGCCGTGATCCACGCCCAACAAGCCGATCACCAAGGCAATGTGGGCCTGTGGGGGATAACTGGAGTGCAGCGCGAGGTCGCGCTCGCATCCAGGAAAGTGGTGGTCACTGTCGAGGAGATCGTCGACGAGTTGGACCTGAGCGGACCCAATGGCGCCATGCTTCCTTCGTGGACCATCGACGCAATTGCTGAAGTGCCCCGTGGCTCCCATCCCTCCTATTCGATGGGCTACACGCAGCGGGACAACGCTTTCTACACCAAATGGGACTCGATCTCCCGGAGCCGGGAGATCTTCTCGAAATGGATCGCCGACTTCGTGAGTGGACCTGACGACTTCTCGACATATCTCGCTGCCCTCGACGGCGGAACCCTCACTTCCCTGGTCGACGATGACTGAGAATGGATACACCTCCGACGAGATCATGTCGATCGTGGCATCCCGCCAACTGCGCGACGGTCAGGTCTGTTTTGTCGGCATTGGCCTGCCCAGCGAGGCCGCCAACCTGGCTCGGCTCTCCCACGCCCCGGATGTCGTGCTGATCTATGAATCAGGGACGATCGGCACTCGACCCGAAGTCCTTCCTTTGTCGATTGGTGACGGAGAGCTGGCCGAGCAAGCAGATCTGGTGGTGAGTGTGCCCGAGATCTTCGCCTTCTGGCTTCAGGCAGGCCGGGTCGACGTGGGATTCCTCTCTGCGGCCCAAATCGACCGCTTCGGCAATCTCAACAGCACCGTGATCGGGAATTACGATGAGCCGAAGGTCCGGCTGCCCGGCGCAGGGGGAGCGCCTGAGATCGCATTTTCAGCAGGCGAGGTGATCGTTATGTTGCGTCATTCCGCACGGACTTTCGTCGATACTGTGGATTTCATCTCCTCGGTGGGCTTCGGTCGCACGGGTGAGGGTCGAGACCGGTACCGGGGAGCTGGCCCGAGCGTGGTCATCACCGATCTCGGCGTGCTCGAGCCAGATCCACTGACCCATGAGCTTCGGCTCGTCGCGGTCCATCCCGGCATCGACGTGGACGACGTGCTCGATCAAACCGGATGGGCGCTCCAGGTGGTCTCCGACCTCGCCACAACGGAGCCGCCGAGTGGTGAGGAGCTGCGCATGCTCCGAGAGCTGAAAGAGCGGACTGCAGTCGCTCACGCCGGGTCCTGAACATGTCACTATCCGCTGATCGAACCGGCGACTTCATCCAATCGTTGGAACGCGGGCTGGCAGTGATCAACTCGTTCTCCAAGGAGCATCCCAGCCAAACCCTCAGTGAGGTCGCAACACGAACCGGGCTCACCCGGGCCACGTCCCGCCGCGTCTTGCTGACGCTCGTCGAATTGGGCTATGTGACTCAAATGGGCCGCTCGTTCTCTCTCACTCCGAAAGTGCTCGACCTCGGCTACTCGTTCCTTTCGTCGCTGCAGGTAATCGAAGTGGCTCAGCCTTCGATGGAGCGTCTGGTCGAAGAGGTTCACGAGTCATCCTCGATGTCGGTCCTGGATGGGTCCGAGGTCGTGTATGTGGCGCGGGTGCCCACCACCCGCATCATGACGATCGCCCTCGCGCTCGGCTCTCGCCTTCCCGCCTATGCCACTTCCATGGGGCGGGTCCTGCTTTCCGGTATGGCCGATGACGAGCTCGACGATTACATCGCGCGGACCAGTTTCGAGAAGCTGACGCCCCACACGGTCACCGATCCACGGCGTTTCCGTTCGATCGTCATGAACGTCCGCGCCGACGGGTTCGCCCTCGTCGACCAGGAGCTGGAAGAGGGAGTGCGATCGATCGCCGCCCCGATACGCAACCGTCGTGGCGAGACGATCGCGGCCATGAACGTGAGCTGTCACGCTTCACGGGTCAGCGTGGACCACATGCTCACCGAACTCAAACCTCGCTTGTTGGAAGCGGCCACCGAAATCAACGACCGGGTCCGGACCCTCCCCACCTAACCCGAACCTAATGCTGTGGCTCCCATATATGGGAGCCACAGCGTTTCGTTCGGCTGTCTTCGCGAAGCTCTCGCTGGACCTGGCGCTGAGCTCTATTACCTTGGCCACAGACACGGGATGTCTCCTTCGTTGGGTGCGGATCCGCCCTACCGTGAGCCGAAGCCGGTAAATGGTCAGCGAGCCGGGACGGCGCGAGCCAAGAGCTCGTCGACGGGCGTCCCCGCCGCTAGGGTTCCAAAGAGAGCTCCATGATCGGCGGCGAGACGCGAGTCGGCGTAGGCCGCGAAGACCGATTCTTCGCCGTGCAGGGCGAGAAGTGTCCCCGCCCAGGTGACGGCCAGTTGCTCCACGATCCGCCGTGCCTCGAATTCCAGGTCAGTGGCGCCGTCGATCGCCGACTTCGCCTTCTCGATCGCGCGGTCGAGCCGCTCATCCAATCCCGATCCCTTCTCCAACTCGACCATGAACATCTGAAGGCTGTCAGGAGAGCGGCCAGCGGCCCGAAAGACATCAAGGGCGATGACATTGCCCGAGCCCTCCCATATGGCGTTGAGGGGTGACTCCCGGTAGAGCCGGGGCATGATCGACTCTTCGACGTAACCGTTGCCACCGAGGCACTCCAGTGCCTCCCGAACCGTTTCGCTGGTTCGCTTGGTCACCCAGTACTTGGCGATGGGGAGAGCGATGCGTTTCATCGCCGCCTCGGATGGATCGACCTCGGCCCTATCGAACGCACCGGCGAGACGAGTCATGATCAGAGTCGCTGCCTCTGTCTCCACCTCCAGGTCGGCAATGACATTCCGCATCAGAGGCTTGTCGACGAGTTTGGCGCCAAACGCTTCCCGATGGGTGACGTGCCAGGCTGCTTGGGAGACGGCCTGTCTCATAAGCGACACCGAGCCGATGACACAATCGAGCCGGGTCCCGTTGACCATCTCGATGATGGTTGGCACGCCCCGGCCTTCTTCGCCGACCATGAGCGCCCAGGCTCCGTCGAACTCGACCTCCGACGAGGCGTTGGAGCGGTTACCCAGCTTGTCCTTGAGACGCTGAATCTGGAACTGGTTGAGCTCCCCGTCAGGTATCCAACGGGGGAGCAGGAAACAGGAAAGCCCGCCCGGTGCTTGGGCGAGGACCAGAAAAGCGTCACACATCGGCGCCGAGGTAAACCACTTGTGCCCGGTGATGCGGTATTCGGAGCCGGGTCCGCCATGGTTCAAGGGCTCGGCGGCACTTGTGTTGGCGCGGACGTCGGAACCGCCCTGTTTCTCGGTCATCCCCATCCCCATGAGTAACCCGGACTTGGCCTGGGCGGGTTGGAATGAGCTGTCGTAGGAGCGGCTCACGATCCCGGGGATCCAATTCTCGGCCACGTCGGGTGTGGTCCGCAGCGCCGGGATCGCCGAATAGGTCATCGAGATCGGACAGTTGTGTCCCGACTCGATCTGACCGGACATGAAAGTCAGGGCAGCCCTGGTGACGTGGGCGCCTTCCGGAGGTTTGTCCTCCCATGGGAGACTGTGGTTGCCGTTGGCGACGGCGGTCTCCATGAGCGCATGCCAGGAGGGATGGAACTCGACCATGTCGACGCGATGGCCGAATCGGTCGTGGGTGACCAGACGCGGGTCGTTGCGGTTGGCTTCCGCCCCCCACCGGTAGTACTCCGCCGACCCGGCGATGGCTCCGAAGTCGATGAGCGCATCCCTCGAGTCCTTTCCGCCCTCCCGAGCCACCGCGGAGTCGAGAACCGGGTCGCTCACGTAGAGGTTGTAGTCCTCCAACGGTGGGGGTTGGTTGAGAACCTCATGGGTGCCCGTCATCTGTCTGAGGATACGGAACCGGGCTTGGATACGCCGCAGGGGTCGTATCGTGGCTGACCTATGAGGGCACGATGACCGAAAAGCGGAGGCGGCTCACTGTTGCCGGCTCGTGCCTTGCGGTCTTGGTCTCATCCTGCACTAGTGCCACTGACTCCACGACGACGACCGGTATGCCCGAAGCGGATTCGAGTACGTCGACATCGGCCAGTGCTCCCACCAACGAAGATCCTCAGCTGGCGGTGGCCCTGCCCACGGACCCAGCGGTCGTCGTCGGTGAGCTGGACAACGGGCTCACCTACTACCTGCGGGAGAATGACTCGCCTGGTGGCCGCGTCGAGTTGCGGCTGTTGGTCGACGCCGGCTCCATTCAGGAGGATCCCGACCAGGCCGGGATGGCGCATTTCCTCGAGCACATGATGTTCAACGGGACGGAGCGATTCCCCAGAAACGAGCTGATCGACATTCTCGAGTCGTTTGGCCCCCGTTTCGGGCCAGACATCAACGCCTACACCAGTTTCGACGAGACCGTCTACGAGTTGAGCCTCACAACCGATACCGATGAGCTGATGCAACTCGGCGTCGACGTACTGCGGGAATGGGCTAGCCGGGCAACGCTCACCGAGACCGATGTCGTCGAGGAACGAGGCGTGATACTGGACGAGTGGCGGCTCCGGGCTCAGGGATTCGGAGCCCGAATCAATGAGAAGTTCAACGAGCTGATCCTCCCCGGGTCGGCATACGAGGGCCATCTCCCCATCGGCACTGCCGACTCGATCAGGAGCACCACCCCTGAGCTACTGCGTCGTTTCTACGAGGACTGGTATCGGCCGGGCCGTATGGGCGTCGTTGCGGTCGGTGATTTCGACCTCGACGAGATGGAGGCCAGGATCGTGGACGCCTTTGCTGACATCGATCCTGTCGACAGCCCTCGTTCGTGGGAGCCGATCGATTACGAGGCACCCAATGAGCCGCGGGTCTCTTCGCACCGCGATGAGGAGGCGACGAGTGGAGCCGTCTCGGTGGTATGGCCGGTTTCGGCCAACCCAATCGAGACTCTCGGCGACTATCAGAAGTCGGTAGCCACCTCCCTGGGACTGGGCATACTGGGCAGCCGGCTGAGCGACGATGCCCTGTCCGGGAATAGCCCGCTGCTCGATGCATCCGTCATCGATTTCGCGTGGACCCGAGCGATTGGATTGCGCGGCGTGGATACCGAGGTCCGGGCGGGGAGTGTCGACGATGGCCTTCAGGGAGTCTTGTCCGAGATCGAGCGGATTAGACGGGACGGCATCACCGATGCCGAGTTCGATCGGGCTATCACGGGTTTCACCGTTGCCTCTCGCCAGCTTTTCGATCAAGAGGACAGCATCCAGGACGCCCAACTGGCGGCGCAGATCACAGCGCACCATCTCGCCGGCCAGCCGTTGATGGACGCCGAGCAACGATTCGAGGTGGAGACCGACATCGTCGATCGCCTGTCGAAGCAGGACATCGAGAGCGCCCTCGTTTCGCTGATGGGCGGGGCCCCGGCTGTCCTCGTCCTGGGCCCGGACGACGAGGGTCTGGAGATGCCGGGAGAGGAGCGAATCCTCGAGATATTGGAGAGCCTCGGCTCGGCGACCTTGGAGTCGAGAGAACAGCTCGATCCCGATGAGATCGAGTTGATGGAAGTGCCAGACCCGGCAGCCATTACCAATAAGACGGTGGACTCCCGTTTCGGCCATACCACCCTCGAGTTCGAGAACGGCGCCCGGGTCTATCTGTGGGAGAGCGACATCGCAAGACAGAGTGTGTTTGCCCTGGTAGAAGGGTTCGGGGGCACCTCTCACGTAGCCGTCGAAGACCTGCCCGAGGCCTTCTTGACGACCGAGATCGTGGCGAGGAGTGGTATCGGCGAAATCGACATCCCGACACTTCGCCGGCTGTTCGCAGACCGGATCGTCTCAGTCCAGCCCTGGATCTCCGAGACCCGGCAGGGACTCGAAGCAGGCGCCTCTACCAACGACGTCGAGACATTGTTCCAGCTGCTCCATCTCACCATGACCGATCCCAGATTCGACCAGAGAGCCGTCGATGCGGTGCTCGACGAGATGCGAAGCCTCATCGCCTCTAGCGAAGACCTCCCGAGCGTGCTGTTCGAAGAGGCGGTCAGCAAGGCCTATTACGGCGACGATCCCCGATATTTCGTGGTCCCCACCGCCGAGCAAATCGAAACCTTCGATGTGTCCGTCGCAGAAAGTGTGTTTCGGCAGGGGTTCGCCAACGCAAGGGATTTCGCCTTTGCCTTCGTCGGCGATTTCGACACCGACACGATGATCGACCTCGCCGCCCGGTACGTCGGGACATTGCCGGGAGGCGACGAGCCTGCCGGCTTCGTCGACCACCAGCCATTGCCTCCGCGGCGGGTGCAGGTGACCACAGTCGAGGCCGGAGCAGATGAGCAGGGACAGATCGGCATGTTCTTCACCAATCCGTTCGAGCCGGAACTGCGGGACCGGGTCACCGCGAGTGTCCTCGAACTGATCGTCACGGCCCGCCTCCGGACGCGGGTGCGAGAGGAGCTCTCGGCCACCTATTCGATCTCGGCGTCCATCGACCTCCAACGTGACCCGGATCCTTTCGCCGAGGCCTCGGTGACCTCGACCGGTGACCCGACAGGTCTGGATCAGATCTCCGCCGAGATCGTGGCTGATCTAGCCGAGTTGCAGCGGGATGGTCCGACCGAGTCTCAATTCGACACCGCCGTGGAGCAACTGCGCGACGCCCTGGACTTGATCGACAATCGGGTCATCGCCGAGACGCTGGTCACCGCGCATCTCTACCCCGACCAGCCGGTGACTGAGCTGGCAGAACGCTCCCGACTCGTCGACGAGATCACTCTCACGGAAGTGACCAACCTGGCCAACACGGTGTTCAACCTGTCCCAACGCATCGAGGTCCGCCAAGTACCCCGTTCCTGAATGCTCGAGCTCCCAGAAGGGAGTTTCAGCGTCTCAAACCCCTAATCTCCATACCGTGACGTACATCCTCGGATTCGGCGGATACTCGCCTGAACGCATCGTGACCAACGATGATTGGGCGGCGAAACTCGACACCAGCGACGAGTGGATCACGCAACGCACCGGGATCAAACGCCGTCACTACGCCGCCGACAACGAGACCACGATGACCATGGCTTCCGAAGCGGCCTCATCGGCTCTCAAAGACGCCGACCTCACCCCCGACGAGGTCGACGAGATCATCCTGGCCACCGACACACCGGAGATGCTGACTCCCGACACTGCGGCACTGGTCCAGGACCGACTGGGGTGTCGCAACATCCCCACCTACGACCTCGGAGGCAGCGGGTGTGCCGGGTTCATCCAGGCGCTGGATGTGGCCCGTTCCCGGATTCTGGTGGATCCAAAGAAGATCGTGGTGATCGGAGTCGAGTTGATCTCACGTCTCATCTCCCAAGAAGATCGGTCGACCGCAATCCTGTTTGGGGATGGTGCTGGAGCCGTCGTCATGGGTCCCGATCGGGGGAGAGCTGAGATACTGGCTGCCGTATCCGGCACCGACGGCAGCGCGGCGGAGATCCTCACCCTTGCCGCCGGTGGTACCCGCCATCCGTTCAACGCGGACTCTCTGAGCAGTGGGGATTACAACCGGCTGATCATGGACGGCCGCCGGGTCTTCGTCGAAGCGGTTCAGCGGATGTCGGAGGCAGCGACTGAGGTATTGGACAAGATCGGGCGCTCGATATCGGATGTGAATCTGGTGATCCCTCATCAGGCCAACCTGCGGATCATCGATGCTGTACGCAAGAAACTGCGACTCGGCGAAGAGTCGGTCTACGTCAACATCCAGGAGTACGGCAACACTGGTTCGGCGACGGTGCCGTTTGCCATGTGGGAGGCGGTGAGCAAGGGTCGCATCTCGGAAGGGGACCTGGTGGTCCTAACCGCCTTTGGCGCCGGATTCCATTGGGCGGCAGCCGCGGTGCAGTTCTAAACCCGTTGCAGGAAGTTCCTCAGGTATCGCTCGTAGCGGGCCGGGTCGGCGTTCCAGCTCATCACATGACCGGCGGCCGGGGTCTCCACCAACTCGACCATCTCCGGAGCCCTCGCCTCCAACTGACGGCTGACCGATATCGGGATCGTCTGATCTGACGTTCCGTGGAAGACGAGAGTGGGCACGCGAAGAGTCTCGCCCGCACCCGCAACGAAATTCGTCGCCTCCCAGTCGATCTTCCAGCGGAGGTCGGCGATCCACATACCGAACTCGATCATCAGCGGAGTGGCACGGAGATGGCCCGTCCCATGGCGAATGGCCTCGGCGAGGATGACGTTGGGAGAGTCGAGGAAGACAGCCGACACCGAGTCAGCCAGCGGCGATCTCTCCAGAAAGGCCATGACCAGGGCTCCGCCCGTGCTGCAACCGCCAACTACGAGCTTTTCGGCTCCCCAGTCGATGGTCACATCCACCGCAGCCTCGAGGTCTCGCCATTCGCTGAGACCGAAGCGATACCTGCCGGTGACATCAGGTGGGGCACCCGGGTCGTTCCGGTAGTCGATCACCATTGAGTTGAACCCGACCTCGTGAAAGACGGGGAGCATCCTGATCAGCTCACGTTTCTCCGCCGTCCAGCCATGACAGAGCACCGCCCACTGCTCCTTCGTCGCTGCCGGGACAAGCCATGCCCCCATTGGCCCGACCGGGGATTGGTACGAGATCGGCTCGAACGCGAGACCAACGTCATTCGGATCATTGGGAAACGCATAAGGGTCGATCTCCACGGGCGGGCAGGTCTCCAGACTCCCGGTACAGAGCGGCGGGGTTCCGTGCAACGGCTCATAGGGGCGGGTGAAGCGCG
>Ga0256866_1000177_pt1 | contig 12632 bp, 7 predicted proteins | sample RVTome_16_FD_187338 | JGI IMG/M metagenome (GOLD analysis project Ga0256866, IMG submission 187338) | Soil microbial communities from uranium-contaminated site in the Upper Colorado River Basin, Wyoming, United States - RVT152D67 HiSeq ...
CTGACGACCCCTCGGATCTCGGTTTGGACATGGGGTTCCACGGTGGGCTTGGTGGACCCGCCGTCAGGCTCGCCCCAGATCAGGGTGACCTCTGTCCCGGGCTCAGCGTAGACGTTGTCGAGGACGGCGAGGGTGAGCATTTTTCCCTCGTTTGAGCTGTAGCCGATCCACGTGGAGATCCCGACCGTGTCGCCGTCCACTTGCACTGCGTCGTAGGGATGCATCGCGTAGACCGCCGAGGGGAACTCGATGAACTTGGCTCGTGGCGGATCACCGAGCTGGGTACCGATGACCTCGAGCACGTCTTCGTCCTCCAATGCCAACGTCACTTCGGTCCGGGGAGGGTTCGACGACATCCGATGTAAAGCATCCCGGCCGATGTAGTCGTGGTCGAAGCGAACAAAATGCCCGTATCCCAGGTCCCACGGCGTGAAGTAGTAGTCCTCGATTTTGTCGGAAACGAAACTCCCACCGATCGAGGCGCGACCCTCGTAGCCGTCGGCGGGCAACCATTCCCGGTAGGCCTTCAGTGAGTCGCCGGTGTAGATGGCAGGAAGAGGCGAGGGGATCCAGCCCGACTCCAGGGTGTTTGACGAGTAAGCCCTGGCACCGACCCTGCGGATCCCGAATTCCTCTCCGGCTGTGAGGATGGCGTCGACGACTGGCTCCTTGTCGTCCCAGGGGCCGAACAGCTCAAACCCGGGTTGGCCGGCCATGCCGTGCCGGAGTGCGCGCACCGCACGGCCCGCAATGTCGAACCGGGTCATGTTGAAGAATCTCACTTCCGGGGGTGCATCGCCCAACACCTTCTCCATCGTCGCCACGGCACCGGGCCCCTGGATCTGCACCCGGTAAGACTGCCGTCGGGACGGGTCATCTCTCATCACCGTGCGTTGGTCGACGGTGTACTCAACATCGAAACCCCCGGTCTCGGCATGAAACACGATCCAGTTGAGAGAAGGCATCCGACCCACCAACTCAAATAGCTCCTCCTCCAGGTGGAAAAGGATGACGTCTCCGATCACGTATCCCTCGGGTGTACAAGGAGCCAGCTGTTTGGCGCGGTCTGCCCCGAAACCCGCGAAGGAGTTGAAGCCGACGTGTTGCAACAGGTCGAACGCACCCGGTCCCTCCAGCCTGAGGTCGACCATGTGATAGGAGAGATCGAAGAGAATGCAGGTCTCCTGCCAGGCCCGTTGCTCGTCCCGCCAGTTGGTGAACTCGGGTGGGACTCCCGGGTAGACATTCGGTCCGGTCTGCATGTTGCGCAGCAAATTGACCATGTCGTCGGTGGAGTTGATCAGCTCTTCGAGGCTGCCCGCCAAGTAATCACTCCTTAGTTGCCTGCTCGATGGACTCTATGCAGCGACCGGAACCGATGCGGATCACGGCATCGGCCCTGACCACGCCACCCAACTGCCATCGGAGACGTGGATGGGCTCTTCGCCGTCGAGTTCCTGGACCCAAATTCCGGCTTCCCCGTCGAGCTCGCCGGCATAGGCGAAGGCTTTCGAGTCGGGTGACCAGAAATTGACTGACTGAGCGTATTGGGGGAAGAAGGGGAAGGTGTCGCGGACCATCGGGGGCGGGGGGGAAAAACCCCGGAACTCGGTCGGTCCGGTGCCGGTCCACACCAATGGCACGATTTCGCCTGGGCTCGTCGTGAGGACCAGGAGACTCTCTCCATCGGGGCTCCAGAAGAACCCGGCCGATAGAGCCTCGCTGATCGTATCGACGTGTCCGGTGTCGACATCGATGACGCTTACGGCATTGGCGCCGATGACGGGAGGGTCTGCGGCGGCGGCGGTGACCGGTCCCGGGTCGTCACTCGTCGATTGGAGGGCGACCGACCTTCCCTGGCGATTGGCGACGAACATTGTGATTCCGGAGACGACTGCAACTGTTTCCCTGTCGCCGGTCTCGTCCTCCACCACGAGTCGATCGTCGACAACGTGGAAAACACCATGGGTTGTCCACTGCGGAGCCAGATAGCCGGCCGATGTCGGCTCCAGTTCGGTTCTTTCTCCGTCAGGTCGGATGGTTTCTGCCCGAGTCGGTCCGGCGTGGGTGACGACTGCGTCACCCTCCGGGCTCCAGGAGAAGTAGAAGGGTGCGTCCTCGTCGAGGACCGTTGTCGATTCCTCATCGAGGTCGACGATCTGGAACTGGACTCCGGAATTGCCGTTGTGGAGCAAGCCCAGATGTCGGTTGTCAGGCGACCAGTATGTGTAAAAGGGGAGATTCGGAGTGGTCAGGGTGGTGATCTCACCCGATCCGGGCTGGCTGAACCCGGCGCCAAATCCTGTCCCGGTGGCCTGCCCCCAGGCGAGAGTGGAACCGTCAGGTGACCAGATCGGCTGTGCGTATATGGAAGGGTCTCCTTCGCTGTCGGTGATCGCCTCCCTGTTGGTGCCATCAGGGTCCACCACGACGATGTTGCCGGTGCCGTCGAGTATGGCCAGTCTTCCTTGGTCGGTTGGCAGCGGCGCAGTGGTCGAGGTTGTGGTCGTCTCGGTGTCTGGGGCCGTTGTCGCGGAGTTTTCACCCTCGGCCGTGCAGGAGACGAGGACGAATAGGAGGGCAGTCGTTGAGATGATGCGTATGCCCATGAAACCGAGCCTATTGAGCGGTCCCACCTATTGCGGTCGCTACCAGTCATCTAGGGCCTTTCTGGAATCGGCCCAACCGGGATGTGTGCCGTCGGTCACGATCTGTCTTCCCGCGACGAAGACGTCCCGCACGTCTGCGGCTGTGGCCGCAAAGACGATGGTGTCGAGAACCGTGTCATCGGAGAATCCGGCGAGACGTGGTGATTCGGGGTCGACGACGATGAAGTCGGCCGATGAGCCCTCCTTCAGCCCTGCCGAAGGAAACCCAAGCGACGCGGATCCGGTGACGGTGGCAGCCTCCATCAGCTCATGGGGTGCGAAGACCCCACGCCGACCCGTCGACAACCGGGAGTGCAACTCGACGCCCCTGGCCTCTTCGAACAAGTCGATGACCGCGTGGGAGTCGGATCCGACGCTGAGGGGGACGCCGGCCTCCGCCAGGTCGGCGGCTGGGCCGACACCGTCGGCCAGGTCCCGCTCGGTGGTGGGGCAGTAGCAGACGGTTGAGCCGGCACTGACCATCAGTTCGATATCGGCGTCGGTGATATGGGTTGCGTGGACGAGAGTCGATGTCGGGTCGAGGAGCCCCACACGCTCGAGCAACCCGATCGGAGTCAGAGTGGTGGCTTCGAGGCACTCACGGTTCTCGGCCGGCTGCTCCGAGACGTGGATGTGGAGAGGTGTCCCGTCTTGGATCCGGTTGGCCAGCTCCACGAGCATGGCTTCGGGGACGGCTCGTACCGAATGGGGAGCGAGCCCCACTACAACGTCGCCATCGTTTTCATGGACTGAGCGCAGCTCGGCTACGCGATCCAGCCACACGGACGCTTTGCCGTCACTGAACCTCTTCTGCACCGGGCTGAGAGGCTCGTCGCCGAACCCGGCCGCGAAGTAGCCGGCGTCGAGCACGCTGATCCGAATGCCTGCTGCTCGTGCCGCTCGAATCAAGGCATGACCCATCTCATTGTGGTCGGCATATGGGGTGCCGCCGATCTGATGATGGAGATACTGGAACTCGCCAACGGCGGTGATCCCGGCGAGAGCCATCTCCACGAAGACCGCGGTGGCCAGTCTCTCGTAGCTCTCCGGGGTCAAGGCTGCCGCGATCTCGTACATACGGTCCCGCCACATCCAGAAGTCCCCACCCTGGCGGTGGGTCCTGCCGCGTAGCAAGCGGTGGAAGGCATGGGAGTGCGTATTGACCAATCCGGGGAGGACGACTCCGTTCAGTTTCGACGCCCCGTGCCGCGGGACAGAGCTCGCAATCGACGAGACGAGACCGTCCCGTGCTTCGATGGTCACATCTGAGACGAGAGTCGGACCACCAAGCCACGCCAGGTCGGCGATCCACACATCGGGATCGCTTCCCGGGTCGGAGTTGTCGGGGAGGTCGGTCACAGGAGCTCCAGGTCGGGCCGAATTCGATCCTACGACTACCCGACACGCAAACAGTGTCCGGGGTTAGGGTTGTCGTTGCGGGCGGATGTAGCTGCATCAGCACGTAGAAACCAAGCGAGGAAGAACCAATGGATAGAGCCAGGCGACGCGCCCAGATGGAAAGACTCGACTCGATCAGAAGACGGTCGAACCCCGTTCAGAACCATGTAATCGACGAGCTTCAATATGGGAAGCTCACCCGGCGAGAGTTTCTCAGGAAGGGGTCTCTCCTGGGGCTTTCCTTCCCGGTGATGGGAGTGATACTCGCGGCGTGTGGTGACGACACCGCCGGCACAACCACCACGGGAGTGGCAGGTGCTACGACCACGACAGTCGCCGGCGGCGGACCGTCGACGACGATGGCGGCTGGCCCGGTGACGGTACGGACGGCTCTGCCTGCGGCCGCTGTCGGCATCGATCCGGTGCTGATCAACGACGAGGGCGGTCTCGCCGTCTTCGGCCAGGCGGCGGAGTATCTGATCTTCTCAGACGCCGAGCTCAATCCGGTCCCTGTGCTCGCCGACAGCTGGGAGCCCAGTGGGGATGGTGACGTGTGGACCTTCCATCTCAACCCGAACGCCACCTTCCACGACGGCTCACCGGTGACCGCTGAGGATGTGGTGGCAACGGTGCAGGGGATCGCCGAAGGCAACGCTGCCTCTGCGTACGAGACATTCGGTGTCGATCCGGGCGCCGTCGTGGCAGTCGATCCCCAAACGGTGGAGTTCACCCTGACACAACCCAACGGAGCGTTGCCGTTCTTCATGAGCTCGGACAACTACAACGCGGCGATTCTGCCGGCTTCGTTCTGGGCCGAGTACGCCGAGGGGAGCTATGAGCAGAGCTTCATCGGCTCCGGGCCCTGGATCAACGAGAGCTTCGAACCCGGCGTGTCCGCCGTCTACGTCAAGAACGAGGATTACTGGGGTGACAACAGTGGTCAGCCCGATCGGATGGAGATCACCTTCTTCGCCGACGAGGCCGCTGCGGTGACCGGGTTCCAGGAGGGACGGTTCGACACCATCCCCCACATCTCCTACTCGGGTGCGACGCCGTTGCTAAACAACCCGGACGCCAACGTCACGAGCATCTCCACCGCCCAGCATCGGCAGATCTACTTCGACACCTCGGCGCCGCCGTTCGACGACCCCCGGGTCCGTCAGGCGGTAGCCCTGACCCTCGATCGGCCCTCTCTGATCGATGGTCTCCTCGGTGGTTTCGGTGTTGTGGGCAATGACCATCCCATCTGGGAGAACTACCCGATGTACAACGCCGATGCGGTCGCCCAGCGCGAGGCAGATCTGGCCACAGCGCAACAGTTGCTCGACGCCGCCGGCTATGGAGATGGCATCGAGGCGCCGTTGGACACCCTGGTGTTCTTCGAGGTGGAAGATCTGGCTCAGCTCGTCGCGGGTTCGGCCGCCCAGATCGGTGTGAACTTGACCGTGGGCGTGTATGACTCCGGCACGTATTACAACGACTACTGGCTAGCGGCTGCCAGCTCGATGGGCATAGTCAACTACGGGCACCGTGGCGTCCCCAACGTCTATCTTGGTGCACCGTTGCTCAGCGAGGGCACCTGGAATGCCTCGCACTGGGTCAACGAGGACTACGACGCCCTGTTCGACCAGTTCGCCACCGCCGGCGACCTGGACACCCAACGGGAGATCGCAGGCCAGATCCAAACATTGCTCAGCGAGGAAGTGCCCTTCATCGTCCCCTACTACGTGGATCACATATCGGTGTCCAGTGCCAACTTCAGCGGGCTAGAGGTCACCGGAATGGGTCATTACAACGTGGTCGGCGCAAGCATCGGCGGCTGAACACGATGAGCACTGCATGTGGGCTCCGCATGATGGGGGAGCCCACATGCTGAACATCTGATGACGAGATTCGTACTGCGCAGGATCGGTTTGGCGCTGATCACCCTTGTCCTGCTCAGTGTGCTTGTCTTCATCGGAACCCAGCTCCTCCCCGGGGACGTTGGCCGCCGCATCCTGGGCCCGTTTGCCACACAGGAGGCCGTCGACGTCCTCAATGCCCGGCTGGGCACTGATCGCCCCCTTCTCGTCCAGTACTGGGATTGGATAACCAGTGCCGTCACCGGCGACCTGGGTTTCTCCATCTCGTTCTCACGCCCCGTGACCGAGCTGTTGGGTCGCGCCCTCGTCAACTCGCTCAAGCTGGGTGCGCTGGCCTTTGTCATCGTGGTCCCGCTGTCCCTGCTGGGAGGCATCGTTGCTGCTCTGAAGCGGGGCACATTCATCGATCGGATAATCACCGTCGGTGGACTGTCGGCCACCGTGATCCCCGAGTTTGTCTCGGGAATCGTGCTCATCGTGGTCTTTGCCGTCTTCCTCGGGTGGCTTCCGGGGTTTGCTACGGCACCGCCGGGGTCGGGGTTCTTCACCCAACTGCGACATCTGATCTTGCCTGCCATTCCTCTGGTCTTGGTGCTCTTCGGGTATATCGCACGCATCACGAGGGCCGGGGTCATCGAGGCCCTCGACGCCGACTACACCCGGACCGCCATTCTCAAAGGGCTGCCGCGATCCACAGTGATCCGCCGCGACGTGTTGCGCAACGCCCTACTTCCCACCATCGCAGTCATCGCCTCCCAGGTCGGCTATCTCATCGGGGGATTGGTGGTCGTGGAAGTGCTTTTCGGATATCAGGGCGTCGGCAAGCTCCTCTTCGACGCCGCCCGCAATGCAGACTTCCCCCTCCTTGCCAGTGGTGTCCTCGTCGTCGGCGCCTCTTTTCAGGTCTCGATGCTGCTCGCCGACGTGGCCTACTCGTGGCTCAACCCGAGGATCAGGATCTCCTGATGGTCGCCACCGCCTCGAGATCCCAGCGTTGGCGGGTGCTCCGTCGCTCGCCCACCTTCTGGGTGGGAGGTTTTCTCGTGCTGATGTGGGTCGTGTTTGCCGTATTCGGCGACTTCGTCACGCCCTATGAGCCGCGCGGAACACCCCAGGACATCCTCAACCGACTCCAACCGCCTTCTGCCGAGCACTGGTTTGGAACCGATGATCTGGGACGTGATGTTCTCTCGCGGGTTCTGGCCGGATCGCGTCAGGTCCTCACTGTGGCGGTTTCGGCCACGATCCTCGGAACGGTCCTCGGCACCTTCATCGGATTGCTGATCGGGTATTACGGCGGCTTGATCGATGACGTCGTCAGCCGGGTCCTCGATGCCTTCTTGTCGATACCCCTCGTGATTACCGGCATGCTGGCTCTGGCCGCGTTGGGACCCAACACCATCGGCGTCATCCTTGTCATCGGTCTGGTCTTCACCCCGATCATCGCCAAGACCGTCCGCGCCGCGGTGCTCAGCGAGCGGCAGCTCGACTACGTGACCGCGGCTCAACTACGCAAGGAGAACTCGCTCTACGTCATGTTCGTCGAGATCCTCCCCAACGTCTGGAGCATCGTGATCGTCGAGTTCACCGTCCGGCTTGGCTATGCCATCTTCACCGTGCTCGCCTTGTCATTCCTCGGGTTCGGTGTCGAGCCACAGACACCTGACTGGGGCGCGGACATCTTTCAGCATTACGGTCAGCTCACCGGGAGGGTTTGGTGGCCGGTCCTTTTCCCGGCCATGGCCATCGCCTTGCTCGTGGTAGGCGTGAACCTGTTAGCCGACGCCACCAGTCAGGCCTTCGAATGACCACCCTGCCCGCCCTCGAGGTGGAGAACCTCGCAATCGAGTACAAGATCGGCACGGAGTGGAAGACGGCGGTCCGTGACATCAACTTCACCGTCGAGCACGGTGAGTCCTATGGGCTGGTCGGCGAGTCGGGATGTGGCAAGACGACCATCGCCATGGCGATCATGCATTACCTTTCCCGCAACGGCCGTGTCAGCGAAGGCTCGATCCGTCTCAAGGGTCGCGAGTTCGTCGATCTGAGTCGTCGTGAGCTGCGGCGGGCCCGGATCGACGACATCTCCATGGTCTATCAGGACCCGGCGACTGCTCTGAACCCCTCACTGAGAATCGGCACTCAGGTGGCCGATGTGTTCGAGCTCTTGGGCGTGGCCGCCTCGGAGCACCACCGGAGGGTGATCGACGTCCTCAAGAAGGTGCAGATCGCCGATCCGGCGCGGGTGGTGGAGCGGTATCCGCATCAACTTTCGGGCGGGATGCTGCAACGGGTCGTCATCGCCATGGCCATAGCCTCCGAGCCCGCCCTCCTGGTGCTGGACGAGCCCACGACGGGTCTCGACGCCACCGTCGAGGCGGAGGTGCTTGACCTGGTTGCAAGTTTGAGAGACGAGATCGGGACCTCGGTTCTCTTCATCAGCCACAACCTCGCCGTGATCCGCAAGATGTGCGACCGCACCTGTGTCCTCTATGCCGGACGGATGATGGCCGAGGGCCCGACTGAGGAGATATTCACAGAGCCACGGCATCCCTACACGGTCGGATTGCTGAGATGTCTCCCCAACCCCGATGTAGGCAGCCGGGACGAGATGAGTCTCGACACTATCCCCGGGTTCCTCCCCCCGTTGGGTGCGGAGATCCGGGGGTGTGTGTATGTCGATCGTTGTGCCATGTCCCAGGACATCTGTATCGAGGTCGAGCCCGGGCTCAACGATGTCGGGGGCGGTCGGGTCAGCCGGTGTCATTTTCCCGACGAGGCTCCCAATCTTCCCCGGACCGTGGCTGCGGACCCTGTGGAGCGGAAGAGGAGCGACCAGACCCTCGTGGAGATCAAAGGCGCATCCAAGACCTTCATGCAGGATGGCCATCCCGTCTATGCGCTCTCCAACATCGACCTCGCGATCAAAGTGGGCGAAACCGTGGGGCTGGTCGGGGAGTCGGGTTCGGGCAAGTCGACCCTGGCCAAGGTCTTGCTCGGAATCCATACTCCCGATGACGGAACGGTGATCACCCTCAGCGGTGAGGAACTGGCCTCCGAACTGGAGCGTCGTGGTCAGGAGGAGATCGGCGCGGTTCAAATGGTCTTCCAGAACCCGGACAGTGCCCTCAACCGGAGGCACAGTGTCCACCGCATCATCGGCCGGGCGGTTCAGCTGCTGCGGGGTGGCCGGCGCAACGAGCGCGAGGACCGTATCAAGAGCTTGTTGCGCGAAGTCCGCATGGGGATGCAGCATTACAACTCAAAGCCGCGACACCTCTCCGGCGGACTGAAACAGCGGGTCGCCATCGCTCGCGCGTTCGCTGGCTCCCCCGCGTTGGTGGTCTGCGACGAGCCCACATCTGCACTGGACGTCTCGGTACAGGCCGCGATCATCAATCTTCTCTCTGAGCTCCAGGTGGAGGAGAACGTCGCCTATTTGTTCATCTCCCACGACCTCAACGTGGTCCGCTACATCGCTGACCGGGTGGCGGTAATGTATCTGGGACGACTGATGGAAGTGGGCACGTCGGACCGTGTCTTCTCCGGCCCGAATCATCCCTACACCGAAGCGTTGCTTTCCGCGTCGCCCGAGCTGGCAGATGACAAGAGAATCCGGCTGGAGGGCGAGATACCAGAACCCTCCAATCCACCTTCCGGATGTGTCTTCCAGACCCGTTGCCCGCGGAAAATCGGCGAGATATGTGAGACCGTCGAGCCCGAGCTCGTCGAGGCCGAACCGGGTTGGTTCAAACGGTGTCACATCCCGGTCGAGGAGCTCCGGGCCATGCAAATGGGTGCTTCTGCCTGAGGACACGAGAACGGACCGTGTCCGACCCGATCTCTGACCCACACCTTGGCCGGGCATCCTTGCGTGATAAGCTGACCCACAACTGATAGCGCCAATTTGATCGACCAGCTTGCGGGCGCTCTAGAAATCCGGCTAAAGCGGCAATGGCCGCCCAGTCACACGACTCGAGCGGCGTTTTGTCTCTGAGGCGGCTTTTCCGCAGACGGTCGATCGGGAAGGTCGGCCGTGATGAGCAACAAACTCGCCGAGCTCCTCGAAGCCAGGGGTCGTCTGGTCGCCGACGGGGGCATGGGCACTTCACTTTTCGAGCTCGGTTTGCAGGCGGGCTCCACCCCCGAGCTGTGGAACGTCGAGCATCCCGAGCGGGTCGCCAGTGTTCACGCCGGGTTCGTCGAAGCAGGGTCCGATGTCATCCTGACCAACACCTTTGGTGGTACCGCGGCACGTCTCGATCTCGACAAATTGGGTCATCGAGTTCGGGAGCTCAACGAGGCCGGTGTCGCCGTCGCCAGGGCTGTAGCCGACGATGCCGCCAGGGAGATCGTCGTCGCCGGTTCGGTGGGGCCGACCGGACAGCTGTTCGAGCCCCTCGGGGCGTTGACCCACGAAGATGGTGTCGATCTGTTCAAGGAGCAGGTGAGTGCTCTGGCAGCTGCGGGCGCCGATGTGATCTGGATCGAGACCCTCTCCTCGATCGAGGAGCTCGCCGCTGCGGTCGATGCCGCGGCGACGTGCGGGCTTCCCATCGTGTCCACGATGAGCTTTGACACCCACGGGAAGACGATGATGGGTCTCCCTCCGTCACGACTCGCCGAGTGGTGGCAGTTGAGCGAACTCGCACCGACGGCAGTTGGAGCGAACTGTGGGATCGGTCCGGCGGATGTGGTTCTGGCGGTCGACGAACTGCGTGTTGCCGATCCTGAGGTCACCATCGTGGCCAAAGCCAACTGCGGAGTTCCCCAAATGATCGACGGGACGTTGTGGTACCCGACCTCGTCTGAAGACATGTACACCTACGCCGAACTCGCTCTCGACGCCGGGGCCCGTATCGTTGGTGCCTGCTGTGGATCCATTCCTGCGCACATTGCACAGATCCGGACCGTCGTTGACAGCCACGAGGCCGGGCCGGACATCGACCGTTCCGAGGTTGTCACGCGGCTGGGTGGTCAGACCCGACCGGACGGCGCCGGCCGAGGACGTGAGCGGAGGTCACGCCGCCGCAGCGCCTGACATCCGCAGGTGATGCGGATGATTGCTGACACGGTGTCGGTGGCCGATCTCTCCGCCGATCCGCATCCGATCCTCCATCGGCTGCGCAGTGAGGCCCCCGTCTCATGGATCTCCGCCTTGCATGCCTGGCTGGTCACTGGTCACGAGCTGGCCATCCAGGTGATGCTCGATGCCGTGACCTTTACCGTGGACGACCCCCGGTTCTCGACACAGCAGGTGATCGGCCCGAGCATGCTGTCCCTCGATGGTCCCGAGCATCGGCGTCACCGGGACCCCTTCGGCGGGCCCTTTCGAGCCGTCAAGGTGCGCGAGCTACAGGACTACGCCGACCGGACGGCCCGCCGTTTGGTATCGGATCTGGCGGCAGGCGGCTCCGGTGACCTGCGGGCGGAGGTTGCCGGTCCCCTCGCCGTAGAGGTCATGACAAAGATCCTCGACCTCCACGATGTCGAGGTCGCTGATGTCCTGACCTGGTATCGCCAAATCGTCGACGCGGTGCACGTCGTGACTGAGGGAGGACAGGTGCCGGAGTCGGGCCATGAAGCCTTTGCTGCGCTCAAGACGGCGGTGACGCGTACCTCGTCCGCAAGCTCTCTGCTCAAATCGGTGGGCAAAACCGGGACACTGACGATCGATGAGATCGCATCCAACGTCGCCGTCCTGCTCTTCGGCGGCATCGTCACCTCGGAGAGCAGTTCGGCCATTGCGTTTCGATTTTTGTTGGATGATGCGAGCCTGATCAGTGCCCTCCGGGACGATCGCTCGCTGATACGCCCGTTCGTCGAGGAGACTTTCCGGCTCGAACCCTCGGCGGCGGCGGTTGACCGCTATGCCACCGCGGACGTTGAACTCGGTGGGAAAGAGATCTCGGCCGGAGATTTGGTAAGGGTTTCGCTCAGTGCGGCCAACCGGGATCCGGCGGTCTTCGCCGACCCTGACGGCTTCGACATGGACCGCGACTTTGGCCGGAGTGTCACCTTCGCCAGAGGCCCGCATTCCTGTCTCGGGATCCATCTGGCACGTTTGGAGGCCGTAGCAGCTGTCACTGCGTTGGTCGGCGAGCCCGGTGCAATTGCTCGCCATCTCGATCCGATCACCGGGCTCGTCTTCAGGGCGCCCGACAAGGTCGTCGCGAACTGGCCTGGAGACGGCAGCTCGCTCAGGTAGAATCTCTCAACGAATCGAGCCAGGTGGGAGTGTGCCAACAACGGTCACGTTGGGACCAAACGATGTTGTTTCGGGACGGCCATTCACAGCCGTGGAGATGACTGGAAGGGATTTGGGGATCCTCCATGGGATTCTTGCGGATGTGAGGGCCGTCGTCGTCGAAGTCGAGGAGGGCGCGCGCCACCACGTGCCCTTTCAGAAACTCGTGTGGAAGGTTGGCGGTCTTACTCACCGGCTGTTACTCACTGACATCGGTCGGGTCCGGTCCCATCCCGGGTTGTGCGTGGTGGGCTTCTTCGGAGACAAGCGTCCCGACAAGGACGGACGGCTTTTGGACGAGGCCAACACCGAGATCGTTGCCGAGTTCCACAAGTACCCGGGGATCCTCGCCTATGCGTCGTTGGAATTGCCCAACGACCACTGGGCCAACTTGGTCCTCCACGACGACCCGGTGGATGTGCAGTTCTGGCGCACCTCTGAGATGCATGCGTGGGCCGTGGAAACGCTCTCTCCTCT
>Ga0256866_1000178_pt1 | contig 12624 bp, 9 predicted proteins | sample RVTome_16_FD_187338 | JGI IMG/M metagenome (GOLD analysis project Ga0256866, IMG submission 187338) | Soil microbial communities from uranium-contaminated site in the Upper Colorado River Basin, Wyoming, United States - RVT152D67 HiSeq ...
AGGCAGGGAACCGCTTCGCCGGGCGGTGAGTTGAAAGGACGAGACGTGATCACCTGGAGGATCCGGTTCGATGAGCCGTGACAAGGCGGCGATCCGTGCCCAGGCCCGGAAGTTGCGGGAGGCCGAGGCCCGCCGGCAGCGCCGGCGCGAGCAGCTCATCCGGTTCGGCGTGATCGCGGGTGTCGTCGTGGTCGTCCTCGCCGTCGTCATCGCGGTGCTGGCCAGTCGCCCCTCCGCTGACGACGCAGCGGCAGTACCCACCGGAGTCTCCGCGCCGGACGGGGGCGTGGTGGTCGGCGACGCGTCGGCACCGGTCACGGTCGACCTGTGGATCGACTTCCAGTGCCCGTTCTGCCGCGACTTCGAGCTGACCTCGGGACCGACGCTCGACGAGCTGGTGGCCGACGGCAGCGCCCGGCTCGTCTACCACCCGCTCTCGTTCCTGGGCGAGGAGTCCGAGCGCGCGGCCAACGCGTTCGGGTGCTCCGTCGACGAGGGCAGGCCGGCGGAGTACCTGCGCGTCCTGTACGAGAACCAGCCCCCGGAACGGACCGGCGGGTTCACTGTCGACGACCTGGTCGCGTTCGGTGAGCAGGCGGAGGTCACGGGAGAGGCGTTCGAGACGTGCGTGGCCGACGGCAGTTACGACGGGTGGGTGTCCAACGTCGCAGCCAGCCAGCACGACGCCGGCGTGACCGCGACTCCGACCATCGTCGTCGACGGTCAGACCCTGGAAGCCGACCAGCTGACGCCCGACGGTGTGCGCGCCGCCGTCGAGCAGGCCGCGGCCTGAGTCGTGCGACGACCCGGGTAGCGTCGGGCCGTGCTCACCTCCGTTCCGGTGTCGGTTCAGCTGGCCGTGCCTGCATCGATACCGAGCCCGGCCGAATCGGTCTGGCACCTCGGCCCGGTGCCGCTGCGCGCCTACGCCCTGTGCATCCTCGCCGGCATCGTGCTGGCGATCTGGCTGGGCAACCGCCGGTGGATGGCACGGGGCGGCCAACCCGGTGTGGTCGGCGACATCGCCATCTGGGCCGTGCCGTTCGGAATCGTCGGTGCGCGGCTGTACCACGTCGCCACGGACTGGGAGCTGTACTTCGGGGAGGGCGGCGATCCGCTGGAGGCGCTGCGAATCTGGCAGGGCGGTCTCGGCATCTGGGGCGGCATCGCGCTCGGCGCGGTCGGAGCCTGGATCGGCGCGCGCCGACGCGGCGTGCCACTGCCGGCGCTCGCCGATGCGCTGGCGCCCGGCATCGTCCTGGCCCAGGCGATCGGGCGCTGGGGGAACTGGTTCAACCAGGAGTTGTTCGGCGGCCCGAGCGATCTGCCGTGGGCGGTCGAGATCGACCGGCAGTTCCGCCCGGAGCGGTTCGCCGACGTCGAGACGTTCCACCCGACGTTCCTCTACGAGTCGCTGTGGTGCATCGGGGTCGCGCTGGTCCTGATCTGGGCGGACAGGAGGTTCCGGATGGGCCATGGGCGGGTGTTCGCCCTCTACGTGGCCCTCTACACGCTCGGCCGGACCTGGATCGAGTACCTGCGGGTCGACCCGGCCCGCGAGGTGCTGGGCCTGCGTATCAACGTCTGGACCTCGGTGCTGGTCCTGGTGGGCGCCGTCGTCTACATCGTCGTCTCCGCCCGCCGGCGTCCCGGCCGCGAGGCACCGGAGGAACTGCGTGGAACCTCGGCGACCGCGGAGCCGGCGAACGAGGACGAGCCGGCCGTGCCACGCTCTGACGGCTGACCGGTGAGGAACCCATGACCCACGGGACCTCACGAGTCGGACACGAGCACGCGGACGTCACCGGCGGGTGGTTGCGCCCGGCGGTCTTCGGTGCCATGGACGGGCTGGTGTCGAACTTCGCGCTCATCGCCGGCGTCGCCGGCGGCGGCGTCGACCGGTCGGTGATCATCCTGGCCGGGCTGGCCGGGCTGGCCGCCGGCGCGTTCAGCATGGCTGCCGGCGAATACACGTCGGTCGCCACGCAGGCGGAGCTGGCCGAGGCCGAGATCTCCCTCGAGCGCGAGGAGCTACGCACGAACCCGGACGCCGAGGAGCGGGAGCTCGCGGACATGTACGTCGCCAAGGGCCTCGAACCCGAGCTCGCCAAGGAGGTCGCGCGGCAGCTGCATCTGGACCCGGACCGCGCTCTCGATGTCCATACCCGTGAAGAGCTCGGCGTCACGCTCGGCGACCTGCCGTCGCCGCGCCTGGCCGCGGCGTCGTCGTTCGTCGCCTTCGCGGTCGGTGCGCTCGTGCCGGTGATGCCGTATCTCCTCGGGGCACAGACGCTGTGGCCGGCCGTCGTCGTCTCCTTGCTGGGGCTGTTCCTCACCGGCGCGGCCGTCACCCGCCTGACGTCGCGCCCGTGGTGGTACGGGGGGATTCGCCAGCTCGTCCTCGGGTCCACGGCCGCCGCCCTGACGTATGCTTTCGGCAACCTGGTCGGAGCCGGGCTCGGCTGACGAGCTCGGTCCAACAGGCTCCGCCGTACCGCGCAGGGCCAACGCAGTCCCTCGCACCCGCCGCCAGAACCGACGACGGGAGTGCCCATGCGCCACCACCATCATGCTCAGGGGCTCTACGACCCTCGGTTCGAGCACGATGCCTGCGGCGTCGCCTTCGTCGCCACGCTGACCGGCGACGCCGGCCATGACATCGTCGACCTGGGCCTGGCCGCCCTCCGCAACCTCGAGCACCGCGGTGCGTCGGGCGCGGAGCCGGAGTCGGGTGACGGCGCCGGCCTGCTCGTCCAGGTGCCCGATGCGTTCCTCCGCGAGGTCGCCGGCTTCGAGCTCCCGCCGGCGGGCGGCTTCGCGGTCGGGCTCGCCTTCCTCCCCGACGACGACCAGGCCGAACGGGCCACCATGGACCGCATCGGCGAGCTCGCCGCCGAGGAGCGGCTCACGGTGCTGGGCTGGCGCGACGTCCCCACGGCGCCGGCACTGCTCGGTGCGACCGCGCGGTCGACCATGCCCCGGTTCCGCCAGCTGTTCGTCGCCGCGGACCGCGCGCACGATGACGGTGCAGGCGGCTCGAGCTGGATCGAACTGGACCGGCGGGCCTTCTGCCTGCGCAAGCGGGCCGAACAGGAGACGCCGGTCTACTTCCCGAGCCTGTCCTCGCGCACGCTGGTCTACAAGGGCATGCTCACCACCGGACAGCTGGAGCCGTTCTTCCCGGACCTGTCCGACCGCCGGTTCGCGTCGGCGATCGCCGTCGTGCACTCGCGGTTCTCGACGAACACCTTCCCGAGCTGGCCGCTCGCTCACCCGTACCGGTTCATCGCACACAACGGCGAGATCAACACCGTCATGGGCAACCGCAACTGGATGCGCGCCCGTGAGTCGCAGCTCGCGACCGACCTGATTCCCGGAGACCTGTCCCGCCTGTTCCCGGTCTGCACGCCGGGGGCGAGCGACTCGGCCAGCTTCGACGAGGTGCTGGAACTGCTGCATCTCGGTGGCCGGAGCCTTGCTCACGCGATGCTCATGATGATCCCGGAGGCGTGGGAGAACCACACCGAGATGGACCGCCGTCGGCGGGCGTTCTACGAGTTCCACAGCACGGTGATGGAGCCATGGGACGGCCCGGCGTGCGTGGTGTTCACCGACGGCACGCGGGTGGGGGGTCTGCTCGACCGCAACGGGCTGCGTCCGGGCCGGTTCTGGGTGACCGACGACGGCCTGGTGGTGCTCGCCTCCGAGGCCGGTGTCCTCGACCTCGACCCGGCGACCGTCGTGCGCAAGGGCCGGCTGCAGCCGGGCCGGATGTTCCTCGTCGACCTCGACGAGCACCGGATCGTGGAGGACGACGAGATCAAGTCGACGCTGGCCGCCGCAGCACCCTACGACGAGTGGCTGCACGCAGGGCTGATCCGCCTCGACGACCTGCCCGAACGGGAGCACGTCGTCCACACCCATGCCAGCGTCACGCGGCGCCAACAGACGTTCGGCTACACCGAGGAAGAGCTCCGCGTGCTCCTGGCCCCGATGGCGCGCGCCGGAGCGGAACCGATCGGCTCCATGGGCACCGACACGCCGATCGCGACCCTCTCCGACCGGCCGCGGCTGATCTTCGACTACTTCACCCAGTTGTTCGCCCAGGTCACGAACCCGCCCCTGGATGCGATCCGGGAGGAGCTGGTGACCTCTCTGGCCGGCACCATCGGCCCCGAGCACAACCTGCTAGCGGCGGCTCCGGCATCGTGCCGGCAGGTCGTGCTGCCGTTCCCGGTCATCGACAACGACCAGCTCGCACGGATCATTCACGTCAACCGTGACGGCGACCTGCCCGGCTACGGGACGCACGTCGTGCGGGGTCTCTACCGCGTGGCCGGCGGCGGCAGCGAGCTCGGCCGGCGGCTGGAGGAGATCTGTCTCGAGGTGTCGGCGGCGATCGCGGCCGGTGCTCGCATCGTCGTGCTCTCCGACCGCAACTCAGATGTGACGTCCGCCCCGATACCGTCGCTGCTCCTCACCGGCGCCGTTCACCACCATCTGATCCGGGAGAAGACCCGGACACAGGTGGGCCTGGTGGTCGAAGCGGGTGACGTCCGTGAGGTCCACCACGTGGCGCTGCTGATCGGATACGGCGCCGCAGCCGTCAACCCCTACCTCGCGATGGAGAGCGTGGAGGACCTGGCCAGGGGTGGGGTGCTGCTCCGGGACGTCGAACCCGAGCAGGCTGTCGCCGGGCTGATCAAGGCGCTCGGCAAGGGTGTCCTGAAGGTCATGAGCAAGATGGGCGTCTCGACCGTCGCCTCGTACACGGGCGCGCAGATCTTCGAGGCGATCGGGCTGGCCAACGACCTGGTCCAGCGGTACTTCACCGGCACCACCTCACGCCTGGGGGGCGTCGGGCTCGACGTGCTCGCGGAGGAGGTGCGGCGCCGCCACGTCGGGGCCTACCCGCCCGGTGGCGTGGCCGCGGCGCACCGGCGGCTCGAGACCGGAGGCGAGTACCAGTGGCGCCGCGAAGGCGAACCGCACCTGTTCGACCCCGAGACGGTGTTCCGCCTGCAGCACTCCACCCGGGCCGGTCGTTACGACGTGTTCAAGCAGTACACGACGCGGGTCGACGAACAGTCCCGGCGGCTGATGACGCTGCGCGGAATGTTCCGCTTCGCACCGGGGCGCCGCTCGCCGGTGCCCATCGAGGAGGTCGAGCCGGTGTCGGCGATCGTGCGCCGGTTCTCGACCGGTGCGATGTCCTACGGTTCGATCAGCCAGGAGGCGCACGAGACCCTCGCGATCGCGATGAACCGGCTGGGCGGCCGGTCGAACACCGGCGAAGGCGGCGAGGATGCCGAGCGACTGCACGACCCGGAGCGGCGCAGCGCGGTCAAACAGGTCGCCAGCGGTCGGTTCGGCGTGACGTCCGAGTACCTGACCAACGCCGACGACCTGCAGATCAAGATGGCGCAGGGCGCCAAGCCCGGCGAGGGCGGACAGCTCCCCGGTCACAAGGTCTATCCCTGGGTCGCGCAGACGCGGAACTCGACGCCGGGTGTCGGGCTCATCTCACCTCCGCCGCACCACGACATCTACTCGATCGAGGATCTGGCCCAGCTCATCCACGACCTCAAGAACGCCAACCCCTCAGCGCGGATACACGTGAAGCTCGTCGCGGAGGTCGGGGTCGGAACCGTGGCGGCGGGCGTCTCCAAGGCGCACGCGGACGTCGTGCTGATCTCGGGCCACGATGGCGGTACCGGAGCGGCGCCGCTGACCAGCCTCAAGCACGCCGGCGCGCCGTGGGAGCTCGGCCTGGCGGAGACCCAGCAGACGCTGCTGCTCAACGGCCTGCGGGACCGGATCGTGGTTCAGGTCGACGGTCAGCTCAAGACCGGCAGGGACGTCGTGATCGCTGCCCTGCTCGGCGCCGAGGAGTACGGCTTCGCCACGGCACCGCTGGTCGTGTCCGGCTGCGTGATGATGCGGGTCTGCCACCTCGACACCTGTCCGGTCGGCATCGCCACCCAGAACCCCGCGCTGCGGGAGCGGTTCACCGGACGACCGGAATTCGTCGTCACGTTCTTCGAGTACGTCGCCGAGGAGGTGCGTGAACACCTGGCCGCCCTCGGGTTCCGCAGCCTCGACGAGGCGATCGGTCGTGCCGAGGTCCTCGACACCACCGAGGCTCTCGGGCACTGGAAGGCCGGCGGCCTCGACCTCTCACCGCTGCTGCACGTGCCGGACCTGCCCGAGGGCACCGCCCGCCGCCAGGTGGTCGGACAGGACCACGGGCTGGAGAAGGCATTGGACAACCAGCTGCTCGCGATCGCCGACGAGGCGATCTCGACCGGCGCTCCGGTTCGCGCCCAGCTTGCCATTCGCAACGTGAACCGCACGGTGGGCACGATGCTGGGCCACGAGGTGACCCGCCGTACCGGCGGTCCGGGGCTGCCGGAGGGCACCATCGACATCACGCTGATCGGGTCGGCGGGGCAGTCCTTCGGCGCGTTCCTTCCCGCGGGCATCACGCTCCGTCTCGAGGGCGATGCCAACGACTACCTGGCCAAGGGTCTGTCCGGCGGTCGGATCGTGGTCCGGCCGGACCGGGAGGCGCGGTTCGCGGCGGAGCACCACGTCATCGCCGGAAATGTCGCCGCCTACGGCGCCACGGCTGGTGAGCTCTTCGTCCGCGGAATCGTGGGGGAGCGCTTCTGCGTGCGCAACTCCGGTGCCGTTGCCGTGGTCGAGGGCGTCGGTGATCACGCGTGCGAGTACATGACCGGGGGAACGGTCGTCGTTCTCGGACCCACCGGGCGCAACGTCGCGGCGGGCATGTCGGGCGGCATCGCGTACGTCGTCGACATCGACCGGTCCCGGGTGAACACCGGAATGGTCGACGTCGAGACCCCGACCGCGTCCGAGCTGGACGCGATCCGCGTTCTGGTCGGCCGGCACGCGGAGGAGACCGGGTCCACGGTTGCGGCCGCGATGCTGGCCGACTGGGACGCTTCGGCCGCCCGCTTCGCCTCGATCATGCCGCGCGACTACCGACGGGTGCTCGACGCCCGGGAGGCTGCCGAGCGGGACGGCCGCGACGTCCTCGACGCGATCATGGAGGCGGCGCATGGCTGATCCCCGTGGCTTCCTCACCACCGCTCGCCAGGGTGCGCCCTCCCGTCCGGTCGCCGAGCGGGTCAACGACTGGCGTGAGGTCTACGCCGGCGGCAGCGTCGGCCGGGCGCTGCTCCCCGTCATCGGCGAGCAGGCCGGTCGGTGCATGGACTGCGGAATCCCGTTCTGCCACGAGGGCTGCCCGCTCGGCAACCTGATCCCGGAGTGGAACGACCTGGTGTGGCGCGACGACTGGCCGGCCGCGGCCGAGCGTCTGCATGCCACGAACAACTTCCCGGAGTTCACCGGCCGGCTCTGCCCCGCGCCGTGCGAGGCGTCGTGCGTCCTCGGCATCGACCGGGACCCGGTCACGATCAAGAACGTCGAGGTGTCGATCATCGACCGGGCCTACGACGAGGGCTGGGTGGTGCCACAGCCACCCGAACGGCTCTCCGACCGGACCGTCGCCGTCGTCGGGTCGGGACCGGCGGGCCTGGCGGTCGCCCAACAGCTGACCCGGGTGGGCCACACCGTCGCGGTCTACGAGCGGGCCGACCGCGCGGGCGGCCTGCTGCGCTACGGCATCCCCGAGTTCAAGATGGAGAAGCACCACCTCGACCGCCGTCTCGACCAGATGCGCGCCGAGGGCACGATCTTCCGCACCGGCGTCGACGTCGGTGCTGCGGTCACCGGCGAACAGCTCCGCCAACGCTACGACGCCGTGGTGTTGGCCGTGGGCGCGACGGCGTGGCGCGACCTGTCGGTTCCCGGACGCGAGCTCGACGGCGTCCACCAGGCGATGGAGTACCTGCCCCAGGCGAACCGCGCGGCGCTCGGGATCACGGTGCCCGGCCTGGTCAGCGCCGCCGGCCGTCATGTCGTCGTCATCGGCGGCGGCGACACCGGCGCCGACTGTGTCGGGACGGCGCATCGCCAGAGTGCCGCCTCGGTGACCCAGCTGGAGATCCTGCCCCGACCGCCCGACGCACGGCCCGAGTCGACGCCGTGGCCGACCTGGCCGCTGATCCTGCGGACCTCCGCCGCACACGAGGAGGGCGGTGAGCGGGTCTACTCCGTGTCGACGCAGCGGTTCCTCGGTGGGCCCGACGGCCGGGTACGGGCACTGCAGCTCGTGGAGGTGCGCCGTGCCGGGGCCGGCTTCGAGACGGTCGATGGCAGCGAGCGGGAGCTGCCGGCGGACCTGGTGCTCCTCGCCATGGGCTTCGTCGGGCCGGAGCGGTCGGCGCTGGTCGAGCAGCTCGGAGTCTCGATCGACACCAGGGGCACCATCGCGCGTGACGCCTCGTTCGCGACCGACGTCCCCGGCGTCTTCGTCGCAGGCGACGCCGGCCGAGGCCAGTCGCTGATCGTGTGGGCCATCGCCGAGGGGCGCTCCTGCGCCGCCGCCGTGGACCGCTGGCTGTCCGGCTCGGCACGACTGCCCGCCCCGATCGCGCCGACCGACCGTCCGCTCACGGTCTGACGGTCGGGGAGCCGGATAGCCTGCAGTCGTGCGGAGAGCCAAGATCGTATGCACCTTGGGTCCGGTCACGTCCAGCCGGGAACGCCTCGAGGAGCTCGTCCAGGCCGGCATGGACGTCGCTCGGTTCAACCTGAGCCACGGCGGTCGACCAGAGCACGAGCAGCGCTACCACGACCTCCGCAAGGCCGCGCAGGTCTTCGAGCGCAACGTCGGCGTGCTCGTCGACCTGCAGGGCCCGAAGATCCGGCTCGGCCGATTCGGCCCGGGTCCGGTCGAGCTCGAGCGCGGCTCCCACTTCACGATCACGACCGACGATGTGGTGGGCGATGCCCGGCGCGCCTCGACCACCTACGCCGGCCTTCCGGAGGATGTCCGACCGGGCGACCGGGTCCTGGTGGACGACGGGCGGCTCGCCCTCGAGGTCGAGGAGGTACGCGGCGCCGACGTCGTCACCCGGGTGGTCGAGGGCGGGCCGGTCTCCGACCACAAGGGCATCAACCTGCCCGGCGCGTCGGTCGGCGTCCCGGCCATGACCGAGAAGGACATCGAGGACCTGCGATGGGGCCTACGCCTCGGGGCAGACATGGTCGCGCTGTCGTTCGTCCGGTCGGCCGAGGACGTCATCGACGTTCACCGGGTCATGGACGACGTCGGCGTCCGGGTGCCGGTCATCGCGAAGCTGGAGAAACCACAGGCCGTCGAGAACCTCGAGGAGATCGTCGATGCCTTCGACGGCGTCATGGTGGCTCGCGGCGACCTGGGCGTCGAGGTCCCGCTCTGGGACGTTCCCCTGGTGCAGAAGCGCGCGGTCGAATTGGCCCGGCGGCGGGCCAAACCGGTGATCGTCGCCACGCAGATGCTGGAGTCGATGATCGGCAACTCCCGACCGACGAGGGCGGAGGCCTCCGACGTCGCCAACGCGGTGCTCGACGGCACCGACGCCGTCATGCTCTCCGGCGAGACCAGCATCGGCGCATATCCGGTCGAATCGGTCGCGACCATGGCGAGGATCATCGAGACCGTCGAGATGCACGGGCTCGAGCGCATCCCCCCGCTCGGGACCCGTCCGGGCACGAAGGGAGGGGCCATCACCGCGGCGGCGGCCGAGGTCGCCGACGTCCTGGGTGCCAGGTTCCTGGTCGCGTTCACCCAGAGTGGCGACTCGGCCCGGCGGATGTCGCGACTGCGGTCGCCGATCCCGCTGTTGGCCTTCACGCCGCTCGAGACCACCCGGAGCCGGCTGGCCCTGTCCTGGGGAGTCGAGGCGTTCCTCGTCCCTCCGGTCTCGCACACCGACGACATGGTCGTGCAGGTCGACCGGATGCTCCTGGAGCTGGACCGGTGTCGTCCGGGGGAGCTGGTGGTCATCGTGGCCGGGTCGCCGCCGGGTATCCCCGGATCCACGAACGCGCTGCGCGTGCACACCATCGGCGACGCGGCCGGCCAGGTCGCACCGGCCTACGAGTAGCCCGATCCCGTTGCGGACCAGCGGTCTCCGTCCTCCTACCAGAGATGGGGGACGAAGCGGCGGCGCACGCGCGCTCGGTAGCCCGCATAGGCCGGGTGGCGATCGACGAGCCATTGCTCCTCGAGGCGCGACTTGAACGCCAGGGCGACGGCGAGCGCGCCGGTCGGGACGAGCGCCCACGGACTGAGCGCAAGCGACCACGCCAGGGCCAACAGCAGAATCCCGCCATAGATCGGATGTCGCACGAGTGCGTAGACGCCGGACTCTGTGAGTTCGGACGTCGTCGGCGGTCTGGGTAAGGGCGACAGTGACGTCCCGAGCGTTCGCACGCCCGACGAGGCGAGCCACAGACCGGCGACACCAGAGATGATCGCGCCCACCAGGGCCGGCGCTTGCAGGTTCTCCGGCCACCGCGCGCCCAGCAGCCCGACAACGGCCACGCCGGCCAGCACGATCGCCTGGATGAACACCCAGCCCTCGCCCCGAGGGCCGAGTGTGGGTATGCGCGTCCTGCGCTCTGCCATCGCTACCCCACCACGAGGTCCTTCCCTGTGCCCTCGTCGGCCACGCAGTCGGCGCGTGCGCAGGTCAAGGGTGGGTAGCCCGGGTGGGACTCGAACCCACAGGCACCGCATTTTGAGTGCGGCGGCTTTGCCAGTTTGCCTACCGGGCCGCGCCGGTCCAGGGTACCGGTCCCGCGTGTCGGGATCCGAGCCACCAGGAGAGCGCCTGGCCCGTCAGTAGGCTGCTGGAGTGACCGAGCCAGCGCCCGCCGCGGCCCGCCGCGTTCTCGTCGCCGAGGACGAGTCGCTGATCCGACTCGACCTCACCGAGATGCTGGTCGAGGAAGGGTACGAGGTCGTGGGTGAGGCCGGCGACGGTGCGACGGCCGTGCAGATGGCCGAGCAGCTGCGGCCGGACCTGGTGGTGTTGGACGTCAAGATGCCCGTTCTGGACGGAATCTCGGCCGCCCAGCGGATCGTCGCCCAACGCATCGCGCCGGTGCTGATCCTGACCGCCTTCTCCCAGCGGGAGCTGGTCGAACGGGCCCGTGAGGCGGGTGCGATGGCCTACCTGGTCAAGCCGTTCGCCAAGGCCGACCTCGTCCCGGCGATCGAGATGGCGCTCTCCCGGCACGAGGAGATCACCCAGCTCGAGCGTGAGGTGGCCGATCTCACCGAACGTCTCGGGACCCGCAAGCTGGTCGACCGGGCCAAGGGCGTCCTCCAGACCCGGTTCGGATTGACCGAGCCGGACGCCTTCCGGTGGATCCAGAAGGCCGCCATGGACAAGCGGACCTCCATGCGCGAGGTCGCCCAGGTCGTGATCTCGGACTCGGCCGGCACGGGCGACGACGCCGTACGGGACAGCTGAACGGTGCGCCCGGCGCTCCGGCTGCGATGGGTGGCCGCCGCCGCCGTCCCTGCGGTCCTCGCCGGTTGCGGGACGGTCGGCGACCTGGTGGGCACCGAGGCCGACGCGGGCCCGCGAACCGCGAAGATCGTCGTGCTGGTTCCCGCCGAGGGCAAGCAGGCGCAGGCAGGCGCCGGAGTTCTCGGTGCGGTTCGGCTTGCCGTGGCTGACGCAGAGCTCTCGATACCGGACTGGTCGGTCGAGGTCGTCGAGGTGGACGACACCGGCGACCCCGAGCGCGCTGCCGAGGCGGCCGACGAGATTGCGAGCGACGAGCACGTGGCTGCGGTCGTCGGAGGCCTCTCGGCCCAGGTCGTGCGCGCGGTCCAGCCGGTCCTGGCCCAGGTCTCGGTCCCGTTCGTGTCGCCCGCCGACGTCACCCCCGAACACACCCGTGGCGCCGACCCCGCCGCGCCCTTGCGGCCCTACGCGTCCTACTTCCGAACGGCCCTGCCCGAGGGCGATGCTGTCGCCGTGGCCGCCGAGTACGCGGTCGTCGGCCTGGGGGCGAGCCGGGTTGCGGTCGTCGACGGCGGGAACGCAGCGGAGGCCGACCGGTTCCGCACAGAGGTCGAGCGGCGAGAGGCGGAGATCGTGGCGTTCGGTGCTGCGGAACGTGACGGCGCCGGCATCGACGCCGTGATGACGGCCGCGGTATCGCACGAGGCCGGTGTCGTCTTCGTGGCCGGTGATGCGGAGGTGGCCGCCCTGGTGGCCAGGCGGCTTGCCGGCACGGGGCTGCCGGCGATGCTGGTCGGCGGCCCGAACCTGCGCTCCGAGGACTTCATGGCGGCGGCCGGGGCGGCGGCCGACGGTGCGGTGGCGGTGGTAGGGCCACGCGTCGTGAGTAGTCGTGGCCAGCCGGGAGGCGACCTGGAGGCGAGGCTCGCCGACCGGGGGATCGACGCACCGGGCCCATTCGCCGCGGCGGCCTTCGATGCCGGCACTGCGGTCGCACAGGCACTGGCCAGGTGCCTGCCGGCGGAGGAGACGGCTGCGCAGGCGCGGGCCGGGTGTGTCGACGAGATGGATCAGGTCTCGTTCCGCGGCGTCACCGGGGAGGTCACGTTCGACCGGTACGGAGACCGGACGGGTGCCGCTCCCGCCGTGTTCGAGGTCCGCGAAGGTTCCTGGCACGAGGTCGGAGCCGCCTGATCGGTTCATAACGAACACTTCCGGTCAGGTCACAGTG
>Ga0256866_1000179_pt1 | contig 12562 bp, 11 predicted proteins | sample RVTome_16_FD_187338 | JGI IMG/M metagenome (GOLD analysis project Ga0256866, IMG submission 187338) | Soil microbial communities from uranium-contaminated site in the Upper Colorado River Basin, Wyoming, United States - RVT152D67 HiSeq ...
GCTCATCGAAGTCGGCGAAGAGGATCTCGGCCAGAGCTTCCTGGTCCGGCTCGTAGTCGAGGGAGGTGACATTCCACATGAAGAACTGACTGTCTTCGTCGTATCCGTAGTTGAAAACGGTGTCGTTCTCCTCATCCGTGGCCGCCATGGCCAGACCGGAGAAGGCGAACAACCCGATGATTGCGAGGACAGCTATGCCGCCACGTTTCACTCTTCGCACTGACTCGTCTCCTTGCTGTCGTTCCCAGCTCGACTCCTGCCTGAGTAATCGCCGGGGGAGGCGAAATGGTTACGGCCCAAATCTTGCCCGAGTTTGACGACGGCAATGTCACACGGCGAAGGGGCCGGACTGCCGCCCGACCCCTTCTCCGATCGCCAGGGCGATCGACCTAGATGTCGTAGTAGAGGTGGAACTCGTAGGGGTGGGGACGCAGTCTGACCGGGTCGATCTCATGCTCTCGTTTGTAGGAGATCCAGGCGTCGATCAGACCCTCGGTGAACACGCCCCCCTGCAATAGGAAGTCGTGATCGGCTTCGAGGGCGGCCAGGGCCTCGTCGAGACTGCCCGGGACCGACGGCAGACCCTCCAACTCGGCCGGAGGCAGGTCATAGATGTCCTTGTCCACCGGGTCGTGGGGCTCGGTCTTGTTCTGAACGCCGTCGAGACCGGCCATCAGCATCGCAGCGAAGGCCAGGTAGGGGTTGGCGGCGGGGTCGGGACAGCGGAACTCGAGACGTTTCGCCCCCGGGCTCTGGCTGTACTGGGGGATACGCACCGCCGCCGAACGGTTCCGGCTGGAATAGACCAGGTTGACCGGAGCCTCGTAACCCGGCACCAGCCGGTGATAGGAGTTGGTGGTCGGCGCGGCGAACGCCAGCACGGCCCCGGCATGCTCGAGCAGGCCACCGATATACCAACGGGCCAGGTCGGATAGGCCCGCATACCCGCTCTCGTCGTACATCAGCGGCTCGCCGTCCTTCCACAGCGACTGATGGGTGTGCATGCCCGAGCCGTTGTCCTCGAAGATCGGCTTCGGCATGAACGTCACCGTCTTGCCCACTTCCCACGCCGTGTTCTTGACGATGTACTTGTACATCGTGACATTGTCTGCGGTCCTGAGCAGGGTGTCGTACTTGATGTCGATCTCGGCCTGGCCGGCGGTGCCCACCTCGTGGTGCTGCACCTCGATCTCGATCCCGGCCTGCTCCAACCGGTGGGTCATCTCCGAGCGCAGGTCCTGGAAGTGGTCGGTGGGGGGAACGGGGAAGTAGCCCTCCTTGTAGCGGGGCTTGTACCCGAGGTTTCCGCCGTCTTCGAACTCACCCGAGTTCCAGGCCCCCTCCACCGAGTCGACGAAGTAGAAGCCCGAGTTCTGATCCTGGCCAAATCGGACGTCGTCGAAGATGTAGAACTCGGCCTCGGGCCCCCAGTAGGAGGTGTCGGCGATACCGGTGCTGACCAGATACTCCTCGGCCTTCCTGGCAACGTAGCGAGGGTCCTTCTCATAGGGCGAGCCGGTGACCGGGTCGTTCACATAGCAGTAGAGGATGAGGGTCTTTCTCGACCTGAAGACGTCCTCGACCGCGGTGTCGGGGTCGGGAATCAGGATCATGTCGGATTCCTGGATGTCCTGGAACCCGCGAATCGAGGAGCCGTCGAACCCGAACCCGTCTTCGAAGGAATCCTCGGTGAGCTGATGGGTGGGGACGGTGAAGTGCTGCACCTGGCCGGGCAGGTCACAGAAACGCAGGTCGACGAACTCATAACCCTCGCTCTCGACGAGGGTCAAGACGTCGGCAGCCGTCTTGGTCACGATGCCTCCTTTTATCTTCGGTCGCGAACCGATTGCTTTGTATCGGGCGTCGGTTGCCGACCGATTGCTGAAATGTGAACACTGTGTTTCACCGTCTCCACAGCCCGCCCAATTACCGTCCACGGGGCCGTTGCAGACCGATAATCGGACGGTGATCGACCTCTACCGGTGGGACGAGTCCGGAAGGTGCACCCTCGAGGGGGGTCCAGCATCCCTTTCCGTCGCAGAGGGGGAGTGGGTGTGGGTCGATGTGGTCGGGGCGAGCCACGAGGAGATTCGCTCCATCGCCGAGCAACTCGGGCTCGACGAAGCCTCGATCGAGGAGTCGTTCGCCCCCGCCGGCCTGCCGGTGGTCGAGGAGCACGTCGATCAGATCTATCTGGTCCTCCACGGCTTCTCAACGGGATCCGGTGAGCGTCTGTCCGCCTCCGAGATCGACCTGTTCATCGGGAAGACCTTCCTCGTCACCATTCGGGATGGACCCCGGGACACCATCGAGCTCCTCAAGGAGCGTCTGTCCGAGGACGACGGCGTTCCGGTGTCGTCGCCCGCCGGATTGCTCGCGTTCATGGCCCTGGGAGCGGTGCGGGCCTATGGCCCCCTGATCCTCGAGCTGGAGAGACAGGTCGACAACCTCGAGGAGATGGCGATTCGGGGAGACCCGCAGACCGCGGTCGAGGTCCATGCGCTGCGTCGTGACGTGATCTTTCTACGGCGCGCCCTCGGCCCCCAGTTCGATGTGTACGAGGACCTCTCCGAGTCGGGGCACCCCGCCATCGACGACGATGCCCGCCACCTCTTCGTCCGGGTCGCCGGCCAGCATCGGCGTGCCCTCGAAGCGCTCGAGTCGGGAAGAGCGCTGCTCGGGTCGGTCCTCGAAACCTATCGGGGCGCCGTGGCCGACCAGACCAACGAGATCATGAGGGTCCTCACCGTCTTCTCCGCCATCCTCTTGCCGCTGACGCTCATCGCCGGACTCTGGGGAATGAACTTCGTCGATGTGCCCGGAGCCGACATCCGGTGGGGATTCTGGGGGGTCATCGCCGCGATGGCGGTGCTCGTGATCGGAGTTTGGGTCTATTTCACCCGCCGCGGGTTCATCGGAGCACCCCGTCTCAGAGACCTCCCCAAGGCGGTCGGGCTCGGGCTGTTCACCATCGGGACCGCCCCGATCCGGGTGGTGGCCGGAGGGATCCGACACCTGGGCAAGAGCGAGGAGTGAGGGTGGGCGCGGGCCGGGCGGTGAGCCCGACCCTTGCCCACGCGACCCGCTGACTACCGTCGCGAAACGTCATGTCAGCGACGATCGTGCTCGGTGCCCAATGGGGCGACGAAGGCAAGGGCCGGGTCGTCGACTACTTCGCCGAGAACGCCGACTACGTGGTCCGGTTCCAGGGTGGCAACAACGCGGGTCACACCATCGTCGTCGACGGGGACAGGCTCGCCCTCTCCCTTATCCCATCCGGGATCCACTATCCCCACTGCACCCCGGTGATCGCCTCGGGGACCGTCATCGACCCCGCCGTGCTCCTCGCCGAGATGGACATGGTCGCCGGCAAGGGCCTCGACCCCTCCCGGGTGCGGGTCTCCTCCAACGCCCATCTGATCATGCCCTATCACCGCAAGCTGGACGCCGTGATCGAGCGGTACCTGGGCACCAACCAGATCGGCACCACCAAGAAAGGGATAGGCCCTGCCTACGCGGACAAGTACTCCAGGTTCGGGATAAGGGTCCAGGACCTCTTCGATCCCAAGATCTTCGCCAAGAAAGTGGAGGCGGCGCTCGTCGAGAAGAACAAGATCCTCCCCCGTGTCTACAACACGCTGCCGATGGACCCAACCGAGATCATCGAGGAGTACCTCGACTACGCCGAACCGCTCCGGCCCCATGTCACCGACACGTCACTGCTTCTCCACGATGCGATAGGCGAGGGCAGGTCGGTCCTCTTCGAAGGTGCTCAGGGGACACTGCTCGACATCGATCACGGCACCTATCCGTTCGTTACCTCTTCGAACCCGACCGCGGGAGGGGCGGTGGTCGGCTCGGGGATCGGTCCCAAGGACATCGACGAGGTGATCGGGGTGGCCAAGGCCTACATCTCCCGGGTGGGCACGGGACCGTTCCCCACAGAGCTCCATGACGAAGTGGGTGAGGCCATGATCGAGTTGGGCGGTGAATACGGGACGGTCACCGGGCGCCGCCGCAGGTGCGGGTGGCTCGACCTCCTCGCCCTCCGCTACGCGGTCAGGGTCAACAGTCTCACCAGGGTGTTCCTGACCAAGCTCGACATCCTCTCGGCTTTCGAGACGATCAAGGTGGCCACGGCCTATAGCTCCGGCGACGACCACTTCACCGAGTTCCCTTCCCAACAGTCCGTCCTCTACAACTGCGAGCCGATCTACGACGAGCTCAGCGGGTGGGGTGACGACATCACCGAGGTGCGTTCCCTCGACGATCTGCCCAAAGCGGCCCGCGCCTACATCGAGTACATCGAGGATGCGATACGAGTGCCCATAGGTTGGGTGTCGGTTGGCCCGGAACGGTCGCAACTGATCGAGAGCCGATGAGAGTCCTCCTCATCGGGTCGGGCGGGCGGGAACATGCCATCGGCTGGAAACTCGCCAATTCGCCCCGGGTGGATGAGCTGATCTCGCTTCCGGGTAACCCGGGCCTCGCCGAGCTCGGGCCCATCGTCGAGGGGATCGCCGTCGAGGATGTCGGGGCGATAGCCGCCATGGCCCGGCTCCACGACATCGACCTAACCGTGGTCGGCCCCGAGGCGCCCCTGGCGGCCGGCGTCGCCGACGCCATCGGCCGTCTCGGCATTCCGGTGTTCGGCCCAACCCGCGCCGCGGCCCGCCTCGAGTCGTCGAAGGCCTTTGCCAAGGAGGTGATGGCCAGGGCGGGGGTGCCCACCGGCGGTGGGGAGAGCTTCACCGACCCCACGATGGCCAAGCGGCACCTGGAGCACTCCGAGGGGCCCTATGTGGTCAAGGCCGACGGTCTCGCCGGGGGGAAGGGAGTTCTCGTCACCGAGTCACGCACCGACGCCACCTCCTGGGTCGACCATTGGATCGAGACGGGCCCGATCGTCATCGAGGAGTTTCTCGACGGGCCGGAGGTGAGTGTCTTCGCGGCGTGCACCGAATCGACTGCGGTGCCACTCGAGCCCGCCCGGGATTACAAGCGGCTCCTCGAGGGTGATGAGGGGCCCAACACCGGGGGCATGGGCTCGTACTCTCCGGTGGCCGATCTCCCCCCCGATCTGGTCGACCGCACCATGAGGGAGGTGATCAACCCGACCCTGGAGCAGATGAGATCGGAGAACACCCCGTTCACCGGCTTTCTCTATGCAGGCCTGGTCCTCACCGAACAGGGCCCAAAGGTCCTCGAGTTCAACGTCAGGCTGGGGGATCCGGAGACCCAGGCGGTGCTTCCCAGGATGACCAGCGACCTGGTCGACGTCCTCGAGGGGGCCAGGCCGGAATGGTCGCAGTTGGCCACGGTCAACGTGGTGCTCGCCGCCCGTGGTTATCCGACTGCCCCGGAGAGGGGTGCTGAGATCAAGGGATTCAACGGCGGTCTGCCCGGCGACGTCCTCGTCTTCCAGGCCGGCACGGTGGCCGAGGGCAAGAAGCTGTTCGTCGATGGGGGGCGGGTGCTCAACGTCGTCGGGAAGGGAGAGACCATTGACCAGGCCCGGGAGCGCGCCTACCAGGCGGCGGAGAAGATCACCTGGCCGGGCGTGCAATACCGGAGGGACATCGCCGGCTGAACAGAGAGGAGGGTCCAATCGACCCCCAATCCCCCGTTTGGTCCCCGTTGGTCACCCCCACCGGTCATGCCGCACAGAGCATCAGGCGCCCGGCCAGATACCTGAATCGGTATGGAGGACGGGCTGAGTCGATCGACGCCGTTTGGCCCGGTTACCGTCTGAGTCGATGATTCACAAAGTCGCCATCGTCATGGGGTCGGGCAGCGACCGCCCGATCATGGACAAGACCGGGGAGATGCTCGACCGGTTCGGGATCGAGCACGACACCAGGGTTCTCTCCGCCCACAAGACCCCGGACCAGGCCATCGAGTTCGCCGAGACCGCGGCCGGTGACGGATTCGGAGTGATCATCGCCGGGGCGGGTAAGGCCGCCCACCTCGCCGGGGTGATGGCGGCCAAGTCGTTGCTCCCGGTGATCGGGGTGCCGATCAACGCCACATTGGACGGGATGGACGCGCTCCTCTCCACGGTGCAGATGCCCACCGGGATCCCGGTCGCCACCGTCGCCATCGACGGGGCGGCCAATGCCGCCCTCCTCGCGGTCGCCATCCTGGCCATCGGCGACGCCGAGTTGACCGACAAGCTCGCCCGCTATCGAGAGGATCTCGCCGAGAAGACCCTGGCGGGGTGAAGGACGACACGGACCGATAGCATCGACGGGACATGAGCGAGATCTCCTTCGACAAGCCCGACCCACACGACTTCCTCGGCATCGACGCACTCCTGAGCGAGGATGAGCGCCTCCTGAGAGACACCGTGCGCAGCTTCGTCGAGAAGGAGATCAAGCCCCACGTGGCGGACTGGTGGGACGAGGGGGTCATCCCCCACCACGATTTGGCCCGGGCCTTCGGCGAGTTGGGGATGCTGGGGATGCATCTCGAGGGATACGGGTGCGCGGGGACTTCCGCGACCGCCTACGGGCTGGCCAGTCTCGAGCTCGAGGCGGGTGACTCGGGGATTCGCTCTTTCGTGTCGGTGCAAGGGTCGTTGTCCATGTTCCCGATCTGGAAGTTCGGCTCCGAGGAGCAGAAGCAGACCTGGCTGCCCCGCATGGCCAAAGGCGAGGTCATCGGGTGCTTCGGCTTGACCGAGCCCGACTCGGGATCGGACCCGGCTTCGATGCGGACCAATGCCCGCCGCGACGGCCCCGACTGGGTGATCAACGGCACCAAGATGTGGATCACCAACGGTTCGATCGCCGACGTCGCCATCGTGTGGGCCCGAACCGATCATGCAGTCCGGGGCTTCATCGTCCCCACCGACACACCCGGGTTCTCCGCCCACGACATCAAGAAGAAGGCTTCGCTGCGCGCCTCGGTCACCTCTGAGCTCGTCCTGGACGACGTGAGGCTGCCCGACGACTTCGCACTCCCCGGCGTGGCCTCGATGCGCGGACCCTTGTCGTGTCTCAACGAGGCGCGGTTCGGCATCGTCTTCGGGGCGATGGGATCGGCCCGCGACTGCTACGAGACCGCTCTCGGCTACGCCAAGGAGCGGGAGCAGTTCGACCGGCCCATCGGTTCGTTCCAGCTCACCCAGAAGAAGCTGGTCGAGATGATGGTGGCCGTGCAGAGGGGCACGCTGGTGGCTCTGCACCTAGGGAGACGGAAGGACGAGGGAACCCTCAGCCCCGAACAGGTCTCTTTCGGCAAGTTCGACAACGTCCGCAATGCCCTCGAGGTGGCCCGTACCGCCCGGTCGATCCTCGGTGCCAACGGGATCACCCTGGAATACCCGGTCTTCCGCCACATGGCCAACCTGGAAACGGTGTTCACCTACGAGGGCACCAACGAGATCCACACCCTGGTCATGGGTCAGACCATCACCGGTCTCGACGCCTTCTCCTGAGCCTCGACCACCTTTCTATGGGTGGAACGAGCGGTGGACGCCAGTTCCACTCACAGAAACTCGTGGAGGTCCCCGTTTCGACCGATCACCACGTCATCGAGGTCGAGCCAGTCGGCGATCAGCTCGAGCTCCTTGCGGAGGGCACGGCCCACCGCCTTCTTGTCGACGTCGGGCTCGGCGAACGCCCCCGGCACTTGAAGCCTCCGGTCCCTGCGGCTGGTCTTGAGATCGACCCGGGCCACCAGGTCGCCGTCGTGCAGGAAGGGGAGAACGTAGTACCCATAGACCCGCTGGGGCTCCGGCACGTAGATCTCGATGCGATAGTGGAAACCCCAGAGCCGTTCCACCCGGGCACGGTGCCAGATCAGGTTGTCGAATGGTGACAGCAGCGCCGTCCCCCGCGCCGATCGGGGAAGGGTGGCTTCCGGGTGCAGATAGGCCTCCTTGTCCCAACCGTCGACCTCCACCTCCACGAGCTCACCGGCGTCGACGAGACGTCTCAGCACCGGTCGGGCGGCGGGCATGCGGATGCGGTAGTAGTCGGCGAGGTCGTCGGCGGTGGCCACTCCCATCGAGGCAGCCGACGCCATCAATAGCTCCGCCAGTGCTTCATCGTGGCCCGGATCGGGGGCTTCGAGATGCTTCCTCGGGATGACCCGCTCCGGCAGGTCGTAGAGCCTGACGAAGTTGGGGCGGTGTGACGTCGTAACCCTTCCCTGGACGAAGAGCATCTCCAATGCCAGCTTGCCGTTGGACCAGTTCCACATCGTGCCGGAGCCCCGTTCACCGGGGTCGTCGAGATCTCTGGTTTGTAGCGGCCCCTTCCGCCGAACCTGATCGAGGACGTTCTCGAGATAGCCGGGCTGCTCGGCGAGCAGTCTCTCCATTCGACTCCACGTCCAGCCGTGGTTCATTCGCCAGCGGAACAGGCGATGCTGCGGGGATGGCATCACCGAGGCCATATGCCCCCAGTACTCGAACATCTCACCCGACTTCCACAGCCAGTCGTCGAGAGCCGGGCGGTCGTAAGGACCGATCCTCGAGAAGAAAGGCATGTAATGGGCCCGGCTGAACACGTTGACCGAGTCGAGCTGGACCACGCCGATCTGATCGACCATTTTGCGGAAGTGCCTCACATCGACCCGACCCGATGCCCTACCGTCGGTGAAACCCTGAGCAGCGAGCGCGTACCGCCTGGCCTGGTCGTCCCTCATCCTGCGCATCGAGGTCTCAAACTAACCGCCGTGGCATCATCTCCCCCGTGATCGAGCGCTACACCCTCCCCGAGATGGGCGATATATGGACAGATCGGCGACGGTTGGAGACCTGGAAGCTGGTCGAGGTCGCCGCCCTCGAAGCCTTCGAGGACCGAGGGACGATCCCCCCGGGGGTGGCTTCCGCCGTCAAGGCGGCCGGGTGCCCCACTGCAGAGCAGGTAGCCGAGAGGGAGGCGATCACCAACCACGATCTGGCCGCCTTCGTCGACCTGCTCGGTGCGGCGGCGGGTGAGGAGGCGGCTGGCTGGGTCCACTACGGGCTGACCTCGTCCGACGTGTTGGACACCGCGGGAGGACTGCTGCTCAAGGAGGCTTCCGCGGTGCTCGCCGCCGCCCTCTCCGAGTTGCGGGCCACGGTGGTGCGACGGGCGATCGAGCACCGCAGCACCTACATGGTGGGTCGCACCCATGGCATCTGGGCCGAGCCGACCACATTGGGGCTGAAGCTGGCCGGCTGGGCGTTCGAGCTGGCCCGGGGCCAGGAGAGGTTGGCCGCGACACGCGCCGCGGTCTCCGTCGGCAAGATCTCCGGTGCGGTCGGCACCTATGCCCACGTTCCCGCCGAGGTCGAGGAGGCGGTTTGCGCCCGCCTCGGTCTCGGGATCGAGCCGGCATCCACCCAGGTGATCGCCCGGGACCGACATGCCCAGTATCTCTCCACACTCGCCCTGCTCGGCGCCTCCATCGAGCGGATGGCCACCGAGGTGCGCCATCTCCAGCGTTCCGAGGTGGGTGAGGCCCGCGAGGGCTTCGAACCGGGTCAGAAGGGCTCGTCAGCCATGCCCCACAAGCGCAACCCGATCCTGAGTGAGCGGATGACCGGGTTGGCCCGTCTGCTGCGGGGGTATGCCCAGGTGGGGTTGGAGAACGTCGCCTTGTGGCACGAACGGGACATCTCGCACTCCTCGGCGGAGCGGGTGGTGCTACCCGATGCCTCCATCGTCGCCCACTACATGCTGGTGAGGTTCGAGCGCCTCGTCGACGGCCTGGTAGTCGACAAGGAGAGGATGGCGGCCAATCTGGAGTCGACCAGGGGCCTGGTCTTCAGCCAAGCGGTGTTGCTCGCCCTCGTCGAGGCGGGGATGACCCGGGACCAGGCCTATCGCATCGTGCAGCGCAACGCCATGGAGGCCTGGGATGGGAGGAAACATCTGCGGGACCTCCTCTCCGCCGACCCCGAAGTCACCCTGACCGACGCCGAGATCGCCTCCTGCTTCTCGCTCGAGCGCATCGACGAGACCGCCTCCCCGGTGTTCGCCCGTCTCGAGGCCCTAGTCGACTGATCAGATCTCGCACCGACGTGCAACGCGGACGATCGACGCGTCTACCCGAGGTCGTACACCGCCGACAGCTCGCGTCTGAACGTGGTGGCGGGAAGGAGGACCTGGGCGCCGTATGAGGTGCGGTAGTTGGAGACCGATATCGAGAACCGTCGGACCTGGTCCTTCGAGATGCCCCGGTACTTCCAGGCCGCGCCGACCGCCTGGCCGAACGACCACGACGAGTCGACACGCACCGAGGCGGCCACTGCGGAGAGCTTGTCCGCCAGCGAGGCGGGCGAGGAGAATCCGGCGGCATTTCCCGCGAGCTGGAACAAGACATCTTGCTGACGCCGCTGTCTGCCGAAGTCGGACCCGCCCACCGCCCTCCACTCCTCCCCGACCAGCTCCTCGGCGTGGCGGGACCGAACCCAGGCGAGGGCGGTCTCGCCGTCGACCGTCTGACAGCCCGGCGTCTCGATGAGCAGATGCGACTTGGCGTCCCGGGTGGGGTTGTCGACACAGACCGTGATCCCACCCATCACGTCGACGACCCGGGCGAACCCGCCGAAGTTGATCCTGGCGAGATGGTCGACCGCGATGCCGGTGTAGTCCTCGACCATGATCGCCAGCAGCTCAGACCCTGAGGCCACCCCGGAGCAGCCACCCAGCCCGGTGTTGAGCCGGGTGAACGACTTCTTGCACAGGTTCCAGACATAGAGGTCCCGAGGAAGGCTGACCATGATCGCGGCGCCTCCGGCGGTGGGTTGGAGAGCGAGGATGATGGTGTCGGCCAGATACCCCGAGGCGTCGGTCCCCACCAGCAGGTAGGACTCGAAGACACCGTCATCGATTGGCTCACCGAGGGCCGCGGTGTTGAACGGCGGGGCGTCGGGGACTTCGGCCAGGCGCGCGGCGATGCGCTCCAACTCGGCGGCGATGTCGTAGACGGACTCGTCATAGAAGTCGAAGACGGTCGAGGGAGTGCTCCCCAGCACCGCGTTGGGGGTGTCCTCGATCGCCGATCGCGCCTCGTCGGGGTCGAACTCCTCGACGGCCACCGTTCCCAGCGCAATGCCCACCTGATAGGCGTAGAAAGCCCCGAGACCGAGGAGCGTTCCCACCAACAGGACTGTCAGGGCACGCCACGGGTGGAAGACGACGTATTTGACGAGAGCCAAAGCTCGCGAAATCCTACGTCATCCCGCGGTCTGGCCCTGGTTGATGTGGACGGTCCCGGTGAACAACGCCACGATACGCCCGTCCGACCGGGTCACCTCGGCCCGATAGGTCCCGAGGGCCCTCCCCCGGGACAGCTCCCTGACCCGGGCCGACAACCTGTCACCGGGCCGACTCGCCCCGATGAGCACAAGATGGGTGTCGATGGCCACCGCGGGGTCGCCCGCCGAGTTGGAGGCGAGCGAGAAGGCACAGTCGGCGAGCGAGAAGACCATTCCGCCATGACCGACACCGAGAAAGTTGGCGTGCGAATCGGTGACCTCCATCGCCACCACGATCACATCGTCGGTGACCTCGACCAGCTCGATACCCAGCCCGGCTGCATAGGAGTCATCTGCCAGCAGCTCCCGCACACGCAGACGATCGAATCCGCTCACGGAGGCAGGCTAGAGCAGGCCGGCGACGACGCTACGCTCCCGCGGCGTGTTGGCACTCCCACACATCGCATCGGGGAAGGTCAGAGAGATCTATGAGATCGACTCGGACCACCTTCTTTTCGTGGCCACCGACCGGATCTCCGCCTACGACGTGGTCCTCAACCAGTCCATCCCGGACAAGGGACGGGTCCTCACCGGGCTGAGTCTCCACTTCTTCGACCTCCTCGACACTCCCAATCACCTGGTGACGACCGACCTCTCGGCCGTCGACGGTCTCACCGCGGAGCAGCGGGAAGACATGGCCGGCCGGGCGATGGTGGTGCGCAGGGCCGAGGTGGTCCCCATCGAGTGTGTGGTCCGCGGCTACCTGTACGGATCGTCGTGGAGGGAGTACCGCGACGGTGGCGGGCCGACCACCGAGCACCTGCCGGACGGTCTCAGGCTGGCCGACCGTCTGGACGAGCCGATCTTCACCCCGGCGACCAAGGCGGCCTCGGGTCACGACGAGAACATCACCGAGGCCCGAACACGAAAGATCCTCGGAGATGCCCTCTACGAGGAACTACGGGCCAGGTCGCTCGACATCTACACCCGGGCCAACGTGTACGCCGCCGACCGGGGGGTGATCCTCGCCGACACCAAGTTCGAGTTCGGTCACGCCGAGGGCGAGTTGCTGCTCATCGACGAGGTCCTTACCCCGGACTCCTCCCGGTACTGGCCTGCAGACGAGTACCGACCCGGTGGGGAGATCCCCTCGTTCGACAAGCAATACGTGCGTGAATGGTTGGAACGCCAACCTTGGGACAAGACCCCGCCCCCGCCCGACCTCCCCGATGAGATCGTCGCCGGGACCCGGGCCCGGTACGTCGAGGCATACCAGCGCATCACCGAGAAGAGTTTCGACGACTACCTGGCCGGCAAGTGAAGGTGACCGTGACAATCGACCGGCGCCCCGAGATCGCCGATCCCGAG
>Ga0256866_1000180_pt1 | contig 12550 bp, 10 predicted proteins | sample RVTome_16_FD_187338 | JGI IMG/M metagenome (GOLD analysis project Ga0256866, IMG submission 187338) | Soil microbial communities from uranium-contaminated site in the Upper Colorado River Basin, Wyoming, United States - RVT152D67 HiSeq ...
AATATTATGAGATTGGAATAAACAAATTAAAACTTCAGGATCTGTTATCCAAATATAAAAGTAGTTTTACAGAAAAGATTGTTGATGATTATGTAGATATGATTAATGAATTCTAGTAGTACATTAATTTTGGTTTGATATACTACAATTATTCTAGTATAGAATAAAAGTGACCCTTAGGGGGTCACTCATGAAATGAAACTACTAAACAACCGGATAATTTATCCTTTTGTCTGTTTTACTTTATTATTTTGAATATTAATAATCTTGTGGTACATTCGATGAATGTACAATATTATATTATTTACTATTATCATATTCATCATATAATCATAAATTTCATGTAAGTAATTACATAAGATTTGTTATCAAAATATATACCAAAAAATAAGTAAAAAAAGTCTATGTTGAAGTTTACTTATCTATTCATCCTCATCTTCTTCATCCTCATCATCGTTGTCGTTGTCGTTGTCGTTGTCGTGTTCTTCATTCAAGTTGAATATTTGGTTATTTCCATTTGTTAACTCAAATGGTAAATTTACATCGTCTGCATTCAAAGGTATTAGGTTGTTAAGAGTTTGCTGAACGTTCGCGTCTTCTGCGTCGTGTTCTTCATTCAAGTCTATAACTGGATTATTTCTAGTTAACTCAAGTGGTAATTTTTCATCTCCAGCATAATACTCTCCGATATTTCCAAGACTTCGTTGAATGTTTATGTCTACTGCATCTCCTGCATTGAATTTAACAGGATCAGGAGAATAGTTTACCAAATCAACATCTGTAATTCTGGGTGATCCACCTTCTAGAGGATCTGGTAGATGTGCATGATATACACAGCTGCCTGCTGTGGATGCATGTCCAACATAATACAAAGGCACAAAGTCAACATGAGTCAGGTTTTCGACTTCATCAATATGACCTGCAATTACTGAAACAAGTGGTTCTTTTGATTCGGTTTCACATGGAGCTCTATATAAAAAGTGGCCAGAAACAAAGTTTGGACTTGAATCATATAGTGGAAATGCTCCTGTTGATGGTAGAGTCAATTGACTTAAATCAATATGTGTATTATCTGGTATATTATCTCCTTGAACTCCTGCTTCATAGCTATGGCTTGCATATACATCTAAAGGCATCAATGATAATGATCCTAAACTTAATAGTGTTGCCATCATAACTGCTAATATTTGAGGTTTTTGTGGTAACATGATTTTAAAAATGATAATAGAATATAAAAGAAATACGATACCTAATTATTATACTATAATAGTCATTTATTTTTATAATTATTTTATAACATATTGTAATAAAATTATATCTTTATGTTTTTTATATTTCTATTGTTAAGGCAAATGTAACCATCTATTTTTAACTGTGTAATGAAATGTTTCTTTCTGATATGAAGAAGTTATTCAAATCTTCACAAGCAACGTTAACGATGATTATTGCTGGAATTGCTATTATCTCTGCAAGTTCCTATTCAATAGATGAAGCTATGGCATTTCCACATGCAAGTCTTATAATAGATCCTGATGAGGAGCATGCAAATGATATTAGAGTAGTTTTAGGACATACTAATGAACCAGCTTATGGCAAGTTACCTGGTATACATGATGGAAAACATAACCTAGAAGTTGATTTATCAGATGATGCAACTACATTACCAATTCCTAATGCTACACTTTTTGCAGATAAATACTATTTCAAAAATATAGAAAGTTTCAAACGTGCAGAAAGTCTTGAAGATGCAGATGCTATTGAACTAAATGTTTCTATTAGTGCAGTATTTGGTCAACCTGGTACCTTCTATAATAGACAGGTTATTGATCCTGGTATATATGGATATACAATAAGAGGTACAATAGATTACTATAATGTTACTACAGTCCCATTAGAAAACACAACAAAATTCTGTAGCATCCCAGGAGAAGATTTGACCAAATTTGATAGTCCTGGTTGGACAGGAAGTTTTGGTTGTCCACAGAATATAAAAAGTATTTTCTTCCCACCAGCTAGCAAGTATCCTGATAATTATAACAATTATCCACCTCAATATGATGATGATGGATATGGTAATTATCAACAGCAGTATCTCGACAACAACAACGACTATAATTATGTAAGTGAGGATTACAAACAATATAACACCAACACCAACAACAACTATGACGACACCAGAGATGATGGAAGAGACAATAAAAAAGATGGCTATAAGAGCGACAGCAGAGATAATAAAAAGAATGATAAAAAAGATGGCTATAATGAGTACGATAACAACAACTACAACTATGATGACCAATACAGATATGAATATACTGATGATAATGGCAAATATGGAAACGAAGATGCATCATATGAAGAAGAATAAATAAATTCTAGCTTATCCTACTTAACTCATCTTTATTTTTTGACCTAAATAATTCTATATCTATAGTTAATGTTCATTGATTTAGAGTATGAGAATATTTATACTACTTCATTAGTTCTTACCTTCGTTTCTAAAATATAGCTCATTTATAGAAGTATAATTAGTACATTAGTTAGTTAAATAGAATATCATAAGCTTATCTTTTCAAATACTAAGATTTAGATATCGCGAATCCATTTCCATAAATAACAAATCGATGCTAAAAATGAGTCCAATCATCAAGAGAATTATTATCTTTTATTTTCTCCAAAAATGTCTCTTGTAGGACATTTAAAATCATTACATGTTAGAATTATTAATTATATTTATTTTAGGTAATAGTTGATTAAAAGAAAAAAATTAACTTCTACACAACTATTACATCAACAATGGACTGAATGTTTGTCTGGCTACTATGTCATTATATTGGAGTATGTGCTCCCAATACAGCAAATAATTAATAAAAATGAAAAGCAATAAAGTTTGTGGAGTATTCGACGAATGTATAACTATATACATAGCAAATAATTTTGCAAATTTTTTTATATTCTTTGTTAGTAATATCTATACTACTACAAAATATTTGAAAATCATTAGATACATATTCGAACTAGAACTAGATTATTAGTTGTTTAGTATATAAAGAATGAAAGACACAATAAAGATTATGTTTATATTAGTTATATAAATATTATTTCAATGAATAGAAAAATTTATAAATATTAATTCTTTTCCAATTTTAATAAAAATAATATGAATCATGATTAACAAATTATTCTAATAAATCATATAAAATTTATGATAAAATTTTCGAAAGATCTGAAATAAACAAATTGGAGATCTTTTCCTATCAAGATTTAACATTTTTGAATATTGTGTGCTTGTTGTAACTAAACTAATGTGTTGTCATATTGTGTAAATGTAGTCGTTAAAAGAACCAACTATTATATATTCTATTTGGGAACTATAATCGAGCAATATATATGAAATTTATATTTATAGCAGGGATTTTATCTTTCTTGATAGTAGGAGTTTTGAATAGTAGTATCAATGTCTTTGGTCATGCAAATCCTGTTTTATATAATCCCACTTCAAATAGTATTTTTCAATTAGATCAATTACCTACTAACATAACAATTCTGTATTCTGAAAGACCAGAACCAAAAGTGAGTTACATTCATGTTTTGAATCCCTTTAATGAAAGAGTGGATAATAACGATTTTAAAATAGTTGGTCAGGATGAAAAAGGAGCAACAGTTACCTTAGATTCTCCAAAACTTTCCGATGATACTTATACTGTTTCATGGCTCGTCTTATCAAAAGATGACGGTCATATAACAAAAGGCTCATATGTATTTACTATAACTGATACGTCTGAAACTACAAACATAACTAAAGATAATGATGCAAATACATTTCTAGAACGAACAGTAATTGACAATGTCAATCTTGAATATGAAATAACACCATTACAAGTTGGCATAAACACCTTTATCTTAACATTGAAAGATGATAATAACAAACTATTAAGTAATATTAACAATGTGATAATGCAATTTACTAATCAGAATCAGAATATCGGACCAATAATTGCCAATTTAGAAAAGACAGGTGATGGAGTTTATAGCGTTACTGGAGCTTATCTAAGTCAAGAAGGAGAATGGAACGTAAAGTTAACAGTACAAAGATCAGGACATTATGATTTGAATCATAGTTTTGATATATCAATTCCATCTAAATAATCTTGTAAAAATAAGAATTAGTTAATTGAACTTGTTATAATAATCAAATAAAGACTTGCCAATTATCCATATTTAAATTAAATAGCTATTAATAGAAATATTAAAAGTTGTTTTGGTAATTTTGATTATATATTTTTAAATTTAACCAGCTACGTCTTGCAAATAAAATAACTGATATTGCAATTGATATAGACAATAAAAGTGTAATAAAAGAAAAGGATTGATCAAATAGATGATTCTTATTATTAGTTGTTTTTGCTGAATCTGATTGTTCAGAGGGAGGCAACATTATCATATCTTGTTGAGGTGGAGACGTTATAGTTAGAAATGAAGAAGTAAAAATTACACCAATACCAAAAATAAACTCTAATTTTAGTGATTTATCAAATATCTTCAACTTTTGTAATTGTTGATCTATTTGTATCCATATTTTTTGATTAATTAATTTATACAATCTGAAATGATGATAACCTCCAAGTAATGCCATTGGAAAAACTAAAAGCAATTTTATTATCAAAATATTTCCGTATGTGCTGTTTAAAAGTGAAGATGGTTGTTGAATATGTAACAAACCCATATAGAGTCCGGTTATAAATATAATACCTATTGATATTATGGCAATAATAGAAAAACATAAAATAATTGATAGAAAAAAATGTATATTTATGGAATTTTTAAAAGATTTAGGATATTGAAGATTAGATGTTTTTTCTTTAATAAGTAATTTTCGTGATAGAATGAGAGAAATATAAAACAATCCTCCTACCCATACTGATACCATCATAAAATGAATCCAATCAATGAAAATAGCTAAATAAGGCAAAAATGAAACTGCAGCATTATGACTTTGAATGCTATTAGAAAAAATATTAATAGAACCTAAAATCAAGAGTAATATACAAAAAGTTAAGGAAATCTTAATAGTTTTTATTTGCTGATATTTTATATTTTGTTGCTCTTTATCTTTCCATTTCTCCGTTTTTTTAGATATATAGTAATATAATACGGATAAGGTAATAATAATTGTTGATGTTACTAATTTTATTATAAATATGTTACCAACATTAGATGAAATTAATATTAAAAGCGTTGAACTCAAATCAAGTGCTAGATCTGAAGATAATAAGGAAGCCTGATATACAATTAAAATTGTTGACATATTAAAGATAATAGATCCACATGCAATCATTATAATTATAAATTGTTTATTGTTCACTAAGAGAGACCAAATGAAACTACTATTATTATTATCATAAAAAAATATCGAGTCTTTTTTTATGATTGGAATAAATACAAATGAATGTACAACAGTGACTCCAACAATTAAAGTTTGAGCAATTAATAATGGGCCTTTGATAATTGCATCTATATAAGAGGTAATTGCAGCAGTTTCTGAATCTGATCCAATAGTAGTAATTTGACTATAGGATGTTTCAACAACAATATTAAATGAGGGTATCAAATATAAAAATATAATTGATATAGTCAAGATATAGAAAAAGTAAGATGATCTTTTCAACTTGGTTAACTTTGATAATTTAATTTATTTGTCTAAAGTGTCATTATTGTTCAACTTATATATCGTTTTAATATTACCTTATTAATTTTTTTAATTATTACCGTATTATCAGATATTGTCGTTTAAAATAATAATTTAGGGAAATATAAATAGAGTTAGAGAATTCTCTTTATTTATTCTCATACAAAATTGGATGTGATTGTATAACATTTTCTAAATAATTTTATTTGTTGGATTTGTTAATTCCTAATTCGTTAATTTCTTTGAAATTTCATTATTTGCTACATATGGTTCAGGAAATCCTAAATCTGTTCGCGGTTGTGGGCAACCAAAGCTTCCTAAAAGAGCTTTTCTAATAACTCCATCAGAAATTTGTTTAGTCGAATTATCAGACATTGGTTCGCCTTGTGCAGGACTACAAGTCCAAGTAGCTCTAAAGTCTGTGCCATTAATGTTGCCAAATAATGTGTAGTTATATGTTGTTTCTATAGTTGGAAAGAAAGAAGCTTCATAATGACCAGGATTTTGATAAGCTGGTTCGAAATTAAGTACTTTTTTCTTATCTCCTGCTGCTAGCTCTACTTTTAACATGTTTTCTAATCCTACTATGGGTTTTGTTCCATTTGCTTTAGAATTAACTGGATCGTCTTGGTCTGGCCAATACGCAGCCATATCTACTCCAGTTTTATCATCTACGAAAATAGGTTCGTTCAAAGACCCTACAACAAATAGATAGTCATCATTACCTATTGTAAATAATTGTCTTTGATGAGCATAAGCATTTTGATAAAGTGCAAATAATGATACAAAAGTTGTCGCAGTTACTATAATTATTATTGAAAATGTGTACTTGTTCTTTCGCCACATACTTATTCTACTAAGAAAATAATATATAAAAAATATGGTACAACTATCGATAGAAACTAAATTAACTATGTTTTATCTTTCCTTTGGAATCTACTTAATAATTTTAAGTATTATCCATTAACCATTAATTCTCTAATAATAGTTTTGTATTCTTCTGCTTTCGAAAATAATTCATAATTAAATTGCTGTGATTCTTCAATTGTTGGTTTGATATCTTTGTTATTTGAACAGTAAACAGAATAAAATAAAAGTACTTGTGCAAAGAATGCTCCTAAAAGAAAATCTAAATCGTTGATTACTGTTTTCTTTAAATCGTATAATGGATCCTGAAATACTTGAATTGTATAAGGTAGAGTTTCTATCGTATCTTCGATGGAGTTAGTAAATAAACTTCTTAGAATTTCTTCTCTATCCAACAATTATCAATAATATAAACTTGTTAAAAAATTTGTTATATTAGTTCATGTACTGTATTGAAAAAAATCTTTGAAAATTTTGATAAAAGGTTTTGAAATTAATTTTTAAATGTTTGAGTTGAATCTTTTCATGTCTGAAAAAAAATTAACGTATGTAGTTGTATGAACGTATGTAGTTGTATGATCTTGTAGCGAGTCTCCAATACATGAACCCTATTGAATAAATTAAAACTAAGAGTATCAATGCTGCTGGAGTTAGCATATCAAACTTTGAATCAAAAGCAAAATCGAAAATGTAATATGATATTAATCCGGCTGTATTAACTATGAATAAGATAGTGATCCATCGTTGACTTAGGCGGCGTGGCTGCATAATGAATATATGTGAAAGTCAGCTAAATAGTTTAGGGAAAGAATGGGAAGGGATGAAACCCATTCTTACCCTAGTGAAAGTCTCTCACCTACGATAAAGGTCGCCATAACGGGATTAGGTGAAATGGTCGTTATTGAATAAGAGAACCAAGAATCGATCTTATAACAAGTAATATTTTCGTAAAATCAAGGGAAAATATCCGGCAATAATTGAATATAAGGCTTCCTCATCAACTACACGAGAACACGAGAATGATAACCTAGAAACCCTACTTATCTAGAGTAGAAGATAATGCAGGTTAAAACGGTTTTTCTTATATAGTTTTTGAGCTCGTGCAGTATCCGAAGCAGATCTAAAGGTTTATTGAATTATGATTAATGAATTAATTCAGCGTTGACCGTTGGAGCGTGAACCCATCACAGTTGGTGCGTTGTTGTAGGCGACCATTATAAAGGCGAATAGTGTTCACTAGAATGGTATTCAGATGAATATTATTCACTTGAACAATATTCGGCTGTTGCGTTGGTCGCCTATAATCAATAGTATTTTAATCGCAGTTAGAGACTTCATTCATATTTGAATCAAAGAGGTGGACTTTTTGTAAATCTATGCTATTGATAAGATTAGCATCTGTTAGACTTTCACAAGTAAAATAAGTTTTCTCTAATATTGCATTAATAAGATCAACATTTGTGAGGTTTGCAACACGAAGATCGGCATTTGTGAGGTCTGAACTTAAAAGATTAGCATCTGTTAGGTATGAATTAATAAGATCAGTATTTGTTAGGTTTGTACCAAAAAGGTCAGCATTTGTGAGGTCTGCATAACTAAGATTAGCATTTGTTAGGTCTGCAACACGAAGATTAGCATTGGTTAGGTTTGTACCAAAAAGGTCAGCATCTGTTAGGTCTGAACCTAAAAGGTCAGCATCTCTTAAGAATGCATTACCAAGATCAACATTTGTTAGGTATGCAAAACGAAGATCAGCATTTGTGAGGTCTGAACCAAAAAGGTCAGCATTTGTTAGGTGTGCGTAACGAAGAAAAGCATTTGTGAGGTTTGCATTACCAAGATCAGCATTTGTTAGGTTTGTACCAAAAAGGTCAGCATCGGTTAGGTATGCAAACCGAAGATCAGCATTTGTTAGATCTGTATAACGAAGAAAAGCATTTGTGAGGTCTGAACCAAAAAGATCAGCATTTGTTAGATCTGCATAACGAAGATTAGCATTTGTGAGGTTTGCATTACCAAGATCAGCATCTGTTAGGTCTACATAACCAAGATCAGCGTCTGTTAGGTTTGTACTAAAAAGATCAGCATCTGTTAGGTCTGAACTTGTCATTAAAGCTTTATTAAGATTAGCTAATGTCAGATTAGCGTTTATCATATTAGCTCTAGAAAGATCTGCATTAGATAGATCAACATTAGTCATGGTAATTGATTGTAGATTGACATCTCTAAGATCTTGACCAGAAAGATTTATTCCATCAAACGCTACATTTGTCTTAACATATTGTGCTTCATTTTTTTCTAATATTTTAGCTAATCTTTCTGGACGAGCAGTATTCTCATTATAAAAATATGAAAGAAATGGTACCAAAACAGCTACTACTATTATTACAAAGACAAAGGCTATTTTGCTTTTTTTTTGAAAACAAGTAATTATTATAATATTTTCTCAAATATATAAGAATATGTTATGTGAGATGTAAATGAGTTGAAATAGGGTAGATTATTAATATCACAGCAGCAGTAGATAGAAGACATCGTTTGTGGATAATGCTGCTGCTGGATATAGTGCGGCATTGGCAAAAATCATCAACACAAAGGATATTTAGGTTTTAGCCTGTGGGCGTTGGGTGAGTTTTAGAGAAGCAGGTATCATGAGATATGAGAAATATAAAAAATGTAAAGGAAGGGAGTAAATATCCGGTAAAGTGGTGCGGGGTTAATGTTGAGCGTTAGACATTGATACATGTAAGATGGTAACCCTATCCAGTATCCAGTTGAACAAATAAACAAACATTTACTTGAACTTTAGTTCATTGGAAGTTGTTAAGTGTCCGAGTTGTGTGGTTGCATGGGTGCAGGTATCGCTGTTAGAGGCACTCATTGGTTGTGGTTGATCTATAGTCAATTGTTTTGAGTTGAGTACACTTAATGTGTTATTGCGGTAGTTGTGGAAGAATCAAGAAAGGCATAACATTAAATTAAATTGTTGAGTAGTTCAGGGTTTTTATTAATTCTTCTACGTACTTAGAATCACTAACTATATTCCTTAATCTTTGCTCTATTTCTTTCTCTTTAGATTCTATATCTAGAAAACCTTCAACATTATCTAATTCTTGAATTATTTTTGTTCTTTCTTCTGATTGATCCTCACTAATTTTATTTTGTATTTTGATAATAAGATTATTAATTTTTGTTGAATCAAAATTTTTGAAGTCTTCAAGATAATAAAAGTCAATATGTAATTAACACAATTTTAGTGAACCCCCTTTCAACTTTTTTCTTTCTTTTTTCCGAATCATCCTATATATTTTAAATCCAATGTATATATGGAAATATGGTTTTAAGGTTTTATGGGAAACATTGTTAGTAATTATAATTCAATTGTATTGATAACCATATGCAATTTGTAGATAGCTTCATTAAGCTTATTCTGATCTACATATGGAATTTCCATTAGATTGTATTCATTATCTTTTGACTTGGTAAAATCAATATAAAATATCCCTAATCGTGCTTCAGTTTGTGCAAGTAGTCCTATAGTATAACTTCTCCATGAATAAGCTTTGGGAGTAAAACTACCCTCATTGTTTAATACGATACATTCACTAGAATCATTGTCTTGTAAATAATCAAATGCTTTACTGAATTTGAAGCTATGAGAGAGAAATCCTTCTCTATATTTTATTATGTATTTTCCATTAATATCAGTTTGACATTCTTTTAACAACAATAGCTTTCCAAACTCTTCCAATGCATAAATGTAAATTCCAGCAGCAATCTCTGTATCAATATCTATATTCTGTTTAGCAGCAGCAAGTTTCTTGATTATACCATTTTTAATTAATCGTTGAGCTTCATTCCATTTTTCTTTTGGTATGGAGATTTCTTGTGGTATGTGTGGCAAGATATTATTACAGGAAAAATACAACTTTAATCTTTTCATTAATCTACCTATACGAAAATATAGATTATTTCTGCATGTCTAAACTTTATCTTCTAAAGATATAGTTCGGAGAAGAATAAACTAGAATTATAATTAAGAAAAATGTTTATAAAAAGGAAATATTATTTTATATAACAAAAGTAAATAGAATCAATTATTGGATCATATCAAACAAACAGCAATAGGATTAATTGTTATGGTGTTAGGTATTCTCATGATGGTAGTTCCATTAATAGTAATACCAGCTGAAAACTTGGTAAAACTATAACTGAGACCATTATTCAGATTTTTGTTCCAATAATTGGTTTGCTATTTGTCATTTTGAGTTTACCAATAATAGTACGTAGTAAACTAGGTAAGAATTTAAAAACTAAAGTGATAAATTGTTAAAAATGTTATTACTAATAGTTAAACTATGACAAAAAATCAAAGGATAAAATATTTTGGAGCTTCCGATCCTGATAAAAAGAAAAATCGAAGTACAGAAGAACGAGTTAATGAATTTTTACAACAAGATTCAATCAATGCGATAGGGATTGCAATGAGTGAATATGGAGTTGTAGTATTATATTAAGATAAAAATATAATTTTCTTCAGCTACACGAAAAAACCGCAGTTAATGCAGTTCTGAATCTTATATAGTAGTGGGTATATTCATTTAATTTTCACCTTCCACGTTAAGCTAGTGGGCCCTAGAAAACTACGGGCCCGTCGGGAGTAATACCGATAGCGGTTCTAAAAAGGAGTCCAGTGTAAAGATACCAGAATCTTGTATTTAGCTTTTATTATTAGAAACTTAATTTAGAGTGTTTTAAATTATTTTATATATTAACAAAGTAAATTATGATATATAAAAAACTAATTTCATAATTAATACTATCAGTATGACAGACGATTGATTCTGTCATACTCAAACTTATATTCAATCAGATATTTAGCTTTTTTTATCCATATATCCCTAACAATTAAGCATCATTAAAATTGAGAGACGATTCTTTAGTTTTTTGATTTCTTCTTTCTTTCATAAACCACTTGAAATAATTTGTTTTTGCCTCAAGTCTTGAAAGTTTACAATTACATAATTTCTCAGTACAGTGATGAGGAATTCTAATCTTGTGTTTGCCTAATGAATGGTTGCAACTAGGACATAGTGCTTCCTTTTCGTTTATGCTTTTGTAAAGTAAGAATTCTTCATGATGATGATGTTTATTGAACTTTTTAGATGTGTTGAATGAATTCTTTTGCTTCATTTTTTGTTCCTATCCGATTTTCTAGTATATATTGATACAGTATTTGAATACATTCTGTTTTCCAACAGGATGAAGAAAAGAAAGATTATTCTAAACAACGTATAGATTTGAAATCTGTTCAATTTACTAAACTACTTCATAAAATTGATATATACCAGTTACAATAATACTACTCTTAAAATTTCTATTTGATTGTAGTTGTAAAGATAAGGAAAAAATTTTGTTGTATTATTTTATGATTTGTTATATTCTTTTATCTCATTATTTGACTTCCTGATATCTCTAATTATAGACAAATATATTACATGTTAGGTGGAATGATATAGAAATTTCAATACAATTGGTATTAGCACTATTTCATTTTCTATTATTATTTTCAAATTCTCAAATCTTTTCTTTTACAAAGGTTTTGAAATTTATATAATTAATAAAAAAATTTATTCACGATAGCTTAAAATAAATAAAACAATTTAAGAGCTATTTCGAGACACAGCTACTTCAATTGTTGAGACGTTGCGAGTATTTCCATCTTGAGATTTAACAGCTTCAGAACCAATTTTGACAGAGGCTACCTTATAACCCATTGTATTCATTCTCTTTACAATAATCTGTGCAACATCTACTGCCATGGGTATATTTTTTCCTCTTGCTTTTATAAAAACAGTTGGTTCGTTAGCCAGTTGAACCAATGTAGCTGTGACGTAAGTCATAAGTGGTTTTTTTCCGATAAATATCTCATTGCTAGATTTTGGTTTACTATCCTTTTTTTCATCATATGTCGACATTACTTTTATATTCTTA
>Ga0256866_1000183_pt1 | contig 12494 bp, 15 predicted proteins | sample RVTome_16_FD_187338 | JGI IMG/M metagenome (GOLD analysis project Ga0256866, IMG submission 187338) | Soil microbial communities from uranium-contaminated site in the Upper Colorado River Basin, Wyoming, United States - RVT152D67 HiSeq ...
CTGCCAGCGACGAGTTAGCGAAGGCGGCCGCCGCTATCGGACCACGCCCCGCGAGGCGTTTGACGAGGACGAGGGCTGGCCCGTGCTCGTGTGTTCTGCATGAAAGGGTGGGACCGTGATCGCAGCCTTCGGCCAGGCGACGGTGGCCTACGACGTGACCGGTGGCCGCAACGATGACCGCCCGCCGGTACTGCTCTTGCACGCCGGCGTCACCGACCGGCGGAGCTGGGCACCACTGGTCGAGGCCCTCGGGCCCGGCCACAGCACAATCGCCTTTGACCGGCGTGGCTTCGGCGAGACCCGCTACCAGCCCGAGCCCCACTCGCACGTGAACGACGCCTTGGCCGTCCTCGACGCCGCCGGGGCTGGGTCCGCCCCCGTGGCGGTCGTTGGGGCGTCGATGGGCGGACTGGCCGCGCTCGACCTGGCCCTGGCCCACCCCGAGCGGGTAGCGGCCCTCGTCCTCATCGGCTCGGCCGTGGGCGGCGCGCCGCGCACCGACCATGCCGACCTCCCCCAACCCGAGCGGCGGCTGGCCGAGGCCATCGAGGCGGCCGAGGCCATCGGCGACCTCGACGCCGTCAACCGGCTCGAAGCCCGACTCTGGCTGGACGGGCCCACCGCGCCCGAGGGGCGGGTGAGCGGGGCGATCCGCGAGCTGTTCCTCGCCATGAACGGCACCGCGCTCGCCGCCGCGGACCCCGGCCCACAGGCCCAGGTGCCCGCGGCATGGGACCGGCTGACTGATGTCGCTGCGCCGACTCTTGTGTTGGTCGGCGACCTCGACGTCGTCGACTGTCAAGCTCGCGCCGCCGTCCTGGCCGAACGCATCCCCGCCGCCCGCCTCGAAGTCCTGCCCGGGACCGCCCACCTGCCCCACCTCGAGGCTCACCCCGGCTGCCTGGCAGCCATCACCACCTTCCTCTCCGAAATCTGAGCCGCACGGCCGTCACCCGGCCACAAGATTCACCCCCGGGTGGGCGCCGCTTTGAGGCCATCGCTTCGAGGTACAGCCGGAGGAGGGAGACTGTGCCGGTGGCTCACGCGTTGGATCGTGGCCGGGACTTCTTCGGGCGACGGGCGTGGGGCGAGGCGTTCGCCGAGTTGTCGGCCGCGGATCGGGAGGCGCCGCTCGAACTGGACGATCTGGAGCGACTGGCGGTGGCGGCGTACCTGGTCGGCGCGGATGCCGAGAGCGACGACGCATGGGCGCGCGCCCATCAGGAGTGCTTGCGGCTGAGGTTTGTGGTGAGAGCGGCCCGGTGCGCGGGCTGGCTCGCCCAAGGGCTTCTGGTGAGGGGCGAGATGGCCCGGGGCGGCGGATGGCTTGCACGAGCTCAGCGTCTTCTCGACGAGGCGGATCACGACGGTGTGGAGCGGGGATATCTGCTCGTCCCGGTGGCGATTCAGTCGATTGACCACGACCCGGCAGCGGCCCACGCGACGTTCGAGCGGGCGGCCAGGATCGGCGTCCGCTTCGGCGACACCGACCTAACGGCCTGCGCTCGGATGGGCCAGGGCCGGGCCCTGATCCGGATGGGTGAGACCGCGGCCGGGGTGGCTTTGCTCGATGAGGTCATGGTCGCGGTGACGGCCGGGGAGGTGTCTCCGATCTTCGCCGGGCTCGTCTACTGCGCGGTGATCGAGGCATGCCAGGAGGTGTTCGATCTGGCCCGGGCCCAGGAGTGGACGGCGGCGCTGACCCGTTGGTGCGATTCGCAGCCCGGGCTGGTGGCATACCGGGGTCAGTGCTTGGTGTATCGAGCTGAGATCATGCGGTTTCACGGCTCGTGGGGGGAGGCGGCGGACGAGGCGAAACGAGCGCGCGAGCGGCTGGCTGGCCGGCCGGCGGTCGGGATGGCGTTCTATCAGCAGGCTGAGCTGCACCGTCTCCGCGGCGAGTTCGCCGAGGCCGAAAACGCGTATCGCCAGACCGGCCAGTGGGGGCGAGAACCGCAGCCCGGCCTGGCGCTGCTCCGGCTGGCCCAGGGCCAAGTCGACGCGGCGGCGGCGGCGATCCGCTCGGTGGTGGACGAGGCAAGGGACCGGGTCACCCGCTCCACGGTTCTCGCCGCGTTCGTCGAGATCGTGCTGGCCGCCCACGATCTCGGTGCGGCTCGCACGGCTGCCGATGAACTGACGCGGATCGCCGACGACCTCGGCGCGCCCTTGTTGCACGCCATGTCCGGCCACGCAACGGGGGCCGTCCTGCTTGGTGAGGGCGACGCCGGCGCCGCGCTGACGGTGCTGCGCCGGGCGTGCGCGGTCTGGCGGGACCTGGAGGCACCGTACGAAGCCGCTCGGGTCCGGGTCCTGATCGGGCTGGCGAGCCGGGAGCTCGGCGATCGCGACACGGCCACGATGGAGCTGGATGCAGCGCGTGCTGTCTTCGAGCAGCTCGGTGCAGCGCCGGATGTTGCCCGGGTCGGCGCGCTTTCGCGGGCCGCAGGACCCCGAGCCCCGATGGGGCTGAGCCCGCGCGAACTCGAGGTGCTGGCCCTGGTGGCCAGGGGCAAGACCAACCGCGAGATCGCCGCCGCGCTGGTAATCAGCGAGCACACCGTCGCCCGACACGTGCAGAACATCCTGGCCAAGCTGGGCGTGTCCTCCCGCACCGCGGCCAGCGCGTTCGCCTTCGAGCACGATCTGGTCTGAGCCGCCGGGCGTAGTCAGAAATGACCACATTGAGATCCGCCCGAAGTTGGTGGATCCAGGCGATGCGGGAGGCTCCCGGTTCGGCCATCGTCGCCGGCACGGACACGACGCGGGTGACAACTGGGCGAACAACGCGACCGCGAATCAGTTCTCGGCACCGAGTTCAACATCGGTACCGGGATGCGCGGAGACCAGACACGCCAGCTCGCGACCGTGATCGGTGAGAGGCAGGGCAGCGATGACTCATGTGGGCGAGCACGCGATCGTGTTGGGCGCCAGCCTGGCGGGCTTGGCGGCCGCCGCGGCCCTGGCCGAGCGGTTCCATCGGGTAACGATCGTCGACCGTGATGTCCTGCCCCAGTCTGGGGAGCAGCGCGCCGGAGTCCCACAGGGACAGCACGCCCACCTGCTGCTGCCCGGAGGAGGGGCGGCCCTGTCGGAGCTACTCCCTGGGGTAGGTGAGGACCTGCGGCGGCGCGACGCTCATTTCATCGACGCGACGGAGTTCCGCTTTCGCATCGCAGACGGGTGTCTGCTGGTCGATGATCCCGGGCTGGAGATACTCGGCGCGACCCGCCCCCTCCTCGAGTCGGTGGTTCGTGAACGGGTGCAGGCCATGGCCGGAGTCCGGTTCCGGGAAGAGCAGGACGCGGTCGGGTTGTTGACGACTCCTGACCGGTCCCAAGTCACCGGGGTGCGGCTCCTGTCGCGGGACTCGAACGCTGAGGACACCCTGGCCGGAGACGTTGTCGTGGATGCCACCGGGCGCAGGTCGCGCACCCCACGGTGGGTGACTGACCTCGGTTACGTGCCGCCCGACCAGGAGCGACTCCACGTCGGCGTGCACTACACCACCCGCCTGTTTCGACGGCAGCCCGAGGACCTTGACGGCTGCCGACATATCGCGGTGACCATCCCTCCCGGCGAGCGCCGAGGCGGGCTGGTGCTGGCGGTCGAGGGTGATCGGTGGCTCGTGACCCTTGTTGGCGTCCTGGGAGAGCGTCCCCCAGCCGACCTCGACGGGTTCGTCGACTACGCAGGCACGCTGTGGGCGAGTGACCTCCACCAAGTAGCGGCCTCGGCGCAACCCATCGAGGAGGCATCGACCGGCGGGTTCCCCAGTTACCTCCGCCGCCGATACGACCGCCTCCGGCGCTTCCCCGCTCGGTTTGTCGTGACCGGCGACGCCGTGTGCTCGTTCAACCCCGTCTACGCCCAGGGGATGAGCGTCGCGATCAGCGAAGCAAGAGCCCTCGGCCAGGTCCTCGACCGGCACGGACTGGACCGAGTGGGCCAACGCTTCTTCGAGCGCACGAAGCGAACCGTCGACGAGGCGTGGATGATGTCCACCGGCGCCGACCTGAGCCACCCCGACGTGGAGGGACCACGGCCGGCCCGATGGCGGCTCATCAACGCCTACGTCAACCGTCTCCTCCGGGTAGCCAACCGCGACCCCGTCGTGGCGAAGACATTCCTCGAGGTGAGCGGGATGGTGGCACAGCCCCACCACCTGATGCGTCCGCGCATCGCCTGGCGCGTGTTCACAGGGGGCCGAAGTCCAGCCGGCACGAGCGGCAGCCCGGACCCTGAGGCGTCCCGGAGCCCCCGATGGCGCCGCCCAGACAAACGAGGAGCGCGCCATGGCAACGCTGCGTAGAACTGAAGCCCCGACCCAGCGTTCCAGCGGTGAGGACGCCCGGGCGCGACTGGTGTCCGGGCTGCCGGTCACCGAGCGACGGCTGCAGCTGGCCGGCGTGTCTACTGCCGTGCTGGAAGGCGGTGACGGCCCGCCGATCGTCTTGCTGCAAGGAGAGTTCGCGGCCGTGTGGATGCGGGTGATCCCCGACCTGGTGACGACGCACCATGTCATCGCACCTGACCTCCCCGGTCTCGGGGCCTCGGAGGTGTCTGGGGGTCCTCCCGATGCCGACACCGCTCTGGCGTGGCTTGAGGAGCTCATCGAGCAGACCTGTACGATCCCGCCGGTGGTGGTGGGCAAGGGCGCAGGCGGCGCCCTCGCGGCTCGGTTCACGATCGACCACGGCAACCGTGTCGCTCGACTGGTGCTGGTGGACACGTACGGGCTGGATCGGTTCCGACCCTCGCCAAGGATGGCGCTGTCCTTCATCGGCGTCCTGGTGCGACCGACCGAGCGCGGGCTGCAACGCAGCTTCCGGAACTACTGCTTCGTGGATTTGGATGGGGTGCGCGCCGCGATGGGTGAGCGCTATGAGTGGATGGCGGCCTACGCCCTGGACCGCTTCCGCGCATCGAGTGTCAAGGGGGCGATGCGCAGCCTCATCACGCCGCTGGCCTCGGCCATCCCGTCGGAGGACCTCGACCGGATCGCCGTTCCAACGAACCTCATCTGGGGTCGACATGACCTCGGGGTGCGGCTCAGCGTCGCCGAGGCGGCCAGCGTCCGCTACGGCTGGCCCCTGCACGTGATCGAGAACGCCCGCGACGACCCGGCCCTCGAGCAGCCGCACGCGTTCCTCGAAGCGCTGCACACCGTGCTCGAGAGAAGTGGAAGGCAATCATGACCAGACACATGCCCGACACGACGATCACCTCTGCCGACGGAACCACACTCGCAGCACGCCGGTCGGGCCGCGGTTCGCCGCTCGTACTCGTCCATGGCGCCATCGGGGACCTCGACACCTTCGCGCTCATCGAGGGCCTGCTCGCCGAGCGGCATTCCGTGTGGGTCTACTCGCGTCGGGGACGGGGTGGCAGCGGCGATGGCCCCGACTACAGCTTGCAGCGCGAGGTGGAAGACGTGCTGGCGGTAGTCGCCGCCGCAGGTCACGGTGTCCACCTCGTCGGCCATTCTGGCGGCGCGGCGTACTGCCTCTTCGCGGCGACGCAGGCGCCGTCGTTGCGGTCGCTCGTGCTCTACGAGCCGCCGCTTGCACTGGAAGCGTTCGACACAACCCTCATTGATGCGGTGCAGGCCGCTCTCGATGACGGCGATCCCGACCGAGCCCTAGACACCCTCTTCCCTGCCGTCGGGATCGTTGAGCACGAGCAGGCGGCCCTCCGATCACTGGAACCGGTGTGGGCCAGGATCCGCGAGAGCGTCCGGCCGTCCCCACGCGAGCTCCGGGCCGGGCTCGACGAGGGAGTCGATCAACTAACGGCGTTCGACCCGCCGAACGTCCCGACCCTCTACCTCTATGGCGAGGAGACGGACGCGCCGAGTTTTCGTGCCCCTGGCGAGGTCGCCGAACTGTTCCCCAAGGCCCAGCTTCGCGGGCTTGCGGGACAGCGGCATCTCGCGTTCGCCTTCGACCCGAGCTCGTTTGCCGAGGCAATCCTGGCTTTCACCACGGCCCACGACCGCCGAGCGAGCTAAGGAGCCAGTTGGAACGGGGGACGCGGCATCAAGCCGAGCAGATCGACGCCTTCAGCGTCGCGAACGAGCGCACAGAACAAACAGTCGGAATGGCAGCCGAGCAACACAGAACGGTGCGCGAGATCGGCATCAGATCTGTGACGCCGAAGTCTCCGAGCGCGGTTCGCCCCGCGTTCCGAGGATGCCGTCGCGCGCCCCACGAGAACGGCGATCTGTACGCCCGTTTGACGAGTCGGTCCGCCGCGCAGCCAACGACCTTCGCGGGTCCGCGGGCAGACAGCGGTGCCACGGCGGCGCGAGGCTTGGAGGATGCGCGAGGTCGAGGTGTCGGGGCTTCGGATCGGCTACGAGCGGGAGGGGACGGGCCCGCCCCTTGTCCTTCTTCACGGCGGGTTTGGGTTCGACAGTCGATCGTGGCGGCGGCAGGTCGATGCCCTGTCGGACGAGTACACGGTGGTGGCGTGGGACGCGCCCGGGTGCGGGCGGTCGTCTGATCCGCCGCCGACGTTCCGGCTGCCGGACTACGCCGACTGCCTGGCTGGGTTCATCGAGGCGCTCGGTTTGTCACGGCCCCACGTGCTCGGCCTGTCGTTCGGCGGGGGCCTCGCGCTGCAGTTGTTCGGGCGGCATCCCCCGGTACCCCGAACACTCATCCTGGCCGGGGCCTATGCCGGGTGGGCGGGTTCGCTCCCGCCCGACGAAGTCGACCAGCGGGTGAGCCGCCTGGCCGCCGACATGCAACGGCCACCCGAGGAATGGATTCCCAGCTACCTTCCGGGGCTGCTCACCGAGGCGGCCCCGCTGGAGATGGTCGAGGAGGTGAAGTCCCTCATGTCCGATGTCCGCCCAGCCGCCAACCAGGCCATGCTGCAAGCGATGGCCGAAGCCGACCTCAGGGACGTCCTGTCCCGCATCGACGTGCCGACCCTCCTCCTCTATGGCGACCAGGATGTCCGCTCGCCCGTCGAGGTGGGCCGCGCCTTGCACGAGGGCATTCCGGGGTCGAGCCTCGTCATCATGCCCGGCGTCGGGCACTTCAGCAGCGTCGAAGGCGCCAAACAGTTCAACCGCGAGCTCCAATCCTTCCTCGACAAGAACCGGGATTGAACAAGTCAGCGCCAGGCGGCGCCGAGCGAGCGCGGCTGTGGCCGACGTATGACGCGAATGGCTGGACCGTCGGACCCAAGCCGTACGTACTCGGCGTTACCAAGGTGGAGGTCGACGTCTTCCACCGGGAACACGCGCTCGTCGAGCTCGACATCCGCGACCCCAAAGACGGCGCCGGCCTCAAGAGCGTCGGCCCCAGGCGAGGGCGATCGGCTGGTCGAGTGGGGTCGTTTCGTCGATGACGTGGGGCGTCCACGCCTCGACGACTTGGCGTTCCATGGCCGTCTTGGCCTCCTCGGACGCCCCGGCCACGATCGGGCCCATGGGCGTGAGGTTGATGTAGTTCCAGAGGAACTTGGCGGGCCCGGGCAGTGTGAAGTGGGCGGTGTACTCCTTCGACGAGACGTCGGTGAATCCGGTGTCGCCCAGCAGTACGGCGAGGGCCGAGGGGTCGTGCATCGAGAAGACCGCGCTCACGAAGGCACCGAGCTCTGGGCCGATGTGCTCGACGATCGCCTGCTCCATCGCCTTGAACAGCGGCTGGATGCGTCCCGGGGTGTTGATGACCACCCGTCCGCCGGGGGTGAGTACCCGGTGCAGCTCAGCGAGGGCGCCGGTCCGGTCCTCCATGAACATGACGCCCATCTGGCAGAGCGCCACGTCATAGGAGGCGTCTGGCAGCGGCAGCGAGGCGGCGTCGGCCTGGTGCCATTCGATGGGTGCTCCTGCGGCCGGGGTGGCCTTGGCGACCTCGAGCATGTCGGGGGCCAGGTCGATGGCGGTCACCGTGCCGGTCTGTCCGACCTGCTCGGCGGCGGCCCGGGTGATGATCCCGGTGCCGCAGGCGACATCGAGCACCCGTTCGCCGGCTCTGAGGTCGGCGGTGCGGAGCAGCTCGTCCGAGGCGGGCGTGGCGATGGCGGGGACGAAGAAGCTTTGGTAGAGCTCGGCGGCGGTTCCTGAGTACTCGCGGAAGCTGGCAGTGGGCATGGTGTCTCCTTCTGGTGGTGTCGGTGGACTGGCGGCGGCGATCAGGCTCGGATCATCGGCGCCTCGGTGGCGTGCCGGGCGCGCAGCTCATCGTCCCAGCCGCCGTTGCAGTAGGTGGTGACGGCGCAGATCTGGCCGCTGCGCACCTCGCACACGTGGAGCCGGCGGGAGAGCATGTCGCCGTCGGGGGTGTGCTGGGTCTCGACCTGCTCGGTGACGAAGCCGCTGCTAGTGGGCAAGGTGCGCACGACCTCGATCTCGACAGGGCTTTCGGCGATCGAGCGCAACTGGTTGCAGAACCCTTGGCCGGAGCCCTCGAACTGGGATCGCCACAGCGGGGGAGCAGGTCGTAGAAGGTGTCGGGGGCGAACAGGTCGTCGCGTGCTTCGAAGTCGCTGAAGCAGCGGTGGAACTCGGCGGCCAGCGCATCGGCGGGCGCCTGGTCGAGTGGGGCCGTGTGAGTGGGCACGGTGGGCTCCTCCGTGGGCTCGCGGTCGGCAATCTCGCCGTCGAGCTCACGGTACGAAGCCGTCGCTCGCGCTACATCGCGAGGATGCCCCATTTCGTCCCACACCGCCGATGGGGCACCTGCACCATCGCCGACGCTTTGGGGTCAGAGCAGGTCGTGCTCGTAGGCGTAGGCGTAGGCCGTGGCGGCGGCCCGGCCGCTCACACCGAGCTTGGCGAAGATGTTCTCGAGGGTGCCGACCGAGGGTGTGCTGGCTGATGGTCAGCGCCTCGGCGATCTCAGGGTTGGCCTTGCCGTGGGCCACGTGTGCCAGCACCTCCAGCTCACGGGCCGACAGTCCCCCCGACTCGTCCTGCGCCTCGCCGGTCACCGCATGCAACGAAGCCAGGTCGGGCTCAGCACCGAGCGCGGAGAACGTCTCGCGGGCGTTGTCGAGCTCGGCCGACGTGCGATCACCCAGGGCCAGACAGCCTCGCCCAAGCAGCACCACTGCCCTCGCCGTCTCGTAGGGCATGCGCACCCGCTGCCACACTCCGCTCCCAGGGGCGCCAGGGCGGCCCCCGCCTCGCCCGCCGCCGACAGCACCGACCCCCTCGCCTGCTCGGCCATCGCGCCGAGCACCTGCGAGCTCGACTGCGCGGCGATGGACGCCAGTTCGCCCGCCGCGTCGTCGGCCGCCGGGACGTCGCCGGCGGCCACGAAGATCTCCGCGGCGGCGGCCAGCAGCGACGGCCGCTGGAACGGCTGGCCGGCCTCGCCCAGCGCCCGCCGGATGCCTGCCGTCGCGGCCGCCACCTCCCCGCGGACCAGGTTGAGCAGCGCCAGCCCCGGCATCGGCGGGAAACCGGACCTGTTGGGCCGCCCGTAGGCGTCGGCCGCAACGTCGAGCTCCCCGCGCAGACGGTGCAGCTCGGCCTCCTGGTAGCAGGCCAGCCCGAGCGCCGGGTGCGGGGGGATCAGTGAGGATTGGCGTCTTCTAGGCAAGCAGTGGCATCTCCCCGTGGGAGCGGCACCCGGATCATGAAGAGCTTCTGCAGGTCGTTGAGGGAGGCGTCGACATCGAGGTACTGACCGACGAAGGTAGCGAGATCACGACTGTCGCCCCCGGGTCGGTCCTTGTCGTGCCCGGTGGCCGCTGGCATCGACACCGCCACACCGGTTTGGTGAAGGAGCTCTACCTCGGCAGATCAGTACCGCTGAGCTGACCGAGCAGAGGCGCACCAAATTGGATCTCGTTCGCTTCGCGAGCGTCCGTCGAATCTCACGGAGCGTGCCCGGGCCGGCGGACCGGCAGCTCGGCGAGCCCGTCGGCGGCCACCGCTGGACGCGCCTGGTCGAGCTTTAAGCGCTACAGATGGGTTGCCGCTGCCGCCTGCACCGCCGCCACGATCGGCGCCCAATCCGCCCCGGGCTGACGGGTGACGGTCACGAAGTCGTTCACCCCGAAAACGGAAGCGACGCCACCGGCCGCGAACACGTCCTCGGCGAACCGGTTCCCGACCGCAGCATCGGCGCTGGTCACGTTGAACGTCGCCGGAAGGGTCGTGTCCAAGGTGAACTTGGTGGCGTCGGGATTGGGTGTCGGCGACGGCGAAGCAGTGGCCACGGTTCGATCGTAAGGCGCCGGCACGATCACAACCCAGATGAAGAGGCGGCGACGCTCGGCCGCCTGTACGGGGCCGGTTCACCCTCGGCGTCATCAGGGCGACCTACTCGGTCACGACGGCGCGAAGCACGTCCAGCTTCGCGGCCCGGCGGGCAGGCCAAACCGCGGCGAGCACGCGGCCAACGCGGCAAGCACGACGATGACTACGAGGGTCACCACTGGGAGCCAGAACGTCGCGAAACCTCGTCCGACAGCGCGGTGACGAACGCCCAACCGAGAAGCACGCCGACGACGAGGCCGAGCACCGTGCCTTGTACCGCGACGCCGGCTCAAGCCTAACAGCCGCTCGCCATCGGCATATCTGTCACCCGTCAGGGCGACGGACACGAGCGCGTATCGACCGATCAGGTTCTTGATCGGCTCGGGTGCGGCCTACGAGATGGCCCAACTTGGTGCGACAGCCTGACCGCGTGCAACCGCCGAGCTGGACAGCGATCCCTCGCCCACCCGGCTGTCGACCGGTGTCGCCGGGCCAGCCGACAGCTGGGGTGTCGGTGGCGGCGCTGTCGCGGCGCACACGATCGCTTTCGCGCTGTTGGAGCGCGCGGGCTCACTTGGGTTGGGTGGCCGCTGGGTGGCTGGCCCGGGGGCCTGACCACGGGATCGTGGTGCGACCCGGGAGCCGCATGGAACAGTCATGGCATGCGCAAGTACGTGATGATGGGGGTGCAAGGCAGCGGCAAGGGCACTCAGTCCAAGTTGCTGGCAGCGGACTTCGACTTGGTCCACATCGGCGTCGGCGACATCTTCCGTTGGAACGTGCAGGAGCACACCAAGCTCGGTGCCCAAGTGCGCCGCATCCTGGCGGAGGGCGGGCTGGTCGACGACGAGCTCGTCGAGTCGGTGGTGCGCGACCGCCTGGCGCTCCACGACTGGAACTACGGGTTCATCATCGACGGCTTTCCCCGCAACGCTCGCCAGGCCGAGTTCTTCCTCGAGAGCTACGACATCGACGGCGTCGTCGTGCTGGAGCTCCCTGACAAAGAGGTGCATCGGCGGGTGCTCGCCCGGCGCCTCTGCTCGCGCTGCGGACTCGACTACAACCTGATCGCCTCACGGCCGGCCGAACCCGAAACCTGCGACGTGTGCGGCGGCCAGCTCGTCGCCCGTCCCGACGACACGCCCGAGGTCCTGGCCGCCCGGCTGACGGACTACCACGCCAAGACCCGCCCCATAATCGAGCTCTTCGAACGCAAGGAGTTCGTCGCCCACATCGACGCCACCCAGGCCGTCGACCACGTCCACGGCGAGATTCTCAAGCGGCTCGGCCTCCCACCTCTGGACCGGCGCCACACACGTCCATGACGGCCAGGGTCAGCTGCGAGCACGACGAGCCTTGCCATCGACCCTGGCGCGTCTCATGCCGGCCCGGTCCAGATGTGTGCGCGGCCTCCAAGTGTCCACCTCCCGGCATGTAGCGGCCCTCCGGGTGTTCTGAGCGACCGGGGTTGACTACCCACCGGTTCAGGGGCGAACGGAGGGCTGACCCGCTCCGGGTCTCATGACGGCTCGGTGTATTGGGTGACCGCCTTGTCGTCGGCTGTTGCCTGACGGTAGTAGGCCGCCTCGAACTCGGCGGGGGTGACGTAGGTGTTGTCGTCGGTGATCTCGCCGTGGAGTCGGCGGTGGTTGAACGAATCGATGTAGCCGAGGGTGGCGTACTCGCTTTCCACTGCGAGGGGTACTCGTCCTGTGATCGAAGACCATCCGCACTGCCCGCTCCCGCACCTCCGCGGGATACGGCGGCCGAGGAGACCTCTTGCGCTCTGACATCGCTCCATCCTCTCAAGGGTTGGAGCAGTCACCGACCCCGGGGCGGTTCACCGCTAGCGATCGTTGGTTCCTCGGGAACCGTTGGGCTGGCGGGCGCCGGCGAGGGTTCCAACCAAATCGGTGAATTCCATGGGGAAGACGAACTTGGTCGAAGGGCCTTGCCCAAGGGCCTTGAGCGCCTCGAGGTACTGGAGCCGCATGGTGTTGGGGTCGACGGTGTGGGCGACGTCGTAGATCCGTTGCAGCGCCGTGGCGAAGCCCTCGGCGCGGAGCACTGCTGCCTGTTGGTCGCCCTCGGCCTTGAGGATCTCCGACTGCTTGGCTCCCTCGGCCCGGAGGATGGCGGACTGCCGGTCCCCCTCCGCTTCGAGGATGGCCGCGCGGCGCAGCCGCTCGGCGGACATCTGCCGGTTCATCGCTTCTAGGATCTCCCGGGGCGGGACGATCTCGCGGATCTCCACGTTGGTGACCCTGATGCC
>Ga0256866_1000184_pt1 | contig 12490 bp, 14 predicted proteins | sample RVTome_16_FD_187338 | JGI IMG/M metagenome (GOLD analysis project Ga0256866, IMG submission 187338) | Soil microbial communities from uranium-contaminated site in the Upper Colorado River Basin, Wyoming, United States - RVT152D67 HiSeq ...
TTCTCTGGAATGAAAAATAAAATATAGTTTAAAAGGAAGAAAAAAATGATAGAGTATGAAGATAATTATTATGAATTTTCAAAAAGATGTAGTTTATCTAAAAAAGATATGATTTTTCCTTTATTTATTGATGAAAATGATAAATTTCAGGAGTTAAATGTGATGCCAGGCTTTTTTAAAGTTCCATATAATAATATTATCCAATCTTTGGAAAAAATTGTTGAAAACGGGATACATTCTATCATTATTTTTGGGATACCACGATTACGAAATAATATGGGTAGCTCAGCAAATTCCTATAATGGCATCGTACAAAAATCTTTGAGATTGATAAAGTCGACTTTTGGAAACAAAATTACAATTATAACTGATGTATGTATCTGTCAATATAATAACACTGGCCATTGTGGATTATTAGAAAAGGGTAAAAAAGTAGTTGATAATGACTTGACCATTGAACTATTATCCGATATTGCATTAAGTCATGCAATGTCAGGTGTAGATATAGTTGCTCCATCATCTATGATGGATGGACAAGTTCAAAGAATAAAAGAAAAATTAGACACTAATGGTTATAATAAAATAAAAATTCTCTCATTTTCTGGAAAACAATCTTCCTCCTTGTACAAACCATTCAGATCAGAAACTTTTTATCATATTGCTGCAAATGAAATAGATAAATCCACATATCAAGTACCCTATTATAATCCACGGGAAATACAAAGAGAAATAGAAATGGATATTCATGAAGGGTCAAATATGGTTATGATCAAACCGGCAATGTCATCGCTCGATCTAATATATAGGATTAAAAAAATTTGCAAGTTACCATTAGTTGTTCAAGTTGTGTCTGGGGAATATTCAATGATAAAAGCAGCAGCTATACTAGGTTTATTGGACGAAACTTGGTATATTTTAAACTTAATTTCTGCTCTTAAACGAGCTGGTGCTGATAAGATCATATCTTATTCGTCATTAAACATTTCCAAATATCTCCTATAGTGATGGTTGTGGGGGTCTTTCCTATGAGACACAATTATATATAATAAATATCTCAATCGATTTATCCCGCGATAGCTCAGCCTGGTAGAGCTTTCGGCTGTAGTAGTTGGCTTATTTAGCTAACCGTATTTTCAGCCTATCAGGCTCACATTTAGCAGAAACCGAATTGTCGCAGGCTCAAACAAAATAACTATTTGGTTATTATGGAGCAAATCCTGCTCGCGGGATACATAAGTTTACGGATTAAAAACAGCTCTTCCTACAATTTTACGGTTTTTCAAGTCCTCTAATGCTTGATTAGCCTCTTCTATTTTATAGTGTCTAGAAACTACGGAATTAAGTTTACCTTTTTTAAATAAACTTACCAATTCAACCAAGTCGTTATATCTACCAGTATATGCACCTGTAATATTAAAAGCTCTAAGTGGAACAAGTGGCAAATTTAATTCTAAAGATCCGCCAAAAAGTCCTACCATAATATATCGTCCTCTTTTTCTTAGGACTTCAATAGCTGTTCGAGCTGTTTGATTATTATTTACAAAATCTACTAATACTTCGCAGCCCTTCCCATTGGTTAAATCTTTTACTGCCTGGACTGGTTCAGAAGATAAAGAATTTATTGTCATATCTGCGCCTAATTTTTTTGCCTCTTTTAATTTTTCGTCATCAATATCCATAATTAGAATGTTAGAATTCGTTATTGCTTTGGCAATCTGAACTGCCATAAGTCCTAACCCACCAGCTCCAATAATTAAAAGATTTTCACCAGGCATTGCTAAAGATTTCTTGATTGAAGTATATGCTGTCAATCCTGAACATGCCAGAGCCGCAGTTGAGTTAAAATCTATATCTTCTAATTTAATAAGATGCTTATAATTTGGAACTAAAATTAAATCTGCGTATCCACCATCTTGATATATTCCTAGAGTTTTAGGTGATTCACATAAGTGTTCGTCACCGGCTTTGCAAGAATGACAAATTTCATCACCAATCCAAGGATATATTAAGACTTTGTCCCCTTTTTGAAACTGTCTTACCGAATCTCCCATATCTTCAATTATTCCTGAAACCTCATGGCCAGGGGTCAAAGGGAATTTTACTCCCCTATCTTCTACTTTCATAAATTTACCTCCAGCCCCCATATAACCTCCTTCCAATAGATGCAAATCACTATGGCAAATTCCAGCAGCTTTCACCCTAACTAAAACTTCGGAATTCTTTGGTTTGGGAACAAATATATCTTCAATAACTAGAGGTTTGTTCGTTGTTACGATTCTAGCAGATATCATCAATTATCTAAAAGCTAAGGATAATAAAAATGAAAGAAGTAAAACACATTTTTTATAAATTTGAGAGATTTATTACAGAATGTTTTTATTAACATGTAGTCAAGTAACAATAACTTATACAAACACCAATGAAGTATAGGAAGAGCCGTCTGATACATTGTATATGAAGAAGATTATGAGTTACTGAGGTGTTATCAGGTTTAAAGAAAAGAAATTATTATAAATTTTCAAACAAATTAGTCTTGATTAATTGTCAAATGTTTTTTTATTCTAAATAAATTATTGTTGTAATGCATATTGAAATGGAGGATGAGTACTTAAATGAAAAATCGTGCAGATATTGAATTAATTGCCGCAATACTTCGTAGTGCAAAAGATAACTGGGAATATCAAACTACTATAATGAATAAAGCATGTATATCCCACTCTCAAGTTATTCGTTACATATCAGTGGCCATGAATACAGGCCTACTCGAATATTCAAAAATTAATGGATTATATAAAACTACTAAAATGGGATTCGAATTCCTAGAAAAACATGGTAAATTATTAACCTTATTTCCTGAAATTGGAGAACCTTCTTCTCAATACCCTTATTATTAAGAATTGAAGCTTGTCTTTTATTTTTGATTAAATACTAGTACTTGATTTTAATTTTTGTATTTTGAGAGTAGCATGTTTATTTTCCGGAGGAAAAGATAGTACATATTCTTTATATTTGGCTAAACAGAGCGGGGTATCGGTTGATTGTCTATTAACTTTAATACCTAATTCAGAGGAAAGTTATTTATTTCATTCTCCTAATATTTGGGCGACTCAGTTACAGGCTAAAGCATTACAAATCCCCATTATTACAAAAAAAATCAAATCAATTTCTATAGATGACGAATGCAACAAATTAGACGAATTAATTAGTCAAGCCAATCGTGATTATAAAATAGAGGGAATTGTTCATGGAGGAATACGTTCCAATTTCCAGAAAAATAAATTTAACAAGATATGTGAAAAGTATAACTTGAAGCTCCTTTCACCATTATGGCAAATTGATGAGTATGATTACATGAATCAACTGCTAAAAAATAGTTTTGTCATACAAATTATAAGTGTATCTTCAATGGGCCTTGATGCTAGTTTTCTAGGAATTATCCTAAATTATTCTACGTTGGAGGACCTATATAGACGGAGTAAGAAATATGGGTTCAACCTCTCTTTTGAAGGTGGAGAAGCAGAAACAATAGTTCTAGATTGTCCCATTTTCAAAAAAAGATTAGAAATTTTAACTTCAAAAATACACTGGGATGGACAAAGAGGTATAGTAGAAATATCGGATATATCTCTATTAGATAAGTAAATGTTAGATAATCTCAGGACAGGGTTAAGAAGTGCTTTAAAGAAAATAGTTGGGGCATCTGACATCAACGAAGAACTTATAGATTCGCTGTCTAAAGACATTCAAAGATCATTATTACAATCGGATGTTAATGTAAGACAAGTTCTTTCTATAACAAAAAATCTTAAGGAGAGAGCATTAAATGAACAACCCCCAAAAGGACTAACAAAAAAAGATCATATAATTACAATTTTATATAATGAAATTTCTTCTCTTTTGGGTTATACCGGTAACCAGATTACCCATTTAGACAAAACTCCAGCAAAGCCAGAAGATTCTTTTAATTTTCAACCAGGTAAAAAAAATATAATATTGATGTTGGGAATTCAGGGGAGTGGCAAAACTACATGTACGGTCAAAATTGCTAGATGGCTTTCACGACATGGCTATAAGGTAGCAATAATCGGTGCTGATACATGGAGACCAGGTGCTCTTACACAGTTAAAAATGAATAGTATAAAAATTAAAGTTGAAGTGTATGGCGAAGAGGAAAACAAGGACCCAATTTCAATAGTAAAAAATGGATTAGAATATTATAAATCTCAAGATTATGATGTAATTGTTATTGATACAGCAGGAAGACATAAGGAAGAATCCGGATTACTGGAAGAGATGAATGAAATACACAAGGTTACGCATCCTGACCTAGTTCTGTTAGTTATAGATGGGACAATCGGGCAGCAAGCGTATAGTCAGGCAAAAGCTTTTCATGATTCCGCACCTATAGGGGGTATAGTTATAACAAAACTAGATGGAACAGCAAAGGGTGGAGGTGCTTTGGCTGCATCCGCAGTTACAGGAGCAAAAATCTTTTTTATAGGTACAGGCGAGCGTATAGACGATCTTGAATTATTCTCGCCAACTAGTTTTGTTGGACGATTGCTTGGTATGGGTGACATTAAGGCTCTCTTAGATATGGCTAAGAGGCTAGAGATTGAAGCAGATGAGACTCAAGCTAAGAGGCTGTTAGGAGGCAAAATGACAATAGAAGATTTCTATTCTCAAATGGAAAATGTTAATAAGATGGGATTTAGAAACGTTATAGAAAATTTACCTGGCTTATCTGGAATGGTAAAAGACGAGCAATTAGATGTATTACAAGGAAAAATTGAAAAATGGAGATTCATAATACAGTCCATGACAAAAGATGAGAAAAAAGATCCTAATATTATTAATGATGCTAGAAGAAAGAGAATATCTCGGGGGTCTGGGATTACAGAACATGAGGTAAAAGATATGATAAAGCAGTATAATAATTCAAAAACCATGATGAAACAGGCAAAAGGGAGACAAATGCATGGTATGTTGAGAAGATTTGGTTTTGGGTAAATCTTGGGTAAATCGAAATATTTGAAGTATTCAAACTTATTCTCTTCTGATTATCCACTATGTTATATGTGCTTGAAAAGGAATTTTCCAACTCTCAAACATTATAGTAAAATAAACAATATGAACTGCCTTATCTGCAAAGGCATTTTTAGTAAGATTAATGAAATCGTACATACAATATTTGAGATGATTCATTTTCAAGAAAATTATAGCTATCACTCATTTACAATAGGAACTACATTACCCCATTATATGTTTGATATAGAAGATTCTATTAGGTCACAATACAAATTAAAAGGTTTAGAAGATATAAAATCTTTTTTTAATTCTAAAATTAGGAACAAATTTCAATCACTATCCAAGAAGAAATTAAACATCACCAATCCTGACATTAAAATTAATTTATTAATCTCTGATAACAATGATTATTCTATTAAAATTTTATCACGTTCTTTATACTTGCTTGGTAGATATACTAAGAAAAAATTTATGGCTCAAAGGGAAAAAAATATTTTAAAGAATAATTATATTTATAATTACGATTCTATTATCTCGAAAAAGCAAACAGTTCAAACAATAATACAAAAGACTTTATCAAATTGTATTAGATCAGATAGGATGGTTTTCACGTGGTATGGAAGTGAAGATGATAATAGTCAAGTATTAGGAAAAGGGCGATTATTTTTGGTTCAGCTTATTAATCCCCGTGAAAGGACAATAAAAATTAACAAGGTTTTTACTGCCGATGGAATATCCTTCAAAATTATAGAAAAAAAGGATCTCTTACAAAATGTTAAAAGAAATTTTAGAATTAAAAATAAAATATTTATAAAAACATCTAATCCTATAAATAAAATTCACTTTATCAATTTAACTGAATTAAATAATTCTATTATAAAATATCGGTACAAGTCAAAGATATTCTCTAAAAAAATTTATTATATTAAATTTAAAAAACTTGATCCATATCATTTGATAATTAATATTGAATGTGATAGTGGTCTTTTTTTAAGACAATTTATCGAAGGAAGAAACTTTATAAAGCCAAATATTTCATTAGCACTCCACAATCAATGTGAATGTTTAAAATTCGATATTATGGACATCTCACTGTCGTAATTTTTTTATATAAAACTAGGTATCTTTTATTGATGGATGTTCACCCCTTGGACAAAGTTAAATCGGCAAATGTTGACCGTAAAATTTCCAATGATCTTTATAATCTGATAGTGCAAAGATTTTCAATTGTAAAAGAAGGTATAAAACGCATTGAAAACATTACAAATATAAAATTCCCCTACTTTTACATAGAACCTAATCTAATTGTTTCCTATTCTCAAATTGAATTTTCAGAATATGGTATATTTTATGCGAGGACTATTCCAATTGTTGACATTGAAGGAAAATTCGATATTGTAATTCAAATAACTGCTCCTTTAATCGCTTATGGACGAAAAGGATCTATCTTCGCGATACTAGGTCATGAATTTTTACACTATCTCCATTTTTTATCTAAGGTATTTAGAATGGAAATCGTATCTGATAACCGGATTGACAGTATTCATCAGGGAATTTATGAAGATATGACACATCTTTTTGATGCAAACCTTGTATTTCGTAATGATATCACATTTTTGAAAAATATTATAGAGAAATTTGAAGACGGATTTCATGATACTATTTTAGAAAATAAAGTAATAGAAGAATGGATTAATGAAAGACTTCCTATTACAAAAATTACTATAAATGATAATAATATCAAAATCCCAATAAAATCTATATTGAATTTTTCCATTAATTCTGGTTTGAAAGAAAAATTAGCAATTCTCGAAAACGCTAATTATAGATAATAAAGAAATTTTTTACATTCATTTTTTTTTGTTAAATTCAGTAAAGCCACATTTACCACAAGTTAGTCTATCTTTATGTACAGCCATGAACACACCCTTTCCGCATCTTGGACAATCTCTCTTGATACGTTCGATAGAATTACCATCTATTTTGTAGAACTTATAAACCTGAGAGTCTTTTTTATCTTTTTTATCTGCCATTCATATCACCACTATGATTTAGAATCTGCCTTAGCAGCTTGCTTGGCTTTCAATTTTGCAGCCTTTTCTTCGTCAATTAGTTTCTTTCTATCTTCTTTTGATAATTTTCTAAGTATTCTATACTTTGGAAGATGTTTTTTAGCGATTTCGTCATTTTCATAAATAAAAAGAGTAGCGGTAATGCTAGTTTTTCCTTTTTCACCAGCTAATAAAATAGGAAATATTTTTTTTTCATCCTCATTAAAATTTTTTGCTATCAGTTTGACTAACTCAATTTTACTAATTTTGCCGGCTGCACTCTTCAAGAAAATTTTTAATTCCCTCCTATTTAACATGAGGTTTAATTTATCTTCTAATATAGTAAATTGGAAGCTCAATGTCGTATCATATTTTTATAAACTCATATAAGCATTTGCATTATGGCAGAATTACTTTCGATTCTAACTAGGGAGATTCCAAATAAAATGTTTAATTATTGTACTCTGTAAAGAACCAAGTATTCATATCTATTTTTATTATACTAGTTCATATTAACCATTGTAACGAGGCAAATCCTGATCTGAGATTATTATCTTGATAACAACTACTTTATATTTGAAGAGTTTTTGCACTAACATATAAATACAGATATTTGAGTAATTGCTAAAGTAACATTGTATTTGTAATTATATACTATCTAGTGGTAATTTTTAACTTATATCCAAATCCTTCTCGATTTCCGATAATCTGTCTTTATTTCCACAAAAAGTAATTAAATCTTCTAATTTTTTTCTAGCTTTTCCTTCTCTAATTACAGAGCGAGAAATATCAACTCCTTCTTTAAGATTTTTAGCGATTTCAGAAAGAACTAATACAGGGGAGGAATTCAACACTACGATATCTTCTATTTCTTCGCGAGCCAACCCATAAATAGATTTTAGAGTCAGTTCTATTGAATCATCCTTATTTTTAATAGTTATATTATTTACTGATGTAAAAGGTATTCCAATCTCAAGTGGATTTAGACTCAATTTGCTGATTTGTCCATTGTTAACATAGATTATCTGGTTTATGCAAGTATTCGAAATTTCATCAATGCCATTGTTTGAATTAATAAGTATAAAATTTCTATTTATTTTTTTTGTAACCTCAGAAAATTTATTTAATAAAACCGAATCATATATACCTATAATTTGGCCACTTAAGTTAGCACAAGGATTACATAATGGTGCTGCAACATTAAAGATTGTTTTCGTACCTATTTCCTTCCTTAATTTTGAAACATTCTTTAATACAGGATGAAATAACGGTGCGAACAAAAAACCTATTCCTAATTTTTCAATACAACTTGATACAATATGGGGAGGATTGCTCAAGTTTAATCCAATATATTCCAAAAAATCCGCGCTTCCGCATATACCAGAAACTGCTCGATTACCATGTTTTGCTATAGTACAACCAGCAGAGGCAGCAACAATTGCAGATGCAGTACTAATGTTAAACGTTTTGATTTTAGAGCCTCCAGTACCACAAATATCAAATAAATTATTTTGGATTTTGGGATGGATTGTTATAGAATGTTCCTTAATAATTTGAACCATTGCAAGAATTTCATCTACTGTCTCCCCTTTTGCTGAAATCGCCTTTAGAATAGAAGTGGAATAATAGTCTTGAATTCTATCTTCAATTATATTTGTGAAAATCACTTTAGCTTCATTATATGTTAAATTTTCTCTCGAAGAAACTTTATTTAATATGTTCTTAATATTATGTTCTGTATTGATCATTTTTTTATAAATGAGATAAAATTGTTTAATATTTTTAATCCTTCACCAGTCAATATTGATTCAGGATGAAATTGAACTCCTTTAATAGGATATTTTTTATGAGCTATAGCCATAATCTCATTATCATCTAACGAATTCGCCGTTATTTCTAAGCAATTAGGAAAGGTTTTTTTATCAGCTATAAGAGAATGATAACGGGTAGCTAGAAAAGGATTCTTGACATCCTCAAATAAGGGATCAGAATTATAATATATTTCACTTGTTTTGCCATGCCTAGTGACACCTGCATTGGTAATTTTCCCACCGAAAGCAGATACTATTCCTTGGTGTCCTAAACATATACCTAAAAGTGGGATTTCTTTTCCTAAGATTTTTATGATATTATCGCATATTCCAAAGTATCTCTTATCTTCTGGAGTTCCTGGTCCAGGTGATATGATTATTGCATGTATGCCCATTTTTTTTATTTTATGAAGAGTAATATTGTCATTTCTGTAAACGTAAGTTGTTATATTATATTGCCCAAGTAATTGTGCAATGTTATAAACAAAAGAATCATAATTATCAATAATCAAAATCTTCATTTAGATTAGACATTATTAATAGGATCAGTCCATTTAAACATTTCAAATTATTAAAAAGTCAAAATAAAAATATATTATACTTTTAATGGAATAAATTAAGAAGATTTTAGTGGTTGAAATGGTTAAATTATTCATTAATGGTTATGGTAATATCGGAAGAAGGTTAGCTACAGCGTTTGATTTAGACAGAGAGGTAGATTTGATTGGGATAGCTAAATATAAGGCTGACGAAAGAGCAAAAGAAGCCGTATCCAAAGGATATAGAGTTTTTATTCCCCGATCTATCGAACAAGAATTCAAAAATAATAAATTGGAGTTTACGGGTTTTATTGAGGATGCTATCCAAAAGAGTGATATTGTAATAGATGCCTCAAAAGAAGGATTGGGATATAAAAATAAACAAAAATTTTATTTACCAATGAAAAAAATGGCTATATTTCAAGGTGGAGAAGATCGCGAAGGTAAATATTCTGTTGCTGACATTATACACAATTCAAGAGTTAATTATGACAAAGTCGTAGGGAAATCATATGTTATTCAGGGTAGTTGTAACGTCTCAGGTATGGGCAGAGTTATTCAACCTTTAATTGATCACTTTGGTGATAGAATTATTAGATATGATGTAACACTGATTAGACGATGGGCAGATTTGGAAGATCTAAATGATGTAAAGGATTCTATACAATGGGATAAAAGTCCTCATCATCAAGATGATGTAAAAGATTTTATACCTAACATAAAACTATTTGTCGATTCCTATAAGGTCCCATCAAGGATGATGCATTTACACCAAATGTCAATAAGATTTAAAGGTAAAACTCCAACAAAAAACGAAGTATTAGAAATTTTCCAAAATGAATTTGGTGTATCAATTTTAAATTCTGCAAAGGGAACTGCAGATATAAGAAAAAAAGCTCTAGAGATGGGCTTTCTTCATGGCGATACCAACATGATTCATATTCACCAAGAAGTAATGAGACGCCAAGATGATGTCCTTAAAATTCCTTATTCTGATGATCAAACAGGAATGGTGATTCCTGAAAATCATCTTCTGGTTCAATCCCTCCTTTTCAAAAGACAGAGGAAAAAAGCTCTTTTACATACTGATAAGATTTTTGAAATAAGTAAAAAAAAGAAAGTATTAGAAGAAGAATTTAAATAAGTTTTAGAACATCTTAATTAAAGAACATTATTATTAAATAATATAATCCTTTTTCCCTACATAGGCATTAGTATGAATCAAAAGTTTGTTTACTTTAAACGAATTTTAAATTAGTCCTTCGTAACATCCATGTAATATTTAACACTAATTACATGATACAATAAGAGGATATTAACTAAGAGAAAAAAATTAAGAAAAGAAATCTACTACTTTCGTAATACATCGACTTGGCCGCTATGAAGCCAATCCTTAAGTTCGTCATGAGAGGGTTTAGCATCATGTTTCCCTGCTAAATGAAGATGTAAAAGTACATAGTTTACCTGGTTCAATAAAGGCTTATTATTTTCATCTCCTTTTCGAGCTTTTTGCTTTAAATCTGCAGGTACAGAATTCCACCAGTCATTAAAATTTCTTTTTCCATTTTGACTTACATTTGATCCAAAACCTTTTGGCATTGTCATGATATTTTATCAAGCTATCAACTATATTTTAAACTTATTGATTGTAAAAAAACACGAGTTTAATACTTCTTGGTTAAAATAATAACAGTGCAGTAAATAGATTTTAATAAATCAGTTGAAAATATCTTTTACCATGATCAGGGTAATATTACATAATTATTCAGAACCTTTAATTAAAGGAAACCATGACGTTTAAAGAATTACCTTGGGAGAATTGAGAAAGGATTATGTCATGGATAAATTTGTAATCTATCCAAGTAATTTAGATGAAATAAAAAAGGATAATTCTTCAAACACACTTTGTCCATATTGTCCTGGCAACGAAAATTATACACCTTCTGCAATAGTGTCACTTGTCATTAAAAGCGGAATTCTTCAGAGATTATCGGATTCTGAAGGAAATATAGTTAAAGACTGGAGTGTAAGAGTCTTCAATAGTAATACCCCTATCATAGTTCAAAATAACTCTAGTCTATATACTGATAAGCCTCTATATAGTGAGCCAGCTTATGGCTATCATCAGATTTTAGTAGCCACACCCAATCACAATGAGAGCTTCTCCAATATTTCAGTAGAGCAATGGTGTAATGTGCTTTTAGTTTTACAGGATAGAATAAGATGGCTATATTCTCAGAAAAAAGTTACATATGTGTCTGTCTATATAAACAACGGAAATGAGTGCGGAACAAAAATTGATCATTCTCACATTGATATTGTGACTTTTTCAGAAGTACCTCCTTTTATTGAATCTAAGGCATTATTATCCCATCGATATGTTAATGAAAACGGAAATTGTCCTTCATGTATTGCGATTTCTACTGAACTAGATGGACCTAGACAAATACTTGCTACAGATAATTTTATTGCGTTTTCTCCATGGGCTTCAATTTATCCTTATGAGTTTGCAATTTATCCAAAGAAACATTCTACAACTCTAACAAAAATATCTCAGAAAGAAATATTTGACCTCGCTATGATTTTAAGATCTACTTTAGGAGGAATGTCCCAAGTATTAAAAAATCCATCTTTTAATCTAATTTTTCAGCTATCACCGGAGAAAAAGAATAGCAGACAATTTCATTGGCATATTGAAATTTATCCACACATCTCTGAACTTACTGGATTAGAAAAAGGGTTTGGGGTGTTCGTAAATAGTATTCTACCAGAGACAGCCGCCTCAAAGTTGGGTGCAGCAGCACGAAAAGAAATTGCAAAGATAGTAGGAGTTGAATAAATATATTAAAGAATAACTTGGGCCTAGAAATTTGGTTGTCAATAGCATCTCTAGGATTAGCAATAATGTTTGTTTTGTTAGTTATTTCTTTTTATAATTTTTTAATCGGTAGTGAAGGGAAAGGACCCGAGAGGTTTGTAGATGTACGCGGCGTGGTTGTTAAAACATCATCTATTTCTGGTGCTCCTTCCATTATCTTGGCTGGAATATCATTCGGGTTAT
>Ga0256866_1000185_pt1 | contig 12464 bp, 13 predicted proteins | sample RVTome_16_FD_187338 | JGI IMG/M metagenome (GOLD analysis project Ga0256866, IMG submission 187338) | Soil microbial communities from uranium-contaminated site in the Upper Colorado River Basin, Wyoming, United States - RVT152D67 HiSeq ...
TGAACAAAGCAATAGACTGAATTATTTAAACTACGAGTGTTAATTTGATTATAATGGCTAACAATAATCTAATAATGTCTTTTGTTTGTATTCATTGTCTTTATTATTTTTTTCTATTGCTATTAAATTTGATACTTTCAATCCTACTTTTCTTATGGGTAAAAATTTTTTAGTAATTTTTCTTGAAGGAATGACCAAATTATTGTCTTCTAAATTAAATTTATCTAAAACCTCTTCTATTAGGGATTCAATACTTTTTCTTTCGCTTTGATATTTGATATAAGATTTTTCTCTAGTTTCAACACTAAAATCAGTTCTCATTAATTTTATTCCAACTGTTCTAAAATGATATTTGTTGTTCTTTATCCTTTCATAAAGTTCATCTATCAAGTCATACAAAGATTGTTTTATTATCTCTTTATCATATGTTATAAATTCTAATGTAGATTCATTGCTTAACGATATGTGATTTCTGCGTGGAAGAACTGGCTCATTGTCTAAACCATTTGCAACTTGCCACATCCATGTTCCGATCTTCTTTCCAAACCTTTCTATAAGAAGTTGAACATCTGTATTTGATAGTTGACCTATAGTTTTGATATTCATTTGTTCTTTTAGAATTTTTTGTGTTTTGATTCCTATTCCTGAAATTGTGTCAACATCTAAAGGATTGAGAAAATTTTTCAATTCATTAAAATGTATTATAGTAAGACCATCAGGTTTTTGATAATCAGATGCAATTTTTGCAACTGATTTTGTTGGTGCTATACCTATAGACGTTAGTAAGCCGCCACATTTTTCTTTTATAGATTTTTTAATTTCTTGAGCATAATCTTCTACCATTACATCAGTAGTAGAAATTTTATTTGTACAGTCTAAATAGGCTTCATCTATACTTGCTTGTTCAAAAATATCTGCATAACCTTCTAATATTTCCATAACCTCATTTGATATCTTTTCATAAAATTTTTTGTCTACTCCATGTAATATTAAATTAGGACATAATTCTAATGCTTTGTATAATGGCATTGCTGATTTTATCCCAAGTTTTTTAGCCTCATAAGAACATGTAGTTACTGCGCCTTTTGTAATAGTATTACTGTCCTGAGGTGTCATAATAACCGCATGAGGTTTTCCTTTTAATGAAGGGTTTTTAATCTCTTCACAAGAAGAGTAAAATGAATTAATATCTACATGCAAAATTGCTTTGCCTCGCCACTGCTTTTTATTAGCCATATAGACACCTTTTCTATTACTCAAATGATTGGTATTAAATTAGAATTAAACTTTCATTTATGCATATAAAATTTTTGTTCAAAAGATATAGTTATTGTATATGGAAAAGTTATCAAAAACGGAAATGTAATAATTGATTAATTTACAATAATTATGTGTTAATAATAGAATAGGATTTGGATTATCTCTTTCCATTTTATTATATTATCAAATTTTATATTAATATAAATTTTGAGACACTAAGAAAATATCCATTAAAAGATTAAAATTGAAGTGATAAACATTCTGATTACTACAGAATCAGAAGTAATAAGTTTGGATAAACTTCATATATCAAATAGTTATAGTGCCTAATTATTCTAAAATAATAATAACAAATAGTATTGTTTATTAATTTCAATATCAATAGCTAAATAGAAATGGAATTATCTAACCATACAGATAATTATATCTTATTGGTAGATGATGAAAAAGACGTTCTTGACTTATTTAGCGAATACTTAACATCCAATGGTTATAACATCATCTCGTTTGATAATCCAGCTAAAGCATTAGAATATTTTTATAAAAATCCGAATAATTGTTCTGTAGTTATTACAGATTATAGAATGCCGCAAATGTCAGGCTTAGATTTTATAAATAAAATAAGAAAAAAAGATACTGATTGCAAAATAAAAACAATAATTGTTAGTGCTTACATAAAAGACAATATTCCATATGATAAATCATATACTATGACAATTGATAGAATATTAGAAAAACCCGTATATCTTGATAGACTGAAAACTGAAATACAGCAATTGCTAACTATCAATATAAAGAAAAAAATATCGTAGTAAAAAATTAGGTTTAAATTTTCTTTATTTGATTTCTGATATCAATCAATATCCCCTTTACCAAAAGGTAAAATATTAACAATTATCCCTAATCTTAATAAATAATACTGTCTATTGAACTAAAGTAGGGAAAATGTCCATGGCAAAAAAAAGAGTATTGATAATAGATGATGATGAGGATATCAATAATCTTTTTAAAATATATCTAGAGAACCGTGGATATCAAATAAATGCTTATACCGACCCAATAAACGCTTTATATTACTTCAAAAAAGGATTTTATGATTTGGTTTTACTTGACTTAAAAATGCCACAGCTAGATGGCATTACTATGTACCAACAATTAAAGAAAATAGATAATAATACAAGTATCTGTTTAATCACCGCCGATATTGCAAATTTGAAACAATTAAAGGAAAAGATTCCCAATATTGAAAAATATGTAATATACAAACCTATCCTATTACAAAACTTAAAGGAAAAAATTGATTCATTACTTTTGGAAAAAAGTATGTCCTGTTAATGATTTTTACATTAATAATATATCCTGATTGTTATTGTTAGAATTTGTTCCTTTATACTCTTTTTTATAAATGCTATAGATGTGATGTAGATAATCTTTCAAAAGTGGGTGAGACGATTAGACGGCCTAGCATCCAAGTAGCAGAAGGTCAAGAAACCCATCTCTAGTAAATAATAATAAAAGCAGTTAAAATAAAAAGCTGTATATTTGAAAATGAATAGAATATGTTAATAATAAACTATTGTAAAAGCTGTATATGACTACTTTAGAAGTTGGATGTCATATTATATTTTAATGCTATTTCTAATAAATACAAGTAAAAAATTACTACTTTACTTGACTAAATACATGTATATCGCTATCAATTCCATCTGCTACATATACATTACTATTAGAATCTATTGCAATACCAATCGGATCTTGAAGAATGTCAGCAGCTGAACCTTGATTGCCAAATTGAGTAATATATCCACCATCGCTATTGAATACTTGTACACGATTGTTACCTTGATCTACTACGAAAATATTATCAGATGAATCAATTGCTAATTCAAAAGGTGTATTAAATTCCCCATTACCAGTACCTGAAGTACCAAATTTCATTATAAAATTACCGTTTTTGTCAAATTTTTGTACACGCTCATTAAAAGAATCAACCACAAAAATATTTCCAAGTGAATCTATTTCTACATCTGTTGGATTCAAAAATGCTCCGTCACCAGATCCATAAGTACCAAATTTCATTATAAAATTACCGTTTTTGTCAAATTTTTGTACATTATTGTTTTCTCCAAAATCAGTTGCATAAATATTATTTTCATTATCTACACCTAGTCCACCTGGATTGATAAATTCTCCATTTCCCAGACCAAAGGAACCAAATGAATCTATAAACATTCCATCATTGCTGAATTTTTTTATTGCATATGTAGGATTTCCAAAATCAGCGACATAGATATTATTGTCAGAGTCAACAGCTAAACCAGAAGGATTAGTGAAAAATTGAGGACCATTACCTAATACACCAAAACCAAGGATAAAGGACCCATTATTTGTAAATTTTTGAATCATATTTGAACGACCTGTAAAGTCAGCGACATAGATATTATTTTCAGAATCAGCAGCAATTCCACCAGCTTGGTTAAATTGACCAGTAGCAACACCTTTTGTTCCCCATTTCATTTTGTGTTCATATTCTGCTGCTGCTGTTGTTGTTGTTGTTGTTGAGGCAAATGAAGATTGGTATGTCATACTACTACCATTTAAAATCAAAAATGAAAGTAAAACAGCCATACCACTAAAAAAAACAGTATTTTTAAAATTCATACTTTGTTAACAAAATAAATTATATATTAACTCTTCCTATAATTGCTAAAATTACAAAAATTAAAATAAAAAAATTTATTTGAGATCATTTAGGATTTCTTTTTATATTGTTCGCTCTCTTCTAAAGGAATGCCATATATTGGTTTAGTACCATAGTGATAATCTACTTTATTTGGATCAATGTATATTATACCTAGATTTTTATTATTCATTACTTTAATGCTTATAGGAACGTCAGTAATAGGTGCTTCAGGCATAGTGATTATACCTGTGCCATTAAATACAGTAGCATTATTTTGATTTGCAATATCTGATACAACAAAATTAGTAAGAGTGTGGGTATGTTTTACTGTTCCATCAATTCTGATCATTTCAAAAGATGCATTAAAAACAGTAGAATTATCTCCAACTTGAGTTTGATTTGATGATAAATTGGATTTCCATGTTCCAGATATAATCCACAATGGTTCTCCATTTTCATCTTCTACAATACCTATTGATCTTCCAAATATATAATCTCCTTCTATTAAACCTGAAGGAATTCCCATTATTACATCCACATTAAAAGAAAATAACAATAACCCACTAGCTATCATCAGAGTAGAGAGAATCACAATAGAACTTATTGTGGTATTTTTTCCTGATATTTTTTTCATCAAGTTATTGTGGTTATATTGTTCTTATTACTTTTTCGCTTCTATTACTCTATTATCACGTTTATCAAACAAATAATATTATTTCAATGATGTAGAATTATATAAATTGTGAAAATTTATAATTTTTTTTAAACTTTAATTATTAATGACTATTCTAGTTATCAAATAAATTAACTGGCTATATAATATTAAATATATTAAATTTATATAAACAAATACATTAGATTTTTATATCAAATAAACTAAAAAGTATTATCTTTTGTCTTCAAATGTAAATATACCAAAGTTGCCTGCAAAAAATAAAAGTGAATTAACAGAACAAGTTTTTCAAGCTATAGTAGATAGTGGAGAAACAGGAATATTTCAAACAGAACTCTGTAAATCATTCTCTATAGACAGTAGAGATGGGTCAAGATTGGTTGGAAATCTTGAAAAACAATCTCTTATTTCTAGAGAAAGAATGTTATACAAAGGCAGGTGGACTTATAAATTAATAGTAAAAAAAATACCTCAATTAAAAGAAGCAGATAGGAGACCAATTGAGATTGCTAGTGTAGAAGGAGCTCCATGTTTTAGTTGTACTTTTCAACATTTATGTTCTACAGAAGATGAGACAAGCCAATATAGCCCTGCAAAATGTAATTGGATTGAGCAATGGGTTATTCTTGATACAAAAAAAAGAGGACTATCAAACCAGCTATAGAATTAACAAAAAATTTCTTCATTATTTTATTATCTAAAAATTAAAGAACATCATTGAAATCTTTTTCTACAATAACAAATGCAGATTCTATCTGACTAGATCCACATTGAAATCTTTTTCTACAATAACAAATGCAGATTCTATCTGACTAGATCCATTAACATTCCATCTTGTACTATTTATTGAATCTGATGGATTGTTTATTAGATTTTCAATTATATCCATATTTGTATCAGATGGTTGAAGAATAATAGAAGATTTTAAAGTAGTGGTTTGTCCAGGAGAAAATTGCGGCCTACCATTTAATGGAATATCTTCATAAGATAAAACACCATGACCTAATAATTCATCATCTCCAAAAAGATCATATTCAACTTTTGATGTTGTTACACTTTTGTCAGAAGGATTATAAACATCAAAAAGTAAGGATAGCTCAATATTGTTAGTATTATTGGAAAGATTACTAATATCAACAGCTGCTAGGTTAAAATCAATTACATCCACATTAGGAGCACTAACAAAATATTGGATTCGTGGAAGCAAAATAATCGTAATTGCTAAAGCACCTATTACTCCAAAAAGTACTATTTTTCTTTTACTAAGGAACATATATTACAAATAAAGTTTCTAAAAAGAATTAAAATGTTTCTTAATTTTTATTCTCATATAGCACTATAAAGATACATTAAAGTGATTAGATGGTTTAATTTAACACTGTTAAACTATCTATGACTCTAATTGATGGATTTATTATATGGATTCACTTATTATCTGCAAGTATTTGGGTTGGGGGATCAATCTTTATAGGAATAATTCTTGCTCCCATGTTAAAGCATATTGGAAATTCAATGGAAGAAAGAGTTATTATCATGATTAAAATTGGTAGAAGATTTAACAATATTGCATTTCCTTCATTTATTATTTTGATGTCAACAGGATTGTATAATTCAAGGTTCTTTTTTGAATATCCGTATAATTTTATTGAAACAGATTATGGAATTTTATTGTTAATGAAAATTGTCTTAGTAATTATTACTTTTGCAAGCTATATTATACATATTAAAAGTTTCGGAAAGGAGACAGAAGCAAAAATTATTGAAAATAGAGGATCAGAATATATTAATATAATACGTTCAAAAATCATTAACTATGGAAGATTAACTGTGATTCTCTCTATAATAATCTTGTTACTTGCGGCTTTCTTGGATGCAGGTATAAAATTTAGTTAGAAAAAACATATTCTCTTAATCCAGCCTTAGCAGCGGTATTACCACCTATTTTTACTAAAACAAATTCATTATTAGAATTTAAAATTGGTTCATTCATTTTTCCTTCATTTGAATGAAGACGGATATATTCCTGCATATCCAATTTAGAACGATCACCTATTTCTTTTTCTAAATTCATATCTTTAACAATTTCCTTATATGTAGATTGTATAACACCACTAAAGACCATAGCGCTACTTCCGCTTCCATATGATCCAAATCCTATTCTTTTATTTTCTAAGTCAATATTTTTCTTATATTCGAATTCTAATAAACTTCTTAATCCCATATACATGGATGCAGTGTAAAGATTACCTATTATAGCTGAAGCTTCAAGAGAACTAGCCATTTTTTGTTCAAAAACTTGTTTGAAGATGGAAGTACGCATAAACGCTTTCCTGAAATTTTCATCTGCTTTCATAAAATCCTTATCAGCTAAAATGGATTCAATTGTTCCACGAGGATCCTTAGGAGTAGGTTCATCCATTCCTACTTCTTCTATTATTTGTTTCCATCTGGGTAGACATCTCCATTCATGTCGTAGAAGATATGCTAATGCTTTTTCACCCATTTTTCGATAAGGTAAATGTACACTAATATAATCGATTTTATCGGTTATCGATTCATCTTCTTGCAATTGAATTAATTTAGTTTTAATTGCTTTTTCTCGATAACTATCAAAGGCTTTTTTGACTTGAATAAGATACAAATAATTAGAATAATTTCCATTAACTAAAGGAGTTTCACGTCCAAAAGGTCTATAAAAATCATACTCATTTTTAATTATTGTAGAAGTAACTTTAGGATCAAAAACAACTAATCTAGGATTTTCTTTTACTAACATAGCAATTGCACCCGCTCCCTGTGTATATTCTCCAGCTGATCCTAAATCATATTTTGCAATATCACTTACAATAACAATAGCAGCTCTATCATTATTTTCTTCAGCTCTGATCCAATTAGCATTGTCATATAACGCATAGGAGCCACTCACACAAGCAAACTTACATTCTATTCCTCCAGCATGTTCAAAGGATCCATCACCGTAAATCTGCTCAAGCATTCCAATTACAAAAGAATTCATAGCTTTTGATTCATCTAATGCTGATTCAGTTGCAACATACATTCTACCAATATCTTGTGGTTTAAGATCGTTTTTTTGCATTAATTTTAAACAAGCATTTGCTGCCATACAAGCAGGATCCTGATTAGTATCAACCATAGCCATTTTATATATTCCTATTCCAATTTCCAGTTTCTGAGGATCGATACCTCTAGCTACCGCAAAATCCTTTGAATCGATGTATAACTTTGGAACATAAAGTGCCATATCATCAATACCAACAGGCATATAAAATTCAATTTGCTAAAAGACATTTAAACGTACTTGTGATACTATTAAGTTTTTTTACTAAAAATAGTCTACGTTTCTTATAGAAGTTCTATTACATTAATATGTTAATCTATGATATTATGTTTAGAAGTTTTTTATGACATTATAAAAATTATCACGTTCTGCAGCATAATATCCAGCTTGTTTAATAGATTCAATAATTTTCATAGAAGTAAGTTCAGTTGATCGTGCTCCGGTTGCACTAACTACCTCTTCACCTATCAATGTTCCACCAAAATCATCAGCACCAAAATGAAGAGCCAATTGTGCCATTCCAATTCCATTTGTAAGCCATGATGATTGAATATGAGAGATTAGCCCATAAAACATGATTCTTGATATTGCAATCATTTTTAGTAGTCTTAATCCTCCAGAAGGATATTTCGTAATTCCTTCTGTTTGCATTTGAGTCTTATTAGGTTCAAATCCCCAAGGAATAAAAGCTATAAATCCATTAGTTTTTTGTTGTAATTCAGATATTTTCATTATATGTTGTGCTATTTCATCATCGGTTTCTACCGTTCCATACATCATTGTTGCGGAGGACTTGATTCCAAGATCATGTGCCTCCTTCATAATGTTTAGCCATTGGTTACTTTTTATCTTAAGAGGACTTATTACTGATTTTACTTTATCATTCAGAATTTCTGCTCCTGCTCCTGGTAATGAATCCAATCCTGCATCTTTTAGTCTAGATATTACTTCCTTGATACTACTTCTTTCGACTTTAGATATCATATCAATTTCAGAAGCAGAAAGACCATGAATGGCAATTGATGGATAAAATTTTTTTATTTCATTGAATATTTCTTCATAATATTCAATAGATAAATTTGGGTTATGTCCCCCTTGAAAAAGAATTTGAGTAATTCCAAACATTTCATTTGCCAAGGCGATTCTCTTCATTATGTCTTTGATATTGTGTGTATAGGATTCTTCATGGCCCGGAGGTCGATAAAAAGCACAAAATTTACAGTAGGTTACACAAACATTAGTATAATTCAAAATAATATTATTTATAAAAGTGGTTGTATTACCAAAAAGAATTTTTCTAAGAGTACTGGCAATAAGGCCGATTGTATATAGATCATCAGATTTTATTAATTCCTTACAATCATGAAGATTAAGTCTATCTCCTTTTAATACATTATTTAAAATATATCCAATTTCCGATTTTGAAACAATATAATTTAAACTATTTTGCAATTGAAAATTATAGTTTGATTATTCTATTTATTCTTTACAAGAAAATGTATCCTCTGTAATATAGAAGAATATATATCAATTAATAAATAAATTTATTATAACTAAATTGATTACTAATAGTATTAATAGTATTATATCACAACCTACACAAGCTATTGAAAAAGTATTATCTGGAGAGGAATTAACGTATAATGATGGTTTACAATTATTTGAAGAAAATCTATTCATATTAGGTTCTGTTGCTGATCAAATTAGAAGAAAATCAAAAGGAAATACAGTGACTTTTGTTTCATCATATTATTTAAATTATACTAATATTTGTGCAGCAAGTTGTTCTTTATGTGCTTTTTATAGAAAAGGACATGAAGATGATGCTTATACATTAACTAATGAACAGATTGTTGAAAGAGCTAGAATAGCTATACGACAGATGGGTGCTTCAGAATTACACATAGTTGGAGGATTTCATCCAAAACTTGGTTTGGAATATTATGAAAACATGATAAAGAATATAAAAAAAGAATTTCCGTTTGTAAAAGTTAAAGCTCTAACTCCTGCTGAAATTTTTTTCATATCTAAATTAACCAAAAACTCAGTTAAAGAGATTTTATTAAGATTAAAAGATTCTGGTTTGGATGCTCTTCCTGGAGGAGGAGCAGAAATTTTTAGCTCAGATATAAGAAATATTATTGTAAGAGGAAAATGCTCAGGAGAAGAATGGCTCGATACAGCTAAACAAGCTCATGAAATTGGTTTAAAAACTAATTCTACTATGCTTTTTGGACATATTGAGAAGCCAGAACATGTAATCGATCATATTATAAAAATTAGAGATCTTAATAAAAAAACTCATGGTTTCAATACTTTTATACCACTTAAGTTTAGTCTAGAGAATACTGAACTAGAGAAGAAAAAATTGATTGTTAGAGAAAGTCCATCTACTTATGACTTAAGAATAATAGCTATTGCTAGATTGTTATTAAAAGATGTTTTAGATAACATATCAGTTTATTGGGTTTCACTAGGTAAAAAAATAGCACAAGTAGCACTTACATATGGAGGTAATGATTTAGTTGGTACAGCTTTTTCAGAAGAAATATTTCGTGCTGCGGGAAAAACCAGTGGTATATCAATACAGGAACTTGTAAATTTGATCAAAGAAATAAAAAGAGAACCTGCTCAACGAGATACATTTTTTAAAGTAATACAAAAATACTAATAGTTATACAAATCAACAATATCAGAAATTACAAAATTTACAATAAACTATTATTAACTTTTATCATAATATTCTATTTATAAATTTATGAACATGTAAAACTATATGCTCATACTACGTTCTCATAAATAAATCCTGATGATGAAAGATTTCAAGATAGTTATGATTAATTTTAATTAAATAAGGATGTATTTTAATCTGGTTTTGTAAAGTTTTATAAACTAGGCAAAATAGATTTGAAATGGAGATATAATCTTTCTTTCAGATGCCAGTTGAAAGATTCGTTCAATCGATGTTTTTCCCCTTTCACCCATATCAACAGTGATATCATTCACATACATTTTAACAAATTTAGATATCATATCTTTTGATTGACCTCTTCCATATTTCATTGCATACTCTAACGCTGCTTCTATGTTATTCAGACCATAAAGTATAGAATTTTTAAACAAGTAGTCAAAGCGTCTAATCTGTTCTAGTGTTAATGTTTTATTACTTGCAACATTTATACCCAATGGTACAGGCAAACCGTTAGTAAGCTTATTCCACCAAGATCCTAAATCTATAATTTTATGTAAATTTAATGACTTGTATGTAAGTTGAATTTCATGAATTACTAAACCTGCATCAACTTGATTGTCTATTATTGCTTGAGGTATAATATGAAAAGGTAATTCTTTTTCTTTAAAATTACCTAACAAAAGAGATAATAATAAATACGCTGAAGTCATCTTCCCAGGTATAGCTATTATTTTTTTATTTAAATCATCTTTTAAAAACTTCTCTTTTGCTAAAATAATTGGACCATAATTTATTCCAAAACTTCCTCCACTTCGAAGAATTATATAATCCTTAAGAAATGCATAGGCATAAACAGATATAGCTGTTATGTCTAACTCATTATTTAATGCACGTTTATTAAGCTTTTCAATATCTTCAATTACATGAGTAATATGAAATTCATTAGACTCTACATTTTCACTTGCTAATCCATAAAACATAAAAGCATCATCAGCATCTGGAGTATGCCCTAAAGTTATATCAATCATTTATAGTTATTTAGATACAATACGAATCTTTTCGTTATATTAATTAATTGTTTGATGAGCTATTAAATCAAAAAATGTTTTAATTATTAAAAGTAGATCAAGCTTTATTTATATGAAATATATAATATAGTTATTGAACAATAAAAATTTTATTTTACAACAATTAAAATGGATATCAATATATTTTGCAATTAGTATTGTAATTTCTTTTATAATTCCATTTCCCTATTCAATAATTGTAATAATTCCAGTAGTATTATTTTTAAGCTTTTACATAAGAAGAAGAGAAATGAGAAAATTTGGAGGAGTAGAGAATTTTTCCATGTTTAATTCTAACAAGGTTAACTATTATTGTATGGTATGTGGAACTAAGCATGATAATTTAATGTGTCCAAAATGTGGATCCAAAATGAAACGAATAGGATAACAATATACAAACAATCTAATGATAGTTTCGTATAGAAATTACTTCTATTAAATATACCAGTATTATTATCTAGTAATACGTTACTTAAAGCTAATATAATTTAAAATAATATGAGTAACAGTACTAGAGTTGTTTAGAAAAGAAATTTATCTTTCATTTTTACTAAGTATTTTACTATTTTTAAGTATGGATATTTCCTCCTATAATCAAATTGTGCTAGGACAGGAAGATGATGATGATAATAGAGATAGTAAGGATAATAATGTAAGGGAAGAAAAGGAAGATGATGATGATAATAGAGATAGTAAGGATAATAATGTAAGGGAAGAAAAGGAAGAAGAAGAGGATTTTGAGGATATTTCTCTAGATGAATTGTTTGACAATAATAATAATAATAATAATGATGATGATAATAGAGATAGTAAGGATAATAATGTAAGGGAAGAAAAGGAAGAAGAAGAGGATTTTGAGGATATTTCTCTAGATGAATTGTTTGACAATAATAATAATAATGATGATGATAATAGAGATAGTAAGGAAGAGGAAGAGGACGAAAAGGGAGAAGACGAAGTGCCATTTATACTTCCTTTTAAGGCAGTACCATTTCCATAAATTGTCAAAT
>Ga0256866_1000188_pt1 | contig 12421 bp, 11 predicted proteins | sample RVTome_16_FD_187338 | JGI IMG/M metagenome (GOLD analysis project Ga0256866, IMG submission 187338) | Soil microbial communities from uranium-contaminated site in the Upper Colorado River Basin, Wyoming, United States - RVT152D67 HiSeq ...
TCGTGGTGGCGCCGCACCCCGGCTACGACACGCGCGGTTCGGTCCTGCTTTCAGCCAGCAACGGTTGTGTGCCCCGCCTGTTGCCAGGCGTTGGTTCCACCGATAACGCTCCACGCGTTTCGATAGCCAAGACTCTTCATGTAGAGGACGGCGGACAGGGATAGGTTGCCCCTCTGACAGATCGTCAGGATTGGCTGGCCCATGTCCTCCGGCAGCTCCAGGACCCGTTCGGGGAGATCGAGAAGAGGTGCGTTCCAGGCCCCTGGTACATGATCTTCGACAAACGACGCTTCGTTTCTCACATCGAGGACGAATGCTCCCTGATCGACGAGCTCTCTTGCTCGTTCGACGTCAACGGTCAAATCGGAGTTGACTCTGGCGTTTTCCACCATCGAGTCGAGGAATGATTCGCGACGGCTGTTGGCCGCCTGACCGGATCCCGCGGCGACACCGGCCACATGGCGTCTGAACGACGAGGCATATTTGGTCGAGCTGTCGGCGAAGATGACGACGACCTTGATCCCCGGCTCGTCGGGTATGACCTTAAACGCCCCCGCCAGTGCGAGCGCGGCGCTCGGCCCGGCGGGCAGACTCTCCACCCTGTGAAGACGAGTGCACAGCTCATAGGCGGTGGCATCGTCGATTTCGACCAATTCATCAAAGAAATCGGGATCGAAGAAACGGGTTTGAGCAAGCTGACGGATGCTCCTCACCCCAGGTATGTCGTGTCCTTCGCCGGGGTGCACACCCACGAGATTCACGGTCTTATCCTGCTCGCGTAAAAAGCGGCCCACTCCGGTGATCGTGCCGCAAGTGCCCAGCCCGGCGACGAAATGGGTCACCTCGCCGTTGGTCTGACGCCAGACCTCCGGACCGGTGCTCCGGTAGTGGGCGTCAGGATTCGCTTCGTTGGAGTACTGGTCGAGCATCCGGAAGCCGGGCTGGTTGGCGATGTGCCGAGCCTGTGCGATCGCACCATCCGGAGCCCCAGGCGCAGGGCACAGATCATCTTCGAGCTCTTCCACGTCGGCGCCGAAGAAACGGAGGAGACTTCGCTTTTCCTCGGGGATGGCGCTGGAGAGGGGTGTAGTCAGTCGGTAGCCGTTGGCGTTGGCCACCATGGCCAACCCGAGCCCGGTGTTACCAGAGGTTGGCTCGACGAGTCTCTGGTTCTCATCGACCGTCCCATCGAGCTGGCCAGTGCGCACCATGTTGAAAGCAACCCGATCTTTGACCGACCCGAACGGATTGAACCACTCGAGCTTGGCGTATACCTCGGTGTGCAAATATGGCGTCACCCGATTGAGCTTGACCAAAGGTGTTGGGTTGTCGACGTCAGGGAGCAGGTCGAGTATCGACTCGTACACACGGGCGTCGGTCGCCCGGTCGAGATCAGAGCGAAGAGCCATTGATTCTGCTCCATTCGAACCAGCCACCGTCGTATATCGAGACGTCGTCCCAACCGAGGAGATGGGCGTAAAACCACGTTTCGGAGGCTCGCCAACCCGTCCCACAGTAGAACGAGACCGTCTTGTCGCTGCTTATCCCGGCCCGCACCCAATTGCCTGCGATTTCGTTGAAGTCGCGCATCGTGTTGTCGATGTTCCGGTAGTTCTCCATGTGATAAGCGTCCGACCCGTTATCACCCCATATCGCACCGGGGATGTCACCGCGGTCGCTTATGTATCTGTATCCACTGGTCACTCCTTCGTTCTCCGGCCTGCTGCGAATGCTGACCAGGGCACCGCGGGGGTTGGCGAGCAACTCAACAGCTTCGTCGTAGTCGATGAATACGCCCGGGTAGGCCGGGATCGTCGTCCCGAACGCTTCGGCAGGCAGTGGCGCTTGCGTTTCGATCTCGATCTGATACCCGTGAGATCTCCATGCGTTGAGCCCACCGTCGAGGAGACGGACGTCCCGGACCCCTGCGTAAGTCAGGATCGCCGCAGCCCGGGTGGCGGCGATTTGTCCGGCCCGGCGACCGGGATGGTTCTCACGGGGGTCTCGCGCTGTGTCGTTCCCATAGAGAATGACCGGCGTTGCGGCAGTGATACCCAGACCGAGCAACGCCGCCTCCAACTCCTCGGGTGACCTTCTATTCCAGTCGACCGAGGACTCAAGGAGGTTGGTGTCGAGATGCAAAGCCCCGGGGATGTGGCCGCGGGCGTAGTCCTCCGGGACGCCGAAGTTGACGTGGAAGAGCAGCGCCTCACCCGACGGCGGTTCTTGGACACTTTCTCCGATGCGGAGGGAAGCAAGCCAGTCGGGATGGACCAGCTTTTCGAATCGTGGCAGCCGATGGACATCGAGATCGGCACGGCCCGCCCACTCCGAGAAGCCCCCCTTGAGGACAGAGACCTGGTCGTATCCCAGCGTCTCCAATCGGTCTGCGAATGCCAGCGGTTCTTCGTCGCCGTAGCCATAGATGAGGAGGCGATCGGCGGGGGTGATCCCCTTGTCTTCGAACTTGCCGACGAGCTCGCGGTCGAATGCCTTCTGCGCCCACAGAGCCGGGAAGGCGATCGCGCCGGGAGCGTGGCCTCCCCTTTCCTCGGTGCGCAGCACCCAGCCGTTGTAGGCAGCGGTGGGTCTGACGTCGATGATCTTGGTGTGTCGGTCGATTCCGCCCGATAAGACAGTTTCGATGGTGATGATGTCGGTCACTGATCTCTCCTTAGAGTCCGGATGGTCCGTCTGGTTCCTGAAGAGGGCGGTGACGTGGATGCCACCCAGCGGGTGCTGTTGGAACCGGGGAGTCAGCTACTCGGGAGAGAGTGAATCGTTACGCAGACAAGAAGGCATGCGCCGGTTCCTGGCCCTGCTCCAGGCAGGTACAGGAACAGCAACATCCTGCGGCATGCATCACGCAACGATTCATTGGTGGGCACGTTAAGCCCGACTCCTGTGTGAGTCAATACCCAAGCGGCTCGGATGCCGCCGTCGTCATTCGCCTTAGCCAGTGCCCTCGTGGAGGTTGAAGACACCGTTTTCGGTCACGCCGTTCACTGTTCGCATCAAACAGGTGGCCTCGAGGTCATCGGGGATCGCGGCGGATTCCAACACTTCGCACGACTCCGAATAGAAATGGCCTTCCTCAATGCCAACGACGGCATAGACGTGGCTCCCATCGATAGGCACCGCAAAGAGGCGGGTGTCGGAGCTCACCTCGATCAGCTCTCGCAATTCCGGAGGGTGGACATCGCTGAGCTCGATCCGCAGCTCGTCCGAGACGAAGTCTTCCAGATCCGGCGAGGTCTCCTCCAGGCCATCGACTGTCGATGACTCGCTCCGAGCAATGTCCCCAGGGTCGAAACGGTCAAGTTCCTCACCATCCTGATTAAACGCAACCATTGCGACGTTGTTCGGGCGATCGTCGAGACGAAGCGAGACTGTTCCACCCACCGGGGTCTGCCAGCCGATGAACGCACCGTCGATCTGAAAGGCGACCACGGACACCTCTGCGGTGAGACCAAGCCACTCCACGACATTGAGATCGGGCAACCCGGTCCCGGAGCTCATACTCATGCCGGGAAGACCACCCTCATGATCCATGTCACCCCCCGAACAGCAGTTGAGGCTTGTCCCCAGGGTGTCGGCGGAGAGGTTTCCAAACACCATCTCGGATATCCGATCCCAGATCGACGGTGCCGATTGCGAATAGACATAGAAGGGCTCCCCGTCGAGCTCGCCCAGATAGACCGCCTTGCTCAGCCTTTCGTCCAGATCCGACTGTGGCTGGCCCGGTGCAAAGCTGCGATCCGGTCCATACGGGGTCGTGTCGAACCGGGGCGACGGACCGGGCAGACCCAACCATACGTCGGGATCGGTCAGAATCGGCTCACTGTCCACGACCGGAACCGCGAGGTCCGCGATCTCTACGGTCTCGACGCCATGGATGCCCGCGGGGTCGACGGCATTCGGATCGAAACGTCCGGCCATGGTGAGGAACACGACCAGTGGAATGGTCGACAGCAGAACCCACCTCGCCCTTCTCATCTGACGTCGTCGTCGTCCCCGCCGTATGACAAGGTCGACCCGCGCAGGCCGGCCAGAGTTCACCCCCGAGGCAGCGGCCCTCAAGTCCTCACGTATCCGTTCATCGACAGTCATGACAACTCCTCTCTCAGCGCGTCGACTGCACGGCTGAGCCGGCTCTTTACGGTTCCCTGCGGAATGCCGAGGGCCTCCGCGGTGTCGGCCTCCGACATGTCCAGCAGGAATCTCAAAATCACCACATCCCGCTGGCGGGGTGACAATTGTCTTATCGCCCGTACGACAGCGGGGTCAGACACTTCGGGATCGTGGGCCACGATTGTTGGGGGGATGAGGCGCTTCCACAGTGATCTGCGACGCAGACGAGACCGTGCCCAATTGACAGCCACCCGGTAGACCCAGCCTTCGGAGTTGGCCATCGCAGAGACCTTCTTCCAGTTCTCGTAGGCGCGCACCATTGCTTCGTCTACCGCCTCGTTGGACAGGTCCGGGTCCCGAATCACCACGGCAACGGCTCGGTGGACCTTCGACCAATTCAGGTTGTAGAAGGTCTCGAACGTCGAGATCCGGAGATACGGCGCTTCGACTTTGCTCTCCTCAAGCATCCGCACCTAGACGCACAACCCACCCGGTTAGGTTCCATTGGACATCTTCTCGGCCAACCGCGGTGTCCACCATCTGGTGTGGCTGCCCGAGCTCAGAGCGCAGCAGCTGACTCCTCCCACCACTTGAGCACCCGCATGGCCCGAAGGGTGACCCATCGAGAAGGCTTGCCCACGCCATCGTCGACGTCGAACCACACCCTCCCCGGAAGACTCCAGTCGAGTGGCCACGTGCCGTCCTCCAAACGTCTGGAACGCACGTGGTCGATGGCCTCGCCGAGCCGACGATCGGGATCGGCGCCGGTGAGACTTGCGGCATCACGGAAGTAGTCGAGCGCTCGCAGGATGTCGTAGCGCCAACGGTTTGGGTGCAGGAGCCACAGGAATCGCTCGTCGGCGCGCTCGCCGGTGCTGAGACTCCGGAAGAGGTTGCGCTCCAAGAGATATTCCTCGCCCGTCATGCGCGCCTCCTTTGACCCGGCCGTTCCTCTGGTCGCTTTCTCGAACTCCAGCAGCCCTTCCAGAACGTTGATGGTGCTCGCGAATGAGGAACGAGTGGAGCCATTGGCCCTCTCACAGTTCCATCCGCCGTCGTCGAGACACTCGCCCACCAGCCGGTCGACGATGGATGAGACGTGCACCCCGAAGTAGGCCCCGTTGGCGACGGTCCGGCCGTTGATGCACTCCTCGACTTCTCCTTCCCAGTGCGGCGACCGTCATGATCCCAACGGGAGTTGGGGCCGATCGATTCGACGGTCTGTTGAGCCCGGTCCGATGACGGTTCGAGACCGAACTCCCGGAGCTGAGACAATGAGAAAGTCGTTGCCGTCCATGGTTGGCCGATCTCCTTCCCCTCTCGAGCCTCGAAGTCGATCGGGATAAAAGCGCCGCCCGCCCATTGGCCGTCTTCGTCCTGGTGGGAGAGGAGTCGTGCTCCCCAACCTTCCGTCTCAACTTTGGTCCGCTTCCCCGCCCACATCGACTCGGGGGCGTCGACCAGATCGCGCATCACCTGCCAACGGATCCACGGATCGGAATGATTTGGGTCGAGAAGCCAGTCGATGACTGCGCCGTCGTCCGTCATGCCCGCCGAGCGTATCAGCGGCGGACAGACCGAGCGCTGAGGTCAGCACTGAACCCGAACCTTCAACAATACGATGTGGCACATGCGCCACGTGTATCAGATCTGGGTACGCAACGCCGGTCTCGTCCAGTGCCGGATCGCAGGACCCGACGTGACCTATTTCGGAGAAGGACGCCGCGGCTATCTCACCAAACCGGCTATCGAATTCTGTGATGCGGAGGGACAGACGCAATTCCGAATCGGCGGCAATCGCCGGTTGGCTCACGAGCCAACATTTCCTGGACACGCAATCGGGGGAACGTCTGGCGATGTTCAACACGCGGCGCATATCGGGACCAGTCGACGGCGCAGCTCGTCGGGTTGAGACAGCTCACGGCGCGGAGATCGCCACCCTTGTGCCGCCCGAGGCAGAGGAAAGGGGGACCGCCAACAAGATCCGAGCGTCCCTGAGCGGGATCTGGGATGTGACAATCAGAGGATTGACTGTGGGGGTGTTGGCAGAAGGCGACGGGTCTCCCGTGTATCCAATGGCGAGATTCGGTGCTCTCTTCACGGAAATGAGAGGACGGATCGCCGGTGGCGCGCCCCGGGAACGGTTGGTGGGAACCCTGAAGTTAGACGTCGACCTCGAACCCAGGATCTGTGCGGGGCTATTGCTGTACATGCACTTCGTGATCTCCCCCGGTCGAACCCCGGAGTGACTCCCCAGGTGCTGGTTGGCTGAATTCGACCACGGCTCGTCGAGTCCTCAGCACCGCTCTCGTGGCGGTCGGCAAGCCACAGTGGGGGAGGCCAAACCGCGAAGGGTGACCTCCCCCGACACGAGCAGAGCTCGACTCGCCGTCAGCTCACGGGGTGGGATCGGAGTAGACACCAGCGAAATGCGACGTGTTGCCGAACGTCGCGGCGCAGTCCGCCTGGGGTGCCGGACGGGTGATCGGGCTTCCGTCGACTATCGACTGCCGGAATGCATCTATCGCCGGGCATTCGGCTGCCTCGCGGGAGTCATTCCAGATGGCCGCCCCGAAATCCCTCGTCGCGACTGCGTAGTTGTAGTCGCCGAGGAACTCAGACGTCAGTCCGTTTGCGCTCGATCCCCTCGCGTCGCCATCGGCCCCCCGATGCAGGGTGGTCCACGCTCCCAGGTCGGCGGTATTGGCATGACGGACCACGCCCAGCATGGGGCGCGGCTCAGCGGTTGTCGCCTGCCAGGGTTCGAGATAGGCGTTGTATACGAGGTACACGTCTTCGCCATCCGGTGAGATAGCCAGAGCTGGCTGATTGGCGCGATCCCCGGACTCGGAGGCGGCAACCTGATCAGAGTATGTGTCGCCTCCGTCGGTTGATGTGATCACCCACGCCGTCTCCAGGTTCTCGCCCGGGCTGTCGTCGGACCAGGTCACGACGATCTGGTCGGTGGCGTCTGTGCCAGTGGGCGCACCGTTGGCGATGCTGACACTCGGGAACGTGTTGGTCCGGGAGCCGGCCACACCGTCGATGGTGAACCGCAGCTGAACCGGGTCGAACTGGCCGATCCCACCTTGTGTGACGATGGGCTGGGGCCGCTCGAACGATGCCCCGCCGTTGAACGACCGGGCCTGGAAGATCACATCGTCACGGGTGACGATGTCGGTGCCGACCCACAACACGTACACGTTGCCCGCGCTATCGCTCTGAATCTGACAACCCTGCCGGCCACCGGTCTGAGCGTTATTGGTGGCGGGTGAGAGCTGGCGGACCCTCCACGTGTCTCCACCGTCGGTCGAACGTGCCAAGAGCACTGGCTCGGACCCCGCTGCGCCGCGGAATCCGACATAACACACATAGGCGTTGCCGAAGTGCGGGCTGGTCTCGGCATTGTCCACCCACAACTGTTCCTTGTCACTGAACAATGACATGTTCTGGCGGCTGACGATCACGGGGTCCATCCAGGCGGCATTGTCGCCGGCCGCGGCGGCTGCGATGTCGTCAGTACGTGACACTCCGATTGCGCCGGCGCCGCTGAACCCGGGATTCCCGGGGAAATTCGTGGCGATGTTGGCGTAGTAGAGCCGAGAGCCATTGGACCATGAGAACTCGCCGGCCTCGTTGGGCTGGGGCCCGAACGCCACGATCGGATCGCCGTTCGACACCAGACCGTTTGCGAAATAGCCGGGCAGAGTACCGATCTCGCCATCCTCGTCGGGGACACACGGCTCGGGGCCGAGACAATCGCGTGCCGAGTACCCCGAATAGGTTGGCTGCTGCCACGTAGTGCCGCCGTCGAGCGAGAATTGAATCCCCGACAAGCCGACACCAGCGGTGAACGGACATGTCGTGGGGTCACCGGCGTTGCACGCCTCCAGGTCGATGTTGTCGTTGGCTCCGGCCACCAACACATTGGGATTCGTTGGATCGACCGCCAATCCCGGTTCGTTCTGCTTGTTCTGACTAAAGATTGTGTCGTCGCTGCCGACGGTCACCTCAGTCTCCGCTATCGCCGCTTGAGCTACTCCCGCGCCGATCAGCAGACCGATGATCGTGACAGAAATGAGAGTGCGCTTTCTCATCTCCGGTCGTCTCCTCCTCTATCGTGGCCACCGCGCTGCTACGGGGCGCAAATGATCTCAGCCCGTACCCGAATCGATCATCGAGTAAACCTTCAATTTGGAGTGGGCGTGTTTTCGCCGGGTTGTCGTTCCGCCGTCGACGAGCTCAGGATCCGGTGCTCCGCGGGCCTGCGGCCCCTGGTCGGGTCGACTAGCTGGAGCCTGATCACAGGCGTTCTCCTCGGTCAACGACAATGAGGATTCTCCGAGCGGAGTCTCTCAACAGTCTCCAACGGTCTGCCAAACCCGCCGCCATCTACACACAGCGTCACCGCGGAGACAAACCCGGGGCCCTTGGAATCCGCGTCGGCCGAAAGATCCGCGACCGACCGTCAGACATCAACCGGTACCTCGACGAGCAACTCGCAGAAGCAATTCAACGAAGGCAAGCAGCGAGTCCCGGAAACGCGACACCAACCTCGCTTTCGGGCCCGGTCAATGACGTTCTCATGCGAGCGTCACCCAGGGGCCACGGACTGTTCCCGGGGCGCATACGAGGGAAGGAGCTGAGTCAGCCGATGGTGGCTCTCAAACGTCCAGGGGCGGCGAGTTTTGCCGCGAGTGGCCCGGTCACCGCCATCAGCAGAACGTATGCCGCGGCCAGGGCGGGAAGGTCTTCAGCTCCGGATACCCCTACGGCCAACCCCGCGATGATGATGGAGAATTCGCCCCGTGCCACCAGGGTAAGGCCCGCGCGACGCTGGCCCGCACGTCCGACTCCGTGACGACGCGCTGCCCATCTGCCTCCGACGAGCTTCGTGGCGGCGGTAGCCGCTCCAAGCAAAACTGCCACGAGAAGCACGTCCGGGATCTCCCGAGGGTCGGTCGAAAGACCGAAGAAAACGAAGAACACGGCCGCGAAGAGATCTCTCAGCGGTGAGAGGAGTGCATCGGCCCTGGCCACTGCCTCTCCAGAAAGCGCGATCCCGAGGATGAATGCTCCGACTGCAGCAGAGATGTTGACGCCCTCAGCGAGTCCGGCTACGACAAGTGTGAGTCCGAACACGGTGAGCAGGCTGACCTCGTCAGAGCGGTGAAATACCAGGTCTCCCAACCAGTCTCCTTGTCGATAAGCAAACGCGATCGCAATAGCCATGACTCCAACGGCGAGGCCGATTGTTAGGAGCGCCCCACCTGTTGTCCCGCCCAAGGTCAGGACGGCCAGAGTGGGTAGGAGTATCGCCATGGCAAGGTCCTCGAAGACGAGGATGGAGAGCACCACTGGAGTCTCCCGGTTTCCGGTCCAGCCGAGGTCGTTCAACAGTTTGGCGATCACACCCGTTGATGAAATGTAGGTGACTCCACCCAAGAAGAGCGCAGGCACGATCCCCCAACCGAGTATGAGCCCGGCAAGAAAGCCCGGCGTGAAGTTGAGTGCAAGGTCAACAAGTCCGGCCGACGCCACCGAGCGCATCCCGGTCACTAGTTCCCTCGCCGAGTACTCGAGACCCAGCATGAGAAGAAGGAAAATCACCCCGAGCTCCGCGCCAACCTCGATGAATTCCTCGGAGGTCACCACAGGCACGAGCCCGCCTTCACCGACGGCCAGCCCAGCAAGGAGGTACAAGGGGATAGGCGAGATCGTCAGACGGCTAGCCAGCCTGGCCAATACCCCGAGTGCGAGCACAACTCCGCCCAACTCGACGAGGAGTAGGGCCCCGTGATCCACAGGGCTAGCCTTCTGTCAGGATTTCATCGACTCCTTTGATGCCCCCTGGAGTACCCACCACGACGAGAGTGTCTGAAGCCTCTAGGTGAAAGTCCGGACCGGGCGCGGGGTGAGGCTCATCCCCCCGGATCACCGCCACGACAGATACCCCGGTTCTGGTCCTGATCCGTGCATCGCCAACGGTCTTGCCCGCGTACGGCGTCCCGGGATCGACAGACAGCCAGTCGATCGCCAGACCCTCGATTCGTTGCTGCAGGTCATTCAGATTCGCGATCACGGTCGACCCGCCCAAGGCCTCGGAGAGAGCGTGGCTGTCGTCGTCAGAAAGGTTGAGGCTCACCACAGCCGCATCCGGATCGTCCGCCGTGCAGACGAACAACTCCTTTCGTCCGGACCGGTGATGGACGACACCGATCCGATTTCCGTCTTCGGCGGTGAAATCAAGACGGAGACCAACTCCCGGGAGGGATGTTTCTTTGATCCTGGGCAATTGACCAACCTCCTGGTGCGTCTCTCCCACCATCTTATGATGACCGAATTCTCGTGCACCCTCGGCGGACGATTCTCCGAGGGCCTAGGGTCGCTCGACGGAATCCGAGGAACGATTTCGGCTAGGGGCGATCCGGTCAACCGTCGCTGCTCTACTCGCCAGGCCGCGGTCTCGATGACACCGACCAGCGTGACCACCCAGAGAGGCACCATCACGAGCATCGTCCCCACCACAATCATCTGTCCTGCCTGGGTTTGCGGACCGGACCCGAATCCTGTCGTGAAGATCGTGTTTGCCACCAGCCACAAGCCGTGGAGGATCCCCTCGCCCTCGACAAGAGTCACCGCAACTGCGGACACAAACAGCAGAGCGGCCAGCCCAAGGGAGCCAAATTTCAACAAAGGTGACACCGGGACATTCCCATCGACTGCTACCTGATGCCCAGAATACAGGGCCGACTGGCCATGCCGACCGTTGGGCACGTACCCGAAACCTCATCCGCCTCGTACTCTCGTCATCTTCTCCTTTGGTTCCGGCTCCGATGGCGGTCGGGGGTACCGTTTCTCCAGGCCGATCGCGATCGGAGCGGCGGTGAAGACCGACGAGTAGGTGCCCACCACGATTCCGATGAGGAGCGCCAGGGCGAAATCGCCCAGGGTGTCGCCGCCGAGAACGTACAGGCTGACCAGGATGAGCAGTGCACCGAGACCAGTGTTGATGGTACGGGGAACGGTCTGCAGGCAGGCGTCGTTTGCGATCTCCTGCATCGGCTTGTCCGGATGTAGGGCTTGTTGCTCTCGGATTCGGTCGAAGATGACCACTGAATCGTTGATCGAGTAGCCGATGACTGTGAGCAGCGCGGCAAGGAAGACCCCATCGAAGGTCTTCCCCATCCAGGCGAACACGCCGATGAGGATCACCACGTCGTGGAACATCGAGGCGACGGCCGCCGTGGCGATGGTCCAGCGGAAGCGGATCGCCAAATAGGTGAGCTGCAGGAGCAGCGCGATTCCGAGAGCCATCAGGGCACGGTTGCGCAACTCTTCGCCCAGGGTGGGGCCGATGAATTGGTCGCGCACCACGTCCACCTCGCCGCCGGCGACTTCCACCGAATCGAACATGACTTCTTCAGCGTCTTCGTCGAGCACCTCGGTCCGGATGACGAGGTTTCCCCCGCCAGACTCCTGTATGAGTGCTCGCGGAAGACCGCGGCCGGCCAGGGTTGCGCGGAGGTCCTCCGCGTCGACGGAGCGGCTGGTGGAGAACTCGACCAACCGTCCGCCGACGAACTCAAGCCCAAGGTTTACCCCGGAGACCACCAACCCGGTCACTGCCAACACGACGAGCAACGCCGAAATACCCAACCAACGACGCCAGGAGCCGAGCAGGTCGGGGCGGGTCGTTCTGATCCATTCCTGGAACCGTCGGCCCACGGTCATGCCCATCAGACCGGGACGGTTCTGAATTCCCGACAATCTGGTCAGGACCTGGAGCAGCACCCTTGTGACCACCAGCGCCGAGAACATCGACACGATGACACCGATGGTGAGGGTGACCCCGAACCCGCGGACGGCCCCGGCGGCGAAGAAGAACAGGAGGACCGCTGCCAACAATGTCGTCACGTTGGCGTCGACGATGGCCGACCACGCCCGGGAGAAACCGGCGCCGAACGACTCCTGGATCGATGACCCGGCGGCGTGTTCTTCCTTCGACCGTTCATACACGAGGACATTGGCGTCGACCGCCATTCCGATCGCGAGGATGAACCCGGCGATTCCGGGCAGGGTGAGCGTCGCTCCAATCGCCGCCAACACGGCGTAGGAGATGAGGGCATAGACGCCCAATGACAATGCTGCAACCACTCCCATCAGACGGTAGAAGGCGATCATGTAGACGATCGTGAGGGTGGCACCGATGATGGCAGCCTCCACGCTGGCAGCTATCGCAGCTTCGCCGAGCGAGGGACCAATGGTGCCCCGCTCAATCACCTCTACC
>Ga0256866_1000189_pt1 | contig 12407 bp, 16 predicted proteins | sample RVTome_16_FD_187338 | JGI IMG/M metagenome (GOLD analysis project Ga0256866, IMG submission 187338) | Soil microbial communities from uranium-contaminated site in the Upper Colorado River Basin, Wyoming, United States - RVT152D67 HiSeq ...
GACCCTCCAGCATCGACCGCGTCGCCTGCTCGGCTCGGTCCCAGTCTCCACTCATCTCGTCGATCCACGCCAGCTCGGCCAGTCCTTCGAACGCCAACGCAGGCGTCTGGGCCTCCTCGCTCAGTTCCACCGACCGGGCCAGCCAGTCTCGTCCCTTACGGAGATCGTCACCGCGGCGGAAGGCTATGGAGCCGATGTTGTGAGCCGCCCGGGCCTGATCAGATTGGAGGCCTAGCTCTTCTGCCATCTGGTAACTCGCTTCTAGATCCTCGAAACCCTCCGGGTAGCGATCGACTGCGATCTCCACACCACGGCTGTTGAGTACGTGGACCCGGACACGACTCGGTTCATCGCCGAGTTGGGCCAAAGCTCTTTCTGCGTAGTGGAACGTTCCGGCCGTGTCGGAGCCCACCATGCTCCATCGGCTGAGAGTGGCATAAGCCATGGCCAGGTCCTCGCCGCCTATCGGCTCGAGGGTAGATACCGCCTCGTGGGCCAACTTCATTGCCAATTCTCGCTTGCCCCGCCACCAGAAGATTTCACTACCCGCCAGGAGAGTCCTGCCCAGGGCAATCCGGTCGCCCAGTCGTTTACGCAACGAGATGGCTTCGCTCACGAGATCTTCGGCATCATCGCCGCCTGCGAAATACTCCTCTCGAGCCCACAAGTCGTAATGGTCTGCGCGTTGGCTTGTATCCATCCTGTCAAGGTTGGGACGGAGGGCTCGAAGATGAGAGAGGGCTTCACGGTGGCTTCCGGTTCTTGCGGCACGTTGCGCCGCTTCAGGAAGAAGCCTGAGCATTGCAGCGATGCCTCCCGCCTCACGTGCGAAGTGGGCGCAGATGGCGACATCCTCAGTATGGGCTTCGAAGATCTCGAGCAATCTCGTGTTGAGCTCACGTCTTCGGATCTTCGGTAGAGCGTCCGCTACTGCCTGGCGGGCCAACTCGTGCCGGAACATCAGTTGATCCCCATTCAGATGCAGGATCCCCTGTCTCTCGCACTCCTCGATGGCACTTCCCCGGTCGGCCAGGATTTCATGAACGACTGAGAGCCCTACCCCACCCGGTACCACCGATGCCAGGTCGACGAGCTCCCTGCCATGTCTGCTCAGCTCGAGCACCTTCGACATCACGGCATTTCGAACCGATACGGGAAGCGACTCGGGTCCGGCCTCCAACAGCTCGCTGACGAAGAAGGGGTTCCCACGGGTGAGCCGCCAGAGCTCGTCGGCGTCCCATACATCCCCGGCCAGTCGAGAAACCGTCGCCTGGGTGAAACCCTGCAACGGAATCTGCTCCACCAGATGGGCTGGAAGATGACCCAAGAGAGCCTGGACCGGATCGTCACCATCCACGACATCGTCCCTGACGGTGACAATGAGGAGTCCGTGGGTCCGATCGATTCGTCGGCCCAGATACCTGATCAGGTCGGTCGTGGACTCATCAGCCCAGTGAACATCCTCAATCACCATCACCGTAGGCCGCAGGGACCGAGCCAGTAGATCACGAACCCCCCTGAAGAGCTCCGGTCTCTTGCCCTCGAGCAACCACTCCTCGATGGCAGGCTCCTCAAGGGTCATGTCCCAGATCGGGCCTAGCGGTTGGGGAGTCAAGAGATCGTCGCATCCACCCCACAGAACATGCGCATCCTCTCCATGCTGATCACAAAAGGCTCTCAATACCGATGTCTTCCCGACGCCGGCTTCGCCCCGAATCACGACGACCCGCCCAGCACTCCCAGCTGCATCAGAAAACAGAGCGTCCATACGTCCGATGACGGAATCTCGCTCCAACAGCTCCACGCGATGGATGCTACGGACCGGAGATCCGCGAGTGGGCGGTGTCCCCGACAGACCCTCGTGGAGAACCACTTCCACAGACGAAATCATGTTGATTGCGGACATAGTCGATGGCACATCAACCGAACGAGAGCGCCCCCTCGCAGGGGCGCTCTTGGTCCGGTTGGTCATTGTTTCTAGCGGGGACCATGGGGCCGCTCAGGATGAGTAGCCGAGGAGTACTCCAGCGAATCGATGTTCCACTCGAGGAACTCCTCGGACACGTTGTTAGGACCTCCCGCGGCTTGCCTTGGCACCAGACCATCCAGGGCCGTCGTGTTCAAGTAGATGAACGGGTCGACCCGGGGCTCGGATTCGATCACTTCCACCGCTGACGACGGAGCCAGGTACTCAAGCTCCGTCGTGTTGAGCCGGAGAAAGTCCTCATGCGCCAGTCTCCTGGCGACCATGCCGGTCGGGTTCGCATCATCGACTGCGCCGGGCCCAGTCATAACGGAGCCGAGTGCGATCCCAGCACCCAGTACCAAGACCATGATTGCGCCTCGGACCGAGACCGTCGTCCCGGCTGTTCTCGGATGTGCGATCCTGTTGAGCAGTGACATGGGGCACCTTCCTTTCGTGTTGGCCGGTCACTGCTGCGAACGTATGAACAGAACGGTTCCCAAACATCCGTGCGGACTACGTAGATAAGAGCTGACACCCACGGAGATTTGTTAGAGGACCGATAGCGAATCCCTTCACGCCTTCTCGGGCCGACAGTGAGGCACGGATTGCCGCTATCCGGGCGATACGGTAGGCCCGAACGCGACTGGCGTAGGCGCCCGGGAACGCTCAAGACTGTCAGCTCCCCCGAGACCAGCATCAGCACGCATCAACGTCCGCTGGCCGTTCGCGAATGGGTGACCACAAGCGGGCGGGACGCCGAGCTCGACCCATCCGACGCGTACGTCCTGGCATACGACGCCGCCAGAAAGTCCGTCGCTAGTGCCCGACTCATATCGGGGCACAGAGTCCTAAGCCGCCCGGGATCCCACCAGGCTCTCGCCCGGTACGCCGAATCGCTAACCGCACAAACGGGTGAGCAGGCCCTGAGCCGTTTCGATCGACTCAGGCGCAACCGGAGCCGATCCGAGTACGGATCGCGAACCTTTGGGAAGGCCGAGGTAAAAGAGGCCGTCGACACGGCCCCGAGCCATACGGGCAGCCTGCGCGAAGCTGGTCTGAGGCCACCACTCAGAGTGGTCGACGCGAGCCAGAACGAACCAGGTGCGGTGACAGCGCCGGCCCCTCCCCGACTGATATCGGCCGCCATCCGAGATGCTGGCAGTCGTGTCAAACGTGAGCTTCGGAATCAAGCTGGGCGACCCGCTGGTGAGACAGCCCGATCACGGTACCGATGTCGCGGTAGGACATGCCTTCTGCTCGTAGAACCGCGATTGCATCCTTGATCGCCGTGTGACGTTCTGCAGATGCCGACTCCTCGTGCCGCTTGGCCTCGCGAAGCCGGTCAAGGACCGCTGCTGTTGCTTCGTCTCCTACTGTGATCATGACGTCCAGATCACCCCATTCATCCAAGTCCTCGGCGGCAGCGATCGCTTCACGGACGTTGTCAACTGCGGAGGTAACGGTTCGCCCGAAGGATCGGACGCCCTGTAGTCCGACGACCTCAATCAGCCAGACACCGTCCTCCTCAGACAGCAAGACCCTGTAGGCGTTGTTTGCCTCGATATCTCTCACTTGCGCAGCCATCCTTCGCCAAGGCACGGTTCGAGGTCCCGTTCGACCCCTCGCAACAGGCCTTTGGGCAGGTCGCGAGCGTGAACAGGAACTGTCGTATAGCAATCACCTACTCGCATTCTCACGTGCGATCCCTTTTGCCGGACCATTTCGCCTCCGAGCTTCTCGATGGCTCGGATGACCTCGGCGGGTCTCATCGCCTTCTGGCTCATACACTAACGCCTAACGAGCCAGACGGGGTATGTCAATACGGTTAGACGCAACGCAACCTAGTTACCAAACTAACGCACAAGCACTTGACCAGGGACTTCGTAACCGACGTCAAACGCGAGCCCGAACGAAACAGGTTCAGTTGGGGTTCGGATGCGAGACACCCAGATGCTCTCGAAGACGATCCGAGGCTAGCCTTGACTTTCACTCTACGTGAAGATAGCTTCATGAATTGTGAAATTAACATCGCGTCTTCCCATCTTCAGGTCGCCTGAACAGGAGCGACTGCTTGGAGAGTTGTTTGTGTTCGCAGACTCGCCAATCTCACTTAGCGAGCTGGCGAGTCGTGCCGGCACTTCCCTGGGCGGCGCTCACAAAGAAGTCGAACGTCTTGAATCTTCGGGCCTGGTGACCTCGACAGTCGTCGGCCGGAACCGACTGATCGAAGCCAACCAGTCTTCTCCCGTCTACTTAGAACTGCGCGGCCTGCTGCTGAAGACACTTGGACCCGAGCCACTGTTGCGTGCGGCCCTAGCCGACGTGGACGGCATCGATGAGGCCTTCATCTTTGGCTCCTGGGCCGACCCAGCTGAGAGATCCCCGGCAGACATCGACGTACTCGTCGTCGGCGATCCCGACGTCGGGGAGCTCTACGACGCAGCCTCTGCGGTAGAGACAGAAGTCGGACGACCCGTCAATGTCACCGTCCGCTCCCCCACCGAATGGGCGGAAGCCGACGGGGCATTTGAGCGAGGGGTTAAGTCCCGCCCACAGATCGATCTGCGATGAGCAGCCTCGACGAACTGAAGAGACGGGGGCTGATTGAGGCAGTGGACGCCGATTCGGCAACAGCCGCGCAATGGTTTGACGACGCTCACCGACATCTCGAGGCGGCCACCAAGATCGCCGACCTCGACCCGTCGGGTGCGTACGTGCTCGCATATGACGCCGCCAGAAAGTCCGTTGCGGCAGCACTGCTGATGGCGGGACACAGGGTGCTCAGCCGCCCCGGATCTCATCAGGCTCTCGCCCAGTATGCCGATTCTCTCTCCGCGCAGTCAGGTGAACCGGCCCTGAAGCGGTTCGACCATCTGAGGCGCAACCGAAACCGATCCGAATACGAATGGAGGACCTTTGGTAAGGCCGAGGTAAAAGAGGCCATCGACACAGCCCAAGTCATACGCGCGGCCTGCGCGAAGCTGGTCTGAGGCCACCACTCAGAGTGGTCGACGCGAGCCAGAACGAACTAGGTGCCGTGATGGTGGGACTTCTCCACGTCCCAGCTTGAGACCTGGGATTGCCGATCAAACCGCAAGATGATTCTGTCTTCCTGATTGCTGAGCAGATCGATCAACTCTGTTGCTGCGAACACTCGACGGGGACGTCCCTTCTTTCGTCGCGAGAGCGGCCGCTCTACGAGAACCTCGGCTTCGGATAGCCGAAGGAGAGCCTCGTGGGCAGTCTGGGGGGCGACGTCGTAGCGCTCGGCGACTGTCTGTGTATCAACGACAGGGTGGAGGGGCAGATCGTCAATCACTTTCGCTGCGACTGACCGTCCCCAACCTCGCCTGACGCGGAGCTCGTCTGGTTCTCTCTCGATCGCCATCTCCTCGACGTAGGCTTCCTCGACGGTCGAAGCGGCGGCACCGAAGAGAGCAGCTTTGGCGGCAATGCGTGCTGCCAGAGAGATGTCACGGATGGTCCCGGCCCGTCCGATGGACTGACTCCGTCGGGCCAGATCTCTGACGAGGAAGACGTCGCCGATGCGAATTGGACGGTCCGACCCGGTCACCCCGTCGGCACGCCGAGCCTCGTCTATTGCGGCTTGGGCCGTGGCCTGATCTTCGTAGAGCTCATACGGATCTCCCTCGAAATGGAGACGGCCGCCCTTGTCGATCTGAGGCCAGCTCGATACCTCAAAGACCACCCGTCCATCCTCAATGTCCTCTATGACGACGTAGTTGTCGTGCTTGAATGCCCGTCTGCGTTGCTGGCGGTCCCCTTGAGGTCCGTGCACGGTGAAGGGCTGCCACAGTCGATCCTGGGGTGCCAACTCCCCTTCGTCGACACGGACTCTCTGCTCCCCCTGCATGTCGGTTCGATCCTACCCGTTGGGATCAGATCATGGTCCCCGCCAATCATCCGGTGGAGGAAGCTGTCGGTGACGTCTGTGTGACGGTGTACTTGCAGGATGATGACATGGGTACATCCCGTAACCAGCCATGAATGAGCCAACACTCGACTGAGGCCAAATTGGGGTCAATCGCATGGAGATAATCACCCGGGAACAGTGGGGAGCCCGACCTCCCAGGCATCGGAACTCGATCACCACACCTACATCAGAACTCTGGTTGCATCACGCGGCTGGCGGTGTCGTTGTGGGCGATGACCACGTATCGGATGCCGACCTCAAGAGGATCCGGGCAATTCAGAACTATCACATGGACGTGAGGGGGTGGAGTGACATCGCTTACTCGTTTCTGATGGACCCGGACGGCAACGTGTTTGAGGGACGAGGGACGGGTGTCGCCGGCGGCCACACCAGAGGCCACAACACGGTGTCACACGCAATCTGCATCATGGGCAACTACGAGGAGCAGGCAGTGGACGAAGATCTGCTTCCACGACTGGCTGCTCTTGTCAGACACGGCGCTAGTGAAGGATGGTGGCCATCCAAGATCACCGGCGGCCATAGGGACGCTTCCGGTGCACAAACGTCCTGTCCGGGGCGGGCACTCCACGCACAGATATCGACTATCCACGAACTAGAAGAGGTGGACACAATGCCAGAGCCAGCATCATGGGCGAAGGAAAGCTGGGAGGCTGCACTCGAGGCCGGGGGCGTCTTTACCGAGCACTCCGACCCCTGGGATCCAGTGACGAAACAGGAGTTCGCGGTGCTTCTGCAAAGGCTTGGAATCGTTGAGAAGGGCCCCGAAGGCCGTTTTCGGATTGACCCCGACCTAAGAGAAGATCAGGATTGACATAGCTGTCAATCCGATGACGAGCGACACATTTGGTCCGCGAACCACGCTCCGACTCTCCCTCGGCGCCACCCGGTGATGAATCCCCCGTAGGCGGAAATGACTAATGACCGATCAGTGATGGTCACCATCAAAGCAACGGTCGATCCCTCGGTTCCCGATCGCATGGTCATCACGCTGACCAGACACCCGATCAATCCTACTGGCGAGCCGGACTCCGAGACGACGCCGTCGGTCTTGGCTGCGTGTCGACACGTGGAGAGGTGGCTATCGGATTTCGCGGCATCTCCCCAGGACGAAATGTATCTGTGAGCGGTCAACTCGCTCTCAATATTTAGTGCCGCCTCGTGACGCGTCGGTGACGCGTCAGTTGCTACGTTTCACGCCGGGGTGGGCTATTGGTCGAGTCGAGGGGACGGCTCTGATGAATGCGAATAGTGACCACGCCCCGGAGCGGAGTCGTAGCGGCGTCCTCGTGAGGCTCATGGGCGGGTTCGAGGCCGCAGTGAGCGGGACACCGATCTCACTGCCACTGGATGCGCAACGATTGGTGGCCTTCCTCGCCATCGAGGGCCAACCTCGCTCCCGGGCCTATGTTGGCGGCAAGCTGTGGAGCGAAGGTTCACAGGAGAGAGCGTTTGGAAATCTTCGCTCAGCGCTCTGGCGGGTCCGGAGGGAGGTGCCATCGCTCCTCCTGGCCGACTCACTGACTGTTTCGGTGCATCCCGGTGTGCGAATCGATGTGCGTGAGATCGACGACATGGCTCGGTGCCTGGGTGGAAACCGGTCGGACGAACTGGATCTGCAACTCGACCACAGGCACTTCAGCGGAGAGCTCCTTGCCGGATGGTACGACGAATGGACGTTGGTGGAGCGGGAGCGGCTCCGTCAGGTCTGTCTCCACGCTCTCGAGTCGATTGCGATGAGGCTGCTCGCCGCTCGTAGATTCGCAGGAGCGCTCGAAGCAGCCCTGGCTGCGGTATCGCTCGAGCCATTGCGGGAGAGTGCCCACCGCGTGCTCATCGAGATCCATCTTTCGGAGGGCAACCACGCTGAGGCGATTCGGCACTACGAGCAGTTCGCGACCCTGATCGAAAAGGAGCTCGGCCTGCGCCCCTCCCCGATCATCCAGCAGCAGATGTCCAGCCTCCAGGTCGCCGTGTAACCAAGTGAGCTCCCGACATAGGCCTTCCGAGCTCCTTCAATGTCATCCTTCGTAGGAAGGCGATCGGTCGGATCCGCTGACTTGTAGAGGGCAGGCCAGCCCACGCTGGGCGTGTCGCTTGACCGGCAGTTCACAGACACTGGCGAGGCTTGCGAGGATTCTTCACCTGGAGTTTCGAGTCTCCTATTCGAGGGCACGTCCCTTTTGAGCGGACAAGAACCTCCTGAGGTGCTACTCCCGTCAGGTCGCAATCGGCGAGTCTGGTATCACCGGGCGTCGTTGCCCGTTCCCCACGCATCGCCCCACGTATGACGGCCCTTCGGCCACCGTGAAACAGGTTGAGCAGCAAGCAAGCGTTGTCGCGACGTTCTGGTGACGCCTTTCGATTAGATCACCGGTGTGACTCGAAGCACACTCGCCGGGCAGGCACCTTCATGATCGTCCGACCAATGATCGGCCAGTGGGAGCCGCCGGCGATCCAGCGTATCGAGGTCGTCGAGGGACGCCGTCTCGCCCGGCTGCCGGTGCCAGGGCTCGCCGGCGACCTCCACCAGGACCTCGGATCGAACAGTCTGACCGTCGCCATCGTGGGGTCCCTCCAGGGTGACGAGCGACGATCTGCGTTCCTCGAGGAGCTGCGCGCGGCGTTCATGGACGGATCCCCGGTCCCGTTCGTTGCGGACATCACCGAGGCCTCCGAGCTTGATGACGTCCTCATCGTCGGCTTCGAGTTGTCGGAAACCAACGACTGGGGTGACGAGTTCCGCTACCGGATCGAGCTGAGGCAGTACGTCGAACCCCCGGAGCCCCCCGGCATTCTCGACGAATTCGCGATCCCCGACCTGGCCGACCTCGCGGCTGGACTGCTCGACGGCCTCGAACTCCCCGACCTCCTCGGCCAGATCCCCAACGTGGCCGATCCCACTGTCCCGCTCCAGCCGGCACTCGACGAAGTCCGGGCAGCCACCGAGGCGGTTCCCGGCTTGCTCCGCGATCTGGAGTCGGCGTTGGGAGTGGGGTCATGACGCTCGCCGTCGTCATCGACGCCCTGGCGGACCGACTCACGTCTGGCCTCGACGGGGTGTCCGTCAGCGACGTGCAACCCGGAGGGGAGGACGATCTCCCAGCGGTCGTCATCGCCGTGGAAGACGCGTCGCAGCAGCTGATCGGACTCGGTGGGATACCCCGTGCGGCCCAGACCGGCTCCCTCGAGGTCACCGACATCATCGACCTCTCCGATCCGGTCCTGGTGTTCGGCGAAGAAGCCATCGACATGATCCACGCCGACCGCCTTGGGGCTCTGCTGGCCCACGGACCGGTGGTCGACCCGGAAGACACCTCCGTCTCCGATGACGACGGACCCTACGAACTCGTGGCCTCGGACCCGGCTGGCAGACAGGTAAGCGTCGACCCCGACGCCGGCGAGGTCCGGTTCGGGCAGCCTCTCCCCGCAACCGGCACGCTGACCCTCACTTACCGGATCGGTATGTGGGAGGTCAACACGATCCGGTTCTCGGGCAAGCTGTCCTTGCAGTCGACGGCGCCCGCCCCCTCGGCGGTTGCGAATCTCAGTCGGGAGGTCGCCTTTCTCCTCGCCCAACCTCAAGAGGCTTTCACGCAGCTGGCGCCTCTGTCTTGGGGACATGTGACCCCGGCCGACGCCGGCCAGGATCCCGCCCACGCCCAGGCTTTGCGCTACCGGTTCGACTTCGAACTGGAGCAAGTTTCGCTGCCCACTGGGGGCGGCGTCATCGACCGGGTGGCTTTCACGTCGGCCACCGACGATCTAACGGAAGAATTCGACGTGATCAGAGAAGGGAACGGTGTATGAGCGAGACCATCGCCCAGATGGATAGGCCCGGCACGTACGTCGAGGTGAGGGCCGAGGGGCTCATCGCCGCGGCCGCGCCGGCCACGGGCAACATCGGCGTATGCGGTACTGCAGCCAAGGGGGTGCCCAACGAGGTCGTGGCAATCGGGTCCTACGCCGAAGCGCTCGACGCATTCGGCACCTACGATCCATGGGAGGACCCAGTCACTCCGGACCACCCCCTCACCCTGACTCGCGCCTTGGAACAGGCCTTCGCCGGTGGCGCCCGCAACGTATTTGCCGTCCGAGCCGCCAACGGCGATCCGGCCGCCGCCACGCTCGCCGTGCCCGCTGAGGGTGACCAGGAGGGCTTCACCCTCGCCGCCAACCAGGGGGGCACCTGGGGCGACGCCATTCAGGTCGCCACGGCTTCAAAGACGGTCGAAGGCTCCACTGGGTGGTCTCTCACGCTCACCTACCGCAACGTCAAGGAGGTCTTTGAGGGCGCCACAGTGGGTGAGATCCATAGCCAGCTTGCCGACCCCGAGGGAGGCTCGGTGCTGGTCCTCGTCGGCGACGTAGACAACGAGAACAGCGGCTTCGACGTGATCGATGAATCGCTCAACGGCGGATCCGATGGCGCTGACGTTTCCACGGCGGACATAGCGGACGCCCTGGCTCCTCTGGAGCCGGAGCCGGTGAACATACTGCTCGTTGGCGGTGGGTCGGCTGAGGCGCACGGCAACATCGTGCTGGCGCACCTCGAACAAACAGAGAACGACGGCCGAGAGCGGATAGCGTTCCTCGGCGGCACCTCGGCGGGCACTTCTACGTCGGCCGACGACCTGATCGAAGACACCTCGGCCGTGAGCGATGACCGCGTGGTGGTATGCGCTCCGGGAATGGTCACGACCGACGCGCCCTCAGACACCACCGTCCGACTCGAGCCGGCCTACACGGCGGCCATGGTCGCCGGCAAGGTGGCGACGCTGGCACCGCACATCAGCCTCACCAACAAGGGGCTGCCGATGACACCGGATGTCCGGTACTCCAGCGCGCTCGTGTCGCGGCTTCTGTCGGCGCGGATCCTCATGGTCCAGCAGAAGTTCGGGGCGCAAGTAGTCAAGGCAATCACGTCATCCCCGAAGCCTTTCGACCAAATCAGCATCCGCCGCATAGTGGACTACGCCAAGGCCGGCGTGCGCTCAGGCGCGAACCCTTACATCGGCAGACTCAACAATGCCCGCGTCCGAGCCGCTCTCAAGGCGACGCTCGACGGCTTTCTGTCCCAGATGGTGCTCGACGAGATGCTGATCAGCTACGACTTGGAGGTGTCGGCCACTCGCGCTCAGGAGATCAGGGGCATCGCATCGGTGGTGATGACGTTGCGGCCCACTTTCTCGATCGACTACATCCGCGTCACCTTGAACCTCGAATAGCACAAGGAGCTGCCACATGGCTAACAGCAACGTGTTCACCGGGATGGACGGCTCCATCACGGTGGCGGTGGACAACCCGGACTCCGTGGAAGGGGCGGCCGCCCAGAGGGTGGCCGAGGTCTACGAGCTCGGGCCGGTAGGCCGGGCACTCGATGTGAGGGTCGAGGTCACCTCGGAGATCAGACCGTTCCACGAGATAGGACAGCGGTACCCGACCGAGCTGCGGCCCTCCAACGTCAACGTGTCGGGAACCATTGGGCGAGCGCACATCAACGGCGCTCTGCTTCACCTGATGCTCGGCGAGGCAGGCACGGGCACCCGGCCCCAGGGGGCGTTCGTGAGCCCGACCTTCAATCTCTCACTCCAGCTGGAGAATCCGGCTCATCCCGGCAACCGCTCCACGATGACCGTCCACGGCGTCAAGCTGGACGGGTGGAGCTACCAGATGCCGGAGGACGACTTCGTCCTCGAGGAGGCGAGCTGGGTGGGAGCCTGGATCTCGATCCAGGACACCTCAGAAGGCGGGTAGGTGACGACGATGCTCACGGCGTCCGAACTTCTCGCCGGCTCCGATCACACCCACAGGATCGAGGTTCCGACCCATCTCGTCGGGAACGGCGCCGAAGGCCCCTCCGTGGTAGAACTTCGCCCTCTGGTCCTCGCCGACGTCGCCCGGCTCAACAAGGCGGCCCGCGAAGACGGGGAACTGAGCAGCGCCCTGATGATCCAGCAGGCGATGACCGATCCGAAGTTGACGGTCGACCAGGTACTGCGCCTCCCCGCCGGGCTGGTCGAGTTTCTCGTCGGCCAAATCAACCGTGTCAGCGGTCTCAGTCTCGACTCGGACGACCTCACTGAGCTCGTCCAGGAACCACTGAGCAGGGCCGTGTTCGTGCTTTCGCAGGAATTCGGGTGGACGCCAGAGCGGTGCAGCGATCTCACCGTCGGCCAGATCCTCCTCTACCTCGAGATGATGGCGCGGGGGGAAAGACCGTGAGCCGCACTTCGACGGGGCTCATCCGAGTGGGAAACCGCCTCGCCGGTCCTCCGGCCGGCCTGTTCCTAGCCGTGGACCCGGGGGTGCGCCGACCGGCGAAGACGGCCTTTGAGCGTCTCGGCGACACTCACCTCGATCTCACGGTCCTGGAGAAGGCTCTCGACCGGCTCGCCGGAACGGACACCACCCCGACCGAGCGCAGTGTCGCCCGATCGGCTGGCCACGGCCGTCGTTCCGGCGACGGTACTCGCCCCTACATCGAAC
>Ga0256866_1000190_pt1 | contig 12369 bp, 13 predicted proteins | sample RVTome_16_FD_187338 | JGI IMG/M metagenome (GOLD analysis project Ga0256866, IMG submission 187338) | Soil microbial communities from uranium-contaminated site in the Upper Colorado River Basin, Wyoming, United States - RVT152D67 HiSeq ...
CTTCCACCCAGTTCCTCTTCATCCAGCTCTTCTCCTCTAAATTCATTACTTCCACCCAGTTCATCTTCATCCAGCTCTTCTCCTCCCAATCAATCATCACTGCCTAATACGTCAAATGTTGTTAATAGTGAAATAATGTCAATTCTAAAGAATCAAGATTCAAGTGAATCTTCTGTTACTGTTAATCAAGTAAAAAATCAAAATATGAAATATTTTGCAAAGATAGTAGATAAAAAAAATAATAATGAAGATATTATCTCTAGTAATTCATTGACAGAATTTAATAATGAATTACTCAAATTTTGTCTTGAATCTGGAATCGATTCTTATGCCTGTAGCTCTATAATTCAGGACTCACTACAATCAGCTCAATTCACCAATACTTATATGGGACCAGCAACAGTAAATACAGATCTAATTGGATATTCCTTGGAATTAAAAATAAAATAGTTTTAGATATAATAACAGAAAATTTAGCAATATTTTACATAGCAATAAGCTTTACATGTTCTAATTTTTTATTAGTTTGAAATTTTTTAGTCATATTCCTTATTAATTCTGCATCTCCTTTTAGTAAAAATAATTCTACACATCTGTCTTGGTCAATTTTGCTGTGTATATGTGTAGTCACAATTTCTTCAAAATCGTGTCTCATATTAGTAACTTGATCATCATCCCTTTCTTGGTGAATAATTAGTAATAAAGCAGCCAATTTTCCCTGTAATGTATCTCTTTCTTTTTGTTCTGCTATAATATTTCTTAACCCAGCTCTTACTATTTCCGATCTTCCAGTAAATCCAAGATTCTTCTGCAATTTATCAATATCATTAATAATATCATCATTTAATGAAATACTTATTATAGGCAATAGCGAAATAATCATATAAGTGATATAAAATTTTATGGTTAAAATGCACTAATTTATAAAAAATTTAAGTATTCTAGTTATATTGTAAAATAAAAATTCATTCTCATCATGCAAATAATTTTATTAACTTTATTATAGATGCATAATTACCAATTTCACTAAGGGAATGTGCATCACTACCAAGATGAAACCTAACCCCTCTTTTAATAAATATTTTAACCCAATTTTCAGGTGGCCTCTTATATTTTGCATTGACTTCTACTATTTTGTCGTGTTTACTAAGAAGTTTTGCAAATTCTTCTATCTCTTCTGTATTTATCTGAAATGAACTCTCAGGAGCTAAATGGCCTATAACATTTACGTATTTATTTTCTATTACTTTTTTTAATGCATTTATCCAAATTGCTTTATCATAATATTTCGTATGAAAACTTGCAATAATAAAGTAATCTCTAGCAATATCTTCTCTACAATCAATATTACCATCGGACAAAATCTTTGCTTCAAATCCTGGAATTACTTTAACCTTTGTTTTTTTTTTGCAGTTTGCGATGTCATTTAAATAATTATGGATCCATTCTGAAGATTCTCTTACATGTTCTGTTAAAGCAATTATCTCTATTCCCTTTCGTTCCGCTTCTATTACTACATTTTTCACTGTAAGATTTGAGTCTGAATGATCATTATAGTTAGTATGGACATGATAGTCTTCTTTTAAATTCATAATTTCTATTACCTAATGAATTATAACAATATATATTCTCTATCTTATTATAAAAATTAGTATCAGGTCATGCAATATGATTATTTATTTAATAGAATTATTCCACTTTAATAGAAATCGCAATCGCTATTAAATGCAAAAATATGTAAATTTTAATTATCATCACATTATAACTAATCTTAATGGATACTTTCAATGTACTTGTTCCTGGAGCTGGAGGGCCAGCGGGAATAAATACCATTAAATCTTTACGACTTTCATTATTTAAAGGAAATATTGTATCAACTGATTCGAATTCACTATCTGCAGGTTTTTTTCTTAGCGATTTTTATTATGTTATACCACCATACGATGATAAGTTTTTTGTAGAAAAATTATTAAAAATAATTAAAGAACAAAATATTAAAGTTTTGATGCCTTCATCTGGATTTGATATTTATGGGTATAGTCTCAATTATGATTTAATAGTAGAATACGGTGCAATACCAATAGTTAGCAGAAGAAAGGTATTAGAAATTTGCAGAGATAAATTATTATCATATAAATTCTTATCAAATAAATTTCCTTTTGCTTTTACTTGTGAATATCATGAAAAAATAGATACATTTCCTTTAATTGCTAAACCACGTTTTGGTAAAGGAAGTAATAATATTATAAAAATAGAAAACAAATTAGACCTTAAATATGTATTGGGCAAATTTAAAAATATGATTTTCCAGGAATATCTTCCTGGAACAGAATATACAGTCGATGTACTTTCTGATCTTACTGAAAAACCAATAATGGCAATTCCAAGAATAAGAATTGATACCAAAGCTGGGATATCAGTAAAAGGAAAAATAAAACGAGACTTGATGATAGAAAATCTTTGCAAAAAAACTGCAGAGACATTAGGAATTAAAGGGCCATGTTGTATTCAATTAAAAGAGTCTGAAAATGGAGAACTAAAAATTATTGAAATAAATCCTAGATTTGGAGGAGGTACAATTTTTACTACACTTGCTGGTGCAAATTTTCCTGCAATGCTATTAGAAATGATAAGTAATAATAATAATAATAATTTAATAATTCCGAAAGTATCTGAAGTTACTGTTCTCCGATATTTTGAAGAAATTGTTATTGAATAAATACTAAATGAATTTTCTAATAAGTATATGAAAGACTATTGAATTTCTCAAGGACTAATCTATTTTAAATTATTTATTTAGATTATCTAAAATTATATTATCTCCATGTTTTATTTTTTATTGTTATAGCGGCATATATGATTAACCATGTAAAAATAAATGTTGAAATAACATTCATTAAAGGCCTGTAAAACCACCTAGGATAACCTGGCTTCCTCAGTCTTACATCAATGCCATACATCAACCCTGAAAACATAGCTCCCCCTAGATAAAAAATACCACTTAAGATATCACCAGTTAATGGTAATATTATGAGAGATTTTATTATAATATACGGTCTAAATAATCTTAAAGCAATTGTTAAATAATAAATAATTGCAACAGGTAAAGGTCTTTGCCAATAAATCGATCCTGTTGCAAAAATACTTCTTATGAAGCTTTTCCTCCATCGTATTTGTTGTTTAATTAAACTTCTTAATGTTTTGGGGACTCCAATTTCTACCTTCACACTTGGGCTATATTTCAATTTCCATTGTTGAGATTTTATTTTTCTTCCGTTTTCTTTTATTTGTTTGTTCTTTATGAGTTTCTCACTACTAAGTTTTATTTTTTCTGCAAGAATAAATGCAGTTAATCTTCTATCCGTTGCAAATTTAAATTCCATACCCAAAAATCTATCATTTGCCCATTCATGGATATGATTTATAATAGCTTCTCTTCTGAAGGCAGAAAGAGATCCAGAACAACAAGTTAAGGAGGAAAACGAACCTTCCATTCCTTTAATAATTCTATACTGTCCATCAAACCAAACGTCTTGAATTTTCTCTAACAAATTTCCTGTGTCGGCATTACGTACATTTCCATGTCCGGTAATGGCTCCAATTTCATTGTCAGAAAGAAATATCTTTACAAGATTTTCTACAGCATCATCAAACATATTACAATCACTATCCATAAATACATAAAATTTTCCATTAGCAATTTCGATAGCTTTTTCAATAGCATGTTTTTTTCCTAGATTTATAGGAAGATGTAATACTCTTAGTGCATTTGGATTTTCTTTCATTAATCTTTCTAAAATTATTGGTGTCTTATCAGTACTTCCATCATTAACAACAATGATCTCCTTATTTTTATAAGATGAATCTATACAAGATTTAATACAATTTTCTATATTATCTTCCTCATTTTTAACTGGAATAATTATAGATATTAAGGGTTCTGTGTCATTGAATTTCTTTTTTATATTCACTAAAGGATCTTTAAATTTTAAGTAAGAAAACAAAAAAATACTACAAAGAGTAAGGGAGGTAAGAAAGCTATAAAATCCTATTGTAAAGTCAACTATAAATAACATAAAATAAATTTTGATAAGTAATATAATCCCTATTAATGATAACATAAAATATCGGATAATCCATCTATTTTTATTCATCTCATGGGTTGTTGACGATTCCTTCTGTATGATCATAATTCTATCATTCTTTCAATTCAGTAGATATCAGCATCATTATGTATTACAAAAGATAATAATAGATATTAAATCTATTAGTAGATTATTTTTTATATTTTTATCAGAAAAGGTTATATTAAAATGCCATTGAGCTTATTATTAAATTTAGTTAAGAATTGCAATATTACTTAATAATAAAACATATATAATTAATAATAATTATTATATAATAAGAAATACTATTGCAAGCAATACAAAATATGAAATATAAAGTTTATTATAACTATGGTAGAATTTTATATTATGGGGATAGTACAAAATGCCATTAATCTCTGTTCAATCTGTTTCATACTCCTATAATTCAGAATCAGTTTTAGAAAATGTCTCCTTTGATATAGAAGAAGGCGATTTTTTAGGTATTATAGGACCCAATGGTGCAGGTAAGACTACTTTATTTCACTGTATGTTGGGTTTACTAAATTCATATTCTGGAAGAATAACTATTCTAAATCAAGATATAAAAAAAAATAAAAAAATATTCAAAACAATAGGTTATATTCCACAAAAAAAATCTATTGATCAAAAGTTTCCACTAACAGTACAAGAACTCGTATCCTTATCTCTTACTAGAAAGACTTCAAAGAATATAGCTTTTGAAATTTTAAAACAAGTTGGCTTATATAAAATGAAAAACAAAACAATCGGTCAGCTTTCTGGAGGTCAACAACAACGTGTTTTAATAGCAAAAGCATTGGTAAATAATCCAATCATCCTTATGCTTGATGAGCCCACTAACGAATTGGATCAAAAAAGTCAAAATGATTTTTATTTACTTCTAAAGGAACTTAATGAAAAAAATAAGATTACTATAATATGGACATCACATGATATGGATGCAGTAAATAAATATGCCAACAAAGTATCATGTATCAATAAAAGAATGTTCTTTCATGGGGATAAAGGCGAATTTTTCTCTAGTGAAGATCATATCAAGAATTATTCTGAGTCAACAATGCAAATTCATATGCACGCACACGATATGTAAAAAAATATATTATAATGATTTGTATATGTTTGAGGCAGATATTTTTTCCTATGGATTCGTTCAGCGCGCATTATTTTCAGGTTTAATTATTGCCATAACATGTTCTATTATTGGATTATTTCTTGTTCTAAAAAGACAATCATTATTTGGAGATGCTATCTCTCATATGGCATTTGGAGGAATTGCAATTGGTACTTTTTTAAATATCTATCCAATTTGGACTGCAATGGGATTTTCAATTGTCACTGCCTTGGCTATAGCAAAAATGAGACAATCTATAAAACTTCCTTCAGATTCCATGATAGCACTAATGCTTTCTTTGGGTTTGGGAGTAGGCGTTACCTTAGTTAGTTTATCTGATGGTTTCTCTGTAGATGTGTTTAGTTTTCTGTTTGGAAGTATTCTATTAGTGAGTTTACAAGATATATATCCTATAATAATTGTCGCAATAATTGTTGTGTCTATAATTATAGTTTATTATAAAAAATTTCTATATATTGCTTTTGATGAAGAACAAGCAAAAATTAGTGGGATTGAAGTAGAGAAACTTGACTATTTATTTACTATCTTGGTAGCTATAACAATAATTGTTTCTATGAAATTGGTTGGAATACTATTAATTTCATCCTTAATAGTTATTCCAAATATAACTGCTCTATTGTTTAATCGAGGTTTTAAAAAAACACTTTTAATTTCATTATCTTTATCTACTTTCTCAGTATTTGCTGGAATTGTTCTTTCTTATTATTACAATCTAGCACCAAGTGGCATAATAGTATTGTTGTCTGCAACTGGTTTTATTATCACCTTTCTACTAAAAACTTCTATTTTCAAATAAAGATGAAATGAATAGTTTTCAGAATTGTAGATTAAAAGGTCATCAATGATGGCTGATACAAACCGAATAAAAGTACGATATACTAGCTTATTGCAGTAATTATCTGCTCAAATGCTTCATATGGTTGTGCTCCCTGAATTGCTACAGGTGTTGTACCGTTATAAAAGATAAATGATGGTGTACTCTGTAATCCAATGTTCCTAGCGAATGAATCATTTTCACTGACTACTTCATTATATTTACCTGTATCCACACAGTCGGAAAATTTCATAAGATCAGGAACTCTAATGTTATTTGCAAATTGCTTTACAGTGTCTTTTGTTACCCATCCTGTATTTTCACCGTTTGAATTTGTAAATAACTCATCATGATACTCCCAATACATTCCTTGTTCTGCTGCACAATAGGATGCTGCTGCAGCAAGAGTTGAAGCTTTATCACTGCCATCATTTACAACAAGATCCTTATATAGAAACTTAGCCTTCCCAGTGTCTATGAAATTCTCTATTATAGAATCTCTAGTTTCCTTATGAAACTGGGCACAGAACGGACACTGATAATCAGCAAACTCAACTATTGTTATTTTTGATTGTTCATTTCCTAGTGCTGAGACATTAACCATAGAGGGACTTAATAATTTATCTAAAAACATTTCTCGATCGAGAGGATCTTGATTAATATTATTACTCTTGGGAGCAAAATTTAAAAAACCAGCTATAGTACCTACAAACATAATCGCCATTAACGAAACAGCTGCAATTACAATTTTTTTCTTCATTTGTCTGATATTGTGATTAACAAACTTATTAATCATTTGGAACTTCATTTTCAATTTTTCAGTACAATTAAATTAATCTTTAAAACATCAACATCATGGAATATGAAGGTCTAGGTAGTGTCTCCTATGAGTGTATGAGATGTGGAACTAGTGTAACAATAGAAGAATTGTCGGCATTGCCTGAGATAAAATGTATTTGTGGGTTCCGAGTTTTTAGAAAAGCAAGACAGCCTGTTGTAAAACAGATTAAAGCAATTTAATATTATATTTGCTATAGCTATCTTTGTGTCAGAATTATAAAAACCAAGTATTTATAGCTTAAGCACTATCATATAGTATGAAAATAATTTGTCCTGATTGTAAAAACACTGCCCATCTTGAAGATGATTTTTCATTTGTAAAATGCAGTAATTGCTCATTGGATCTTACGTATGGTGAATATGTTAAATATATTGCATATAAAGACCCTCGATATAGTGATATAATGAGTGACTATAAAAACAATAGGTGATGCTATTCGAATGTGTTAATCGCTGAATAAGTTTTTATTGCTTTTCTATCAGAATTAGTTTGTTTAACTATAATTCTATACTTTCTACCTAATATTAATCTGGTATTGCATATACAATTACGGCTAGAATAAAAAAGATTTCACCTTAACAGTCATTGTATAAAATAAACAGATTCAAATTGTTAGGGTCTTAAAAACCAAAAATTCAATAGATATTTTAATGCTTGACTAATGGGTGCTATTGTTCTTATTTCTATTTGCATTTTTCTTTATCAATTATTGTAATTGTTAGATTCTTGAGAGTTATTTTTTTTATATTTTTATTAATGAGTTGCTAAAAATTCTATAGTCGTTATGAGTTAAATATATATTAATTTAAAAATATTATCATTTTTATTATTCTTCTTTATTTTATTAATTAGTAATGAGTACGAGTGAAAAAAAGATTAATGAATTGAGACCTGGAATGAGAGGAGTAAATGTAAAAGTTAGAATAGATAGTATTTCTGAACCGCGATCTGTAAACTTAAGAACAGGAGGACAAGCTAAAGTCGCCGATGCTCAGGTTTCAGATGAAACTGGAGTAATCAAGTTGTCTCTATGGGATGACCAAATTAATATGATCGAAGAAGGAGATATGGTAGTTATTGAGAATGGATATACACATGCATATAGAGGAGAAAATAATCTAAATATAGGTAAATATGGGAAATTACAAAAAATATGACCAATCTACTAAATTCATTCATAAAATCTTTTGATTTTATTTGCTGATCTGTTGAGTTATAAATGGGATTTTAAATATTCTTGATGTGAACTCTAGCTTTATAGGAAAAATTCCTAGTGGTATTCCCAATCAAATCAATGTTGTTATCGAAATACCCAAGGGAAGTAACATCAAATATGAGATTGACAAAGACAGTGGTTTGTTATTTGTAGATAGAAAATTGTTTACTGCAATGTTCTATCCATGCAATTATGGATTTGTACCTTCTACCATTGAAGACGATGGCGATCCTGTTGATGTCTTGGTTATTGGTGAATTTGCATTAGTTCCACTTTCTATACTCAAAGCAATTCCTGTCGGTGTATTATTAACTGAAGATGAAGAAGGACAAGATTCTAAAATTATTGCAACACCTATTAATAAAATAGACCCTACTTTTTCTTTTATAAAGGATGTTCATGATATACCAAATAGTTTAAAAAAACAAATTGAACATTTTTTTGCCCATTATAAGGAATTAGAAGGCGGAAAATATGTAAGTATTACAGGATGGGGGAATAAAGAAATGGCAGAAACAAAAATAACTGAAGCTAGTAAGAAATATTTGGAAACTTAACTTTTTACTTTAATTATAATGCTTTGAATTGTTCACTCCATCTCATATAAGCTCTAATCATGTCTATGCTGACACTGGGTTTTCTTATTTTTATAATTTCTTTAAAATCATTCATAGATATAGAACGCGGATTAGACTGTGCTTCCATTGCCTTTCCACTTTCAAATAATTCATTAACAACCCTTAATTGTGCTGCTTGACAAATGTCTTTAATATCACTAGCACTGTACCCCTGAACAAGTTTAGATAACTCTTCTATTTTGAATGTTTTATCTTTTTTTAAAGGCATAGTATATTGTTTAAATAAATAGTTTCTTGAATCGTTGTCAGGTAAAGTAACGTAAATTCTCTTCTGAAATCTTCTAAGAAATCCTGCTTCCAAGCTCCAGGGTTTATTTGTCGCGCCAATAACATATAATTTTGACTTCTTTGATTTATTGTTTATTCCATCCATCTCAGTTAAAAATTGGTTTTTAACACGTATTTCCCCTCCTACTTCGCCATTCCTATTTCCTATTAAAGAATCTATTTCGTCAATAAAAAGCAATATAGGAATATTTTCACTTTCGTATAACTTATTAGCCATTTTAAAAAGTTTTGAAACATTTTTCTCAGCTTCACCAAGCCATTTACTCATCATTGCAGCTGCGTCAACATTTATAAAATAACCATCGATTTCAGCAGCTGCGGCGGCTGCAAGTAATGTTTTTCCACATCCTGGAGGTCCATATAGCAGTATTCCTCTTGGCCATCCCAACGGGAATAAATCAGATCTCTTTGTAGGATAAACTATAGATTCCTTTATTGCTCTTTTAGCATCGTCAAGACCAATTACTTCATCCCAAGAAATATTAGGTTTTTCTTTCATAATTAAACTATCAAACTCTTCACCAAGTGATTCCCTTGGCTTCCTCATCTCACTTCCTATTTTTCTATCATAATTGTCAGTATCATTCCCAACTATATTTTCATCACCCTTTACTTCTTCGTCTTCCAATACATTTGACATTTGTAACGATTTAATTCGGTTTAAATATGCGTTAGATCTTTCTAAGTATATTTTATTTAATTTGTATTCGGGATAGATGTGTATTAATTTATTCAAAGCCTCAATAGCGCGTTGATAAAATTGAATAGCCTTTAATCTTGAACCTTGTGAATCAAGCCTTATAGCTTCAGCGGCATATTTACTTGCACTATTTTCTAATTCCTGTGGAGCTAAAATCATAATTCTAGTCGATATTATTTAGTTCATACTTGATTTTTAGTACTATGATGTAAATCTTATTTGTTCTAAAAACTAAAAATAATATACCACTAAATTTTAACGTTTAGCTATATTTTGGATTCACTTTCTATTACACTTATTATTGTTAAACGAAGAAATACTTTGATAAATCCATGTCTATTATTGATTAAAAATAAGAAGATATTTTATCTTGTTTAATTGGTTTTTTTATACTATTGCTTTGTAATGATGTTCTAACCAGGTTAAGTATGTTCTTATCTTTTGTATCATCTACATATACCACATATATTAGAGACTGATTTTTTTCATCTGTTTTTCTTATTACTCGTCCTATTCTCTGTACAAGTTGATGCACATTTTTCGTATTTGATACTATTATTGCAATACTTACAGATGGTATATCAAATCCGATCTCCAAGGTATGTACTGATAGCAAAACAAAATAATTTCTCCCCCATGAATCTAAAATGTCTTGCCTTTGTTTTGTCTTTATTTTATTATGTATAACTTGCGAGGGAATTTTATTTTTCTTTAAAATTTCACTTATATTATTTATGGATTCTATTGTTTCACTAAATATCATGATTTTTTCTTTTGGATGACTTTTAACTATATTCACAGACTCATTTAATTTTGAGTTGGTTTCATTAAGCAATTTTTTTCTTTTATGAACACTTGCAAACCATAACTTAGCTAATCGGGCTCTTTGTCCACCTGTTTTTAATAACTTTGAAACTATCAAAGGATTGGATGCTTTAAGTTTTAATGAAATATCTTTAATTGTGCTCGTTGTCTGCTCATATATTCTTTGCTCTTCTGAATTCATTTTCACTGGTTTTAGTATAACCAGGGGTTCACTTAATCTTCCATCATTAACAGCTTCTTTTATCATATATTTTTTTACTGGAGGAATTAACTTCATTATCTTGGAATACCTTGGATCATTTTCATCAATTGTCGCGGTTAAACCAAGTATTAGTTTATCGTAATTATCATATAGCACATCAAAAATTTTGCTTAATTTTTTGGCAGTTTCACTAACCATGTGCATTTCATCCAGTATAATCATATCTGATTGTCTTAGCAGATCAAAGTTTTTTATAATACTCTGATAAGTGCTAAAGGTAATTTCTTTAATATCCTTCTTTTCTCCATAGTAAACCCCGATCTTCTCTTTTTTTATACCATATTTTATTAGTCTGTTAATATTTTGTTGTATCAATACAATTCGAGGAACTAAAAAAAGAATTTTAAATACCATTAGTGGATTCTGTTTTCTAATTAGAGAAGCCATTTTCCTGGCACATTCAAAAGCTATTTCCGTTTTTCCTGTACCTGTACTATATATAATAGAACCTTTGCCTTTCTTATTTATCCATTCATCAACCGCATCTCTCTGATCTTTTTTTAATTCAAAAGGAAATTTTAGAAGCATTATTTCAGACAAGAATAATAAAGTAACAATGAAGTTATTAATAATTTATGTAGTTACTGATTTTTTATTGTTTATTATGACGATCCAAAACATTTGTATTGAGATTTCTAAATTCAAATAAATAATTGGGTATTCTTAATAATTATTGTAAATGAAAGTTTTTGTTTTAGAACTAAAACAAGATGATCCAACTAAATGTACTGCAGCCAAGTTGGTAAAGTTTAATTTAATTCAATCAAGCAGATTTATACCGAAAGACACTATCGTTTTAAACCCTTTATCTAAAATTGCATTATCAAAAACCGACAATAGCATCGCTAAATCCATCTGTGCTATAGATTGTTCTTGGAATTATTTTGATGAAACAATAAGAAAATTCAAAATTCTTAAAAAAAGAATTAATCGACGTCTTCCATTACTTCTAGCAGGAAATCCTGTAAATTATGCAAAATTAGGAAAATTAACTACTGCTGAAGCTATAGCAGGTTCTTTATTTATACTAGGTTTTCAGTCAAATGCAGAAGAATTATTGAATAAATTCAAATGGGGTCATACTTTTTTAGACTTAAATGTCGAGCTATTAGAATTATACAAAAACCAAGAAGATCCTAATGAAATTCTTAAAATCGAAAAAGATTATTTTCCAAATCTATATTAGTTTATATTGTATTATAATATTGTGAGCTAGCGTACGAGTGACTCGAAAGAGAGGAAACTCCTCCCTCATAGCAGGCACTCAAATTAGCGATAATTAGCTGGAGACAGCTGGCAACGTAACAGAAAAGTATCTAGAGGACTCACTATAACTCTATGATGGCCAATAACCTGAGATTGTCTTTCCTAGAATGAAACTGACGACCTGAGTGGAGCAAGGCCAAAAAGAGTAACATATTCCTGCACTGGCTCAGGTTGGCCGCTAAGCGAAATCTCGTATAAAACAGAAGGAGGGTTATTGCTAGCACACACACTATTTTCAAATGAGTGTTCTTCCAATAATT
>Ga0256866_1000191_pt1 | contig 12330 bp, 13 predicted proteins | sample RVTome_16_FD_187338 | JGI IMG/M metagenome (GOLD analysis project Ga0256866, IMG submission 187338) | Soil microbial communities from uranium-contaminated site in the Upper Colorado River Basin, Wyoming, United States - RVT152D67 HiSeq ...
GGTCATCTCGAATTAATAAAAACGTATTTTCTTTTTGCTTTCTGATTCTATGAATCCACCCTTTAATAGAAACGTATTTGCCAATATAGTCATCATGTTTAAGTTCTGCAGATCTAATATTCAATATAAGTGAGTCGTTTTAATATTTTAAATTCATTATGTTTTAATTAGATGTAGTTGAAGAAGGCTTAATTTGTATAATCTTATTGTCAAGTAATTATCATTCTAAATAATAAGATAATAATAACAATAGTTAATTTTTTAACTTTTAATGGATATTGAAGATCACTTAAAAAAATGCACTTTGAATCATGGACGGACTATAAAGATTGGCTTTAAAACTGAAAACTAAATTTCTTTCAAGAATATTATTTGTGTATAATTCTATTTTGACACAGATCGGATAGTCTAAGAGTCTCGCTAACTTAAATTTAATGAAGTTTAACTGGAACATAGAATAAGGAGAGGAAAGGTTACTCTGGTAATGAATCACAAATCATTTTGTCTTTCTCGTTTTTAACAAATAGAAAGCGATTATCTTTAAATATAAAAGTCAACTCATTTACTTGTACCTCAATATCCAATAACTCTTGTCCTTTTATACCGTCAAATTTTGCCATACTCATTAATTATTGGTTAACATTTTTAAAAATTACTATTATTCAGATAAAATCTTAAACGAATTTAAACCATATTACGAATGGATCAGCTGTATTTTTTCCTCGTTAGACTTTCCTATTAGTTTTGTTGGTTCAGTAAAGTTATGTTTCCCCCAAGAAATGGTTACATTCGCATAAAGTGTAGATACTTTATCAGTAATTGCGGAAGTTTTTAATTCAACAACTTTATCTATGTCAAATAATAAAGATTTCGCTTCCTCTTCTGATTCAGGATAAAAAGGGGTATCATCTTTAACGATAAAAATCCATATCCTATGGTGAATTTTTGGATTCCTTGTCCAAAAAAAAACTGCCTTCCTTACAAATTTTACTGAGTATATAACTTGACTTTTTGATTTAAAGTCCACATTTATTGATATTCGAAATATGTTATCAAATTTATTATATGCTTTTTCCCATAAGGATTGTTTAAATAATTCCCTAATTTTACCATTTATTTTTAAACTTAAATTAAACGATACCACTTCCTTTGAATTAGTTTTAGTGGTTATATTGGTTAAAACAATATTATCTAATGAATTTATTTTTTCAGTCACTGATTGTTTACCATGTGGTATGATTTATATCCTAAATATGTACTTGACTATTTAATGCAAGCGGAAATTACAAATTATTCTAAAAATGAGATAGAACTCAAATTAAAAGATGAAGATATCTCTATTATGTACATTATCCAACATCATATTTTAAAGCAAAAAGACATAGAGTTTGCCGGCATCGTAATGAAACATCCATTGATCAAAGAATATCTGATGAGAATAAATAGCAAAGCAAATCCAATGGATATTCTAGAAAAGGCACTCAAATCTGCGGATGAGTTTTTAAAAGATCTTTCAAATTTAATTGAATCGTCCCAAAATAAGGTGGTCTAAATTGAAATTCTGTCCAAATTGTGAAACACGAATGCGATTAAAATTTGAAGAAAATCAAGTCGCTTGTCCTAAATGTGGATTTACTCGTTCTGACCAAAAAACTGCTGTTACAGTTAATGTTGGTAACATAACAACACAAGAACAAAGTGCTTTAAGAATATTGGACGGTGAAAATACAACACAGGCTCTTCCTACAATCAATATAGATTGTCCTAAATGCAATAATAATTTGGCAGTATGGTGGATGCTTCAAACAAGGTCCGCTGACGAAGCAACTACCCAATTTTACCGTTGCACGAAATGTAGCCACACATGGAGAAACTATTCTTAATAGATTGTAAATTTACCCTTTAAGTTTTGATATTTTAATAGTAAGATTTAAAATTGTCTAACGTTAGCCAAAACATTGTATTAATTTGACTTTTCTAGCTAAGACAAAAACTCCTGATGAGTGGAAAGCCATTACATCTGCAATATCTACCCTTGTAGATGAAGCAACTTTTGAAGCCTCAGTAGAAGGGATATCCTTTCGAGGAATGGATCCTTCACATGTAGCATTAATTGATATTTATTGGCCTCATGCTTCATTTGAAAAATATGAATGTAATTCATTGGTTAAGTTTGGTGTGAGAATCGATGAATTTTCAAAATTAATTAAGAGATCCGAAAAAAAGGATTCAATAGAATTATCTATAAACAAAGAAAGTATGTTGATTCTGAAAATACAAAATGGATATAAAAAAGAATACAAAATGAGATTAATAGAAAGCTCATCTAGTTCTACTCCTCTACCTAAATTAAATTTCAATTCAAAAATAATCTTAACAGCTTCTGCATTTGATAAAATATTATCAGATATTCAAGTTCTATCAGAATACATCACAATTGATTGCAAATCAGAGAATATAAGATTTTTGGGCAGAGGTGACTCAGGTGAAGCCGATATATTTTTAGAACCAAAAAGTGAAGGGTTAGAGGAGTTAACATCAAGTGAAGACAGTCTAGGAACATATAGTATTGATTATTTAATCAAGATCACTAAGGCAATAAGTGGAGTTGGAGGGTCGGTAATTGCTGAATATTCTAGTAAAATGCCTCTTAGATTAGAATTTACTGTTGCAAATCTTGGAAGAATTCACTTTTACCTAGCTCCACGTATCCAAGATTAATAATATTAATAATTTGTTTTCTTTTTTAGTTTTATACGGCTATTAGCGAAGCATTAATCTAGGAAAACAGAGTATTCTTGAGTTATATGCGTATTGTTATGAAATTCGGAGGATCTTTATTGGATAACGAAAAAAAGCTTCTCAATGTAATAAATATAATAAATACATATTATTCTTTAGAGTATGAAATTGTAGTTGTAGTTTCGGCTCTATATGGAATTACAGATAAAATATCAGCATTATGTGATGAAATTAAACAAATTAATAGAAATTCACTAAATTTATTTCTTAAAAATATGGAAAATGTTCACATTAATCTAGTTGAGAAAGTCATACATGATAAGAAAGATAAGCATACACTATTACATTTGCTTAAGGATTTATTAAATGAATTCAGAGATGTTTTACTGGGCATTTCTATTTTAGGAGATGTCACTCCAAAATCAAGGGATTATCTTTTTTCTTTTGGAGAACGATTATCCACTCCAATAGTTTCTTTTGCTTTAAAATCCATTGGCATAAATTCAATATTTTTGAATGGAAAGGAAGTAGGGATCTTAACTGACTCTAACTATGGTGATGCTAAGCCATTAATGAATACAACTAAACTTAGAGTCCATCATAAAATTGAGCCATTATTAAAACAAAATATAATTCCTGTTGTTACCGGTTTCATAGGTTGCGATCAGAATGGTGATACAACTACGATTGGAAGAGGTGGCTCTGACTACTCAGCAACTATAATTGCTGCAAGTATAAATGCCAATGAAGTTTGGTTATGGGGAGATGTGAATGGATTGATGACAGCAGACACAAAAATTGTTAAAAACGCTCTAGTTCTGGAAGAGGTTTCATTTTCAGAAGCGTTAGAATTATCCATGTTTGGTTCAAAGTATATGCATCCACGTGCACTGGAGCCTGTCATGGATTCGAAAATTTCAGTCAGAATAAGAAACGCAAATAATATTGATCACCCAGGTACATTAATTACTCAAATGCCGACTCTGACCTATAATAAAACTGTAAAATCAATAACTGTGATTAGAAACACAGCCCTTATAGATGTAAGTGGAGGAGGATTAATAGGTTCTCCTGGGACGGCCGCAAAAATTTTTGATGCTTTAGCAAAGCATCAAGTGAACATTATGATGATTTCTCAAACTCCTTCGGAATCCAGTATTACCATTGTAGTAAAAAAAGAAGATGTTGATAAAGCTATTAGGACGCTAGAGTTAAATTTCTTGGGAAAATTAATTAAGAGAATAGATGTTAGCGAAAATGTTGCTGTTATTGCAGTAGTTGGATCCGGAATGAGAGGAATTAAAGGAGTAGCAGCTAAAACCTTTGGAGCAGTGGCTAAAAGAGATATAAATGTCATAATGATAACACAAGGGTCTTCAGAACTTAATCTTGCATTTGTCATTGATGACAAAAATTGTGAGGAAGCAGTTAATGTGCTTCATCAGGAATTTATAAATGTTAAATGATTTATCAGCAAAAAGATAAATTTTGTCTTTAATAGTATATACAAGTTGTCAAAAGGAAAATTGTATGTAGTAGGTGTTGGGCCCGGTAACCATGATCATATGACATTTAGAGCAAAACATGTAATTGAAGAGAGTGAAATCATAGTAGGATATGACACATATGTTTCTCTGGTAGAGGATCTAATTGAAGGAAAGGAAATATATCGATATGCAATGACACAAGAAGTAGACAGAGCTAATCAAGCAATAGAATTTGCTGAAGATGGAAAAATAGTGTCTCTAGTTTCTTCTGGTGATCCAGGCATTTATGGAATGATTGGTTTAATTTATGAAATTTTAGCAGAGAAAGGATGGAATAAAGAAACTGGAATGTATGTTGAATGTGTACCTGGGGTTTCTTCATTAAATTCCTGTGGAGCTTTAGTCGGTTCTCCATTAATGACTGATTTTGCAGTAGTCAGTATGAGTGATCTATTGGTACCTTGGGAAATGATAGTAAAAAGAGTAGAAGCAGCGGCACTGGGGGATTATGTTACTGTAATATATAATCCCGCAAGCAAAAAAAGAATTCATCAACTAAAGGATACAAGAGATATACTTTTAAAATATAGGACACCAGATACTCCTGTTGCAATAATAAAAGGAGCTTATCGCGATAGTCAGGAAATAGTTTTAACAAATTTAGGTGATATGTTAAATCATAGTGAAATTATTGGAATGATAACTACTATAATAATAGGAAACTCATCTACATATAACTATAATAATATGATGATCAATCCAAGAGGATATAAATCGAAATACCAATTAATTAAAGAGTAGTAAAGAATAAGGATAAGATTATCTCCTTACGTAATTAACTTCTTAGCAATTTTACAATTTTACAATAAAGGTTCATTGTTCTTAAAATGATTTCTGATGGGCGCTATTAGTTTGCACAGATATGATGTAGTAGATTGTTTGATGTCTTGAGGATGAATTTTTTGTTTAGCATAGTCTTCTTTTAACTCTGAATAATTACTATAAGAGATAGTTCCTCCATATTTTGAAGGACGTTCAATTATAAATTCTTTGAAACTATGAAATATAATATATCTTACAATTTCAAGGATGGGATTATTCTCTGAGACACCTACAGGACAAAATGATTTCTTAATTTTCGTTTCTATTGTTTTGTTATCATCATGAATAAAGATTCCACTCATTGGTTTACTTTTGCTCATTTTGCTGGAAATCCTTAAATCTTCTGAACTATCCTCTGTTAATCCTAACTTAACAGGTTCAGCGAGCCCAGGAAGTAAATGGTGATGTAAACTGACTGGAACTTTCCATTTCAATTTTGGGAAAACTTCTCTCATAAGCATATGAATTTTTCTTTGATCTGTACCTGAATGTACAAGATCTAAATTTAGAGCATGGATGTCTGTTGACTGCATAGCAGGATATAGAAATTGAGAAAAGTCGAGGTTTTCGTTTGTATTTCTGCCCATAATTGTCAAGGATCTCATAGTTCTTGCTAAAGTAATATGTTTGCAAAATTGCATAAAATTTTTCCAATATTCTTCATATTCATAATAAAGTTGACTTCCAAGAATAATATTTACGCCAGGACAAAAAAATTTGAAAGCTTCAGAATAATATTTAGATATTTCATTTATTTTATTCCAATTTCCCTCTAATTTATTATTTATAAAAGTATGCCAATCAGCCAAAAAAACAGTCGTATTGAAATTCGCTTTTATCAAATCATTTATTTTAAAGCCTGGTAGAATAAGACTGCCAAGGTGGAGTTTACCTGAAATTTCTAAACCGATGTAATGTTTAGGTTTTGACATAGTCTGTAAAAGATTCTTTAATTCATTTAGTGTAACAATTTCTTCCGTTGGTTCAGAAGTTATAAGTGATAGCTTTGACTCTAAATCCATATAAACTTCGATATATCAACAGTAATTAAATTTTACACGTTTGATAATTAATTAATATAGAATAATATTAAATCGTTGAATACCTAATTTAATACGTGTTATTGAAATGAGATTATTATTAAAGGTAAGCAGCTCAGTTCTATTTTGAGACACACTTTTCCTTATTGCAGCTGCTTAGAAAATAAATCTCTCATTTATTTGATATCAAAATGGAAACTTAAATGTATTGATATTATGTTAAGGTATAATTTCATTTCTGTTTATTATTATATATATATTTTTTTATGTTGTTTATTATTTTAAATTTTACTGATTACAAAATCATTGGTGAACTTCAACCTTTAACGACAGTAGTTGAAAGATCTCAAACAATAGTGGAAACGCAAAATTTAGAAATCTAGTCATACATAAAAATAGGAGAAAATGCAAAATATATTTATAAAATAAGTATCAAAATAACATTAGAAATATTAAAACTTACTTATCTCGAGTTATAAGGAGTATCGCAACGGTAAATTAGGGTGTTATAAACTTGGCATTTGTTAAAAAATAAGAATATAAAGGCTCGTAAAAATACTGTCCTTGTAAAAATGAAATTATTAGAATATCAAGGAAAGGAACTTTTTAATTCTTATGGGATAAAAGTACCCATTTCATTTTTGGCAAAAAATCTTGAAGAAGCGAAAAAAGGATCTAAAAGAATTGGTTTTCCATTAGTTTTAAAATCTCAATTAACCGTAGGTGGTAGAGGAAAGGCTGGAGCAATTTTAATTTGTAAAAATGAAAAAGAACTTGAAGAAAGATTCCATGAACTACTTAATAAGGAAGTAAAGGGAGAAAAGCCCAAGACAATTCTTCTTGAAGAAATGGCTGATATAAAACGAGAATTTTATTTATCTTTTTTTCTTAATAGAACTAAAAGATGTTATTCCATTATTGCTTCGTCTCAAGGTGGTATAGAAATTGAAAGTGTAAATAATAAAGTTATTATGGATATACCTCTCGATGGAATTTCTTCCATAACAGCATCCGAAGTTGCAGAGAAAATGGGAATTCCTAATTCTGAAAAAAATAACTTTATAGATCTAATTCTAAAATTATCTCGATTAGTTTATGACAAAGAAGCAGAATTGGCAGAAGTAAATCCTTTAGCTATGCTAAAGGATGGAAGGTTTGTAGCCTTGGATGCCAAAGTAATAATTGATGATAATGCGCTCTTCAGGCATGACGATCTAAAAAAATTTGAAGATTTGTCAGAGTTAGAAACCCTCGCACAGGAAAACGGGTTTTCATTTGTTGAGTTGGATGGAGACATTGCAATCATCGGAAATGGTGCAGGATTAGTGATGTCTACATTAGATATGGTAAATGACTCGGGAGGAAAAGCGGGAGCTTTTCTTGATTTTGGAGGTCGTGCTACTACAGAATCGATATATCAAGCATTGAAAGTAATAAGTAAGGTAGACAAAATTCGTGCTATTCTTGTGAATTTATTTGGGGGAATAGTAAGAACAGATCTTGTTGCACAAGCAATTCTTAATGCTTATAATGATAGCACTATAAAAGTACCAGTCTTTGCAAGAATTACAGGAGCGGAATCGGAGAAGGCTAGAGAAATGCTCAAAGATAGCAAAGCAAGGTTATTTGATACTGTAGAAGAATCAATAAATGCAGCTGTAAATTATTAAAGGAAAGTGTATATAATGAAAAATAAATTTGACTTATTTGATATTTTAATAGGTACTGAAAATGATATGGATTACAAAAATAAATCAGTAATAATCCAGGGCATTACTGGTAGTTTTGGTTCTACACATACAAAACTGATGAAAGATTATGGAACTAATATCATAGCCGGGGTAACCCCGGGCAAAGGAGGCAAAACTTTTGATGGAATACCAGTATTCAATACAGTCGCTGAAGCTGTCCGAAATCACTACGTACAAATTTCTGGACTTTTCGTCCCTGCACCTTTCTTTTTAAATGCAGCTAAAGAAGCAATTGACAATGGTATAAAATTGCTAGTCGCAATTCCTGAACACATCCCTATAATAGATTCTTTGAAACTTTTAAAATATGCTGAACAAAAAGGATCCAGGATAATCGGTCCTAATACTCCTGGAATAATAGTTCCTGAAATAATGAAAGTCGGTATTATGCCAGCTAAACCTTTTACTCAAGGTTCAACAGTGGTCTTCTCAAGAAGTGGAACACTCATGTATGAGGTTTCCTACACTCTTTCTCAAGCAGGGTATGGGCAAAGAATTTGTCTTGGAATTGGAGGAGACCCTATTAACGGAACAAATCTTATAGAAGCCTTTGAACTTATTAAAAATAGAGATGATGTTGACTCCGTAGTAGTAGTTGGGGAAATAGGTGGAGACGCTGAAGAAAAGTTAGCGGAATACATTATTTCTACTAATTTTTCTAAACCCATAGTTGCATATGTTGCAGGGAGAGCGGCTCCTAAGGAAAAGAAAATGGGTCATGCAGGTGCGATAGTATATGGAGATTATGGTTCAGCGGAATCAAAGGTTTCTTTCTATTCAAAGGCAAATGTACCAGTTGCAAGGAGACCTGCCGAGGTTCCAGACCTATTAAAATCGAAACTGAAAAGATAAAAACATTCTTCACAATTAAATATTAATTAGGTTACATCTTAGGATTGATGGAAGAAAAAAGATTTTGTGACAAATGTATGCAAAAAACCCTGCATACTATTTATGAAGATAAAGAGTCACTTTATACTTATAAACGTAAAAGAGTTTACAAATGTAATGAATGTGGTATTTCTTCGTATAAAAGAGGGTTAAGACCGTCTTCTGAGGCTGTATATTAATATAATTATTTGAATAAAAAACCAAAAGTAATTGAAAATGTTCAATAGAATGGTAAGGAATTTAGCAGAAATAAGAAAAGAATTTTTTAGATTATACAAACCAAACAATATAATAACAGAAATCCTACCTAATGAAACCTCTATCATTTTTCCAATAGATCAAAAAACAATATTGAAGCTCCATGAATTTGCAAATTGTAATTCTATTTATTTTAAAAAATTAAATATACAAATTAATAATCTTGATTATACGTCCTATGAAGGTGACGTAAATGAATATTATTTAAGTGCTAAGAAATATGATACAAATTATCAACCTTTTTACCCAACTTGGATACTTTCAGCATTTTTGCTTGCCCTTAAAGCCAAGGAATTTGAATTTAAGGAAATTATAGATATTGGAGCTGGTGATGGAAGATTACCATACTGTGGCGCTTTACTTCAATTGCGATCAATAGGCATTGAATTAGATACTAATTTAACTGACTTACAAAAAGCAATTGCGAAAAAGACAAAAATTGATTTTGAGATTCTCAATACTGATGCTGCAGAATTTGATTTTTCTGCACTTAGTCTAACTAAACCTATATTTTTTGTCTCAGGACTTCCTGAGATGGGCGAAATGTTATTAGAGAATTTAATAGAAAAAACAAAACAAAGCAATTTTGATTCAATAGGTATCGTATTATTGGGAAATACTGTAAAGAGAAGATTTATGAGTGATTCAACGGAGTATGGATGGGGTAAATTACTAGAGAAATATAATCTCAAAGTGGTGGATGAATTTGATCTACCTACACATTGGACAAATGATACTACTACGCTGACTAAATATTTAATTACCCAACACCCTTACTTTGATTAGTAATTCAAGAAAATTTGTTAGGGGATTTTGCAAATAATTTCAATATTAGATTGATCTGAAGTATGTATTTAATGAAACGACTAAAATACCCAAGATAAATAATAAAAAATTAAAGAAATCAATAGTATTAAACTATACTATCAGGATATAATAACAAATTTCAGGATTGAAGATGTATCTAATCCTTTTTATGAAGTATAATTTCCTTATTACTTAGTATATGTAATTTATGGCTCTTCTCTTGTAATAGGAGTATAAAGGATTTATGAGATATATTAACGATACAAATTCCATAGGGCTCTAGACAGAAAACTTAAGTTATCTTTGTTTCATTCTTAAGGTTGTCCCTTTACCCTAACTTTTAAGTCATTATTTGTTAGTGTACTGTCAAAATATAAATAATTGTTTCTTTTTTTAGGTCAGTAGAACAATTACTTTTTTTCCTTCTTCACTTTAAATAGATAGAGTAAGCATCTAGATATTATGTTACATACTTGAAATATTAATCGGCTGTTTCCTTAAGAGTTTTAAAAACATTAAATGTAAATGGTCTTTAATCCTATTCCATTAAATTGATATCTTCCACATAGCACTTCTCTCACTGTAAATATCCTGCTTGACCTATTACAACATACACTTCGATAAAATTATAGATTTTTTATTTGTTTATTGGGGAGCAGAAAAAAACTTCAAATTAGTAAAGATTTCATTTTTAATGGAATATCTTTATTTCCAAATTTATTTTCTTGATAAGCAGAATATAATCTTATTATTTGACCATGTTTAATCTTATAATCGCCAATATAATGTATAATAGATTTGTATTTATCATCCAATGATAATAATGATTGAGCTAAGCCATCATCTATTAAAATATGGCTATTATCACCTATATCCATAACTCTTCTGGCAAAAATAATACCTGGCCCCCAGATATTCTGATTATTGTTTGCATCATTAACTATAAAAACAGGTCCAGCTGCAATTCCAATTCTAACATTTAATTCTGACTCAATATCCTTAATTCTATTATGTTTTTTTAATGTACGATGTAATTGTATACTTAGGTCTAATGGTGCTTCTGGATTAGATATAAAACCTATAGCCATACCATCACCTGTAGGAAGAACTTTTTTATCTGAGTTATTTTTAAAAGGATCACTTGAAACAATAAAATTATTTAAAAACTCTATTTTCTCTATTTGTTTTCTTACAGATAGGTTGGGGCTTGAGAGACCTACAATATCAACAAAGAAAAAATTACCATTTATAACGCTCGATGGGCCAACATCAGTTATTCTAGTATCTCCATAAATACCAATTAATTTTTTATACAAATCCAGATGGCTTTCATGAAAAGCCATATCAAGATAAAAGACAGGTTTAGTTTTTATCGGTACCTTACAAACACTACAAATGTGGGATAAAGAATTTTGAAAAGACAATATAGAATCTTTATCTAATTCAAATTTGATCAATGGAAAATAAGATGAGCTCATGCCCCCTAAAGATAAAAATTTTATTTTTCTAATTACTTCGTCGTCTTTTTCATCTAATTGTATTTTTAAAACTCCGTCAAATAGGGGACGGATTTTATCTATAACAGGTTGTTCAATAACTGTCTCATCGATGGTAAAAATAGAAACAATATTATTATTTTTTAATGAAAAAGCTATTGAATTAATAAACCGCAAAACATCTTTTTCATCAAAGACACTAAAAAGGTGAGAAAGGGAATCTATAACCATACAGAATTTTTGTTTTTGTACATTTTTTAGGTCACTATCTCGTATTTTCCTATTGTGAATTATAGATTTTTTAAAATTATCGTAAATAATTTTTTCGATTTCTTTTTTTGTCTGGGATAAGTTATAGTTAAGCGGTGAATTGGTTAGTTCAGTTGAATTAATTTGTTCATTCAAAAAGGGGTTAATAAAAAAAAAATTAGAGATAGTGGTAGATGATAACTTATTAAATAACTTTTGAAACTGTCGTTTAGTTAATGTAGAACTAAAAAAAATACCACTATTCCCAATTTTCAAAAATGATTCAAAGAATGTTTTACAATAAGTAGTTTTTCCGGATCTACTCGGTCCGATGAGTAAAAAAATGATATTATCACTAAAAGGTACTTCATGAGCGTCCTTTCCAGTTAATTTTTTATAGCCAGGAATAGGCAATAATAAAATCATTACATCTGATTTATTTAAAGTTAAAGAGTATAGATTATAAAATCGTAAATTAAAAATTATGACATATTTATAACTTGATTTTATATAATAATAAATTCATATGTTGTTAATGCAGTAGATTAACCAGTTGTTAGTAACACATTGAAACCGTCTAAAAAAATAGGTTTACCTAGGTAAAAGATTAGTAATTGTTATTTGTACTATTATATCTCTTAAAAAGATTTGATAATCCAATCTGTCAGGTTTCGAAGGTAGAAAACAAAGCTATATTTTCCCTATCGACATATTCATTAAATATTAT
>Ga0256866_1000192_pt1 | contig 12328 bp, 15 predicted proteins | sample RVTome_16_FD_187338 | JGI IMG/M metagenome (GOLD analysis project Ga0256866, IMG submission 187338) | Soil microbial communities from uranium-contaminated site in the Upper Colorado River Basin, Wyoming, United States - RVT152D67 HiSeq ...
CTCTTTCACCCTGTATTCCTTGTGGACCTGCTGGACCTGGAACATCCTGTGGACCTTCTGTACCGGGTGGACCTGGTGGACCTTGTGTTCCTGTTTTATTATCTTGAATATCTTTTCTATCTTTATCAAATTTGACATGTTAACAGAATTCTACTGAACTTACAAAAAAGCCCTCGAATGGACCTGTTCTACATTCATATTTTTTATCGTCGGTAGGATATTGGCTGTAATAACTATTATCGCCATACTTATCGTATCCTTGAGCCATTGCTGTATTTAACAAACTATTCTGTTGGTTAAGAACTGGCACTACTGCTAACATTACCAATGAACTTGCCAAAAGTCCAAACGTAAGTACTGACTTATGCATAGCATTGTTAAACAGTTGAAATATAATTGAAGTTCTTAGCTACACTTGCTAACATAATATTATTAAATTAGATTAGTTAATGTTTATTGTGATTTTCAGTTTGTTTACCGGTTAAGAATGAATGTTCTGGTCTGACTACTTTAGGCTATCAAGTAATCCTTTAGCTGACAGAGTATTAAGTATATCGGACTTCTTAGCCCATCCTCTCCTGGCTTGTCCTATACCAAATACTAGAAAAGCATAGTGTAAAGGATGATGAGCATCAGAGTCAATTACCAATTTAACATTATTTTCGACAGCCATTCGTATGAATTCATCTTTTAAATCTAACCGATCATAATGAGCGTCAATTTCAAGGATTGTACTAGATTCATTAGCTACTTCAATCAATTTGGATATGTTGACAGGATATCCTTCTCTTCGATTAATAATTCTGCCTGTAGGATGAAATATAATATCAATACTAGGATTTTGAGCTGCACAGATGAGTCTAGCTGTCTGTAACTCTATTGGTAAAGAAAAATGAGAATGAATAGCAGCACCTACTATGTCTAGTTTGTCCAAGACGTTATTTGAAATATCAAGGGATCCATCCTTTAGAATATTTACTTCTGCAGAAGATAATATCCGAAAATGCTTGTTATTATTATCCATCTTAATTTTGTCATTTAGCTCTGCAATCGTGTTTGCTTGATTTAACAATTGTTTTTCATCTAGTCCATTAGTAAGCCTCAAGCTTTTTGTATGATCAGAGATTGCAATGTAACTCAATCCGAATTTGTCTCTTGCATTTAATGCCATTTCTTCTATAGACATTGTGCCATCAGTGTTATTGCTATGAACTTGTAAGTCTCCTTTCAAATCATCATATGCTATTAATTGTGTGAGCCTTACTTTCTCTTCTTCTTTTTCCATTCCATTTTTCCCCATTTTTGCTAACTTTATTTCTCCTCTATTTTCTCGCATCTCTGGAGGAATCCAATGTAGGCCCAATACTCGATACACTTCCTCTTCAGTCGCGCCAGCGACTCTATGGTTCTGTTTGTCAAAAACTCCCCACTCATTGAGACGAAGACCTTTAGATATGGCTATCTTTCTCATAGCTACTCCATGTTCTTTACTCCCGGTAAAGTATTGCATCGCTGCGCCAAAACTCTCTTCAGGTACAACAAGTAAATCTGCATCAATCCCATTATTTAGTTTGACAAATGCTTTAGATAATCCTCTTCCGCTTACCTCCTTAACTTCTGGCATATTTACAAAATAATCAATTACATTATCTCCATCTTTTTCAGACATAATTGACACCAAAAAATCAATATCTCCTATAGTTTCCTTCATTCGTCTAAATGAACCGACAGCTACTGCTTGTTTTACTCCAGTATTTCCTGAAAGCCGTTCCTCTATTCGCCTTACCAAAGGATAGACCTCACCAATTAATCGTCGTCCTCCACCTTTTCTAAAAAACTGAATCTTCTTTAGAATTAATTCTTCCTTCTTTTGAGAAAATCCAGGAACACTTCTAATCTTGCCTTCTAACGCAGCCTTTTCCAAATCAGAGATATTTTTGATCCCTAGATTACCATACAGCGTCTTTATTGTTTTTGGACCAATACCTTCCAAACCGAAAAATTGGCTGACATCTACTGGCAACTTCTCTTTTAGTTCATCATAATAATGTATCTTTCCTGTTGTAATATACTCTTCAAGTTTTGTAGCAATAGCCTTTCCAATTGAGGGTATTTTTAACAATCCTTTTAGTTTTTCTTTTTTGTATATGTCACCTATATCGGAAGATAAATTTTGTATTTCATCTGCAGCCCTATTATATGATCTAATTTTAAAGATAGTATTAGGTTCGCTTTTCTTCTCTTCTACTGTCTGCAAAATAAATGCTATTTCTCGAAAGATTTTGGCAACTTCAGAATTCTTGCTCATTGCTACATTTTCTCTATGTAGTACTACTAGACTTAAACCAAGCGATTTGACTAAACATTGAAATTGTAATTAAATCATACTATAAATAGCATCTGAAAGAAAGTATTTTATACTTACAAGATAATCATCATTTTATATTGTTATCCAGTATTTATCTGGGCATCTTCACTATTTTTTATTTTTGTATCTAAAATGAAATAACCTGATTTTTATTTTCTACTTCATAAAATGAAATTGATGGTCCAAGAAATTTACTATAAGCTATAATTGCTTTCAGGTTATTATTTTGACATCTTTCCGAAGTACAATTCTATTCATAATTCAAAGAATTGCAATAATAATTGCTTATTTTCTGAATTGAGAACATCTGTTTCAATATTATAATTGTTGTAGATAGCTTAATTGTCGTCTTTCTTGAGCTTCCTCTTTTCTATGTTTATTGTATTTATAAAATATGTATATGAACCCAAATAATAACTGATCCAGTCGGGAGTTGTATTAACACGATTTCAATGTTCATTTGCTAATTTGTCGGATAAAGTAATTATGCTTTCTGAAAGGTTAGATCCACTGAAAAGATAAAAAAATTTTAATTTTTGTAAAAAATAAAAGATGGGTATTACTTTGCTAAATCTTGTAATCCTTTGCCAAGAGTTTCAGCGAGACCCTTTGCACCTTCAGTGATATTTTCTCCTAGGTTCTTTGCGCCTTCACTTATATTGGATCCAATCTGGCTGGCGTTTCCTTGAATTCCTTCACCAGTTTTATTTGCAGATTGGCCTACATTCTGTGCTGCTTGATTTGCTGAGTCACTAGCATTATTCATTGATTGATTCATACTTTGTGCTTGTGCAAATGCTGAATTAGTTACTAGAGAAGAGATAAATATAGTAGCAATGAATATTGCTGTTGCTGTTGTTGATGATTGAATCATTACCATCAATCAACTACTCTTTCTTTTGCTTTTTCTGCTTCGTATTCTGCATCGATGTCTCTATCTGGATCTTCAACCTTTTTACCTAATGCTCTTGCTCCTGCCTTTATTTTATCATCTAATCCAACATCTTCATCTGTCTCAATTTTTATGTCTTTATCATTTTCCATTGTAATTGTTGTTATACATTATAATTTATATCAATTAGATAATAATTTTATGTATCATTAATACTCATGATATCTAAAATATTTATTATAGGATTCACTGATATGTGTAAATCTGTGAATTTAGAAAGCATTAATATGATAAATATACTTGATGAATAATTTTATTTTTATTTGATTATATTATTAAAGTTTAATATCTATTTTCACTAAAATATTACTCACACCTATATGAGTGATCGTTTTGATAATAATGAATGGAGAAACAATTCTGAGAAAGGATTAGTTTGTGGTATAATGCTATGTCGTAACACACGAATAAACCAATGCCCTAGATGTTTACTTCATTATTGCTCTGAACATGTAAAATCACATTTTCATCCAGCAGCAGATTAATCCGAGACATATGACAATTTAATAATGAAAGCCATAACCTACTACTATTATTGTGGCATAAAATCCATATTCAAATTCTTGGTCCTTTACGATGTTATTCAGAGATTACTAGCAATAACAATAAGCTCAAATAATATTTAAGAATTTAAAATTTAAAAAATTGATAGGTCGAGAATATATATCTTTTAATTGTTATTTGTTATTAATCTTTCTTTCTGCCACCGCCACTAGATGTTTTTTTACCTTCACGTGCGACCCGTTCTCTTGTTTCCTGGTCTGCTGCTGCTAATCCCCGTTCATCATGTAGTGCTTTACCACCCTCACTTGTTACTCTTTTTCTTGTCTTCTCATCTGCTGAGGCTAATCCTCTATTACTACTAATTGTTCTACATATAGTTACATAGTTAATAATTCTTAGAGATAAGTTTTTTATTGTCATAGGTTGAATAAAACATTCTTCTCTTGTTTTGCCAAGACAATAAAAGCGGTGAGTATCGATATTATATTTTATCTGTGTCTATTGTTCCTTACACATCTACTTCTCTACGCTTGATCATATACTAAGCCAGTTTCAACATCACACAGAAGGTAACAAAAAGGTGGTTCATCTTCAGGATATACCTTAATGAAACACTTTACTTATCTAGGAATATTATCTTTTTTTAAATGAGGTTTCTTTCCCTTTTCTTACTAAATTAAATTCTGGAACTTATTATTAGGCCATTTCTTCAATTATATCTTATTCTTTTTTACTTTTAAATATGTACGTAAAATGGTTAATGGCTGAAATTTAAAAGTTAACCTAAATAGGACTACACACGTATCTTTCTATAGAATCCTGTTTATTTTATTTTAAAACAGTAACATATACAATTTCATTATTTTACTACTAAAACTGGGCAGTGAGCATAGGTTACAATATCTGATGCGACGCTTCCCAATAACATTCTTTTAAAACCTCTTCTACCTCGATTTCCAACTACTATTAAATTAACATTCTCACTTTCAGCATGGTTTATTATTATAAAACTTACTTTTAATGTAGGATCATCGAGAATGTACGATTTAAATTTAATATTTTCATCTTTCTGTTGAATTAATTTTTCAATATTGCTTAGCCACTCCTTAGCTTGTTTCCTTTTTCCTTCATGCTCTTCTAATCCAAAGGTAGGTGCTGTTAGAAAGGTTGATAGATTAAGTTCTATGACTGTAACTACAATCAATTGTACATTTGTTTTTTGATTAATTGCTATATTGTCTATGACATATTCTGCTGCTTTCATAGATTTCTCTGAACCGTCAATTGCTATCAATATTTTGAAAAATGTGTTGTTATCAGTAGACATATTTAGCTCAGTTATCGATATGCAAAATCATTGGTATATATTGTTTTCCTTAATACATATCAACATATTCTTGGTGTATAGCTGTTCATTTGCTATTTTAGATAATATTTCATCAACTGCAACACCAAAAATCTTTTCTATTGTTATGATACCACTTAAAAACAATAATTTAAATTATAATATAGTATTTGAATTCAACTATATTTATCAAGTTCTACTTAATTTTCCTTTTAATTGTTTTCCAATTTTCTATATTTAAAAATATTATCTCTTTTTCTAATCTCACCCTTGTATTTCTATATTTTTTTTCTAGCATTCCATTTTTTTTACTAATTTCTTCATAAACGTTTTGAAGATCCTGGTGATCTTCAATTAAAATTATTACATAAATTGATACAGTCAATTGAAATTTTATAGTACTTATTTTCAATTTGAGTATTTGAAGAGTTTATCTTTTCTTCATTTTCTTGTTTTTGAAAAGCAAGCCAATTAAGAATAACCTCATTAATTGCAAATTGTTTTTTATCATTGTAATTATTGTTAAAAAGTTTTTTATTTATCATACGGTATTATTTTCTTATAGCATATTATATATATTTTAAAAATATTCTGATTTTACAGTACCTATTAAATAAAAAAAATTCAATATATTCGTTAAGTATTGAATGAAATTCACCATTTGATTGCTGGTATATTTTATATTGTTCATAATCATATTTGATCATTTTTATTAATAACTCAATTCATTTTTATTGTTATATTCGTTCTAATAAGATGTATACCATCTTGTTCTATTGCAATTATTATTTTACTTTTTTAGATTATTTACTTCCAATTCATTTGTTAAGTTTTGGAATTCCTTCCTTCTATCACTGAAGAATTGAAATACTAAGGCTGCTGCTGTTAAAGTTAAACCTGCAACAATTCCTATAGTAAATAATTCACAACCCAATTTCTATCTAATATATTTACAACATTCTACTATTTTAATTTATTTGGAAAACGATTTAACTGATTATAATATAATATATGATTAATATCTAGGCGATAGATAATAATGGCTTTCGTAATAAAATAAAAAAAAGTATTATCATTATTTAGATCATTAATGGAGTTTAAGATTGTATTAGAAAGTACAATTACTATTATTATTATTATGAAATAAATTAAATAATGCTTTGTTTTAGAGGATATACTCTTTAGTTGACTCCTGTTTAAATCTCATAACTTTCAATAATATAATAAGTATTGAGAAAATATATAGACAGCACAATTAAACACATTTGCGAGACAATAAAAAATAACCAATAAGAATAGAATAATCGATGATCATAGCAATTGGCTAACAGCTTCAAGAGTAGCAGATTATTTAAATCGTGTAGATAAAATCCCTCATAGATCAGAAGGAGGACTTTTATTATGCGAATTCATATCAAAAAAACAAGAATTTTCTCCTCATATGCTTAATGAATTTAGAAGAGAATTTCTGAATGATGACACAATTAAGATTATAGAACATGACTTAACTTATCCTCTTCCAACGAATTTAGGAAAATTTGATGCTATTATTTCTAGTTTCGCAATACATCATTTAATGTATAATCGTAAAAGAGACCTTTACTCAGAATTATTTTCTATGCTAAAACCAGGAGGTATTTTCTGCAATCTTGATCATATTTCTTCAGAATCAAAAACTAAATCAATATTTCAGAAAAGTAATGGAACGAAGGCCTATAGACAAAGAACATGATAAAAGATAAACTAAAATTAATATTCAATTGGAATGGTTATTGGAGATAGGATTTGTAGATGTAGATTGCTATTGGAGATGGTTAGAATTTGCATTGTTGATAGGATTCAAACCCTAGACTTGATTAGTAGTAATAATGTATTTAGGTCATAACTTTCTCTTCAATTGGTAGTAATTCCAGTTTATATATTTAATCGAATATGATAGTCTTACTAGGAGGATATCGCACAAGAATTCGGACCAGCCTCTAAATCTGCCATTTCTATTTCATCCTGTAGAAGCATTTTTTTGTTAATTGATATTATTGTTCTATAGTTCCCAGGTCTAGGTTGTACTGTGTCTACGATATAATCAATAAATTCGTCCTTAGTCATAGAAAGAAGTTTTACTCTTTTCTTTATTGTACCAAGTGTTTCTAATATTGGCACTGTATGTTTCAAAGCAATGGATGTTCCATTAAAATGTGCAGGAAGAACAATTGTATCATCTGGTAATTGAAGGATTTTTTTATGGTAAGTATTATATAACAATTCAGCGAATTTCTTGGTTTGGTCTCTTAAATCCGGTCTTCCTACACCATCAACAAATAATGTATCTCCGGTAAATAAATAAGAATTTGTAGGATTTTTATCATTTACGTTATTGTTATTATTATTATAATTAGTGCTATACTCAAGAATAAAAGACATGCTACCATTCGTATGTCCTGGTGTATGAATAGCTCTTAGTGTAACTTTATCATCTATATCTATTTTATCTCCGTCTTTGACATACATTATATTCTTAAGTTCTGTTTTACTAGTTTCATAATCTTCTAGAGAGCTACAATATATTCGGATTTGTTCCATATTTGTTTCTGTTGTTATAGTTTTGACTAGTTTTACAATTCCAGATACATGGTCTGCATGTTGATGAGTATCAAGTAATTGTGTTATTTGAAATTCATTATCTTGTGCAATTTTTAAAAAAGATTCATAAATTTCACGACTTGGATCTATAACTGTTGCTGTTTTATCTTCTTCTGACGATATAATATAACCCATGCATCCTTTTGATATTCTTCTAATTTGCCATATTTTAAATGGAGCTTCTTTCGGAACAGAAATCTCTGCAATATCGTAGACTTTATTCCATCCAGCCATTCCCCCTTTTACACTTTTTACATTATACCCTAATTGATGTAGTATCTTTGCAGCGATCATTGATCTATTTCCGTGGGCACAAACCGTAACAATTTCCTTTTCTTTAGGAATTTCTTTTAACAAAGTAGGATCATTCATGAATAAACGATCAACAGGAATTAATTTAGGATTATCATGTTTTTCATAAGATATTCTCCATGCCTCATACTCTTGAGGGGTTCGAACATCTAAAAGAAAAATATTTGCATTATCATCTATTTTCTTTTTCAATTCATCAGGATCTATTTCTTGATTGCCTTTTATGGCTTTGCTATACATATTCTACCATATATAATTAATCATATTTGTAGGTTTAAATCTAATTAAACAATATATTAATTATTACAATTTAATACATTGTGTAGGATTTTCATATACCCAATTAGCTATTACACTATTCAGATAAAAATATACTAGAGTGGATATAGATGTCAGGATTACATATTACTATATTCCTATCCTATATATGAAAGGTTTTTATCGTCAAATTTTTTGATTTGAGTAAAACTTGTTTCAAAGTTATTCTTGGATATCATTTGTATTTGCGGAAATGCACTTAGTGGATTATATGCAAATTTGGTTGTTGTATGATCTTTTCCAAACATATCAAAACATAATTTATAAGTCATTTTTCTCACTTTATTTTCATCTATTATTCCTAAACTGTGTAAGTATTCATGAGCCAAAACTGCAAAAACATAAGAATTGTATTCCTCCTTCGATTTTGTATTTTTTATATGTTCTAATATATATCGGTTAGCAACTATGATATTTGAACCTAAAACATGATATGCTCCTAGACTACTTGGCATTCCTTGTAGAATTAAATTTAATCCGGTTCTGTTCATTTTAAAAACAGTAGATATACAAGTTTTTACAAATTCAAATATCTCTTTAAAATCTTCTAGTTGATTTAACGTATTTTTATTGTTTAGTATTTCTAAAACTTTTTGGTTTATTTTTTATATCTCCTAGATATAATAGAGTCTTCGATTTAATAAATTTTTGTTATTGACAATGAATGATATTAAGATGATAGTATTCAAAATAGCATATAATAAACTTCTTTTATAATTCATTTGCTTTATTATTTTAATAGTATATCATCAGTTATAAATAACATTCTATATATATAATACAAATTTTATTTTATTCTGACTTACTACCAGTGGTTAATGAATTATATCTATTACTATGCCTACATATAAAGTAAAATTTAATTAGTGATGATTATCTAACTGTAAAATATCTTGTAGCATAATATTTACATATGTCTAATAATAATCAAAAAAGAGTAGTAGTCATTACAGGATCTAGTAGAGGAATAGGAAAAGCGATTGCCAAGGAATTTGCAAAAAATAATTATTCTGTTTTGTTGAATGCAAGGGATGAAAAAGAACTAATAGAAACAGTACAAGAAATAAAAAATGAAATTAGTGACCCGAGTCAAGTTTCATATCTAACTGGAGATATTTCAGAAGAAAAAATTTGCATTTCCTTAATTGAAGAAGCTATAAACAAATTTGGAAGAATTAATGTTTTGGTTAATAATGCTGGTATCAGTGGACCATCACAAAAAACAAATAATATAACATCCAAAGATTGGGATTATGTTCTAGGAGTTAATTTAAGAGGAACATTTCTTTGTACAAGAGAAGCATTGAAGTATATGACAAGTGGTGGTAGTAGTAGTAATAATAATATCAATGATGTAAAGGGTAATAATAATAATAATAATAATGAATATGATTTAAACTTCTCTATAATTAATATTTCATCTGTACATGAATCTATACCTATGCCATATTCTGCCCCATATTCTGCATCAAAAGGAGGAATGGAAATGCTTACTAAGAATATAGCATTAGAAGTAGCTGAAAAAGGAATACGAATAAACGGTATTGCACCCGGTGCAATAAATACACCTATGAATAAAGATATTATGGAAGATCCACAAAAGAAAAAACAAGAAGAAGAAAAAATTCCTATGAGAAGAATAGGAGAACCTGAAGAAATTGCCAAAGTAGCTTTCTTTTTAGCTTCAACGGATGCAAGTTATATTACAGGTACGACAGTTTATGTTGATGGTGGGTTAACACTATCGCAATAAAGAAAATAGTAAAAATAATCATTAACTTTTGGTTTGGTATTAATAACAATTGCTATACACTATAAGAAATTATCTCAAATTATTTTTAGCAATGAATACTTCATCTCATACACTGTGAAGATGTTGAGATAAATGAATAAATTTCTTATCTTAACGTCTATTTTTAATATTAATATATCAATAACTATAATTACGATAAAATTTTCATCAACATTAAATAATATATTTAAAATATAATATTACAAAACCAATTCTTCAAGAAAAAAAGTCTTAATCTTACCATAGCCTATAGAGTAGATGCTATTTGGCTATGGTAATTTACTAAACTATAATATCCAATGATTCCTTAATATTTTTATAAAAATTTATACAAATCCAAAGCAAGGAAGGATTTGAATTTCATTAATCATGACATTCTAAATTACTCTAATGATATGATGATGGCTATGGATTTTTAATCGTTCTGGAAAATTAGAACAAAATATTTATTAACAAGAGGTTTTGATAGGAAGAAGAAGATTAGAAGAATGAATAACATCGTAAAGGACTAAGAATGTGATTATGGATTTTATGCCACAAAGAAAACAGAGTGCCATGTGAAAGAGTAGACTGTACCAAACGGGAACAGAAACCGTTGATCATGTAGATGGGAGTATTCCACTATGAAAAATATTATCAAAAGTAACTCAGGAATGAGACTTCTCACTGCAAAATGATAAAGAATAGTATTGTGAGTATCACTCGATCTTAACAAAGATCATAGTTAAACTATATCTATGAATTAACATTTTTGATAGTACTAAAAAAGAAATACAGTAATTATATACTATATAGTACTTAACATCATATGTCAAATCTTATAGTGGAATCATATCTAAATTCAACAGTAAATACAATTTTAGAGAATATTGCTAAAAAATATTCTATTAATACTGCAAAAGAATATTTAACTGAAGATATGCCTGTTAAAGAAATAAAATTTAGATATACAACATATACTGAATGCGTGAGAATGTTGTATAAAAATGCAGGTTACCTAAAAGAAATTTAAATATAGATTCATTAACCTTGATACTATATGTGCAAATGGATAGTGTAAATAAATATGATATTAACTTTTACAGTGTTTAGCAAGGTTAATTCAATATGTAGAATATAAAATGTTTATTATGAATTATTAAATAATATTTTTATTTAATAACCTATGTGAAAGATAATAAAATCTTAGATAATAGAACTGCTTTAAATAAATATCAGTTTCCTGTACCAAAGAATTCTATTCAAAGAATAGATCGAAGTACATCACCTGCTCATATAGGAAAGTTAAGAAATGCAATAGACTTTGTAGTTCCAGAAAACACTCCTGTACTCTCAGCGGCCGATGGAATAATAACATATGTTAAAGATGACTCAAATATAGGTGGTCCAAACCCTGCTTATTGGAACTTTTCTAATTTTATTTCAATTATGCATAAGAATAATGAAACGTCAAGATACGATCATCTCAGATTTAATAGTTCGAATGTAAAAGAAGGACAAAAGGTTAAACAAGGAGAAAAAATTGCTGAAGTAGGTATGAGTGGTTATACATATATTCCACATTTACATTTTCAAGTCTTAATATTTATTGGTCCTAATATTTGGATAGATTTTGATACAATAATAGTTGAAGATTTTATAGATTCATAAATAGTAGATAAAAAATAGAGAGAAATATAGTTTTAATTGCTGGAAGGAGATTAATTACCAATCTTAACTAATACACTATATGAAAAAATGATCTACTATTAGATAATGATCTTTAAACTAATAGCAAAAAAAAGAAAAATAAAAAATAATATTCACTAAATTAGTAACTAATAGATTTAATCAATTAAATAATAAATAAGACTACTTTTATATTTATATTTCATCACACTCATCAAAAGATTTTGCCTTAGATGTTTCATGTATCCGCATCATAACATTGTTTATATAACCTTTTTTATTTATGATTCCTTTATCAGCCAACAATTCTACTAATGTATCAATTCTAATACTTAATTCTTCTATTTGATCTAGTTCTCTTGACTCCACTACTTCTTTGGCTTTATTTTTCTCATTTGTACGATCGGATAGTGTGTTATTTTTTGTAGG
>Ga0256866_1000193_pt1 | contig 12321 bp, 13 predicted proteins | sample RVTome_16_FD_187338 | JGI IMG/M metagenome (GOLD analysis project Ga0256866, IMG submission 187338) | Soil microbial communities from uranium-contaminated site in the Upper Colorado River Basin, Wyoming, United States - RVT152D67 HiSeq ...
CGCAGAATCAATAAAATGAATAGTTTTTTCTACGCCAGTTTCTCCTCCATGAATAGTTTTATCATGAAATTGGTCATATGGTAAATATGGTGGATTACTTACTATCAAATCAAACTTACTAGATAGTGCTGTTGTAGCATCACAACATATAAAAGTTATTTTCGAATTATTTTGTTTTTTACAGTATAAGAGAGAAATATAGTCTATATCAATACTTACTACATTTTTAAAATTTCTTAAGAGAAATTTAGAAATTATTCCTGTACCTGTACCAATTTCAAGTGCTGATTGTCCGGAATAGTCTTTAATTGAATCTATTAATAAAAAACTATCCACATCCGGAATGTACATTTTCAATTACTTCAAATACTGTTCACAAGAGTTTAGAAAGAGCTATTATTTTTGCTGGTTCCATTTCTTTTACTCTTAAATCTATTTCATTAAAATTAGTTTTAAGTTTATTATTCAATTTACTTAGTTTTTTATTTTTAAAAGAAAAAATCACAAAGATTTTAGACATTGTATCCTTAGACAGTATGTTATTTTTCGATATTAATTTTATTACCTCTGAATCAACGGTTGGTCGGGGATAAAATGATTTTCTATCTACTTTGAATAACGGTTGAATATCAAAACAATATTGTATTATAGCTGATAGTGCTCTATAATTTTTATCTCCTGGTTTCGATTGAATTTTTTGGCTAAATTCATCTTGAACCATTATAGTTGCGCGCGAAAACTTTTTTGTGGCTAACCATAAAAATATTTCTCTACTTTTAGAATATGGGATATTAGAAATAAAAACATCAAAGTTCAAAGGCTTCATATATTTTAATAGATCTTTATTTATAATTTTTAGATTGTTAAATTTTGATTGTAGGTTTTTAATTTCAATGTATAAATTGTAATCTACTTCAAAGGATTTTACAAATCTGGCATTCTTACATAAATATGGTATAAGTATCCCTTTTCCTGTACCCATTTCACAAACGTCTTCAAAAGATTTTATTTCTGATACATCTATTATTTTTCTTGCTACTCTTAAATTAACGAGAAAATTTTGTCCATAATATTTTCTCCAATTCATTTTCTCACAAAGAGATTCATTCTTGTTTCTCCAGAAATTTCCTCTACTATTCTTTTTGTAATTAATTTCTGTAGATCTTTTACACCTACACGTTCCTGAATCTCATTAAAACTTTCAAATTTTTTTTTCTCTCGTTCTGTTATAATACTTTTCATATATATTTTACCAATTCCGGGAATTAATTCTAATCCATGGACACGAGGAGTAATGGGTTGAGCATTATTAAAATAGTCTACAAACCTTTTTTCTTTGATAGTAACTATTTTCTCTATTGCGATTGGAATTTCATTTTTTGCAGATACTGACAGGTCATTATAATTTAATCTGCCTAAAACACTAATTATTTTATTTCTTCCCTCCTTCCCAATATAGACACGTTCTCCAATCTCGAAATTTCGAGATGGATCCCCAAGTAATTCTAGTAATGTTAATCTTTCTTCTCCAATTGCTTGTATTATTATCCCTTCACGCTTTTTTACTGTTGAGGACTTTCCTCTTATTGTAAATTCTATAATATGAGCATACTCCTCATATTTTCGAGTAACATGAAAGCTACCGAATGCATCTCCTTTATGATCTTGATAATGATCCGGCAGTGACATTAATATTCTTCCCTTAGAATGCTCTAATTATCTTTCTTTATAATATCTAAAATTTTATTCAAGGTATCTGTTAAGATCAATTTTTTCCATCCAAATGTAAAAGCTCGTAATTCTTCAATAGAATTAGGCATAGCATTTGCTATTTCTACTGCTTCATCTTCCTTTAAATCACAAGATGCTACAAGTTCATTTATAATATTCCTAGAAACATGTGAAGGCGATTTAGCAAATTTTGACACATAATCATAGGTCCATCTCTGAATTTGATCCATTTCTTCTATTCCTATTTTTTCTAAAATATCTTTTACCTCTGAGAGGGATATAACTTCTTTTTTTAATGTTTCCATACAAGTCCTTCCTAATTAGTTAAAGGTTTTAAATGGTTTCTTTTAGTCTGTAAAATTTTTTCTTTATTACCTATCGGAACAGCTACTTTAATTATTCTTTTTCCAATTTCCTTAATTATTCCTATTTTTCCTTGATATCTTCTATGAGGCATTGTATTATGTTCACTCGGATCAATATTAACAATTACTTTATCCCCTATTTTGTAATCTATTAATAAATATGAAATACCTCTAAGTATATTACTTTTAGTTAATACAGATCGTGATTTTCTCTTACTTCCATGAGATCTTGGCATATTCTATCTGAATTACGTCCTTAATTTAACATTAACTGAAAGCTAGACAGGATCAGTTACTCCTTCTTCTCCTAATGAAAACAATGCTTCAATTTCCGGATGATAAGGACTGTCAACAATTCGAGCAATTCTGTTTTTGCCAGCTTTTTTCAAATATATTCTATATGTACTTGAATGTGCAATAATATTTCCTCCTACTGGCCTAAATGGATCACCAAATATAGTGTCAGGAACTGATTGAATCTGGTTTGTTAATATGACAGCTACTTTGTAAGTTTCAGAAATTCTAATTAACATATGCATTAATTTATTTATCTTTTGTTGCCTTTCCGATAGCGTTCCTCTTCCAACATATTCTGCTCGATAATGTGAAATTGCTGAATCTAAAACTAATAACCTTATATTGTTATTTTCAATAATTTTTCCTATTTCATGAATGATTAATTCCTGATGGGCACTATTGAAAGCTTTTGCAACTACTATATTTTCTAAAACTTTTACATAGTCTATATTTCTTGCTTTAGAAATGGATACTATCCTTTCTGGCCTAAAGGTATTCTCAGTGTCTATATAAATTACACCTCCTTCGAGTCCACCATCTGTTCTTTTTTGCTGCACCATTACTGAAGAAGTATGGCAAATTTGAGTTTTTCCTGACCCAAATTCTCCATATATTTCAGTTATTGCATTAACTTCAAAACCCCCTCCTAATAGTTCATCAAAGTGTTTTGAACCTGTGGAAATTCTTTCTATTTTCCTTCTTTTATTATAAAGTTCTGTTGCAGAAACAAAAGTTCTTTCAATAATATTTGCTTCTTCTAGTTTTATTCTAGCTTTATTACACAAATCAATTGATTGTTCCATAGTCATTCCTGTAACGTCCGCAACATCCTGAGGGCCTCTAATTATTAAATCCTTTAATGAGTCTATTCCAGCTTCTATAAGATGAATTTTAGTTGCAGGACCAATATCATCTAGAATATCAAGTTCTAATTTTTTAGAATTATTATCTTTATTTATCAATTGAGATCATTTTCAATATATATTGATTCTTGAACTAAATATTTTTTTGTATATTTTCAATTTGTTTTTCCATAATTTCTTCTTTTAGTTGAAATAACTTAAATAAAGTAATCAACATTGTTTCATCAGCAGTGAAATTATAATTGATTGTTGATCTAAATCTCGCTGGAAAAAATGTAATTGTAATAGGAGGAGGAGTAGAAGGAGTCAGAAAAGTCAAAGGATTATTAGGTCAAAATTGTAAAATCACTGTTATTAGTGAAAGATTGAATTCTTATCTTGAGGAATTATCCCAACAAAAGAAAATTGAGATAGTTAAAAGGAAAATTAAGAATGCTAATATATTAGATAATTACCGGGATATTTTTTTAGTGCTTGCTGCAACAGATAATAAAGAACTTAATAGAAAAATCGTAGAAAAAGGACGTTCTATGATGTCATTTGTTTATGCTGCAGATGATCCACCAGTAAGTGACTTTTCATATGCCTCTATAATCAATATCGAGGGAATAATGCAAGTAGCGATTTCTACTTTTGGAAAAAGTCCAATAATGGCTAGGAAATTGAGAATAAAAGCAGAACGTATTTTAAGGCGAACAATAAAGCCATCAGATATAGAAAATACCAAGCTACAGGAGTTTGCGAGAATGGCTGCTAGACCCAAAATTAAAACCGTGATAGAACGTAAAAGATTTCTTTACTCTATAATAAAGGATAAAAAGATTCAAAATTTAATAAATGAGAACAAAATAGAGGAAGCAAAGGTTGAGGCCATTGAACGGTTGAACCAATGGAGTGATTTGAAAAAATGACCTTAGTTAACAAATCATTTGATTTACTCAATTTTAGGATAACTTATAAAGAGGCTCCTATCCATTTGCTTGAAAAATTTGCCTTTAAAGATGTTAATAGTGCTCATGAAACTTTCCTTGAACATTTGCAAATGAAAGAATGTTTAATTTTACAAACTTGTAATCGCGTAGAAATTTTTGCTGTTATAGAAGAAGAACCAAATTTACAGAAAATTATTAGCTATTGGGCTGATCACTCAAATTTATCAACAGAAGAATTTTCCAAAATAGTAGAGATTGTGAGAGGTGAAGAAGTAATTCGACATCTTTTAAAACTAGTTGCGGGTCTGGATTCTTTGGTAATTGGAGAAGATCAGATTCTAGGGCAAGTAAAAAGATCCTATGAATTTTCTCGGTCTAATAATTACCTTGGATCTTTTCTTTCGATCATTTTTGAAAAATCTTTAAGGGTAGGAAGTAAAGTGCGATCACTTACAGGGATCAATAAAGGACGAGTATCAGTTGGATCTGTAGCAGTTAGTGTAGCGGAAGAATCAATTGGAAGACTGAATGATAAGAAAATACTGCTTATCGGCTCAGGAGAAGGTGCTAGCCTTATAGCTAAAGCACTAAAACAAAGAAATGTTTCTTTTATGAATACAAGTAGAACTTACGAGAGAGCTAAGTCATTTGCAGAATCACTTTCAGGTATGCCAATAATGTTTGAAGATGCTTTGATCTCTTTACATTCTATGGATATTATCTTCGTAAGCACCACAGCCCCTTATTATTTACTTACACATGATAGGATTAAGAAAACAATGGGAGCGAAAAATACATCTTTATTAATTTTTGATCTATCTAATCCTCGAACAGTAGAAGATAGTATTTCTCAGATTGATAATGTATTTCTATTTAACCTAGATCAAATTGGAGGTATTGTTCAAAGAAACCTTGAATGGAGAAAAGCAGAAATTCAATCTGCAGATAAGATAATAGAAGAAGAAATGAAAAATATGGATTTGTTATTAAAAAGAAGAAAAGCTGATCCCGTAGTTGTTTCCGTTTTTCGTAATGTAGATAAAATTAGGAAAAGAGAACTTAACAAAGCCCTTTCTATACTCGGACCAAAAATAGGACCTCAAGAAGGGAAGATCATTGAGCAATTTTCTCACGCACTTTTGGAAGGAATAATGTCTACTCCTATGAATAATCTTCGGCGACAGGTACAAAATGATAAAGATGATGAACAGGAACTTATGCGTCTCGCTGCTAAACTATTTAATTATGAAAATGAAGCAAACCTCCAATAATTCTATAGCTAATGGATCCTATTTTCCAAATGTTAGACTAAGGCGTCTTCGAAAAAGTAAAGCACTTCGTGATCTTTTACAAGAAACGCGTGTCTCGTCAGATGATTTAATTTTTCCATTATTTATTGAAGAAGGCTTAAAGAATTCAAAAAGTGTAGCTTCCATGCCCGATATACAAAGAATTCCCCCTTCAAAAATTGTGGATGTAATTTCCGAAATTTTAGATCTAGGAATCAAAGGTGTAATAGTTTTTGGAATTCCTGCTAAAAAAGATAATGCCGCACACTCAGCGTATAATGAAAAAGGAGTAGTTCAAAATGCAATCAAAACAATCAAGAAAAATTTTGGAGATGGAATTGTAGTCATATCGGATGTATGCATATGTCAGTATACAACTTCTGGTCATTGTGGTATAGTTAAAGAAGATATGGTGGATAATGATTCTACGATAGAGATTCTTTCTAAAATTGCTGAGAGTCATGCTAAATCTGGTGCCGATATAGTTGCTCCATCCGCTATGATGGATGGCCAAGTTATTGCAATTAGAGAACAGCTAAATGATGCGGGTTTAAATGATACCTCCATTATGGCTTATTCAGCAAAAATGGCTTCACCATTATATACTCCATTCCGCGACCTTGCGGATTCTACTCCTACATTTGGAGATAGAAAAACATATCAAATGCCAGGTAGTAATTCCCTCGAATCTTTAAGAGAAATTGAATTAGATATAAAAGAAGGAGCTGATATGATAATGATAAAACCTGCTCTTCCCTATTTGGATTTAATCTGTAGAACAAGGGAGATTTTCAATCTTCCATTATGTGCTTACAGTGTGTCAGGGGAATATGCTTTAATAAAAGCAGCTGCTGAAAAAGGATGGATAAATGAAAGAGACGTCATGATAGAATTTCTTTCATCAATAAAAAGAGCAGGATCTGATCTTATAATAACCTATTTTGCCAAAAAAATGGCAAAGGTGTTATTAGAAAAATAAGATTCTTATAAATAGATTTTAATAATAACATACTTGATATACGATCGATCTGAAAAACTATTTAAGCGAGCAATTAAGGTGATTCCGGGAGGAGTTAACAGCCCTGTTAGATTCTTTAGACCTTACCCGTTTTTTGTCTCTTCGGGTTTAGGAAGTAAAATAGTGACTGCTGATCATCAAACCTATCTAGATTATTGTATGGGTTATGGGTCTTTAATCTTTGGACATTCATATTTACCCGTTCTTGAATCTGTAAAAATGCAACTTGAGAATGGGACGTTATTTTGCATTCCATCTGAAAAAGAAATCTATCTTGCTGAATTAATGACAAAAATAGTGCCTTGTGCAGAAAGAGTGAGATTAGTTAATACTGGGGCTGAAGCAACAATGACTGCAATAAGATTAAGTCGAGCTTTCACTAGACGGAAGAAAATACTTAAGTTTAATGGAGGATACCATGGAGCATATGATTATGTGTTAGTAAAAGCTGGATCGGGAGCTGCAACCATTCCATCATCCGATGGATCACTTCAAGAAATTTCAGAAGAAACTCTGATAGTGCAATATAATGATTTGGGAGAATTAGAAAAAATAATTGAAAAAGAATGGGAAAATATTAGTTGTTTAATAATGGAACCTGTCTTGGCTAACTATGGTCTTTTAATTCCAGAAAAAAATTACTTGACGGAAATTAGAAAAATTACAAAAAAATTTGGCATTCTGCTCATCTTTGATGAAGTTATAACTGGATTTAGGTTATCTTTAGGGGGTTGCAGTGAATTTTTTGGCATAACACCTGATCTTGCTACATTCTCAAAATCTTTTGGAAATGGTTTTCCAATAGCTGCTATATGTGGTAAAAAAGAAATAATGGAGCAACTATCACCTTCTGGAAATGTTTATCAAGCAAGCACGTATGCAGGAAATCCTGTTTCTGTAACAGCAGCAATCACAACCGTCGAAAGCCTTGTAAAGAACAAAAATAGAGTTTACCCAACGATAGCTAGGCTATGCGATACTTTAGTTATGGGAATTAAAGATGGAATAAAGGACTTTGCTGGTCATTATACTATAAATTCTATTGGCTCTCTATTTCAAATATTTTTTACCGCAGAAGGAGTATCCACTCCTCTTGACATTTTAAAGTGTGATGCAAAGTTGTTCGAAAATCTATTCTGGGATTTACTAAGAAAAAATATTTTTATCCCTCCTTCTCTGTATGAAACATGTTTTATTTCTTACTCCCATTCTGATGAAGATATAGAAAAAACTATTGAATGTTATTCCGATTTTTTAAACAAACATACTAAATGAAATGACGCCAAAATTACGTATAGGTACCAGAGGAAGTAAATTAGCTTTAGCACAGACACAAATTGTAATTAATTCTCTTAGTGAACAAAACGCAACATTCGAGTATGAAATTACTCCAATCAAGACCAGAGGAGATTTAGACAATTCTAAACCGTTATTTTATCTGGATAAAAAAGGTATCTTTGAAAAAGAAATAAATGAATCAGTAGTTAAAGGGGATGTTGATTTTGCTATTCATAGTGTTAAAGATATTCCAGCTATGATTCATAAGGATCTAGTCATAGCGTCTATCCCTCAAAGAGAATCAGTATGTGACGTTCTTATCAGTAAAACTAGAAAAAAATTAGATCAACTTCCCATCGGTTCTATCATAGGAACAAGTAGCTTACGCAGAGCAATACAAATTATTTCGTTTAGGACTGATTTCAAGGTCATACCATTGAGAGGCAATATCGATACTAGAATCGAAAAAGCCTTAAAAGGAGAATATGATGCAATTATTCTAGCCGAAGCAGGATTGAAAAGATTGGGAAAAGAACAATATATTAGTGAAAGGTTCGATCCGAAAAAATTTTTACCACCTGCCGGACAGGGAGCCCTAGCTTTAGTATGTAAAAAAACTGATAGAAAACTAGTTAAATTCCTTCACGCAATTGAGCATGCTCCATCTAGAATCTCGATTAATGCTGAAAGATCTTTTATCTCAAAAATTGAAGGTGGCTGTAGATTCCCAATTGGAGCCTATACTAATTTGTCTTCCAAAAATCGCAAAATTAATTTTTATGCAAAGATATTCTCTTCTAATGGTTCGGAACATATTTCCATAAAAAAAATTGGTGATTATGATAAACCAGAAATGGTGGGTAATATGGTTGCTAGTTATCTCATAAAGAATGGAGCTTTAAGGTTAGCTGAAGGTTGGGATAAATCTCTAAATGAGTGGAATAAAAAATAAAAAGTCTGGTAAAGTATACATCTGTGGAGCAGGTCCAGGTGATCCATCACTAATTACAGTAAAATGCTTGGATTTAATAAAAAATTGTGATATAATTCTATATGATCGCTTAGTTAGTAGTGAGATTCTAAAATTAATTCCTGAGGAGACAACGAAAGTATATGTAGGACGTTCATCTGGTGATCCTACCATTAATCAATTGAAAACTAATCAAATTATGTTACAACATGTATTAACAGGAAAACAAGTTTTAAGACTTAAAGGAGGAGATCCATTTATTTTTGGGCGAGGAGGGGAAGAAGCAGAGTTTTTAAACGAGAATTCTATTGATTTTGAAATTATCCCAGGAATATCTTCTGCAATTGGTGCAGCCATTTATTCTGGTATTCCCCTTACACATAGAAAATTTTCATCATCCGTTGCAATAGTTACTGGTCATGAGGATCCAATAAAAGAAGAACAGAGTGTTAGATGGGATAAAATAGCAACTGCTGTTGATACTATAGTTATTCTTATGGGTGTTGAAAAGTTGGACTCTATTCTAAAAAAGTTAAAAAAGCATGGTCTTTCGGGCAAAACTAGAATTGCCGTAATCGAAAAGGGAACCCTAAAAAATCAAAAAATTATAATTGGTAATTTCAATGACATAAGAAAAAAAATGATAAATGCTTCCCTAAACCCACCAGCCGTGATTATCATAGGCGAAGTTGTATCTTTATCAGAGCGACTAAGATGGATCTGATTGATCACCGTGCAATAAATGATGATTTGAAGATTATTGCAATAACAAAATCTGAAGGTTCTATCTCAAAGAAATTTATTGATAAAGTTGAAAAAAATAGCTCTAGACTAATTGTAGTAAAAACTTCGAAAATAGTAAAATCTGATTCCATGGTTTTTACCCAAATTTTTAACCTGATTGGACATCGGTCTTCTGGATATATCATTTTCTTAAGCTCTAACGCCGTTGAGGTATTCTTTGAAATGGCTACTACTTTAAATGTAGTTAATGAAATAGTTCATGCTTTAAATTCAAAATTTAATGTTGTTGCTATTGGCCCATCTACTGAAACTTCTCTGAAAAAACATAGAATAGTCGTCAATCAGATTCCTCAAGATCACTCTTCTGGAGGAATTATAGATTTCTTTTCCCAATTGAAAAATAACAAGTATGAATCTCAGATAATAATTCCTCGTAGTATGAAAGCAGATAAATATCTAAAAGAGAAACTCTTAGAGTTAGGTTTTGTTGTTGATGAATTCTACATTTATAATGTAATACCTGCAAATGTTGATTCAGTCTGGATCGAATTTTTTGATCTTCTTAGAAAAGAAAAAATTGACTCTTTAATTTTCACTAGTCCATCCAATGTCAATCATTTTATAAATATTATACAGCAACACTCATCCGATCTCTTCCCTTTAGTTTGTAAAATAAAAATGGTATTATCTATTGGACCCCTTACTAGTAAAGAGCTTATGAAATCTAATATCCCATTCTCCGAATCGAAAAACCATTCGTTAGAAGGGCTTTGTGAAAAGCTTTTTATGAAAACCTTTATATGAAAGAAAAAAAATTCAAATAAAATAAATAATTTATCTTATTAATACTTTTTTAAATAGTATCTATTGTAAAATTTATATAACATAACGCCGTTATGAAGTACATGACTACAGAAGAACTTAACATGGATTATAGTAAATATGATTTCAAGGACTCTACAGACTTATATGTTTATACAAGTAAGAAAGGTCTTTCGCGCGGGACTATTGAAGAAATAAGTAGAATTAAGAATGAACCAGAATGGATGCTCAATTTTAGATTGAGATCTTATGACATTTTCATGAAAAAACCTATGCCTGTATGGGGTGGTGATTTATCAAAAATTAATTTTCAAAATATATTTTATTATACAAAAGCATCAGAAAAGCAAAGTAAAAGCTGGGACGATGTGCCTGACTCAGTTAGAAAAACATTTGATAAACTTGGAATACCAGAAGCCGAAAAAAAATTCCTAGCTGGTGTGGGTGCTCAATATGAATCAGAAACTGTATATCATAACTTACGTGAAGATCTCTCAAAACAAGGAGTAATATTTTCAGATACAGATACAGCAGTTAAAGAACATCCAGATATTTTAAAAAAGTATTTCGGAAAGGTTATACCACCAGAAGACAACAAATTCGCTGCATTAAATAGTGCTGTATGGTCAGGCGGTTCTTTTATTTATGTTCCACCAAATGTAAAAATTGAGCTTCCATTACAAGCTTACTTTAGAATTAATGCTGAAAATATCGGACAATTTGAACGTACTTTAATTATTGCTGATGAAGGATCAGAAGTACACTATATTGAAGGTTGTACTGCTCCTGTTTATACAACTGAATCCTTACATTCTGCTGTTGTTGAATTAATTGCAAAGAAAGATGCAAAAATAAGATACACAACTATTCAGAATTGGAGTAAAGATGTTTATAACTTAGTAACAAAAAGGGCGTATGCCTATGAAAATGCTAGAGTAGAATGGATTGACGGAAATATTGGAAGTAAATTGACTATGAAGTATCCTGGGGTTTATATGCTTGGAAGAAATGCGCATGCAGAAGTTGTATCGATTGCCTTTGCTGGGTCGGATCAACATCAAGATGCAGGAGCAAAAGCTGTTCATTTAGCTCCTGATACCACATCGAGAATTACAAGTAAATCTGTCAGTAAACAATCTGGTAGAACTACCTATCGAGGTTTATTGCATGTTGCAAAGGGTGCTACTGGTGTTAAGTCAAACGTTCGCTGTGATGCACTTTTACTTGATGAAACATCAAGAACAGATACATATCCATATGTCGAAGTGAACGAAGATGATGCAACAATTTCTCATGAAGCTAGTGTTGGAAAAATTGGCGAAGATCAAATTTTCTATCTTATGAGTAGGGGATTCTCAGAGTCTGACGCTTTGTCACTTATAGTGGGTGGGTTTATAGAACCATTTACAAAGGAACTACCAATGGAATATGCAGTAGAATTAAATCGACTTGTCAAGTTAGAAATGGAAGACTCTGTAGGTTAGCAAATACTTAACTTTTTTTGCAAGTGATAATAATAACATGTACCAACTATCTTTGCTAGAAAAAAATTTTGAGAATTTTATAGAAGACTTTAAAGAACCACCATGGATGAAGCAATCCCGGTATGATGCCTTTAAAAGTTACATAAGCCTACCATTAGAAGCCTCTTCACTTTATAGTAAATATTCCAATGCAAATAAATTAATTGCTGAAAAGGTTTTTTTTAATGATTCTAATTTACAACGTGAATCTGCCAATGATTTGGATATTTTTTCGGATAGAATAGAGGAGTTTAATAAAACTACAAGTGTTTTATGCAACAATTCAAAAATTCTTGAATCATTTGTCACAGAAGAGTTGGAAAAAAAAGGTATAGTTATTTTAAATATTTCTCAGGCTCTAAGAGATTACCCTGATTTATTACAAAAATATCTTAACAAAAACAAATTAAATTACCAAGAGGACAAATTTTTGGCGTTATCATCAGCTGCATTTCAAAATGGGCTTTTTATTTTGATTCCAAAGAACAT
>Ga0256866_1000194_pt1 | contig 12313 bp, 6 predicted proteins | sample RVTome_16_FD_187338 | JGI IMG/M metagenome (GOLD analysis project Ga0256866, IMG submission 187338) | Soil microbial communities from uranium-contaminated site in the Upper Colorado River Basin, Wyoming, United States - RVT152D67 HiSeq ...
CCACAAGCATGACATTCTTGGATAACGAAAATATCCTGGTATTGGAAAAAGAAGGCCAAGTTCGACTAGTTTCAAATGGAGAACTTGTACCCGAACCGATATTACAAATACCAGTTGATACAGATAGTGAACGTGGACTACTTGGAATAGCAGTTATGAATGGCAGCGGTACTAGTTCTGGTCCTGGTCAAAATGCAAATGCCCAGACCGTTTTTCTGTACTACACTGAATTAGGAGAAGGGGGTGAGTTAAGAAATAGAGTTTACAAATACAGTTTGGATGGTCAGACGCTTGGTAATCCAACCTTATTAGTAGATCTTCCAGCAACACCTGGTCCTAACCATGATGGTGGCAAGCTCATGATAGGTCCTGATAACTACCTGTACGGAGTTATAGGAGATTTAAATCATGATGGAAAACTTCAGAATTTTCCTGGTGGTCCAGATCCGGATGACACGAGCATAATATTCAGAGTAAATCCTAACGATGGCACACCCGCTCCAGATAATCCCTTATCCACGGATCCAAATAATCCATTAAGTAAATACTATGCATATGGAATAAGAAACAGTTTTGGACTCACATTTGATCCTGTTACAAAAAATGTCTGGGATACTGAAAATGGCCCAGCGTCAAATGATGAGATTAATCTGGTAAAGCCGGGGTTTAATAGTGGGTGGCAAACTATTATGGGTCCAATTTCTGCATCCGGCAGTACAGAAGATGAATTAGTCAGATTTCCTGGCTCTCATTATGCAGATCCTCTTTTGACATGGTTGGACCCGATTGCTGTAACCGATATAGAATTCCTAGAATCATCAAGTTTAGGAGAAAGCTATTCCAATAACGTATTTGTAGGAGATAACAATAATGGAAATCTATACTATTTTAGAATGAACCCCGATAGAAGTGCCTTCGTTCTTGACAATCTACCTGATTTAGTGGTAGACAATGAGGATGAGCAATCTTCCTTAATCTTTGGTGATGGGTTTGGACCTATTACTGATCTAGAAACTGGGCCAGATGGATACCTATATGTATTGTCACATGACGATGGGATTATTTATAGAATAGTTCCTTCATCATCAGCACTATCTTCTTCACCGACAACAGGAGCTGATGAACCAACATCAGCTATGTCTCCAATAGAGGAACAAGGACAGGATGACCAAGCTGAAGAAGACTCAACAAATGACGACAATGAAAATGGTGATGAAAATAATTAGAATGATGTGGTTAAAGTCCATGTAAGATAACGGTGAACTTACATCCTTTAATTAAAAAATAATCGCCTCGTCGATACAAGAAATTTATGGGTACCAAAGTGACGTAGAAGTTACCTATTATTCTCAATCCAATCATTGAGGATATTATAAGGCAGACAGACCGACTAGCATTCGAAGGCGTGGTTTCCTGCAAGACTACTTTGATAGGCTATATTGTAGTCCTGTGGTTTTGCCCATACTATCTTATGCCTATACTTCCATCCTTGTTAAAGGGATGGCTAACCTACTACATATGACAGCATACATCATTTCCGAAGTACGCACAAGCCTTAGCTTCACAATCCTCCAGAGCGATGTCGACCTACTTTTTCGGCTAACCGATCTTCTATTATTATTACACATTACAAGTAAATAAAGCTAATTGTCAAATAAATGTAAGAATATTTAATTTATAATCATAATATAGACTAAAACATTTCGAATAATGGAAATACTCTAAGCATTCAACTTAGTAATCTCACAAATAGATAGTTTGGAATTATCTCCCTATGTTGTCATTTGTATCTAAACAAATAAGCCACAGTAGCTGTCAAACAAGTGTTTTTTACTCAGATGCATCACAAATAATCTATACAGTAAATGCAATATTTGATATTTCAATTGATAGCTTATGTTAGCTCTTTGTTACCACACGATCTCAAGTTGTAAGTTTATGAAGATATGAATTGGAGTTATCTATTAAATATTGTTGATAATCTCCGCAATCGATTAAAGAAATAAAGAAATTCATCGGCTAGTTGTTTGCATTTGGTGAACACTTAAAGCAGTTCTATATAATATGCCATAAATGTGAAATCGCAACAAAAGTTGTATCTATGAATAATTGCAACCAGCCTTTACAGTTCGATGTTGGACATTTGGTTGCTTCTACCTGAATCCGGAGCGAAAGCAGAAGGATCTAATCCATGGTTTCCACCAAAGATAATAGTATAGGAGTTTATTTACAATTCTTACGCGATTACCAATTGTCAACTAATAACTGAACACAAATTATTTAGACTTTTGAACCTGTTAATAACTGCACGAAAGAGACAATCATTTGAAAGCTCTACACGATCTTTTCTAAAGGAAACGCAATAATAGTGGTTGCTGGCTGCATTCCATAAAAATACTTCTGCCAGATCAGTTTGTATACAAAAACTTGGACATAAAATACGATTTCTAACATGGACTCTATGAAAGACATTCTAAATCGAGCCTAAATCTAAAAAGCCTCTAAGAAATATCTAGAAGTGTTTAGAGGGCAAGAATTACCTAATTGTCATTGAAACTCAAAAAAATGTTATGAATACTACTTCCTCACCTACATTATCTGTTATGAAGGCTGTAAAACATACATATATAGATAAATTAACGTTATCGTATTGACACGAAGAATACCATCATCGGCGTTCTACTATGAGTAATACACAAACAATAAATAGCTCCCAGGTGACAAGGAATTTCCCCTTTCCACAGAGAAGACACAAGCAAGATCATATTCTTAAGGAAATTTGTGACGCTTTTAACTCCGGTCATAAACATATTATTCTTGAAGCACCCACTGGATTTGGAAAAAGTCCTCTAGCCATATCTTTCGCACTCACTTTGGGATCAAGCTATATATGTACCTCAACGAAGGATTTGCAAAGCCAATATGCCAATGATTTTTCATACCTAAGGGTAGCCAAAGGGAAAAATAACTTTCCTTGTTTGGTAAAGGAAGATTTCATAAGAGATGGTAAATATAGATGCAAAATCTGCCTTTCATCCATATCGCCACGGCAAAGTGAATCACTAAAAAAAAGAGATCCTGTTATTAGCGAATGCAAACACACCACGGTCGAATACGGCCCTTGCATGACTGATGAAACATTTAGAGACAACGGTTGCAGGTACAGAACTTTTTCGAAGGATTACGCTGTAGTCAAGAAAGGCACACGAGACGAATCGGTATTCATTCCTCTGGTAAACATCAAAAATTATCAAGAAGATTATTCACATTGGCTTCACCTAAAAAACTTCAAGACAAGCAATTCTCCAATTACAGACTGGCGAGCATGCCCATACTTTGATCAATTAAACATCGCCCTAAGTGCTAGTCATTCCATATTCAACTATTCTAATTTTTTGGCATTGCTTCCAAGCAAGAAAAATCTCCTTTCAAGAGAATTACTTGTACTAGACGAAGGACACCTGTTAGAAACAGAACTTGTAAAGTTTAGAGGATTGACAATTTCAAAGAGGAGATGGAGAAGATATATTTCTAATCTAAATCTCATTGACTTCGGATTTGATGATAGTAAAAGATGGGTTGATTTTCTAATAGAAATTGAAACGAAGATGCTTAATCTACTTGGTAACGGTTCAGTGGCCGAATCCTTGGCCATTGAACGCAAAGTCAAGTACGGCTGGTCTAGTAACAAGAAAAAGAAACAGAACGAAAATACTAGAATAGTATCCTCTTCGGATTTATTTGAAAGTGATGAACAAATTTCTAAACAATATGAAGACCTTTCTGCCCATGTAAATAATACATTAGCAGAAGAGGTTGCAGCTGACGCCATTAGAGATACCGAGAGACTAACACGCACGATAAATAATATCATATCAGATTCGGAAAATTGGATAGTATCAGATATAATAAAAGAGAACTATGAAGTGGTAAAAGTTGAATTCAAACCATTAGATATATCAAAGTACTGTAAGGCTGTATTTGACAAGTGCTCAAAGACAATTATAATGAGTGCTACAATACTAAATTACAAGACCTTTTGTAGAAACATTGGGATCTCTCCTGACAATGATAAAGCAAAATTTATACAGGTTCAATCAGACTTTCCAGTAGAAAATAGACCCATATATCCTATGAACGTGGCTTATCTCAACTACAATAATCTGCAATTACAAGAAACTAAGTCAGCTATTACAAATGCAGTTAATAATTTAATGACAATACACAGTAAACATAAAGGAATAATCCATACTACGTCTTATGAGCAACTTAATTTTATCAAAGGAAATATTTCTAAGGACAATGCGAGAAGACTCATTGTGACCGATCCAGAAATACAGAGAGACGAAGTCGTCCAAGAACACATTTATGCTAAAAAGCCTACAGTCCTAATTTCTCCGTCACTACACACTGGACTAGACTTAAAAGAGGATTTATCGAGATTTCAAATAATAACCAAAGTTCCTTATCCTAATAAAAGTGATAGATGGATAAACGCGAAAAGAAATAAAGTTCCAGAATGGTATTATTGGCAGACAGGTTTAAAACTTGTCCAGGCTTATGGTAGATCAGTTCGGTCTAAAGATGATTGGGCAAGAACATACATTTTAGATTCGGCGTTTCAGTATTTTCTAAGAAAGAACAGAGACATCTTGCCTAGTTGGTTCCTCAGTGCAATCAAAAATCATAATCTGACCTAATTGCGCTTTTCAAAGCCGGAAATTTTAAGAAAGAAAAAAACATTAGACAATTTAATACATAAGGGATTAAATCAGATGATTTAGACTGTATCAAGCATAATAAATGCTCTCAATATGTCTGAGTCATAGCAACTGAGTTTCCTATTCTACCTTTAGATAATAATCTGAGGTAGTGCTGTCTACTTCTTGTGTGTATTCAAACCCCCATGCAAAGCGGTTTAAACAATTGACATATTGAAAGCGTACCAAACGCATTAAACATTGTTCGATTAACACTCCAGATAGGTTTCTCCTAATGCAAATTGTCTATCACATATAAAGGCACAGTCAATTCCATTTGAAATAATTCTTATATCTCTCTTTTTGTTATCATAATTCCTATTATCATATTAAATTAAACTTCCAAGCAGGAATAGTGAAATGCATAATTTGAAACCATAAAAATTTCGTGCGACGGAGTAGTCAGACTTGTGCTACAGATGAACCTTGGAAAGAGAATGTAAGATTAGTTAAAGTACAGCAGATTAAATTTCAAATTCATTCGTAATGCAGATTCCAGTGCAGAAAGGTCTATTACTACTTCAATATTGAAGCAGAAACAAAATTAATCAATGTATCATGATATGCTGATTTACTCTTATCTAATGCGTAGGGGTCATTACTTTTATTCTGTGCACTCTTTAATGAAATAATAACTTCCTCCATTGATGGGTGTATCTTTAATATTCCGTCACTAATGCATGCTTGTTAGCTTCATCATTTCTAAATGTGTCAAACACAACAGGAACAATCAAAGGACTGCGGCATTCAGTATACTTAAAGCGATTAAGCACTTCAGGGTCTAGTGATTCATATCTTCCATATTCACCGTATTGATGTAATAGCTCATAAATTCTAGCAATACCGGTACAGTCGGCTCCTCTGCACTATAAGCATGTATTATACAGATATTCGATAATCAATCGACTAAAATAAAATACTAACTGCAATAATAAAAAAAGGTCAAGTGTTACTGTACTATGACTGTACCCGTTAGGAATGGATGCAACGTACAGAAGTATGTATACTCTCCTGGTTCAGTAGGCATTGGAATTGGATCGCTCTGTTGATTTGCCATAATATAATCTGTATCGAATAGACCGTCTTCCAGTCAGAGCTTCCATTAGAGGAAATTTTAGCAGTTCATCTAACGTATCTTGTAGTATGGTAGGCTGCCGCCCTTGATCAAGTGACATGATGCATGAACCTTCAATTAAGATAATAAGAGTATCGTGTCAACTAGATCCGTAATATTCTTGCTTGTCTTCAGAATAGGGGCATCTTGTAGGCGTGCTTGCAATGAATGAGAGCTGTCATTGCCGCCGCTGCTGCCAATGCTATTGCCGCTAACTGCAACAAAAAGTATAATTGCTGCAGCAACAAAACCGAAAAGTCCTCCGATTCATGCAGTGTTTAGATTGTTCTTTAGGCCTGTTGACTTTTTGAAAACCATTTCAAATTCCAAAGGACTGCAGTAATAATCATATAAAAGCTTGTTGATCGTACTTTAGATTATGGCATTTAGATCGGTAGACCAATTTTAGAATTGATCTATTCTTGTATGTTTGCAAGATTATTCAATCTGACACTGGTGATAATTAATTTTGATTCTTATTCATAATCATAATCACAGTGTTTAAATATTTACCGAATCCAGAATTTAAACATGGAATACAAATATCCAGAAGTTCTTGTTGATACCCAATGGGTTCAAGATCACTTTAATGATCAAAATGTTCGTATTGCTGAAGTAGATTACGACAGAAAAGCGAATTATGACTTGGGACATGTTCCAAATGCTGTATTATTTGATTGGAAAGATGACATAAATGATCCTATCGCAAGAAATGTAGTTGCTAAAGAGGCGTGTGAGAAGCTCTTGCAGGATGCCGGAGTTAACGATGACACAACACTTGTACTTTACGGAGATTTTAACAACTGGTTTGCTGCCTTTGCTTTCTGGGTGTTCAAATACTATGGATTTAAGGATGTTAGGATAATGAATGGTGGCAGGAAGAAATGGCTATTAGAAGATAGACCACTAACCAAAGATACGCCCCCTCAACATGCTAAAGGCACCTTTAGAGCATCAGGTCCTGATGATAAGATTAGGGTATTTCTAGACTATGTAAAAGAATCTCTATCAGCTAAAGAAATGAAGAAGCTTGTAGACGTCAGAAGTCCAAAGGAATTCACCGGCGAAATATTAGCGCCTCCTGAATACCCAACTGAACATGCACAGAGAGGTGGACACATACCAAGTGCACTAAATATTCCATGGGCACAAGCAGTTAATGATGCTGACGGAACATTCAAACCAGCAGATCAGCTAAAGCAATTATATGAATCAAAAGGTATTACACCTGATAAGGAGATTATAGCATACTGTCGAATCGGAGAAAGATCTTCGCATACTTGGTTTGTCCTCAAGTATCTGCTTGGATATCCAAACGTAAAGAACTATGACGGTTCATGGACTGAGTGGGGAAATATGATTGCAAATCCTATTGAGAAGGGGAGCTAAAAATATCAAGATCCTGAAACCACCTCAAACATATAATATCAAATATCATGATAGCAAGTCCAAACTAGTTTTCTTTATTATGAACGGATTTGCTATCATATTTCATGTTTAAAACCTTAAGGCGAATTATCTACATCTAACGTATATAACAACAATAAATGGAGATAGGAACAACTATGAGGATACCTAAAGGCTAGTAATCCGTATTGAAAAATGATGATGATGATGATGATACTACTAAGAATGAAAATAAAAATAAGGATGCTGCTCCATCCAGAAGACTAGGGCTAAAAGCAAATATCAATCAGTTCTTACTTCTCATATTAGTTAATGCATTTGTAGGCGCTATGATTGGCTTGGAACAAACAGTCGTTCCACTCCTAGGGAAAGAAGAGTTTGGCCTAGAATCTAATGTATTAATTCTATCTTTCATTGCCAGTTTTGGAATTGTTAAGGCTATACTCAATCTCTTTGCTGGTAGCCTATCCGACAGATGGAATAGAAAGAAGGTTTTAGTATTAGGATGGCTATTTGCTGTGCCTGTTCCTTTCATCTTACTCTATGGTCCTGATTGGAACTGGGTTTTATTTGCTAACGTGCTGTTAGGGGTAAACCAGGGTCTAGCGTGGTCAATGACTGTAAATATGAAAATTGATCTAGTAGGAAAGGAGAGAAGAGGGCTGGCATTAGGACTGAATGAATTTGCCGGTTATATTGCAGTTGCTTTGGTAGGCTTTTTCACAGGTTACATAGCGGCTATCTATGGCCTAGAACCGTATCCATTCTATTTAGGAATTGCCTTTTCATTATTAGGTCTAATAATATCCTTGGTCTTTGTAAAAGATACATCAATATTCACAGAATTAGAATTAAAAAATGAACTAGAGCTGAAAAAGAAAGATGGAAAAGTCAAGGTACAAAACAAGGACAGAGAAGATCTAGAAAAAAGGCTAGAATCTAAAGAAAAAGATCCCCATTTTACTACCGGGCCATACCAATCAGCCGGAAACAATCTAAGCTTTAAACAGATATTCTTAGAAACTTCTTGGAAAAATAGGTCTCTATTAGCGGCTAGTCAAGCAGGGTTAGTTAACAATTTGATATTCGGTGTAACCTGGGGTGTATTTACAATCTATTTTGTATCTCTTGGAATAGGCATAAACGACACTGCATTTCTAAAAGCATTACACCCTGGTGTATGGGGATTCCTACAACTTGCAACAGGTCCACTAAGTGATAGCTTGGGTAGGAAGAGGCTCATTTATCCCGGGATGATTGTTCAAGCAATTGGTATTTGGGTAATACTAATGTCTGGAAGTATCTTCTTTGGACTAATCATTGGCATGATCCTTTTAGGTGTAGGAACAGCTCTTGTGTATCCTACGTTGCTTGCTGCAATAAGTGATATAGCGAATCCACGTTGGAGGGCTACTTCTTTGGGTGTCTATAGATTTTGGAGGGATTTGGGATTTGTTTTTGGGGCTATTGGGATAGGTTTCATTGCAGATGTGTCAAGTTTAAGTACTGCCATTGGGGTAGTCGCATGGATATCATTGGGTTCTGGAATATTTGTTCTTGCAGTTATGAGGGAAACTAAAGTGAAGCTTTAATACTACAAAATATGATGCGTCTAAAGCAATTTAAATAGTTTAAACGTGTTCTGAATTGTTAGATAAAGATGACTGACGATAATAAGAACAAAAATGATCCCAATCTTCAGATAAAACCTACAGAACTAAAGAAAAAGATAGATAGTGGTGAAGATATATTTATTTTGGATGTAAGAGATTCTAAAGAACATGAACCTTGGAAAGTTTCTTATGATAGATACCAGGATACTGCTGTAATTCCACTAAATGATCTATCAACTCCTGAAGCATTAAAGCAGATCCCAAAAGATAAAGAGGTTGTCACATTTTGTGGTCACGGAAATAGATCTATGAGTGCTGCTAAGACGCTTTCAGAAAAAGGTTATAATGTTAAGACAATTGAAGGAGGTTTAGATGGCTGGAATACAGTAGATGATATAGCATTGGTGACTAATGCTGGTTCTTCTGTGAATATCTGGCAGATAAGACGAATATCTAAAGGATGCATGAGTTATGTGGTTGCAAGTCCTTCAGATAAAAAAACAGTAATAATAGATGCGACATGTGGAATCGATAAAGCCGTAGACAACCTTGTAAATGAAAATGATCTTCAGATCACTACGCTAATTGAGACACATATGCATGCAGACCATTTATCAGGGGCAACAAAATTAGCAAAAAAATATGGAAGTAGTGTATATATCAGTTCATTAGAACAGTACATGACAAAAAGTGCTAATGATGATGGTATAAATATCAATTTGATTAAAACAGGTGACAAAATAGCTATTGGAGGTGGACTTGTCTTGGAGGCAATTCATACTCCAGGCCATACAAATGGCAGTATATGTCTTAAACTTCAAGTTAATGAAGTTACTAAGAAAATAGATAATAGCTTTGAATCGAAGAAGGATAATACACATATCTACCTATTTACAGGGGATACCTTGTTTGTCGACGGAATAGGAAGACCAGATCTCCATAATAAAGCCGAAGAATTTACACACAACCTCTATAACAGCTATCAAACAAAGATATTGAATCTTCCAGATGAAACTTTAATTCTTCCAGCTCATTTCAGTGCTAGTTTTGAGCATAGTAAACCCATTTTTTCTACAATAAAATCAATTAAGGAGAGACTAGAACTACTTTCCACTCCGGAAGACAAATTTGTTAAATTTGTGACCACTAATCTACCTCCTCAACCTATGAACCATGAAAAAATAGTATCTATAAACAAAGATATGATCTCTTGCGATTCGGTAGAACATAGTATTGAGGCTGGTCCAAATTCTTGCGGGATTAAGGCATAGAATCTTCGCTACATAGTTGAGTCCACTTACTTTTATTACATGCTATACTAATAGTCCTTTCTTTCCTTAAAGTGCTTTTCCGCTATTGCTGGTCAAGTATTTTTCATACACCCGTCTGGGAATAACAGTCCTCAAATCGTCCTTGACTTTAACGAATACATGCATCTGCAAACTTGGTTGATGGCCGATATCGGTCAATTCAAAAGTTTATGCCAGCCGCATTGTAGGACGAAAATCGCCATTTTCTTATCCATAGTATTTTTAAGCGAAATCGGTCAGGTACAACTGAAAAATGAATCCTGAGGAAGCCAAGGCATTGTTGAAGGAGAGAGGAATATCAGTTATGAATGTGCCTCATGGCTATATAGTAACAGTATCCAAAAGGGACGGCAGTCCGTCACGCCGTATCGATATGGATGAAATGGATGCGATCTTAGCATTAGGCATGATTAGATTGCTTGCAGTTGAGGACACGGTTGGAGACATCCTTATCAAAGTATTAGATAGATTAATACCAGAACATCAAAACCTTAATTCGTCAAGTCTTAATGCATGATTTAATGGTTTCACAAAAGAAAGATATCGAGAAAGCGGTAGACCACTTTGGTAGATAAATATAGCGATAATGTCAGCTGCGAGTGCAACTGTCACCTTAGAAATAGACGATAGGAAAGACTAGGTTGTTTGAACCTCTCCAGTATACCTATCGATAACGTCAGATTGTATCAAGTCATTAAGGCAAGGTCTCAGAATAGTAACATGTTACCACTGCGATCTCGTACCGCTTTTGTACTTTCGTTCTTACAGCCTGTTCTGTGACATTTCTTTATCATTTTGTGATGCGTTTACTTTTTTTAATGAAAAGATTAATCTATCTTTAACGAATGCTAGTGGATTAAATTAGATGGTATTGTGGTTGTTTAAGAAATGTTTGGAGTACTGTGCTGAGTTTATCAGGATACTGATACATCAAACCATGTCCAGCTCCTTTAATCTGTACAAGCCATGCTCCGGGAATTTTTTGTGCAATAATTAAGGAATTAGCCGCAGGTGCAGAGATATCCTCAGTTCCTGTTATGACTTACGTTGATACAGATATTTTTGAAAGTTGACCACAAACACCACTCCAGTTCGTTGCAAACCAGTCTTCTGCAATATTAAACTGTTGCTTTAGTGTATCAGTGTGGTACAATTTCTTTGGATTGTGGAATGGATATATTATCATAATGTGTTTTGATCCATGATTGCGGAAACAAGATAGAAAGAAATTTTCCTACATCCTATGAACGGTTATATGCAAAATCAGAGACAATTTTTACAACTTCTGGGCTTTGTGGTATATTTTCTTTTCCACCACATGATGCAGCATAAAGTAAGAGTCTGTTAACTTTTTCTGGATGCAAAAGTGTAAGTTGTTGAGATATAAAGGAACCCATAGAATAGCCAAGAACATCTACTTTTTGTATTTTCAAAGCATCTAACAAACCAGCAGTATTATTTGCAAATTGGATTATTGAGAATGGTTTGGTACCAGCGGTTGTATTTCCAACTCCACGGTTTTCAAATATAATTACTGTGTAATTTGAGGAGAGGTCTCTTAGCATAGTGGGATCCCAGGCATCCATAACAAGGCCGCTATCACTAATAAGCAAAATAGGATCACGGATTCGAATGGAATAATTCTGATAAGAACGGTTTCTATTGTAGATTTAGTTATTCTCCACAATGATGTTACTACATGCAATCGGAGTCATAACTGCGTCATAACCAGGAATATAACTAGGATCCATGATAAGCTTTCGTATGATATATCAAAATCTTCAACAAAATCAGGTACCGTAGGCAGTATCATTGTCTAAGTAAACTACTAGCAGGGACTAGCAAGAAAGACAAACGTATTAGTCCAATCTCTTTTGTGATTTGTAACTCATGTTATTGGTGTGCAACTTACTTTGGAATCGATCCTTTATCATCACCATCATCGCCTTCTTGTCATGGTTGCAATTCCCATGCTACTGAATTGATACCTATATTGACTGACGAATCATTTCGAATAAAATATAATCCAACAAGAGGTATGGAAATAGAATTCTACAGGAGCTCAAGTTGTAAATGCTGAACCAAATAACCATGTTCGTCATTTCCTTC
>Ga0256866_1000195_pt1 | contig 12291 bp, 13 predicted proteins | sample RVTome_16_FD_187338 | JGI IMG/M metagenome (GOLD analysis project Ga0256866, IMG submission 187338) | Soil microbial communities from uranium-contaminated site in the Upper Colorado River Basin, Wyoming, United States - RVT152D67 HiSeq ...
CGGATCTGCTTCGCAGCGAGCAGGCGCGACGCCGTCGGGAAGACGCCGTCGCCACGTGGACTCTGCCGGAGCAGTGGCTGGCACCCGCCGCAGACGATCCGGGACCGGCATCAGACGACACGCTCGTCCTGCTGTTCATGTGTTGTCACCCGGCACTCTCGCCGGCGTCCCAGATCGCGCTCACCTTGCGGGCGGTCGGCGGCCTGACCACGGCGGAGGTCGCCCGTGCGTTCCTGGTGCCGGAGGCGACCATGACCCGGCGCATCAGCCGGGCCAAGCAGCGCATCAAGGACAGCGGTACTCCGTTCGCCATGCCGCCTTTCTCGGAGCGCGCCGAACGGCTCGGTGCGGTCCTCCACGTGCTCTACCTGATCTTCAACGAGGGCTATACCGCCACGACAGGGCCGAACCTGCAGCGCGGTGAGCTGTCAGCCGAGGCGATCCGACTGGCCCGCATGGCCCACCGCGTGTTGCCAGATGACGGCGAGGTGGCCGGGCTGCTTGCGCTCATGCTGCTCACCGACGCTCGCCGGCCGGCACGTACCGGACCGGATGGCGCATTGATCCCCATGGCAGAGCAGGATCGAAGCCTCTGGAACACCGACGGCATTGCGGAGGGAGTGGCATTGATCACTGATGCACTTCCGCGAGGAGCAACAGGCCCGTACCAGCTCCAGGCGGCCATCGCTGCGATCCACGACGAAGCACCAACTGCCGAGGCGACCGACTGGCCGCAGATCCTGGCGCTGTACGAGGTGTTGATGCAGGTCTCCGACAACCCTGTGGTGGCGTTGAACCACGCCGTCGCGGTGGCAATGGTCCGAGGTGCGCAGCCGGGTCTCGACCTGCTCGGAAAGCTCGAATCCGACGAGCGGATCGCCGAGGACCACCGGCTTCACGCGGTCCGCGCGCACCTGTTGGAACTGGCCGGTGATCGTATGGCGGCCCGCGAGGCTTACCACGCGGCCGCTCGACGAACGACCAGCTTCCAGCAACAGCGCTACCTCTACGCCCGAGCCGCGCGTCTGACAGACCCGTGAGCTTGGCGGCGACGGAGCGAGGATCTATGACCGAGTTCATCGAGATCCGGGGCGCCCGCGAGAACAACGTCCGGGACGTGTCTCTTCGCATCCCGAAACGTAAGATCACGATCTTCACGGGCGTCTCTGGGGTCCGGCAAGTCGTCGGTTGTGTTCGACACGATCGTGGCGGAAACGCAGCGTCGGCTCTACGACAACTCCAGCCTGTTCATCCTGAGCTTCCCGCCCCCACTACCCACAGCCGGATTCCGAAGCCATCGAGAACCTCAGCATGGCTTTCAAGGTCGACCAGAAGCGCCTGGGCGCTCGCACTCGACGGTCGAACGATCACCGACCTCGCGCCGCAGATGGACTGCCGACCCACACGACGGACGGACCACCTCGGTTGGCCAGACGTAGCATGCGCGCGCCTGGTCGGCGTGGCCCCCTCCTAGAAGGCAGCTTCGTCGATGTCCATGAGGGCGTTGTCGGTCGCCTCTGTCACGGCCCGTTCGGCCGAGAGCCGGGGGAGGACCTGGCGGGCGAAGAACTGGGCGGCCGCGATCTTGCCCTCGTAGAAGGCTCTCTCCTTTGCCGCCAGGTCCTCGTCGAGCTTCTCCAGGGCGACCGCGGCCTGGCGGATCAGCAGCCATGCGATGACGAGGTCGCCGGTCGCCAGCAGGAGACGCGTGGTGTTCTGGCCGACCTTGTAGACGTTTCGCCGGTCGCCGTTCTCGGTGTCGGGGTCGGCCGACATGAGGAATCCGACCATCGTCGCGAGAATGCCCTGGACGTCCTCGAGAGCCTTGGCGAGCAGTTCGCGCTCGACCTTGAGGCGGCCGCCGCCGATCTCGGCGGTGAGCGACTCCTGGATCTGAACGGACAGCCAGCCGACGGCCCGGCCCTTGTCCTTGATGATCTTCCTGAAGAACAGGTCCAGGCCCTGGATCGCCGTGGTGCCCTCGTAGAGGGTATCGATCTTGGCATCACGGACGTACTGCTCGATCGGGTAGTCCTGCAGGAATCCCGAGCCGCCGAACGTCTGCAACGTCTCCGAGCCGAGTAAAACCCACGAGCGCTCGGAACCGTACCCCTTGACGATCGGGAGCAGCAGGTCGTTGACGCGTTCGGCGGTCTCGTCGACGGTGCCCTCGGCGCGAGCCTGGTAGAGGCGGTCCTGCATCGTCGCCGTGAAGAGGACCAGAGCGCGCATGCCCTCGGCGTGCGATTTCTGCGTCATCAGCGAGCGCCGGACATCGGGGTGGTGGGTGATCGTGACGCGCGGCGCCGTCTTGTCGTCGGCGCGGGCCAGGTCGGCGCCCTGGACGCGTTCCTTCGCGAACGCGAGGGCGTTGAGGTAGCCCGACGAGAGTGTCGCGATAGCCTTGGTGCCGACCATCATCCGGGCGTACTCGATGACCTGGAACATCTGGGCGATGCCGTTGTGGACGTCGCCGAGCAGGTAGCCGATGGCCGGCTTGCCGTTGCCGAAGGTCAGTTCGCACGTGGCCGACGCCTTGAGGCCCATCTTCTTCTCGACGTTGGTCGTGTAGACGCCGTTGCGCCCGAGCACCTCGCCGGATCGCAGGTCGAAGCGGTGCTTGGGCACGATGAAAAGCGACAGGCCCTTGGTTCCCGGGCCGCCCGCGCCGTCGACCCCGACCGGGCGCGCGAGCACGAGGTGGACGATGTTCTCGGCCAGATCGTGGTCGCCCGAGGTGACGAATCGCTTGACGCCCTCGATTCGCCAGGTGCCGTCGTCGTTCCGGTATGCCTTGGTGCGCCCCGCCCCGACGTCGGAGCCGGCGTCCGGCTCGGTGAGCACCATCGTCGCGCCCCAGCCGCGTTCCAGCATGATCTCGGCGATGCGCTTCTGGGCCTGGGTGCCGTTACGCCAGATGGTTGCGGCGAACGACGGGCCGGTGGCATACATCCACGCCGCTGCATTGGCACCCAGAATGAGCTCGGCTCCAGCCCAGAAGAGCGACGGTGGCACGGGCTGGCCGCCGAGATCCGACGGCAGGGCGAAGCGGTAGTACTCCGCGTCCATGAGCGCCCGGAAGCTCTTCTTGAACGAGTCGGGCAGGGTGAGGGTGCCGGACTGCGGGTCGAAGACGGGCGGGTTGCGGTCCGCGTCGGCGTACGAATCGGCGAGTTCGATGCGTGCCAACCGGTCGACCCCGGCCAGGATGCTGCGTGCGGTGTCGACGTCGACGTCGGCGTACCGTCCGTGGCCGAGAACATCTCCGCGTCCGAGCACCTCGAACAGCATGAACTCGATGTCGCGGAGATTGGACCTGTAGTGACCCATCGCGCGCCCTCCGGCTCGACGGCCGAGTGTGCTACCAGCAAGTAAACCCATGATGCTACTCACCAGTAACTTAACGCAAGCGCGCGCAAGTTCATGTGGCGGGTAAGCAACGCTTCGCATATGGGGAGGCGTTGAAAGACCGCCACATGATGGCCCGGTGGCCGGGTCAGGTGGAGTGGTCGTCGACGTTCGGGTGGTCGAAGCGGGCGCCGTCGTCCCAGGCGGAACGCGAGTTGCCGTGCGCGGGGATGCCGCCGGCGCGCTTGATCATGGCGGCCAGATGCATCAGGTTCCACGTCATGAACACGGTGTTGCGCTGGGTGAACTCGTTCTCCGGACCGCCGGAGCCTGCGTCGAGGTATGACGGCCCGGGGCCTGCCTCGCCGATCCAGCCGGCGTCGGCCTGCGGCGGTATGACGCAGCCGAGGTGCTGCAACGAGTAGAGGACGTTCATCGCGACGTGCTTGATGCCGTCCTCGTTGCCGGTGACGATCACACCGCCCACCTTGCCGTAGTAGGCGTACTGGCCGGCGTCGTTGAGCTCACCGGAGTTGGCGTAGAGGCGCTCTATCACTCGGGTGCACATGCTCGACTTGTCGCCCAGCCAGATCGGCGTGCCGATCACCAGGATGTCGGCGCGCTCTACCCGCGCGTATATCGGGGGCCAGTCGTCACGATCGAACCCGTGCACAGTCATGTCGGGCTGTACGCCTGGCGCCAGTTCGTGGTCGACGGCACGCACTTCGTCGACCTGGACGCCGTGCTTGCGCATGATCGCGATGCTGACGGCCATCAGGCCAGCCGTGTTCGAGATCTCGGGTGAGCGCTTGAGCGTGCAGTTGATGTAGAGGGCGCTGAGGTCTGAGAAGTCGTACGTCGATGCGGTCACAGAAGGAAGCATGGCCGTTCGGTCCGGTCGTTCGTCAGCTGACGAACGAGAACAGGCGCCGTCCGGGCTCGAACTCCTGCGGTGGCGCCACGAGCCGATGGGAGCCGACCGTCGACAAGGTGCCCGCCGGCTTCACCACGTCTACCTGGGCGAATCCCGACGCTGCGAACCAGTCCACGATGCGGGGGACGAGGTCGGGCGGCCGTCGATGGCGCGTCCACAGGACGGTCGCAGCCGGAGCGCAGAGCACCGGAACTGCCCGTATCGTGCGCTCGATGTCGACGTCGGTGATATTGCCGAAGATCCCGCAGAGCAAGACGATGTCAGCCGGCACCGCTCCGTTGGCGCTGTCCGTGGTGCCGGCGTCGGCAACGAGCACGTCGATCCCGTCGAGACCTGCGTGTCGGAGCCCTTCCCGAGCCACCGCCGCGTTGCCCGGGTCGAGCTCGACCAGGCGGCCGCGGACGTCGTTCCGGCGCGGATGTCTCAGTACCACGCCGAGCACGTCGCGCGCCTGACCGGCGCACAGGCTCAGCAACCGCACCGGTCCGGGCGGCGCTGTGTCGAGGGCGCGTCCCAGCAGGTCCTGGACCACGTGCAGCCTGCGCGCGAGCGTCGAGCCGGGGTCGTCGTAGTCGACGTGCCACTCGTGCCAGTGGCTCACGCAATACCCAGCCAGGCGTCCACGTGGGCAATCAGGTCTGCCAGCCGGTCGATCACGGCATCCGGCGACACGTCGACCGGCATCTGTTGGCCGGCCGGAATCTCCGAATGCGGCACGAAGACCGCGCGCATGCCCACGGCGTGGGCGCCGGAGATGTCGTCGTACGGTCGGTCGCCGACGAAGACGCAGCGTTCGGGATCAGCAACGCCCACCGCCGCCATCGCGGCGCGGAAGGCCTCGGGGTGTGGCTTGGTGTGGGCGATCTCCGAGGTGTACACGGCGCCGTGGACCAGATCGAGAACACCGTCGCGGACGAAGACGTCCTCGTGCCAGTCTCGCGGCCAGATCGTGTTGGAGAGCACGCCGACCCGGATGCCACGGTCGTGCAGACCGGCGAACAGCTCCGGTACGTCCGGGTCGGTGAACGTGTGCGGCTCCCAGAACTCACGCAATGCTCGAGCGGCCCCGTCGTCGTACCGGACGCCGGCCGCCGCCAGGACGTCCTCGAACGTCGCCGACCGCTGGTGGAGCCGGGCCGCCTCCCACGCCTGCTCATCCGCCGCGAACAGTGCGAGCGCCACCCCATCGACGTCCTCGGGAGCGAGGACACTCGCGTAAACCCGCCACTGCTCGACGAGGTCGACGCTGTGCCAGGGCGTGAGCGTTCCACCCCAGTCGAAGATCACTGCGTCGACGGTCACCAGGCGATCGTAGATGGCCATCGCAACGGCCCGGTCGAGGCGGCTAGCGGAGAAGCTGCTACGGCTGGCTCGACGTCAGCACGAAGTGGACACAGACAACCTCGGTGTCGTCGTCGACGTCGGAACCTTGATCCGCCCAGAACCGGGCGTGCACATCACGCCAGTGTTCGATCGAGGTGAATCCCTCGCCCTCGGCGTCGGCGAACTCCCACGGCACCTGACCGAAGCGGGCCACGCTCACGGCTGTCACCTCGACGACTCCGACCGGTGCGCCGTCGTCGTCGACCAAGGCGAGGCGCTCGCCGACGCTTTCGAGTTCCTCAGCCTCGCGCGTGTACTCCGCCAGCAGCCCGGCAGTCGCGGTCTTGGTGCCCTCGAGAACGAGGGAGTTGAGTTCGGCACGCATGTCACCCGGTGTGCCCAGACCCAGAGTCCGTAGCTCGTTCATGCGGGGCCACATACCGGACGACGGTACTCATGCACACCGGTCAGGTGAGAGCGACCGGCACGGAGACCTGGGCTCGGTTTCGTGCATCGGCTCGGAAGAGGAGGAGCGCCTCGTGAGGAGAGGGATCGCGGTCCTCGGCGCGGTCCTCGGCGTCGTCCTGATCGTTCGGGCGATCGCCGAGCCCTTCGTGATCGACATGTCCGATTCGGCCACCTACCGCGACGACTGGGGTGGTCCGAGCCTGGCCGGAGTGCTCGCCGTGCACATGCTGCCGGGGCTCATCGCTGCGGCGGTGTTCGTGTGGGCTGTGACGCGTCGGCGCTCGCGCGGATCGGCGAGATGACCGGGACGACCGGTCAGTCCTCGTCCCACGGAGCGGTGTCGTCCATCTTGGCGTAGTACTTCGCCAGGTGGCTCTTGACCCGATCCACGTCGTCACGCGGGAGGTCGACCCCTCCTCTGGAGCCCTGCATGACGGCCGCCGCTGCCATGATCCCGCGCGGCACCGCCACGAGGCGGCCGTCCACCACGTCGGCGATCAACAACTTGTAGGCCGTGAAGTTGCCCTTCTTCTCGCTGTCGTACCAGACATGTGCGTCGCGGTACTTCTCGTTCGGCTCGTCCTCCGCCTTCGCCCACGCCCGGACCCTTCTCTCGGCCGCGTCTCCATCCCACTCGCGGTCGCGGTCGGCGAGGGGAAGATCCTGGAACGCTGTGACGGACATAGCTGATAGCTCCTCGGAGGTCACCTACCCCAGCGGCTCACACCTATCCATCCGGCCTTGACCTTGGACCGTGCTCCAAGGTCTAACGTCGAGACATGAGCCTGCAGCTACGGAGCAGACCTCCCGCCGCGCTGACGGTCGCTGCCCTCGCCGCGGAGGTCGGCGTCAGCGGGGACACGGTTCGCTACTACGAGCGTTCGGGCCTGCTGCCCGAGCCACCGCGCAGCCCGGCCGGCTACCGGCTCTACGACGAGAGCGCCGTCGACCGGCTCCGATTCATCCAGGGCTGCCAGCGTCTGGGCCTGCGGCTGAGGGAGATCGCGGATCTGCTCAGCGTCCGCGACACGGGCGAGTGTCCGTGCGAACCGGCCGAACAGCTTCTCCGCCGTCGGCTCGACGAGATCGACGCCGAACTGGCGCGGCTGTCGACGTTGCGGAGCGAACTCGTCGGCATGGTGTCCCGGCTGCCCGACGCGGACTGTCCCGACCCGTCGCCCGGTACCTGGTGCGCGGAGGGAGGTGAACGATGTGACTGAGGAGTTGGTGTCCGGAGCCTGCTGTGACGACCTGGACTGTCCCCCGGAGGCCTGCGCTGACGGGTGCTGCTGACATTTCGGTAGCTTGCGTCGTGCGGGGGGACCTGAATCGACCGTGACGGTCCCCCCGCGGGGAGTTCACATGGCGACGGCCGACGACCTCGCTCGAGGCCGGGACTCGTTCGATCGGCAGGCCTGGGGCGATGCCTTCGCGCAGTTGTCGGCCGCCGATCGTCGGGTTGCGCTCGCGCCTGACGACCTCGAACGCCTGGCGACCGCCGCCCATTTGCTCGGGAACGATGCCGACAGCACGGCTATCTGGGCACGGGCATATCACGATCGCCTTGACCAGGGTGAGGTGGATCGCGCGGCACGGTGCGCGATCTGGTTGGCCTTCGTGCTGATGCTCACTGGCGCGACGGCCCGCGCCGGGGGCTGGCTGGCCCGGGCCGAGCGGCTTCTCGACGACGGCAGGCCCGATTGTGTCGAGCAGGGTTATCGCCTCGTACCGGGCGCGTTCCAGCACCTCGACGAGGGTGACAATGCGACGGCGTACGCCACGCTCGCCCGGGCCGCGGAGATCGGAGAGCGGTTCGGTGACGCGGACCTGGTGGCTCTCGCGGGTGTCGGTCGGGGCCAGGCGCTGATCGGGCTCGGCGAGACCGCCGCCGGGCTGGCATCGCTCGACGAGGGCATGGTCGCCGTCACGGCCGGTGAGGTTTCCCCGGTTGTGGTCGGCTTCGTCTACTGCTTCGTGATCGCGGCGTGCCAGGAGATCTTCGACCTGCGGCGGGCACGGGAATGGACGGCGGCGCTGAGCGAGTGGTGTGCGGCCCAACCGGACCTCGTGCCGTACCGCGGTCAATGCCTTGTGCACCGTGCCGAGATCATGCAATTGCACGGTGCCTGGCCGGATGCCATGGAGGAAGCGCATCGGGCCCGCGAACGGCTCTCCAACCCACCCGGACAGCTGGCGGTGGGAGCGGCCTTCTACCAGTTGGCAGAGCTGCACAGGCTCCGCGGCGAGTCGGCAAAGGCGGAGGAGGCTTACAAGCAGGCGAGCCAGTGGGGCCGGACGCCGCAACCGGGGCAGGCGCTGTTACGGCTGACCCAGGGTCGCGTGGAAGCCGCCGACGCAGCCATCCGCCGGGTCGTGGACGAGGCCCAGGACCGCGTGACCAGCGCTCATGTGCTGCCGGCCTTCGTCGAGATCATGCTCGCTGCGAAGGACCTGCCCGCGGCACGCATCGCGGCTGATCGGCTGGCGGAGATTGCGGCCGACCTCGATGCGCCGTTCCTTCACGCCGTGTCCGCGCACGCGAGCGGTGCCGTCGTCCTGGCCGAGGGCGACTTTCGAGCTGCGCTCGCGTCGTTGCGCCGTGCGTGGAAGGCGTGGCAAAAGCTCGAGGCGCCGTACGAGGCGGCGCGGGTACGCGTCCTGATCGGCCTCGCCTGCCGGGAAATCGGGGACGACGACGGCGCGGAGATGGAACTGGACGCGGCGCGCTGGGTCTTCGAGCGGTTGGGCGCTGCGCCAGACCTCGCCAGGATCGAGCAGTTCTCCCGTACCGCGGCTGCCGACCACGTCGGTGGGCTGACCGGGCGCGAGATGGAGGTGCTCGCGCTCATCGCGGCAGGTCAGACGAACCGCGAGATCGCCACCGCCCTCGTCCTCAGTGAGCACACAGTCCGCCGACACGTGCAGAACATCTTCGCCAAGCTCGGCGTATCGTCTCGCGCCGCGGCCACCGCGTACGCATTCCGGCACGAGCTGATCTGACCACCCGCCCGCAAGCGTCAGCTCGCTGCGGCGGCGTAGGCGAGGAGCACGGTGTCCGAGCCTTCGAATCCGTGCGCATGCAGGAGTTTCAGTCCTGCGACGGGAGCACCGAAGATCGGCGTGCCGCCTCCCAGCACGGTTGAGCCGACCACGAGGTGCAACTCGTCGACCAGCCCGGCCGCGAGGAGGTGGTTCCACAGGGTCCGGCTCGCGAAGGTGAGAATCTCCCGGCCTGAGCGTTGCTTCAGCTCGGCGAGCCATGGCGCGTCGGGATTGTCGGCCATGGCCGGCCAGAACCCGCTGAAGCCTGGTATGACGTGCGCCCGAGGAGCACAGCGTCAGCGGCGCGGATCCGTTCGAGGTTGTACTCGTCGAATGATGCGTCCATGGGCAGGACCATGACGTTGTTGCCGGGCCCCTCGTAGTACCCGTCGAGGGACATGATGTTGCAGACGACGAGCTTGCGCATGGGGGCCGCGTCCTTTCTGCTCGAGATGTTGAGAGATACCGGACCCGCCCAACTCATCGGTGTCGGCACGAGCTTCCTGACCTCCCGTTGACTGGTACGAACGGACCACGCCGGGGTGTGCGGCTTGGTACGTCCGAGCGATGTCGATGCGCGCTGTCCGCTCATAGCGTCGAAAGAGAGGAGCGAGCGGGCGGAGGAGGACACATGGGCGGCGTCCGCCAAGCCGAGCGCGTCGAGACGGTGATCGTCGGCGGCGGTCAGGCGGGCCTCGCGGTGGGATATCACCTGTCGAGGAGGGATCGGCCATTCGTGATTCTGGAGGCCAACCCGCGCGTGGGCGATTCGTGGCGCGGGCGATGGGACTCGCTTCGCCTGTTCACTCCTGCCAGGTATGACGGGCTGCCTGGCCTTCCCTATCCGGCGTCCGCCTGGTCGTTCCCCGGCAAGGACGACATGGCCGACTACATCGAGGCCTATGTGACGCGCTTCGATCTCCCCGTTCGAACCGGCGTATCGGTGAGCAGGCTGGTCAGAGAAGGAGACGTGTTCGTAGCGACGGCCGGCGACCGCCGGTACGAGGCCCACAACGTCGTTGTTGCGGTGGGCGGCTTTCAGCGGCCCCAGGTCCCAGACTTCGCGGACGAGCTCGATTCGGCCATCCTGCACCTGCACTCCAGCCACTACCGGAGGCCGTCCCAACTTCGGCCGGGTCAGGTCCTCGTCGTGGGTGCGGCCAACTCGGGCGCCGACATCGCCCTGGAACTGTCCCAGTCGCACCGGACCTGGCTGTCGGGCAGGCATCCGGGCAGCGAACCCGTCCGCCCCGGAAGTCTGTCGGACCGGCTGGTCACAGCCCCGTTCTGGTTCGTGGCCTCACACGTGCTGACCGTGCGCACGCCGATGGGTCGGAAGCTCCGATCGACATTGCTGTCGCACGGCCATCCACTCGCGCGGGTCAAGCCGAGGGACCTCGATGCCGCCGGGGTCGAGCGGGTGCCGAGAACGATCGGAGTGCGGAATGGCTCCCCGGTGCTCGAGGACGGGCGCCGCGTGGACGTGTCCAACGTGATCTGGTGCACCGGGTTCCGGCCCGATTTCGGGTGGATCGACCTCCCCGTCATCGGCGACGCCGGACAGCCGGTACACGAACGTGGCGTCGTGAGTGCCGAGCCCGGCCTGTACTTCGTCGGCCTGCCCTTCCAGTACGCGCTGACCTCGTCGCTGGTCGGCGGCGTCGGAAGGGACGCCGAGCACATCGCCAAGCACATCGTGTCGAACGGAGCCCGCCGAGACTCGGGCATCGCTGTCGGGGATCTCAGCACCCGGCCACGCGAGCGGCGCTGATCAACACCTCAGGGCTTGCGTCCGACGGCGCCCAACGGGTCGGCCTCGGGACGGGGGGCGCCGTTGACGTTGACATCGCCCAGATCGGGCCGCCACCGCGAGACCGGAACCATTCCTGGCTCCACCATCTCGAGACGATCGAAGTACCGGGCGATCTGCTCGGGGTCGCGGGCGGTCATCTTGGGTTCGCCGAACTGGTTCCACTGCAGAAGAAGCGCGTCCATCGACTCGCTGTGAGTCGGGTCGGTGATCGCCAGGTAGCTTCCGGAGGGAACCGCATCCAGCAACTGGTCCACGATCGCGATCGCCTCGTCGTCGTCGAGGATGTGCCCGAGGACGCCGAGCAGCGTGATGGCGACCGGTTGGGTGAAGTCCAGCGTCTTGGCGGCACTCTGCAGGATCTTGCCGGTGTCACGCGCGTCGGCGTCGATGTAGTCCGTGACCCCCTGTGGAGTGCTGGTGAGCAGCGCCCGTGCGTGAGTCAGCACGAGGGGATCGTTGTCGACGTAGACGATGCGGCTCTCCGGCGCGATCGACTGTGCGACCTCATGCGTGTTGTTGTTGGTGGGCAAGCCGGTGCCGATGTCGAGGAACTGCCGCACCCCCGCCTCGCCGGCCAGGTAGGTGACGACACGGAAGAGGAAGGCACGAACCGAGCGAGCCAGGTAACCGATGTCCGGGAAGATCAGAAGGACCTGATCACCCACCTGACGGTCGATCGCGAAGTTGTCCTTGCCGCCCAGCCAGTAATTCCAGATGCGGGCCGAGTGGGGAAAGGACGTGTCGATCTTGGGCTGCTGATCGTCGCCTTCAGGAGTCGGCGTGTCCGTCACGGCAGGGGACCTCTCCTGTGTCGGGGAGTCGCTTCGCACCGAACCTAGACCATTCATCAGGCCGTCGACAGCCCGGAAGCACGGTCTGTGGAAACACGAAGAGCATCTGGGCAAGGGCGACGCGGACCGCGCTCATGAGATGTACCACGACGACGCAGTGCTGGAGTTCCGCAGTCGGGTGAGCGATTCGAAGGCGTTGCGGATTTCAGGGAGTGGCGCCGCCGGTGTCCGGCCGACCTACGCTTCCGGATCCGACGGATCACCGCACGCGACGACCTTGCCCTGGTCGAGTGCTCGATCAGCGACACCGGCGGTCCCTGGCAGTACTGGGTCCAAGTGCTCGAGTTCCGAGACGACACGGTGGCGCACGAGCGGATCCACGTCATGGACGGCTGGAGGCCCCCGAGTGGCGGGCCCGTGGCGTGCCGACACGCCCGCAGACCCGCCAGAGTGACGCGCCCTGCCCCGCGTGACGCGCCACGGATCTCCGGTAGGGCCGGCAGTCAAGGGTCTCGACGCGTCGGATGCCCGCTGCGGAGACGTGCGGGGTGGGCCTGACGGCCCCGGGTGCC
>Ga0256866_1000200_pt1 | contig 12243 bp, 16 predicted proteins | sample RVTome_16_FD_187338 | JGI IMG/M metagenome (GOLD analysis project Ga0256866, IMG submission 187338) | Soil microbial communities from uranium-contaminated site in the Upper Colorado River Basin, Wyoming, United States - RVT152D67 HiSeq ...
CGGCATGAGCCAGAACGATGTAGACGGCGAACAGGCCGGCGTTGGCAAAAGCCCATCCGAAGGCGGCAGGGTCTCCCCCAACGTGCACTTCGGTGAGCAAATACACACCGGCGACCGCCAGCGCCAATGCCAGGAGATTCCGTCGGGTTCGACTCCCAGCAAGCGCCAAGACGATTGGCCCTAAGAACTCGATGGCCGCCACCGTGCCGAGAGGCAGTCGGCTGATGGCCACGTAGAACGTGTAGTTCATAACTGCGAATACGAGTCCCAGGGAGATTGTCAGCCGCTGGGTAACACGATCGGCGCGGAAGAAAGATCTCCAGGGTCGTCGCCATGCTGCAAACAACGCCGCGGCGGAGACGATACGCAGCCAGGCGACACCACCGACCGGAACACGGGCGAAAAGGAGGACTGCGAAGGAGGGCCCGAGATAGTGGAAGACCGCGCTCCCCACGAACCAAAGCTGTGGTGGCACTCGTCCCACGAGACCCGCTGACACCTTCTCACCGCTGTTATGCAGCATACAGGTAAGAATCTAGACTCGTTCGCTATCACCGGTCAATCGTTGTTTACTGGTAAGATGTCGAACATGGAGCCATTGGCACTCGATCCCGGCGAATACTCCGGCACCTACAAGCTGATCGGTGGGCGAGTATCACTCGACTTCATCAACACCATCAGCTGGCCCGAAACTCGCCTTCAACACGACTGGCTAACCACGCCGGCCAACGTCTCCGCATGGCTCGCGGCCGTAGGTCTGGCAACGGGTCCCGTCTCTCAGGGCGACATCGCCGAGATCCAGCAAATCCGGCGGACCCTCGGCGAGGTACTACGCCCGCTTGCCCATGGCGAGTGGCCCTCAGAGTCGGCCGTCGGCGAGTTCAACCAGCACATTGGCTGGGCGCAGCAACGGCGCTTCATCGATCCGGTCGATCTCGACTGGAAATGGAGAACTCCAACGGAAGGACCTCATCTCCTCGCCCCTGTCATCCTCGATGCGGCAGACCTCATGGTCGAATCGGATCACAGCCGGCTCAGACATTGTCCGTCATGCGATTGGATCTTCGAGGACCAATCCCGCAACGGTCGCCGCCGCTGGTGCGACATGGCCGACTGTGGAAGCCGCGCCAAGGCGCGCGCCTACTACGAGCGAACCAAGTCGCAGCGTTCCAGCAACAGCATGTAAACCGGTAGGCACTCAGATGCGTGTCAGTGTTGTGAACTCGATCACTGACCATCCAGAGAGAACGAGAATCGAGCGCAGGACGGTTGCCCGGATGATCTCATTCGAGGCCTTTTATCAGCGCGAATACCGGGCCATGCTGGGGATCGCCCTCGCCATGACACCAGGCACCGCAGCCGCCGAGGACCTGGTCCAGGAGGCCTTCATCGCCGCCCACCGTCGCTGGGATCGGGTGTCCCAATACGACAACCCCAAGGCATGGGTCCGCAGGGTGCTGATCAACAGGGCAACGTCGATGAGACGACGTCTGTCCGCCGAATTTCGCGCCATCACCCGGGTGGGGCCGCCGGAGCCGACGTTGCCCGACTTCTCCGCAGAGACATCAGGTGTCTGGAAAGAGGTGCACCGGCTTCCCCGCCGACAGCAGCAGGCGATCGCATTGCATTATGTCGGACAGCTCTCCATGGCCGAGATTGCCGACGTCATGGGTTGCTCCCAGGGAGCCGTCAAATCACATCTCCACCGCGCCCGCGAAACCCTTCGCGGCCCGCTGGCGCCGTGGAGCGAGGAGGAGCTATGAACAAAGTCGACGACCGATTGCACGCCGCTGCCGAAGAGACCAGGCAATTGGCCCGGCAGCTCTCGATCACGAAATTCGTGGAACGAACCGAGACCAGACACAACGGGATGCTGATCCTTGCCTCAGCGTTTGCGGTGGTGTTCGTGCTCTTCGGCCTGATTCCCTTGCTGATGAGCGACACCAACCCTCCCGGCGGCGCGGAGGGCGCTTTGAGTACTCCAAGCACTCCGTTGGAGACGGTCACGACCATCGTCACCTCGACGAATGCTCCCGAGTCGTCCTGCTCCTCCGCGGACACTCCTGTACCGGCCGGCACTGAACGACTGCCGTCGGCTGTGGCCGATACCCGTGATGCCGTGATCGCCGCGGCCGCGGCCTGCGATCTCGACGCACTGGTGAGCCTGGCCGGGGAGCCTTTCACTACCAGCTTTGGAGGGGGCGGGGCCGAGGGCCTGAGGTCATGGGAGGAGCAGGGTCAAGGTGAGCTGGGCACACTCCTCCGGCTGCTCGCCATGACATACGGAACGATCGAACTCGAGGATGGAGGCCAGATCTTCGTTTGGCCCGCAGCAGCCACCTACGAGTCCTGGGAGCAGATTCCTGACGAGCAGTTGGCCGAGCTTGGCACACTCTACGGCGATGAGGAGCTCGAGCAGCTCTCAGGGTTCGGCGCCTATGCCGGTTGGCGCACGGGAATCAACCATGACGGGAACTGGATGTACTTCGTCGCCGGGGATTGACCCCGGGTACGGTGACCGGTCATGACGCTGGAAACGCTCGCTGACCGCTACTGGAAGAAGTCGCTCGAAGCCCAACCGACGATTGCCACCGTCCGGGGAGTGCACGACTACGACGACCAATTGCCATCTCTGGATGAAGAGTGGATCGCAGGGATGGTCGAATCATTCAACGGGCTGATCGCCGATGCTGAGGCTCTGGACACTGGCTCGATGGCGACACAGGACAAGATCACCCACAGTCTTCTTCTCCACCAGTGCACGTCGATGAAGAGGATGATGGAGTCTCCGTTCCGGGTGGCTTCGATCGACCCGTTCCTCGGACTACACACGAGGCTTTTGAACGACACGAGGCAAAACACCGTCACTGACGCATCCCAGGCCGATGCTCTCCTCGGTCGGTATCACAAGGTGCCTCGATTCATCGAGGGAGCCCTTCGAGTGCAACGGAAGGCCGCCGAGCTCGGACAGAGTCCGGCTCTGGCCTCTGTGACCAGAGTGATCAGCCAGCTCGACGGCTATCTGAATTCAGACATCGACGATGACCCCTTTCTCGCCTTGAAGATTCCCGGCGATGACAGCGACTGGAGAGAAGAGGCCGAGGTCATGGTGAGGAACAGCATCAGACCCGCCTTTATCGAATACCGGGATGGCCTGAAAGAGCACATCGCACCCCTTTCCCGTCCGGACGAACACTGTGGGCTGACGTGGATGAGTGGCGGAGATCAGATCTATGCCGATCTGATCCAACAGTACGTCCAACTGCCGATGTCGGCTCAGGAGATCCACGACATCGGCACGCAATGGGCCACCGAGATCAACGCTGCGGAGTGGGTGGAGATAGGAGGGCGGGCCTTCGGGCTCAACTCCCTTGAAGACATCTTCGAACGGCTCCACACCGATCCCGAGCTTCGATTCAGCTCGGAAGACGAGATGCTCGAGCATGCCCGCCGAGCCCTGGAGAGAGCCTGGGCTGCAGTCGACGACTGGTTCGGCCATCGACCCGTCACCACCTGCGACGTGGTACCCGTGCCACCGGCTACCGCCCCGGCGATGCCACCGGCGTTCTACCTCCAGGCTCCGGTGGATGGCTCGAGACCGGGGAGGTATTTCCTCAACACCTACAAGCCAGAGGAGCGCGATCTCTTCGAATACGAGTCGATCCATTTCCACGAAGGCATCCCCGGTCACCATTTCGATCGCTCGCTGGCAGCCGAATTGGAGGGCATCCCCACGTTCAGGCGTTACGCATCGGTCTATGCACACACCGAAGGATGGGGTCTCTACAGCGAGCGGCTCGCCGACGAAATGGGTCTGTATTCGTCGGACGTGGATCGGCTGGGGATGATTTCGGCAGACGCGTGGAGGGCTGGACGTCTGGTGACCGACACCGGAATCCACGCCCTGGGGTGGAGTCGTCAAGAGGCGATCGACTTCCTGCGCACATGGACTCCCATCGGCCTCCTGACCGTAGAGCAGGAAGTGGATCGCTACATCGCTATGTCCGGACAGGCTCTGGCCTACAAGATGGGCCAAATCGAGATCATGCGGCTACGCCGGAAAGCTGAAGAGACCCTCGGCGATGGCTTCGATATCAAGGGGTTTCACGACGCCATGTTGGTGAGCGGGGCGATGCCGCTTCCGATGCTCACCTCAGCGGTGGACGAATGGGTCGCCAACACCGCCTGACAACCGAACCGAGTTTCCAGGCGTCGCTGACCCAGACGTGACCCGAACCTCACTCGCCCTGGCGACGAGCTGAACGACCTCCTGGTCTGTGGTCTGGTCGAAATCGAGATGCCACATGCCCCTTCGCGCAGAGCCTCGATCGATGCGCGCATGTCCTCGATCGATACGAGTTTGGCTACCCCTGTGGACCCTGAGAAAAAACCACCACTCCCAGTGGTTTCGCCTGTCGGGATCACGGGTACCACTCGATCATGAGAGGCGAAACCCGCGACCAGCTCAGCACTGATATCTCACCGGGTGTCGTCTATCAGACCGTCGGCTCGGTACCGACTTCTGCCCGGCGTGCGGCCGAGGAGATGATGGCTGGATTGCGCGACGTGGCCCCACGACAAGTGCTTTTCGCCAAGGTCAAAGTCAAGAATGACGATGAACGTGGCCCCGACCAGCGCTGCGTGGTGGAAGGAATCATGGATGTCTCGGGGGCGGTGGTGAGAGCTCAGGCCGCCGGCCCTTCTGCTGTTGAGGCTCTTCGGGTGGTCGGCGGTCGTTTGGAGCGCCGACTTCATCGCGTCGCGGGAAAACGCCAGCGGGCGACGAAACGACCACCGTCGACTCCATCGGGAGAATGGCGCAGTGGCGACCTGCCGGCGGATCGTCCCGAGTTCCACGATCGCCCTCCCGATGAGCGGATGGTGATACGTCGCAAGACTTATTCGCCCGAACATCGGGTCTCGGTGAGTGAGGCTCTCTTCGATTTGGATGTCCTCGACTTCCGGTTCTTCCTGTTCACCGACGAAGCGGACAACAAGGCAAGCGTGGTCTACGAGGATGGCGACGACCTGGCAATCCGCAAGCTCGACGGGTCGCGACCCGAAGAGACCACCCTGCGCCCCGATATCCGGGTCAACGAGACACCGGCCCCGACCATCAATGTGGCCAACGCGGTATCCCAGCTCAATATCTCGGACGTTCCCTTCATCTTCTTCTCTGATGCCGATAGGGACCAGGCCAGGGTCCTCTACCGCCGCTACGACGGTCACTACGGGTTGATGGTCCCCGCCGTTGACGGGTAGCCCCCGATTCCCTCTCGCTCGACTCGGCGAGAACCTCGAAACGGGTGCCTGTCGGCTCACGCCTCGACCACCGCGTTCCCGTTTTCAGTCGCGCCACCCGGGTAATGACTGCACCACGGAAAGGATGAAAGATGCAGCTCGAACTACGCGAAGGTCGGCATGTGCAGTCGGCGGGAGGACAAGATCTCGGGAGGGTTCGCGAGTTTGTCGTCAAACCCTCCACGCGCGAGTTCACCCATGTCCTTTTGGAAAAGGGAGTCTTTTTCACGGATGACCGAGTGGTCCCGATCGAGACCATCGACCGAGTCGAAGAGGACGCGATTGTCCTCAACGAGACAGTTGATCCGGGCACCCTCCCCCGCTTCGTCAGGGAGCACTACACCCCGATCGACGAGGAGACGTGCGAGAAGCTCGCCAGGAACGAGGTGATCGACACCAGGACCCCGGTGATATCCACGGACGGCGAGAAGGTAGGGTCGGTGTCCGAGGTGCTGGTGAACGACGATGGCCAACTCAGCCATCTCGTGGTCGACTTGGGTTTCCTTTCGGACGACAAGGTGTTGCCGGCTCATTGGGTCGAGAAGATCGAATCTGACGGAATACGGCTCGCAGTGAGCAACACCGCGGTCGAACCCCTGGAGACGATCACCTAACGGCAGTCTCAGTTTGAAGCCTGCCGCTGCGGGTATACACCCGGCGAGGAGTCTCCGGAATGCTCGCCCAACGCGGTTGGAAATCGAAACCCTCCCCCCGACGCGGGTTCACTGTGGTAGCCGCGTCACGCGGTCTGAAGGGGTCGCCCGTGGTCGCAGCAGTACACGATTCCGCCCAGGCCCTCCGACTTTTCAACTCCGCGCTAGACGAGGCCATGAGTCGCGTCTGTGACCTCGTGGTGCTCGACTACGGCAACACATCGCTGCGAGATGAGATCGAGGGCGGCGCGACGGGCATCCAGCCCAAAGAAGCCAATGCCATGCGCGCACTGTGGACCAACCCCCACCTGCGTGTAGTACGAGTCGAGCCAGCCGACGCACAGTTGGAGAAAACGGTCTCATACTGTGAATCAGTCGAGGCATCGCTGCTGATAATCGGTGCCGATCACATCAGCAGCGCCGGAATCGACGCAGCCCTCGCCGATCGGATCTTCAACTCCAACTTCGACGTCCTCATCATCACCGACCACCCCACCAGGGACCGACTGCTCCGTGAGCCCCACGATCGAGCATGAGGCCAAGCTGACGTTTGGGTGAGCGAATGATCGATCAGGTTGCCGTGCCGAGATGCCGCCGAAACCACGCGGTGGCCAGGTCGGCAACACATTCCAGCTTCCCCGGCTCCTCGAAGAGATGCCCCGCACCGGAGACAACCTGTAGGGAACTCTCGGCATTGAGCTCCCCGAGCGCACGCCGGTTCAAGTCGAGCACCTGAGGATCTTCGCCTCCGACGATCAGCAATGTGGGGGCTCTCACCTCTGCGAGCGCGTCTCCTGCCATGTCGGGGCGTCCGCCTCTAGAGACCAATGCCCCGATGTCTTTGGGTTTCGCGGCCGCCACGCGCAACGCCGCGGCGGCCCCGGTCGATGCGCCGAACAGACCTATGGGAGCCTCTCTCCCCTCGCCCCTCATCCACTCGATGGCGGCGATAACGCGGTCGGTGAGCAACCCAATGTCGAATCTGTGCTCGCCTGTCTGCAGATCGCGGCGCTCCTCACTCTCCGTCAACAAGTCGAGCAAGATCGTGGTGAAGCCGGCCTCCTGAAGAGCCTCGGCGACTTGCCGGTTGCGCGGGCTGTGCCGGCTGCTGCCACTCCCGTGAGCGAAAACAACGGTTCCCAAGCGAGCCTCGCCAGCAATGTCGGCCTGAATCACCTGGTCACGGCCGACCGGGATGTTTGCTTCATCCACCTTCGTCCACCATTCCGACATCCCTACCCGCCACGTGATGAGTGGAAACGCCCACCTGGGGGAGGCTCGCGTCGCGGCGAATGAAAGGCTCTAGGGACCGCATGTGGCCCCTAGAGCATTAGGAACGGTCTATCCCATCGCTGCTCTTGCTGAACGTCACGAGTGGGAGGTAGAACCAGGCCCACGAGGCGATGAGAGAAGTGATCACGGTGGCCGCGATGGCGAGGGTGTCGTCGAATACGAGAGAGGTGACCAGATATACCACCGCCACGATGGACACGAGAAACGTGACCGTGCCCGCCAGCGCCACCTTCGTCGCGAACATCACATGGCTGGCGGAGCGACGTCTGATCCCGCTGATCGGAGCGCGCACCCTTTGATGGACACTTGGAGCGATCAGCAATACAGACGAGATCGCAGCGCTGGTAAAGGCCACATAGAAGACGATGGCGTTGGAATCACTGATGTCGTCGAACGGAGCCTGCAACGGGAGAAGAAGGAGGAACGAGAAAAGGACCATCACACCGGGAATGGTGGTGCGCAGGCCCTCCATCACCGCACGGAACTGGTTATCGACCTCCTCCTCTGTGGGGGACTCCTGTGCGCTCTCATCGTTTCGGCCGGTCATGTCGTATCGAATCTACCCGGCCACAAAGGAGGCCGATCGCGCGGAGCAGGCCCGCCCGGGTTTGAGGCCATCCCACCGCGGGTAAGAGGTGCAGTTGAGTCGGCAGCCACTGAAGGTCTACCCGTGGAAGAAACGGTTGCTTCAGAGATAGACGAGCTTCGCAACCGACTCGGAGAGATCCGTCACGAGCGCGAGCACTTATCTGAAGAAAGCCGCGGTCGTCGGGACGAACTCCTCGAGGAGGAGAACAAACTCGAGAACCGTCTGTCAGAGCTGGAGGACCGCCTCGCCGAGGAGGACGCCAGAACGGCGGAAAAGGGTGCAGCGGCGCAAACGGACCTGACGCGAACTCCGAAACTGCCGGATTCGAGGGATCAGTCTTGACGTCTCCACACGAACACGAATGACCACCTTCACATCTACCCATAGGATTAAATCGATGACCGAGACTGCCGAGCTCCGACTTGAAGCCATGCCCACCTCTGCTGCGATGGCACGGGCCTTCCTGAGAGAACACGCCACGCTAGATGGGATGCGGCACGCCGAAGCGGATCTACTGGTGACCGAGCTGATCGGCAACGTCATCGAACACTCGCCGGATTCCTCGGAATTGACAATCACGATTCAACAGGACAAGGAACGGGGATTGGTGGTGAACGTGTCTCACCCCCATCCCGAGCCCTTGCAGACGACAGAGCACGGAGTTGGATTCACCCTCATCGAACGCCTCACCAGAAGCTGGGGTCATGATCACGACGGAGAGGTGCTCTCGGTGTGGTTTGTCCTCCGGACCCCGGGGACGACAACGATCTCGGCCGAGGTCCCGGACTCGGAGCTGTTCGAACGCATGACAGAAGACCCCGCCGCCTATTCAGACGAGCTGGTGCGACGACATGCGGACCTCGCCGCTTCCATCGCCCGTCGCTATCGGGGAAAGGGCGTCGACGAGGACGACTTACTCCAGGTGGCCAACATGGCACTGCTCAAGGCGATCCAACGCTATGACGCATCGATCGGGACCATCCGTCCCTACGCGGCGGCGACGATCTCCGGCGAACTGAAACGTCTCCTGCGGGACAAAGGTTGGTCGGTACGCGTTCCTCGCTCCCTTCAAGAACGCTCTCTCGAGGTCGCCAAGACCACCGAGCGCCTGGCGCAACGCCTCAACCGGCCACCCGATGTCAGGGAAGTGGCTGAACATCTCAATATCTCCGAGGAGGAGGTCATGGAGGCGATGGACGCACGGCAGGCCTACGCCTCCAGCTCGATCGACAAACCGACCGACACAACAGGAGTCACGCTTCTCGAGCGTCTGGAGACAGACGACACCCAATTGCTACTCGCCGATGATCGGGTTGTGGTCGAAGAAGCCATCAGAGAATTGCCCGAGCGCCAACAGCGAATCCTCGACCTCAGATTCAACGAAGACATGACCCAAACCGAGATCGCCGCGCAGCTGGGGATCTCACAGATGCACGTGTCGAGACTGCTGTCAAGCGCGCTCAAGAGCTTGGAGAAGTCCATTGGTAAGGAAGGGGAGACGGACTGAGGCCGGTCTACCCTGACCATGACGGGGTACAGGTCAGAAGTGATAGGCGAGATGGATGAAGTGACTCTGCGGGTTGACTCCAACGTCAAGGCACCGCGTCAGTCGCGCTCTCACCTCGAGTCCATGAAGCCGGCATTGGGAGAGCGCTTCGATGACGTGGTGCTGGTCGTCTCGGAGCTGGTCAGCAATAGCGTGAGACATTCCAACGCCGACCAGTCATCTGCCGGAATCGACGTCAAGGTAAGTGTGCGCACCGGACACATCCGTATCGAGGTGGCAGACAAAGGACCGGGATTCTCCATCGATACCCCCAGGGGCGAAGGCATGGGTCTGGCGATCGTCGAGAGGTTGGCCGACCGATGGGGTATGTCAGACGGTCACAGGAAGTTTGTCGTCTGGGCGGAGTTGTCTGCCGAGCCGTCTCAATGACCGGGTCAGCCGGAGACGGTCTCGAGCTCGTCGATACTCGCGACGATCCTGATCGATGTCTCCACACCGCTCAGATCGATGAGCCGTGACACCGGGCCGCCGCTGACAGCGATTGCAAACGGGCGCCCGTCTTCGTCGAAACGCCGGTTGGCCATCACCAAAGTCTTCAGACCGGTTGAGTCCATGAACGACGACTCGGTGAGATCGACAACCAGTGGATGGGAGTTGGATGAGAGCACTGAGTCAATGGCGGTTTCCAGCTCAGGAACCGTGGCGAGGTCGATCTCCCCGGAGACTGCTATGCACTGCCAGCCGCTGGAAAGTTCGCTGTTTCGGATCGTCAACCCTGTCATCGAATCCCCGATCGTATCAGGGTGTGTCGATGAGGCCCATGTGGGAGTTGGCCTTCTAGAGGTCTTCACTCACCAACGCGGGTGTAGGTCCACGTGCCGAGTCTCCAAATGAACTCGCCGTCGTGTTCTTGGAGAATGCGCACGGCCTCGTCTGCTGCCTCCGGCTCGGCGTCGACTGAGATGACCTGGTTCCCTTCGTCCAGCTCGGCATGCAATCGCTCCAACAGTCGGTACTGATCGCCAAAAGCATTGACGAGACGTTTGACGGTGGCGATGGCGCCTGACTCCCCGGCGGGATCGAGGTGCTCTTTGCCTTCCTCGCCTTCCAGGATCTCGATGTCATAACCCGCCGCCCTCAGTTCCGCGATGGCCGCGTTGGCAGCCTTCGGATCGGAGAGGATTGCGACGACCGTGTCGTCAAAGTCATGGATCTCGGCCAACAACTACCTCTCAGGTGTGGCCCAGATCAATACCCGGCGGTGAAGTGGGCCAAACTCAGGAAGCACGTCGTATCACTACCACCGTCTGGTCATCGGTGGGCTCTGAGGAAGCAAAGCCCAATACGAGGTCGGCGGTTCGGGCGGCGTTGCCCCCCTCAGCGAGGAGCATGTCGGCCAAGAACTCGGGCTCGGTCAGGCCATTCCTCGATACCTGAATGTCGGCAACACCATCGCTGAAGACCACCAGAGTGTCACCGTTGCCGAGCACGAACCGCTCTTCGTCGAACACCGACGATGTATCGAGGTAGAGCAGGGGGCCGGTCGGGTTCTTCAGGTTGACTTCCGCGGTTCGCACAACGATGACCGGGGGATGCCCCGCCGAGCACAACCTCACCTCACCATCATCGGGAGAGAGGGTCAACGCCATCGCCGAGGCCAGCATGTCCCCGGGCGCGGACCAGTCGACCATCTCCATCGCCCGGGCAGGAGAGTGTCCCGAGACCAGCGAGTGGAACAGGAGATCACGGGTGCGGATCGCCCACATGGCAGGCAAGGCGCCGTGACCGGTCAGATCGACGAGAACAGCCCCCAGCGATCCATCGGGAAGCACCCGAACCGAGCTGGCGTCGCCTGTCACGCTCCCCCGACCCGGTCGGAACCGAGTAGCCACCTCCCACCCGTCGAGATCGTCGGCTTCGACGGTGTGCAACATCTCGGCGAGCCTGGTGACCACCGGAGCTTCCTGTTCGAGGCCGATCCTCGCCCGCTCCGCTCGGGCCGCGTTGGTTGCCGCCTCGATGGCGGTCTCATCGAGGGTCTTCACAAAGACAGATAAGAGGACCAACAAGAAAAGACCCAGTCCCACCGAAATGAATGCGAGTACGTCGATCCGTTCAGTCGAGGGAACGGTCTCCGCAATGAACAATAGGAGCGCCGGGGTGAACAGAATCAGAGGGCCGAGCCAGCGAAGCAGTCTGCCACCCGCACCAGGGCTCGACGCGACCGAGAGCAGACCCACCGCGGGCCGAAATAGGAGCACCCCAATGGCTGTCAACACTGAGGTCAGGGAAGCCTGAAACGAGATCTCAGGACGGAGGAAGAGGCGCCCCACAGATGGGTCACCGTATAGATAACCGAGGAAGATGACCGCAGTCAGCGAGAAGACGAGGAGGGCCGCAACCTGTCCAACTACGACGCGGGACTCGTGTCGGCTGATGGAGAAGGGGACCGCGACACCCAGAACTACCAGGATCATCCCAACCGAGAAAGCGGGGATCTCGATGTTCTCCCCCCAGATGTCGGTTCGGTCCATGAAAAAAATGAACATGATCAAGAGACCAAACAATGCGGCGGCAATCGCGAGTACGACTCCGAATCGGCGCAAGATCGCATTTCCTCGGGCCGAGTGTCCGACATCGCCGGCGAGCAGGGCGCCCATGCTCATCCCGGCAAGAGACACCGCGGATGCAGTCGTCAGCCGACGGATCAGTGACGGCCCGGGTGGGAACCCCCTCAGGTCGGGGATGATGATCCCAATCAGACCGAGGAACGCGTAGCCAGTCGCTATCCAACGAATCACCCGGCCAGCGTTGGTGAGCCGGGACTCGATCCTCGGGTCAACAGATGTCACTGGCCCGGGAGCGGCTACCTGTTCGGCCATTCGGCTAGAAGCTACACG
>Ga0256866_1000201_pt1 | contig 12227 bp, 12 predicted proteins | sample RVTome_16_FD_187338 | JGI IMG/M metagenome (GOLD analysis project Ga0256866, IMG submission 187338) | Soil microbial communities from uranium-contaminated site in the Upper Colorado River Basin, Wyoming, United States - RVT152D67 HiSeq ...
GACGAGCCCGGACGAGGAGACCGCAAATGAGATGGGAGCGCGTCGCCCAGCTGGTGGCATTGGTCGCGGGAGTGCTCCTGTCGATCATCCTGGTCACGATGGCGGTGATCGCCCTCGACGACTGGGTGGCCCTGGTCGTCCTCGCCGCGGTCGTGGCCGGGTCACTGCTCGCCAGGAACCTGATCCGGCGTCGCATCCCCGGAGGGACCGTGATCGAGATCGATCTCGAGGGTGGAGTGGTGGAGAGCATCGGGTCGGACCCGGTGTCCCAGGCACTCACCCGGAACTCGGTGGTCCTGCGCGATGTGCTCGATGCGCTCCACCGCGCCGCCCACGACGATAGGGTCACCGGGCTGGTCGTCCGCCTGGGCAATGGCGGCATCGAGATCGGGACCGCACAGGAGTTGCGTGAGGCGGTGCGCCGCTACCGGGAGTCGGGCAAGACCACGGTGGCATACGCCGATACCTTCGGTGAGAGCGGGGAGGCGACTGTCGACTACTACCTGGCCTCGGCCTTCGCCCAGATCTATCTCCAGCCGATGGGAGGCATCTCGATCCAGGGTCGCCTGGCGAGAGCGAGGTTCTTGCGGGGCGCACTGGACAAGCTCGGCATCTACCCCGACTTCGACCATCGCGAGGAGTACAAGTCGGCCAAGTACATGTTCACCGAGACCGGGTTCACCGAGCCTCATCGAGAGGCGCTCGGCTCGGTGGTCGAGGACCACTTCTCCCAGATCGTGGAGGGGATCGCCGCCGATCGGGGCCTCTCCCGCGAGGCGGTCAGCACGCTGATCGACCGGGCGCCCCTCACCTCAGAAGAAGCGGTCGCGTCCGGCCTGGTCGACCATGTCGGCCACCGCGACGAGGCCTACGCCGCCTCCGGGGGCAACGGGCTGATCTATCACCATCGCTATCTGAGGAAGGCCGGCCGCCCCCACCGCAAGGGTGACCGCATCGCTCTCATATATGGGACCGGTGCCATCGCCCGGGGAAGCTCCAGGTTCGACCCCCTCACCGGCGGGCCCTCGCTGGGGGCGGACGACGTGGCCAAGGCGTTCCGCAAGGCCACGGACAGCGACAAGGTCAAGGCGATCGTCTTCAGAGTCGACTCCCCCGGAGGCTCGGCGGTGGCGTCCGAGGTGGTCCGCCGGGAGGTGGTCCGAGCCAGGGAAGCGGGCAAGCCGGTGGTGGTCTCGATGGGCAATGTGGCCGGCTCGGGTGGCTACTGGGTCGCCACCGACGCCGACCGGATCGTCGCCCAGCCCGGGACCATCACCGGGTCGATCGGTGTGGTCTTCGGAAAACTGGTGACCGGAGACGCCTGGGCGAGGCTGGGGATCACCTTCGGTCAACTCCCTTACGGTGAGAACGCCGGTTTCTGGTCCCCGCAGCAGAAGTTCAGCGACGGTGAGCGGGAGCGGGTGCAGGTCGAGTTGGACGACGTCTACCAACGGTTCATCTCGATAGTCGCCGCCGGCCGCGGGCTGGAGGACCACCATGTCCAGGAGATCGCCAAAGGGAGGATCTGGACCGGCGCCCAGGCCAGGGACCATGGCCTCATCGACGAGCTGGGGGGTCTCTACCGGGCGATAGACCTGGCCAAGGAGGTGGCGGGCATCGATGCCGAAAGGCCGGTGCGGGTCAAGGTCTACCCCGAGCGGAGGGCCCTGCCGATCCCGAGGAGAGAGGACAACAGCGAGCCGGTCCGTCAGGGGGTTGGCGCCGTCGTCGATCTCCTCCTCGGCATAAGTGAGGCGGAGTCCGGCGTCCAGGCGCGGATGCCCGATCTCCACCTCCGTTAGAGGAGGCCCTGGCCCCGGAACCAGCCGACTGTGCGCTCCAGTGTGTCGTCTAGACCCGTGTACTCGAGCCCCAGCTCTCGAGTTGCCCTGGAGCCGTCGTAGCGATGGCCGTGCAGCAGGACCCGCGCCGACTCGGCGCACAACTGGGATCGAATCCCAGCCATCCGGGACAGTCGATCGGCGATCGGAGCGAGGACGGTCACCACCGCGGGATCTACGTACCACGGAGATCGGGCGCTCCGGCCCAGCTTGCGCACCGCCTCCCGAATGGAGAGGGTGGCGCCACTGAGGACGTAACGCCGGCCGGGAGTGCCGTGCTCGGCAGCGAGCAGGTGGCCTCGGGCGCAATCGTCGATGTCGACGAGGGAGATCATCGTGTCTACCAACAAGGCGAGCCGGCCCCGCGCCGCGGCCAGCAGCAGCGAGGCAGTGCCTGTCGACCGTCCCGGTCCCTGCACCGAGGAGGGGTTGACCGAAACCACCTCGATATCGCGGGAGACATCGAAGACGAGGCGCTCGGCAACGGTCTTCGACCTCTCGTACTCCGAGAGGAAGTGGCCGCGGTGGGCCGACCCCTCCGACCCGGTCGTCCCCCGCTCCTCACCGAGGGTGACCGCCGACGAGGTGTGGACCAGACGCTCCACACCGGCGCGGGCACTCGCCTCCAGGACGTGGAGGGTCCCCTCGACGTTGACCCGCCACATCCGGGATGGGTGCCGGGAGCACATCTCGTTCACACCGGCCACGTGGAAGACATGGTCGCAACCCGTGACGAGCTCGACCAGCGAGAGGGGATCGAGCACATCACCCCGGACGACGGTGGCCCCCTGGCCCTCGAGGAGCCGTGCGGAGCGGTCCGAACGCGCCAGGGCCCGCACCTCGTGGCCGTCGGCGAGGAGGTGGCGCAGCACCGCCGATCCCACGACGCCGGAGCCGCCGGTGACCGCGGCCCTCACGTGCTGACTTGCTTCGGCTCCGTCCGCACCACGGACCAGAAGGCGCTCACGTAACCCCATGCGGAGCCCACCGTGGCGACGACCGCTATCAGCATCAACCACTGGTCGAAATACCACGGGCCCCACCGGTCGGCGAAGCGGAGGAACGCCCAGAAGATCGCGGCATACTGGGTGAACGCCTTGATCTTGCCCCAGGTCGACGGGGCGATCAGACCGCCTCTTTGGGCGACCACGCCGCGCAAAGCCATCACCGTGAACTCGCGGAAGATGATGATCGATGCCGGCCAGATCGAGACCCGGTCCACCGAGACCAGGGCGAGCAGGGTCCCGGTGACCATGATCTTGTCGGCCGTGGTGTCGAGGAACGCCCCGAGGACCGTCCCCCCGGTGGTGCGACGAGCCCAATACCCGTCGAGGAAGTCGGTGAACGACGCGATGAGGAACAGCCCGGCGGCGATGGCGAATTGATTCTCGATCTGGTCGGCGCGTGTGAAAGACATGATCGGCACGACCATGGCGATGCGGAAGACTGCGAGCGCGTTGGGGATATTGATGGGCATCCTCGTCCCCCTCGATCATAAGCGGAGGGTCGCCTCCCGGGACCTGGCTCTCGCTCAAGCCCAGTCGAGAGATCTCTCCACTGCCCGGCGCCACCTGGCATGCAACCGGGCCCGCTCCCCGTCCGGCATCTGCGGCGACCATCGGGTGTCCTCGGCCCACAACCCCCTTATCTCGTCCAGACCCGGCCACACGCCCACCGCCAGCCCGGCTCCGTATGCGGCCCCGAGGGCGGTGGTCTCGGCCACCACGGGACGGACCACGTCCACACCGAGCAGGTCGGCCTGGAACTGCATGAGCGCCCCGTTGGTCGTCATCCCCCCGTCGACGCGTAGCTCAGACAACTCCACTCCGGAGTCGGTCGTCATCGCCTGGAGGACATCGGCGGACTGGTAAGCAGCCGCCTCCAGGGCGGCCCGGGCGATGTGGCCCTTGTTGGCGAACCTGGTCAGACCCACGATGACCCCCCGGGCATCGGGCCGCCAATACGGGGCGAACAGACCCGAGAAGGCGGGGACGAAGTAGACGTCGCCATTGTCCTCGACCGAGGCGGCGAGGTCTTCGACGTCCTCGGCGGTGGTGATGATCCCCAGGTTGTCCCGCAGCCAGTGGATGAGTGAGCCGGTCACCGCGATCGACCCCTCGAGGGCGTACACCGTCTCCTGGCCCCCGACCCGGTACCCCACCGTGCTCAGCAGACCCGAGCCCGATGTCACGGGTTGGTTCCCGGTGTTCATGAGCATGAAGTTCCCGGTCCCGTAGGTGTTCTTCGCCTCCCCGGGCGCGAAGCACGCCTGGCCGAACAAGGCGGCTTGCTGGTCGCCGAGCATCGCCGCCAGGGGCACCCCTTCGAGCGGTCCGTGACACTCACCGATCTCACCGACCGAGGACACGATCTCGGGGAGGATGTGGGTGGGCACGCCGATCTCGAGGGCGAGGTCGGAGTCCCATGTCGTGGTGACCAGGTCCATGAGCAGAGTCCGCGAGGCGTTGGTCACGTCGGTGACGTGGAGCCCGGTGAGATTCCACGCCAGCCAGCTGTCGATGGTCCCGAAGGCGAGCTCGCCCCGCCGGGCGCGGTCACCGAGATCATGGGTGTCGAGGAGCCAGCGCACCTTGGGCCCTGAGAAGTAGGTGGCCAGGGGCAGACCGGTGCGGGACCGATAGCGCTCCACACCTGCCTCGCCGGCCAGTTCGGTGCAGAGATCGGCCGTCCTGGTGTCCTGCCAGACGATGGCATTGGCCACCGGCTCCCCGGTCTTCCGGTCCCAGAGCACCGTGGTCTCACGCTGGTTGGTGATGCCCACCGCGGCCAGCTCGGAGACCGTGATCCCGGCCCCGGCCAGGGCCCTCTCGATGACCGATGTGGTCCGCTCCCAGATCTCCACCGGGTCGTGCTCCACCCAGCCGGGGCGGGGGAAGATCTGGGAGTGCTCCTGTTGGTCCATGGCCACCACGGCACCGTCACCGTCGAAAATCATGAACCGGGTCGAGCTGGTCCCCTGGTCTATGGCCCCGACGAGCTCACTCATCGCGGCCCCGAAGTGCTGCCAGCTCTTGGGCCCGGGCCCGGTCGTCGAGCCATCGCTCCACCACGTCGGCGGCATCCTCGATCATCACCTCGACCTCGGGTCTCTCCCTATTGGTGAAGGGACGCAGCACGAACTCGGCGGGGTCCTGAGAGCCGGAGGGCCTCCCCACCCCGATCTTCAGCCGGGAGAACTCTTTGGTCCCCAATGCAGTCTCGAGGGAGCGGACCCCGTTGTGGCCACCGCTGCCCCCACCGACCTGGAGCCGGAGACGACCGAAGGGGAGGTCGATGTCGTCGTGGATCACCAGCAAGTCGTGGGGTGACACCTTGTAATAGCCCAGGGCCGAGCGCACCGTGGCCCCGGTCTCGTTCATGAACGTGTTGGCCAGAAGGAACAGGGTGCGAGTCTCACCCACCCCGATCTGTGCGGTCAGACCCCGAATCCGCGACGGGGCTCGAGCGGGGGTCTCATCGACCCGGGCGAGCAGTGCGGTGACCACCTCGGCTCCGACGTTGTGCCGGGTGCCCTGATAGTCGGGCCCCGGGTTGCGGAGACCGACGACGATCTGCACCGGGTCACTCGGTTGCTTCGGCCTCGCCGGACTCTTCCGCAGCCTCTTCAGCTTCTTCACCCTCTTCGAGCTCCTCACCCTCGAGAAGCTCTTCGTCCTCGACCACGGGCTCCTCGATCTCGGCCGCGGGGACGGTCACCGACATCACGACCCCGTCGGCTTCTTCGAGATAGACGACACCCTCGACCTCAGGGAGGTCCTCGATGCGCAGCGACTCGCCGATCTCGACCTCGGACACGTCGAGCTCGATGAATCCGGGGATCTCGGTGGGGAGCACCTCGACCAGGACATGGGTGCGGCGGGGGCTGAAGACACCACCCTCCTGCACCCCCAGGGGCGTGCCCTCGAAGTGGATGGCCACCTCGGCGGTGACCTTCTGGGACAGATCGACCGTCACGAAGTCGATATGGCGGTACTCGCTGCGGAACGGGTGGCGATCGATGACCCGGGCCATGGTGGTCAGAGTGTCACCCCCGGCGATCTCGAGATTGATGATGGCGTTGGCCCCCGCCTCGGTGTGCAGGGCGACGTGAAGATCGTGGGAGTCGACCTGTATCGGGATGGGGTCGACCTCGGGTCCGTAAACCACCGCGGGAACCTGTCCCTGACGACGCACCCGTCGCGACTCTCTCGAGCCCGGCTTTCGACCGGCCCGGGCGCGAAGACTCACTTGCTCCATTGAAAGACTCCTCGAAGAAGAAGGGGTGAGACCCGATTATGGCCGTTATCGGCTGGTTCTGCCAGACGACATACGCTCGATCCAGGACAGGGTCCCCGACACGTACCGCCCGGTGATCTTGGCGAGGTCCCAGCCACCACCCCGGTAACCGTGCCCGGCGTCTTCGAGCAACTCGACTTCGGCGGTGGGCAGGGAGCCGATGTGCTGCTCGAACAGCTCCATCTTGGAGAGGGCGTCGCGGGTCCCCTGGAAGAACAGCATCGGGATCGATATGTCGGCGAACTGTTCGACTCTCAGCTTCTCGGGCTGGCCCGCCGGGTGGAGCGGGTAGGCGTACAGGACGAGCCCCCGCGCCCGATATCCCTGCGCCGCCAGGTAGGTGCCCATGCGACCCCCCATGGAGCGCCCCGCCAGATACACCTCGTCGACCTCCGACTCGAGAACCCCGGCCGCGGCGCGATGACAGGCGAGCAGCATCTCCTGGCGGTCGGGCCGTTTCGAGCCCCTCTCGGTGTAGGGGTAGTTGAAGCTCATCACCCGGTGACCCCCTGCTGCGAGCCCCTTGCGGAGGGTGGCGATCGAGGGGTGGCCCTGATTCGTCCCGGCGCCATGCGCCAAGAGGATGCCGATCGGGCCGGATCCCTCGATGATGCCGGTGACCTCGACGCCGTCGAACCTCACCACCGTCGATGCACTCATTCTCTCAGGGTAGAAGGGCGTTAGCGTCCCCGGCTATGGAGCTCATCGTTTACGAGACGGCAGAGGAAGCTGCCGTCGGCGCGGCGCGGGGGATCGCCGATCTGCTCGCCGCGTCCGACGACGGCCTCACCCTCGGCCTCGCCGGAGGGCGAGCCGCGGCTTCGACCTACGAGGCGTTGCGGAGCCGGGCGACCGGATGGGGCCAGGTCGACGCCTGGATGTCCGACGAGCGGTGGGTGCCACCGGACCATGAGAGGTCGAACGGGCGGATGGCCGCCGAGCTCCTCATGGACCATGTCGGCGCCCGCTTTCACCGGCCCCGCTGGAGTGAGCTCATCGAGCCGGCCGATTCGGCGGCCGAATACGAGGTCCTCCTCCGCTCCCTCCACAGTGCGCGCCGCCCCGACCTGATCCTGCTCGGGATGGGTGAGGACGGTCACACCGCCTCCTTGTTCCCCGCCAGTGAGGCCCTCGACGAAGACGAGCGCTGGTTCGTCTCCAATGTCATCCCCGAGAACGGGGAGCCCCGGCTCACCGCCACCTACCCCCTCCTCTGGCAGGCCCGCCGGCTGCTGGTGGTGACCACGGGTCGGGACAAGGCACCAGCACTCAGGGACTCCTTCGCCGGAACCACCCCCGCCGGCCGCATCGGCGAGGGCGACGCCGTAGTCGAATGGCACACGGACCAAGCCGCCGCCTCCTTGCTGTCCTGATCGCCGCCCTCCTCGGGGGCTGCTCGGGGAGCGAGGCTGTCGAGGCCACGTCCACGTCGACCACGGTCCCCGCCGCCCCGGCCACCTCGCGCCCGCCTCCGACCACCTCCACGTCGCCGGGAACCACCACCATCCCGGCCGGTCCTGCAACCACCACCGGCTCCTCTCTCGACATAGACGCCGAGGTGGACGTCCCCGATGGCGAGGGACCGTTCCCGGCGGTGGTGCTGGTCCACGGGGGCGGGTGGGTAGCAGGAGGGCCTGGAGTGATGCGACCGCTGGCCAACCATCTCCTCGACAACGGCTTCATCACCGTCAACACCCGTTATCGACTGACCACCCGGGACCGCCCCGGGTTCCCCGAGGCGGTGGACGATCTGGCTTGTGCGGTGCGCTTTGCGTCCGCCCACCCCGCGTCCGACGGCTCGGTGGCGGTGGTCGGTCACTCCGCCGGAGCCCACCTCGGGGCGATACTGGCCCTCACCGGCGACGAGTACGGCCAAGATTGCGCGGTTGCGGGCAGCGGTCTCCCCGACAAGTTCGTCGGTCTCGCCGGCCCCTACGACGTCAGCCGGCTCGGCACGGCCATGGCCGCCTTCTTCGGGGCGGGGCCGAGCACCGACCCCGAGGCGTGGCGAAGGGGCAATCCCCAGCTTCTCACCGATCAGAACCCCGGGCTCGAGGCACTGATCATGTACGGAGAGCTCGACGGGTTCGTCGACGACCGGTTCGCCCGAGAGTTCCACGACGCCCTCCTCGACTCGGGTGGAGACGTCCTCCTGGAATTGGTCGAAGGCGCCAGACACAACGACATGCACCACCCCGACCTGGTGGGCGATCTGATCGTGACCTGGCTGCGGCGGTAGGGTCTTCCCATGGAGTTGCTGCGATGGATGGGTCTCATGTACGCCCGGTTCGTCGCGGTGTCGGTGACCGTCCTCAGCGCGTGGATCTTCGTGGTGAACCTGTTCGAGCTTCGGGGCCCGGGATGGGCGCTGGCCTGGATCCTCTCCTCCGGCCTGGTTGGGGCGGTCGGGGGTCTCGCCTACCTGCTCAGCCTCGACGGACCGGTGCGATTTCACACCCGGGCCCACCGCATCGGTGGCTGGGTCGCGATGCTGGCCGCGGTGATGCTGCCCAGCTCGCTGACTCCCATCCTGATCCCACTGGTGGTCCTCCTGATCCCGACGTTGTTCGGGGCCACGGCCAAGAAGGAACCGGAGGACGCGGTCACATCCGGGTGATGTCCCGGGGCGCCAGGCGCGGGCCGAACCTGGGCTCATGGCCCAGAGTGTGGAGCAGCCGGATGACCCGCCCTCGATGCGGTCGAAACGGCTCGAGGAGCGCCAGCATCTCCTCATCGCTCCCCCGAGCCCTCCCGGTCAGGTGAAAGACCACCGAGTGCTTGTAGTGAAAGTCCCCGACGGCCACCTGGTCCGGGTCGCCATGTGACACCTCGAGGGTCTTGGCGGTGGTCCAGCGGCCCACGCCCGGAAGTGACAAGAGCGCGGCTTCCGCATCGGCGGAGGGGAGCGAGGCCAGCTCCCCGATCTGGTCGGCCCGGCTCGCCACGTGGCGAAGCAGGTCCGCCCTGCGTTTCTCCAGATGGAGACGGTGGTATGCGTGATAGGGGGCGGCCGCCATGCGGACCGGATCGGGTGGGAGGAAGAGCCCGCCGTTGGGCCCCGGTGCCGGCTCGGCGAAGGCTCGGTACAGCCCACGCATCGCCGCACTCGCCTCCCGGCCGGTGACCTTCTGGGCGCAGATGGTGGCCACCAGCACGTCGAAGACCAGACCGGTCCGCCCGAACCGGGCGCCGCCATGGGTGCGGTGCAACGCGGACACCACCGGGTCGGTCGGCGAGAACTTCGAAGGGTCGTCGTCGAGGCCACCGATCGACCCAAGTCGGTCGAGGAGCCAGCGCGCCCCCTCTCCCCAGGCCTCCCCGATCAGGTCTCGCCTGGTTCGGGTGATGCGGAGGGACCCGGGGCCCTCCGGCGTGCGGGCCGCCAGCCACCACCCGTCGTCGGCGAACCTGCCGTGCAGCGGCCGTAGGGTTGGTCGCAGGTCGAGGTCGCCTTCGATGGGCACCGAGCGTTTGGCCACCGACCCATCTTCGTCGGGCTCGACGGACTAGGGAACGCCCAGGATCGTCCCGATGGCTGGAGGAGAATCAATGGTGGGGACGAGACGGTGATGAACTTCCCCTATCTCGACTGCGCACTCCTACACACGACACGCACGTGAGGCTGGCCGGTCCTGAGGCCTGCCAGTCGACGCGGGTGGCACATCGAGTGGGCGTTGTGGTTTCCTTGCGTCTAGCCGGTGGGATCGGTGACTTGGCCGGCGAAGAGGACTAAACCGGTTGGCCGGTGTCTGATCAAGTAGTAAAAGGGTCGGTCTGCCGCAACGGTGAGGTCGGGTTCGGGTGGGCCCGATTCGAGGAATGAGAGTGCGGTTGCCGCTGATGCGACTGTGCCCCATTCATCAACAGTGATGTCGGCACCGTGGACGGCTCCGCCGAGGAAGGCGCTTGGATCTATCGCTGGGTACGAGCCAGGGGCGGCTCCCAGGTCGGTTAGCCAGCTCATCAAGTCGAGTTGGGTGGTGGTCTCCCATGTCGGGATGAGGAGCTCGTATGGGCCGGTGGTGAAGGTGGCGTCGATCTCGTCGATCAGTCGCTGGTCGAGACGCTGGCGGAATTCTTCGAAACCTCCTTCGTCGGGCACGATGACCAGCAAGGAGAAGTCGCCGCCGGCATATGGGATCTCGGCTCCGACGAACCCGTCGCCCATGCCTCTGCGATCGTCGAGCTCCAATTCCCGCAGGTACTCGGTGTCGACGGTGGTGCCGTCCAATCGTGTGAATTCGTCGTTGACGTTTGAGTACTTCCCGAAGACTCTGGCCCAACGAGCCTTGAAGTAGACGGCGTCGGTGAGGACCAGGACGGTCTGGCCATCGATGAACCCTTCCGGCACCAGCTGTGAGATGAGCCCTTCGGTTTGCTCAGCCACCCAAGAGTTGATGGCCTCTCTGCTGCCTTCAGGGTCGTCGGTGAAGTCCAACGCCTCGGTGGTGGCCCCATGGTGTGATGCCAACAGGTCGATCCAATTCTGGGCTGGCGTGATGCCGAGGCGTGGCCAGATCCGATCGGCGATCGTGACGGTCACCTCCTCTTGACCCTGGGCGCTGGCGGCGATCATCTGGTCGGTGTTGTTCCACGCCTCATGCGACGCCTCTCCATCCGGAAGCGAGAAAGCCGTGTCGATCGCCTCACCGGTAGGGCCATCGGCTGCAGCTCGGGCCATCAAGAGAGCATGTCCGATGCTCGCGGGGCTGAACACCAGATTCGAGTCGACGGGTTGCGTTCGCCACAACTCGAAACCGGCTTCGTTGAAACCGCGAGTCAGCTCACCAATCTGGGCGGAGCCTGTCGGCTGAGCACGGTCGACATTCTCCGACGGCGAAAGGACCGCAGCTCCGGCGCCCGCAACTGGCTGGGCCGTCTCTCCACCGCATCCAGCCACAATCAGACCAGTCAGTACTAAGAGACCGAATGGTTGCCTCACACCACTGAGACGCCGTCGTCGGCAGGAGGGTTCCCACATCCACCCCGATCGCCGCGGTGGATCAACAATTCGAGGGCGAAATTCCGCTGAGATCTTTTTTTCGTTTCGGCCTCCTGAGGGGCATTTCTGTCGGTGGTCGTCCTTATGTTGGGGTCATGGAGTGGGAGAGGTTGTCGACCGACAGCATCGAACAGCAACTGGTCGAAGACGAGCGTCTCATCGCCCGGCTTCGTGGCAGACAGATGACAGCCCTGACCGAATTGGACACCCGTCAGGTGGCCACCGCCGATGGATCACGTTCGCTGTCTGAATGGGCCGCCGCCCGGCTCGATCTCGGCATCGAGTCGGCCCGCATCCTGGTCAGGACGATGCGTCGTCTCCAAGACCGGCCCGACCTGGAAACCGAGCTTGCCGACGGGGCAGTGTCATTCGATCGGGTGGAAGCGCTGTCCCGGATTGCCTCCGACGTGGGGCTCCTGGAGTGGGCCGATGTGGCCGGTGTGCGGCGGGAAGCCGCGAAGCAGGCTCGCATCTCGGCAGAGGCCGAGTCGCGCACGGCTGCTGATCGCTTCCTGGTGATGCAGCCGTCGTTGGACGAGTCGTGGTGGAAGCTGTGGGGAGGCCTCGACGGCCACTCCGGCGCACTGGTCGACAAGGTGCTCACCGAGGCCGCCGACCACCTGCCCGAAGTCGACGGGTTGTCGGCCGATCCCTCGTGGCGGCGGGCCACCGCCCTGGTCGAGAGTCTGGTCTCCGACGACCCGCCGCCGGCGCAGGTCACCGTGATAGTCGACGCCAAGGAGGCGGCGGCTTCAGGCGGCCAAGCCGGGGTCGTCCTCGAGCCTGGCGCCCGAGTGGGCCGGGAGGCGTTGCAGGCGATCCTGTGTGATGCGATCGCAGAAGTCACCGCCCGCGACGGTGAGGGTCGATTCATGGACTACGGACGCAAACAGCGGATCGTGCCTCCTGCCCTGAAGCGGGCGCTGTTGGCGGAGGCGGGGTTCACCTGTGCCGCCGACGGGTGCACGTCGCGCCGTCGCCTCCAGATCCACCATCTGAAGCACTGGGCCAACGGCGGCGAGACCAACCAGCACCAGCTCGTCGTCCTCTGCTGGTTCCACCACCAGGTCGTCGTCCACGAACGAGGG
>Ga0256866_1000203_pt1 | contig 12149 bp, 12 predicted proteins | sample RVTome_16_FD_187338 | JGI IMG/M metagenome (GOLD analysis project Ga0256866, IMG submission 187338) | Soil microbial communities from uranium-contaminated site in the Upper Colorado River Basin, Wyoming, United States - RVT152D67 HiSeq ...
TCGAGAGCGGCTTCCCCGATCTCCCGAGCCCGCTTCGGGTCCCAGTCGAGGTCGCGGACCGGCTCCGGCTTCATGGCGGTCCACTGTACCGCCGGACCCCTCAGTTCGGCGCGTGGCGGACGTCACATCGGGGAGGTGACGCTCGTCACAGCGCCCGGGACGCCGCTAGTCGCATCATGCTCCCGACCTGACTTCCCCGGCTCCGGGACCCCCAGGCGACCTCCCGGAGAGGGGGAAAGAGGTCGACCCTCGGCGGGTGGCGCTCGCGGGTGCCGCCCGCCTCCTATTCCACCGGCTCGATGCCTAGCCGGTCCAGGCGGCGGCGGTGGCGCTCCAGCATGTCGAGGAGCAGCCTTTTCTCCCCCTCCTCGCCGTCCATGAGGGTCCTGACGGCGTCCGTCTCGTCGAGAGCGCGGCGGGTCTGCGTCAGGGCCTCACCGATCACCCGCCGAGCGTACGCGGCGATGCGATCGGCGGCGCCCGGGTCGGCCTCGATCCCGCCGGTGATCTCGTCGAGGGCGAAGGCGTCCTGCTCGTCCCGATCGGCCAGTGTCCGGCGAACCACCTCTGCGGAGACCGGATCGAGGACCGGGGCCAGGGCGTCGGTGAGATCCTTCACCAGCGAGTCCCCCACGTACTGGAACGTCTGGGCCTCCAGCCAGTCGCCCGGCACGGTGTGCTCGAAGAACTCCCGGAAGAACGGCTCGAACTTGCGGAAAGCCTCCTCCGACCCCAGCTCACGGGCCCGAGCCTGCATGAGCGAGGCGTTCTCTGCCTCCCGGCTGGCCACGTGCTGCTGCTGCTTGCGGCGACCGTCGTCTGGGGCCAGGGCCACGGTGTGTTGGGCCCGCTCGTGGGCCAGCCGCTCACCGACCGATAAGGCAGCCAGGAGGTCCGCCACGGCCTCGGGGGAACCGTTCACGGCTCGATTCTAGGGGTCCGAAACTGTCGAACCGAACCCGGGAAATTGTCACTACCCCTCGTTACTCTCGAGCCGTGATGGACACGGTCATCGACCTCGAGGCCTGGCGGCGCGACCGGGGAAGCGTCGACCCCCAGGAGGACCGGCTCCAGCGGGTCGTCGACCGGCTCGACGAGGTCCTCACCGAGCGCGGCGAGGACCACCGGCCACCGTGGCTCGTCACCGAGCTCCTCGCGGTCCAGGGATGCCTCTCGATCGGGCTCACGGAGGAGGCGGTCTGGCGCGTGGAGCGTCTCGTGATGCGCGTGGAGCGCTTCAGCCGGCCCGCGCGCCGAGCCCGCTGACCCCGCACAGCAGAAGGGGGCAGCTACCAGGCGCTCTGCATCGCATTGACCGCTCCGACGGCCTAGCCCCGTGGGGCCCCGGGCGTCAGAGCACAGCCTCCCGCGGCAGACCGAGCGTGGGTTCTGCCCCCTTCGGAGGCACCTTTCGACGCCTCCACCCGATTCTCGAACTCCGGGCCTCCGACCGCAACTCGGCTCAAGCGGGGTCGGAGCGGGCGTCGCGGGCCCGGAGGTAGACCCAGGCCAGCACCGCGGCCGCCAGAGCCACCGCCACCGCGACCGCCGCCGGTGACGGTCGGCGGAACTCGGGGAACCGCTGTCGGAGCCGGACGGGTCGTCGGAAGTCACGGATCTTCCACCCGCGCTGCTGGGCCAGGCGGCGGAGCTCCCGGTCCGGGTTCACGGCGACGGGGTTCCCCACGGCCTCGAGCATGGGCCTGTCGGTGATCGAGTCCGAGTACGCGTAGGAGCGCGACAAGTCGATCCCCTCGTCCTCGGCCAGCTGTCGCATGGCCTCGGCCTTTTGCTCCCGGTAGGCGTAGAACTCCAGGTTGCCCGTGTACCTGCCGTCGCGGATCTCCGCGCGCGTGGCGATCACGTCCTCCACCCCGATCCGTCCGGCCAGCGGACGGACCACCTCCTGCGGGGCGGAGGACACGATGAATACCCGGCGGCCCAGAGCCCGGTGGAGGGCGATCAGGTCGAGAGCCTCCTGGTAGAGGTAGGGGTCCACCACGTCCTCGAGCGCTTGGCGGACCACCTCCTCGACCTGGGTGCGGCTCCACCCCTTGGTCAGCGCCAGCATGCCGTCCTTGGCCCTGGCCATGCGCTTCTCGTCGGCGCCCAGGGCGAGGTAGACGAGCTGGGCGTACGCCCCCCGCAGGAGCTGGGACCGGGTCACCATCCCCGCCCGATAGAACGGGCGGCTCAGGGCCAGCGAGCTCGACTTGGAGATGACCGTCTTGTCGAGGTCGAAGAACGCGGCCTCCACGCCCTCCATGGTACGCCACGGCATCAGCCGGCCCCATGTGGAAGCATGCGCCAACATGGACACGACCACCTCGCGGTCCCACGGCTGGCTGACGGGCCTCGGGCCGGCCCTCACCGCCGGCGGGGTCGCCGGGGTCCTGGAGGTCGTGCTGGCCACCTCGCTGGCGGCCCTTGTCTTCTCAGGCGAGCTGGCTGAGAACCGCGGCGCGGGCATCGGCCTGGCGATATTCGGGGGCGCCGTGGTGATGCTTGTGATCGCGATGTTCTCCAGCGTCCCGTTCTCCGTGGGATCCATCCAGGACACCACGGCCACGATCATCGCGCTCCTCGCTGCCCGCATCACCGCGGACGTCCGCCCGGACGACGCCTTCCTGACGGTCGTACTGGCCGTTGCGGTGACCACCGTCGTCGCCGGCCTCTTCTTCTTCGTCCTGGGCACGCTCCGTCTCGGTGACCTGGTCCGGTACGTGCCCTACCCGGTGATCGGGGGGTTCCTGGCCGGAACAGGGTGGCTGCTGGTCAAGGGGGCGTTCGGGGTGCTGACCGACGTCTCGGTATCGATGGCCACGCTCGGAGATGTCGCTGGCGAGTGGGCGAAATGGCTCCCGGGTCTGGGCCTGGCGCTGACGCTGGTGTGGGTGACCCGGCGGCGGCCCCACCCGGCGGTGATCCCGGCGGTTTCGCTCGGGGCCATCGCGGTCTTCTACGCTGTGGCCCTGATCTCGGGCCAGGGCGTCGAGGGGGCCCGGGACGGCGGCTGGCTGATCGGCCCGTTCCCCGGCGGCGGGCTATGGCGACCGTGGTCGCTGGAGGCCGTGGGCGGAGCCGACTGGGGCGCGGTCCTGTCCCAGGCCGCGGGGATGGGGACCGTGGTGATCGTGGGCGTGCTCACGATGCTGCTGAACACCACCGGCATCGAGCTGGTGACGGAGCGGGACGTCGACCTGAACCGGGAGCTGCGGGCTTCGGGCGCCGCCAACGTGGTCGCGGGGCTCGGCGGCGGCATGGTCGGATTCCACGCGCTCAGCCTGACCACCCTGGCCCATCGGGCCGGGGCCAGGACCCGCCTGCCTGGCATCATCGGCGCGGCGATCTGCGTGGCCACGCTGGTCTTCGGCGCGGGGGCGCTGTCGCTGTTCCCGAAGCCGGTGCTGGGCGGTCTGCTGCTGTACCTCGGCCTGGGGTTCCTTCTGGACTGGGTTGTGGTGGCTGGGCGGCGCCTCCCCCGCGTCGACTACGCGCTCGTGGTGTTCATCCTCGTGGTGATCGCCGCGTTCGGGTTCCTGATCGGGGTGGGCGTCGGGACGTTGGTAGCGCTGGTGATGTTCGTGGTCGAGTACAGCCGCGGCGACGTGGTGAGCCGGGCCATCTCCGGGGCCGCGTACCGGAGCAAGGTGGACCGGGACCCCGGGCACCTGGCCATCCTCCGGGCCCGCGGCGAGCGGATCCACGTGCTCGAGCTCCAGGGGTACCTGTTCTTCGGGACCGCCAGCTCGCTCCTCGACCGGATCAAGGAGCGGCTCGGTGATTCCGGGCTGCAGGAGGTCCGGTTCATGGTCCTGGACTTCCGGAGGGTGAGCGGACTGGACAGCTCCGCGGTCCTCGGCTTCACGAAGGTCCGGCAGCTGGCGGCGTCGAGGAGGATCACGCTGGTGCTGACCGGGCTCGACGAGCGGCTCCGCCGCGGGCTCGAGCGCGGCGGGTTCGCCGAGGACCCTGACGGCGGGGTGCGATTCATGCCGGACCTCGACCGAGGCGTGCAGTGGTGCGAGGACCGGCTGCTCGAAGAGGCCGGCGCGCCTGCCACTGAGGAGCCGCCGCCCTTGGAGGACCAGCTCCGGGCGGCTCTCGGCTCCGTGGATCCGGCTTGGGTCCTCCCCTATCTCGAGGCGGTCGAGGTCGACGCCGGCGAGGCCGTGATGCGCCAGGACGAGCCGGCCGACGGGCTGTACTTCCTCGAGTCCGGCCGGCTGACGGTCCAGCTCGAGTCGCCCGAGGGCGAGCGGATGCGGCTGCGAACGATGGGCCCGGGCACGGTGGTCGGCGAGGTCACGCTGTACCTGGGCACGCCGAGGACGGCCTCGGTGGTGGCCGAGGTGCCGAGCCGCCTCCACCGGCTGTCGGCCGACGCACTTGCTCGGATGGAGCGGGGTGACCCCACCGTGGCCGCGGCGGTTCACCGCATGTTCGCCCGTCTGCTGGCGGAGCGCCTGACCGACACGCTGAACGAGGTCGAGGCCCTGCTGGACTAGCGCTCGGCCGGCGGGCGGCGGCGCTCGTCCTCGAAGCGCTCCCGGTCTCGCCGGTCCATCCGGTGCAGGAGCAGGTCGACGGCCGCCCAGAGCGACTTTGAGTACGGATAGAAGAGCAGGATCGAGGCCGCGGTGACGCCGAGGCTCACCACCAACATCGGGCCCACCGGGATGTCCGGTGCGGTGGTCGCCGTCCACACGATCAGGATCGTCAGGAACAGCGCCCCGGCCACGCCGTAGTTCAGGGCCATGGCCCCGAGGAACGCGCCCTCCTCCTGGCCGAGCGGCAGGCCGCACCGCGGGCAGGCTTCGGCCATCCTGAACCACCGGGTGAACAGCCGGCCTTGCCCGCACCACGGGCAGCGGCGGGTCAGGCCTCGCCAGAGTGCGGTGATGGCTCCCGGTGGCCGGTCCGCCGGCTCCCGGCCGGTCACTCCCAGATCCGGGCTTCGGTGGGGGTGACCCGGATCGGCTCCGAGTACAGCTCGGCGAACCTGGCCGGGGACCAGCCGTACCGCTTCATGTGGTCCCTGTACTTGGCCACGTACACCGGCACCTGGTCCGCGGGCGGCGCGTCGTCGAGGAGCTCCGCGGTGCCGTCGAACGTGGCGATTTCGTCGCCCACCTCGGTCCCCCGCAGGTGGACCGAGACCTTCGGGTTCGCCGCGATGTTGTCGAGCTTCGGCATGCCCGGCCTGCTGTAGATCAGGAAGGTCCCGTCCTCCCACAGGAACCACACCGGCGTGGCCTGGGGCTGGCCGTCCGCAGTGACGGTGGTCAGCCAGGCGATGAGGTCCGTCCGCAGGCGCTCCTCCGCCGCGGCGTGGGCCGGGTCGTTCGGATCGAGGACCATGACCACACGATATCCGGGTCAGCCGGCGAGGCGGGAAACGAGCTCGCGGGCGTAGAAATCCTCCCACCGCTCGTCCGGCAAGGCCGCTGTGTAGTCCCGGTCGAGCTGGACCAAGAGGTGGACCATGTGGCTGCGGACCGGGGCGGCGCCGAGCAGGTCGGGTAGCTCGGAAAGGTGGATCAGCCAGTCCGCGTACCAGGAGGCCCAATCCTCGTCGACGCCATCGGTGATCCGGTACACGATGTGGTGGGTCTCCCCGGCCTCGTGGAGGAGCTCGGCGATCTTCGAAGTTCGCTCGTCCATGCGGCGCGTATCCTATCCGTCGGAGGCGTCCGGGCGCCTGGTGGGCCCCCCGGTCTTCAAAACCGGTGAGGGGGCGAAAGCTCCCTGGCGGGTTCGATTCCCGTCCGCCTCCGCTATCGAAACCGGCCGCTGACCAGCGACCTCAAGATCGCTGGACTCTATGGCTCATTTGTCAGGCCTGGGAGAATGGATCCCCGGCGCCGCAGGGGCCAAGGGCGAGGCCGCCGGTCGTTGGATGCGGCCTCCCGATCGGGCCAAAGACCCGTCCCAGCGGGGCGGGTTGCCTCGAGCTCTTCACCGGGCGCCAAGGAATAGCCGCCGGCTACGACGAAGCCAGAGCGTCTCGTCGAGTGGCCCCTATGCGGCTCCAACGAAGATGGTGACCCTGGTTTCCGTGGGGACCAAGTGGCCCAGGCTGGGATCCGTGGCGACCACGATCCCCGGATCGCCCTGAGCCTCGACCCTCCTGGCCAGGCCGAGTCCCTCATCCTGGAGCCGGGAGAGCGCCTCTGCGTACGATAGGCCGCGGAGGTCGGGCATCACGATACCCGGGGAGCCGGTCTCGCTCTGAGGAGCTGTCGGAGGTGTCGGGTTGCCGGCCCGCTCCGCGTCCGGGCGAGCGAGCAGGAACACCAGGAACGCGGTCACCAGCACGAGGCCCGCGAGCCACAGCCATCTCCGGCCACGAGGGAGGAGCCCGACCGCAGACCAGCTGCGCTCGGCGCGCTTCGGGGGGGCGTCCGATCCGGGGCGAGCTCCGAACAGAGCGGCCGAGGGGGACGCATCGCCCAATGATCGGCGGGGGGTGTTCGACGCATCGTTGCCGGGGACGCCTTCCGCTCGTCCGGACGCTTCCTTGGCTTGCTGATCCTTCTTTCGCGCCGTCTCATCCGCCCGACGGGCCAGGTCGACTCGCCGGGCGTGCTCGGCTCGAGCGGCCTCGGACTCCATCCTGGCCGCGTTCAGCTGTCGTGCTGCTGTGGCCAACCGCTGCCGTGCTTCGGCGCTTCGTGCCTCCTCGGCTTGAGCGGCCTCGCCTGCGCTCCGCGCCTCCTCGTCCGCCTTGGTCTTCCGGGCACGTGTGGCGGCTGCCGAGGCGCGTGCAGTCTCGGCCTGGCGGGCCGCGTTCTCGGCGCGCCGGACGGTCTCCGTCCGCAGGTTCTCTTCCTGCCGCGCAAGGTCTTCCGCCTTGGCAACCTCCTGCGAGAGCCTGGCGTGCTCGGCCTCAGCCACCTCCTGGGCCTTCATGGCTTTTTGTGACCGGGCCTTGGCGTCCTGAGATCTCTTCCCGGCCTCCGTCGACCGCGACTCCTCGCGGCCCAGCGCTTCCTTGGCCTGGGCGACTTCCTTGGCCCGCCGGGTCACCTCGGCGCTCGCTGCCTTCTCCTCCCCCCGGGCAACCTCCGCGCGATCGCGTGCCTCAGTCGCCTGAGTCTCGAGGAGGGCCCGCCGCTTCTCCCCCTTCCGAGTCTCCTCGGCCTTGCGCTGGACTTCTACCGCGCGCCTGGCTTCCGCTGCCTCAGCTTCGAGGAAAGCCCGCCGCTCGTCGGCCCGCCGGACTTCGGCCCGCCGGACTTCGGCCCGCCGGACTTCGGCCCGCCGGACTTCGGCCTGCCGCTCTTCGGCCTGCCGGACTTCCTCGGCCTGCCGCTCTTCGGCCTGCCGGACTTCCTCGGCCCGCCGGACTTCCTCGGCCTGCCGCTCTTCGGCCTGCCGCTCTTCGGCCTGCCGGACTTCGGCCTGCCGGACTTCCCCGGCCTGCCGGACTTCCGCCTGCCGGACTTCCTCGGGCCGCCGCTCGGCATCGTCCAGCCGGAGAGAGGTGTGGGCGCGTTCGACGGAGCGCACATGGCGCTCGGGGTGGGGCTCGGCCACCTCTCGAAGGGCCCAGGCGAAGGCTTCTGCGGTCGGCCGGGCGGCGGGGTCCGGATCCATGCTGGCCCGCCACACCCGAACCAGCTCGGCGCCGATGGTCTTCGCAGAGGCAGGATCGCCAGCGGGTCTGCCCCCCCAGCGCGATTCGGACATCTCCCGGAGAAGGGCGCCCAGCGCGAGGACGTCCTCGGCCGGACCTTCGGATCCCGGCCGTTCCTCCGCGTTCGGCCGAAGCGCAGAGAGGCCGAAGTCCATTATCTTCACCGAGAGGTCGTCGTTCAGCATCACGCTGTGCGAGGTCAGAGCGGCGTGGGCGAATCCCAAGTCGTGTGCGGCCTGAAGTCCTTCCGCGATCTCGGCAGCGATGCCGAAGCCCTCCCGAGGCCGGAATTCCGGCCCTCGCTCCAACCGATGGGCGAGCGTCTGTCCCCGCAAGGCCTCCATAACCACGAACTCGACTCGTCCGTCCTGTCCGTGGTTGTAGTGGTAGGCGATGCTCGGATGGGCTAGTCGCGGATAGAGCGCGATCAGGTGCCGATGCAGCGCATCGACGCGGGCCCGATCCCGGGTCAAGGACTCGCGGACGATCCGAATCGTGACGGGCACTTGGAGCGGGGTGTCCTCGCCATGCCAGAGCTGGCCCAACCCGTCCTCGCTGATGAGGCGGATCAACCGGTACCGACCATCCTGTCCGACGACGGACTCGTGGTCCCTGTGCAGGATCCTCTTTCCGCTCACACGCCCACGCTAGTCTTTTCCCAGGCCTGAAGAGTGAGCCGATCCGGCACCCGCCTCTGGCGCTTGGCCAGACGGATGAACAGAGCCCCGGCCGCGGCAAAACCGACGGCGCCTGCCATCAGGATGGCGATGTGCGCTCCAGTAGTGGCCAGGACATCCAGGCCGCGACGGATGAACAGCCCCAACACACTGCCGCCGGTTGTGATCACGGTCGTGTCCGTCACCGTCCCGACGGCGCTGGGGTCGGTCGTCTCCGCCACGTCAACCTCGAGCACAGTCACCACCCGCTCCCCTTCGGGCGGGGCGAACTCCGTCGCCGTGAACCGGCAGACGGTCGACTCCCCCGGAGCGAGCCTGATGCCGGCGAGGTCACGACAGGCCGCGTCGTCGCCAGTCCTGATCGGGGTGGGAGATGCATCACGGATCGCCAGGATGGCGAGCTCGTTCGAGCCCGCGTTCTCCAGCCGAACCTGAAGGGGGACGTCGGCCCCCGGCATCGGCGCCGCTTCCGAGGTCGAATACGATCCATCGCCGTCGGCATCGTTGGTGAGCCGAACCAGGAGGGGGATGTAGACGAAAGCCCCAAACGACGCTCCACCCGTCTCACTGACGACCCGCGTGACCCGCGCCGAAGCAACACCCGCACCGGCAGTTCCGTGCGGAGAGCCCTGGGTTCGCGAGCGGCCACTACGCCGTCCTCGTGGCTCGGTCGCTCCCGGTGAGGAGGACCCACCGGAAGACTGCCCCATCGTGTCCGTGGCGGCCCCCGTCCCATCCTCCGCACTGCCGCCAACCGTGTGGGAGATCGGGTCCGCCGTCCCGGTGACGGCCTCGGTAGTCTGTTCGGTGGACTCGATCGTGTCTTCGATCGTCTGCTCTCCGTCGTCCACCGTGTCTTCGACGACCTCTTCCACCTGCTCGGCGGCTTCCTCGACGGTATCCGTGACGTCGTCGACCGGAGGAATCTGGGCCCCCGCCCCTGGCGTCCCTCCAAACACGGCCAAGACCGCGACGAACGTCACCACCAGAAGCTTCGTCATCTCCCACTCCCTCCCGGACGCGTACTCTCTGTTTTCCCCATTCTGTAGAGGAAATCCTCTTCTGTAGGGAAATCCTCCTAGGCCGATTGTCCCTAATCGCCCAGTTCACCCGGGAAAAGGCATGGATGGAGGCCTCGTGGAGACCGTGGGTGCCGCGCCCTGAGGGAGGCCGAGGGGCGGGCTCCCTCGGCCCCCCTCCGTCAGGGAAGACTCAGCGCGAGGTGGCCTTCCGGTACTGCCGCACCGAGAGCGGGATGAAGATGGCCAGGATGATCGCCACCCAGATGAACGTGTATGCCACGGGATTGGCCAGCGGCCACACCTCGGGCTCCGGCAGGGACCCGGTGTTGCCGAACGCCTCTCGCACCGCCTGCGCCACGGCCGAGACGGGATTCCACTCCGCGAACGTGCGCAGCGGACCCGGCAGGTCTTCCTGATTCACGAACGTGTTGGCCACGAACGTCAGCGGGAAGATGAACATGAACGAGGCGTTCTGGACGACCTCCACGCTCGACACCTTCAGCCCCACGTAGGCCATGATCCACGAGACCGCGTAGGAGAACACCAGCAGGATCAGGAACCCGCCGGCCGCCTCCAGCGCTCCGGTGTGGATCCGCCAGCCAACGAGCAGGCCGGTGATGGTCATGACGAAGATCGAGGTGGCGTTGTAGACGATGTCGCTGGCCGTCCGGCCCGTCAGGACCGCCGAACGTGACATGGGCAGCGACCGGAACCGGTCGATGATGCCCTTGGTGATGTCATCGGCGAGACCCGCTCCGGTGAACGTCGAGCCGAACAGCACCGTCTGCGCAAAGATGCCGGCGATCAGGTACTCCTTGTAGTCCACACCGGGCACCTCGATCGCCTCTCCGAACACCAGCGCGAAGAGCAACACGAACATGATCGGCGACATGGTGGTCCAGATCAGGATCTCGGGAACGCGCCTGATCTTGATCAGGTTGCGCTTGGCGACCACGGCGCCGTCGGCGAATGCCAGGCCCAGGGAACTCATCGGACCGCCTCCTTCTCTCTCACGTCGCCTTCCTCTTCTTCCGCCTGCTCCAGGATCTCCTCAGCTTCCTCGGCGACGTGGCCAGTGAGCGAGAGGAACACGTCATCCAGGGTCGGGCGCCGAAGGCCGATGTCGACGATGCCGCACTGGCCATCCCTAAGCCGCTGGAGCACCTCTCCCAGGATGTCGACACCACCGGAGACCGCGGCGGTCACCTTGCGGGTGGGCTCGTCGATGTGAACCTCCTCCTGGGAGATCTGCCCCAGGATCGAGGCCGTGGCCGGAATATCGGTGGTGGTGGCCACCACCACTTCGACCCGCTCTCCACCGACCTTCGCCTTGAGCTGGTCGGCGTTACCCTGGGCGATCTTCCGCCCGTGGTCGATCACCACGATGTCGTCGGCCAGCCGGTCCGCCTCCTCCATGTACTGCGTGGTCAGGAGGACCGTGGACCCTCCGCGCGAGAGCTGCAGGATCGTGTCCCACATCTGGCCCCGGCTCCGCGGGTCCAACCCCGTGGTCGGCTCGTCGAGGAACAGCACGTCCGGCTCGGCCACCAGCGCGGCGGCCAGGTCCAGACGGCGGCGCATCCCGCCCGAGTAGGTCTTGGCCGGCCGATCGGCGGCCTCGTCGAGCTCGAACCGATCCAGGAGCTCCCGGGCCCGAGCGCGAGCGCGCTGTCGACCCAGGTGGTACAGGCGACCCACCATGTCGAGGTTCTCGAATCCTGTCAGGTGCTCGTCCACGGCCGCGGTCTGGCCGGAGAGCCCGATCCGCTCCCGCACCTTGTGGGGCTCCTTCTGGACGTCGATGCCGGCCACCTCGGCCGTGCCCTCGTCCGGGTCCAGGAGCGTGGTCAGGATCCGGATCGCGGTCGTCTTCCCGGCCCCGTTGGGCCCCAGGAGCCCCAGCACGGTGCCCCTCGGAACTTCCAGGTCGAGCCCGTCCAGCGCCACCACCTTGTCGTACCGCTTGACCAGGCCCGATGTTCGGATCATGTCAGTCATCCCGTCACCTCCCAACTCCTCTACGCAACACCGGGGGCCGGGGATTCCATCCCGTATGTGACGATCAGCACACCGGTGCTGCTGACCGTGCTGTCCAGCAGCCTGAGGGGCATCATGGGAACCCCCTCAGCGAACAGCCGCTTCCCACTCCCCACGACGAGCGGGTGGATCATCAGCCGGAACTCGTCCACGAGCCCCAGCCGCATCAGGGACGCTGCCAGGTTGCCGCTCCCGATCACCTGGAGGTCCTTCCCGTCCTCCTCCTTCAGGTTCCTCACCGCTCCCTCGAGTTCGCCTTCCAGCAGCGTCGAGTTCTGCCATTCGAGGGGTGGTCGGAGGGTCGTGGAGGCCACGTGCTTCGGCATCTCGTTCATCACGTCCGCGAACTCCCCGACCTCCTCCTTGGCCGTGGGCCAGTACGCCGCGAAGAGCTCGTATGTCTTCCGGCCCAGCACGAAGCCGCTCGTCTTCGCCATGGTCTCATCCATGCTCTTTGCGAAGACCTCGTCGAAGTAGGGCAGCTGCCACCCTCCGTGCTGGAACCCTCCCTCCACGTCCTCGTCGGACGCTCCGGGGGCCTGCATGACTCCGTCCAGCGTCAGGAACTCGCTCACGAACAGGTTTCGCATCCGGTCCACCTCCTATTCGAACGGTACGACTCCGGAGCCGGTGAGGACTCATCGGTCGGGCGATGAGTTGGTCGCGCCCGAACGGTCTCAATCAGGGAAGGAGGTCGCCCATTGGGGGGTCCTGGAGGGGCCTGGGGGGTCTGGTCGAAGCGACCACCTCCCGCACCGATAGACGTGGTCATCG
>Ga0256866_1000204_pt1 | contig 12131 bp, 8 predicted proteins | sample RVTome_16_FD_187338 | JGI IMG/M metagenome (GOLD analysis project Ga0256866, IMG submission 187338) | Soil microbial communities from uranium-contaminated site in the Upper Colorado River Basin, Wyoming, United States - RVT152D67 HiSeq ...
TCGAGACTCAACGCCTTGTCCCGCGCACTGGAAAGGACGGTGAGCGCCTCATCGACCTCACCGGTCCAACCCAAAACCTGTCCGAGGCTGATGTCGGCCCGTATCTTTGCCGCAGGCTCCCCCGTGGCCTGGGCCACCGACACCGCCGATCGTGCCAAGGGGAGGGCCGCTCGGGGATCCTGATCTACCAGCAGCAACCGCAGATTGGCCAACCTGGAGAGTGCGGTCGCCTTTTGGGCTGATGGACCCAAAGACGACACGAGCTCGTTTGCTGACACGGCCTCTGCCAAAGCACGGTCGCTCATGTTGAGAGCGAAGAAGGCACCGGCCAAACGGATCCGCAGCTCGGCTTCCCGTACCGGTTCGTCACCCACATGCTCTAGGGCAAGTTGCAGGGCAGTCTTGGCACCGGTCACGTTGCCTGTCATGCCCGAGTGCCAGGCCAAGGCGCTGGCGACCAAAGAGATGGCCGTACGATCCGACGCATCTCGCGCAGTCTCGAGGCCGGCCTCGAGGTTGTCGCTCTCCAGTCGTAGCCGCGCCTCTAACTCATATCGGCCCGTGCCGTAGATCCTGTTCTCGATCATCGTCGCAAAGCCGAGACACCATCGGAGGTGGAGACGTCGTGCCTTTTCTACCCGGCCACGATCCATCAATCGTTGGGTAGCGAATTCCCTCACGGTCTCGAGGAGCCTGAAACGAGATGACTCAGAGCGCTCTCGGGTCACCAGAGACTTCTCGACCAGGCTCTCGAGATCGTCGATTGCGGTGCCCGGCGACCCAGGTTCGTCCTCGGCGATGTGCTGGACCATCGGAATGTCGAAGCCGCCACGGAAAACAGAGAGCCGCTCGAACAGCTGCCGTTCCTTGTCATCGAGCAGGTCGTAACTCCAGATGATGGCTGCTTCCAGCGTCTGATGCCGCGGAACCTCTGCAGTGCGGCTGACGGTCACCGAAAGCAGTCGGTCGTGCAGATGCTCGTCAATCAACTCGAGACCGAACGTCTTCACCTTGGACGCGACCAGCTCGATGGCCAGTGGAATGCCGTCGAGACGACGGCAGATTCGGGAGACAAACTCGGCGTGGTCTTCGAGTTCGAATTGTGGATCGACCAGCGCCGCCCGATCTTCGAAGAGACGCACCGCCTCATAGCGGCGAACATCCACCTGACCGGTTCCTTCAGGTGGAGCGGTGAGGGGCGGCACTTCGACCTGGACTTCACCAGGCACGTGCAAAGGCTCTCTACTGGTAGCCAGAACCTTGACCCCCTCTCCGGCCGTGGCTAGAGCGTGGGCGACCTTGGCCGCCCCCTGTCGCAGATGCTCGCAATTGTCCAAGACGAACAGAATCGTGTCCCTGTGCACCGAATCGATGAGCGCTCGAAATGAGTCTTCTGTCTGCGATTTGAGACCTATAGACCCTGCTACAGCTACAGGTATGAGCTCGGGGTCGCGCAGGTCGGCAAGGCTCACAAACCAACAGCCGTCGGGGAACTCGCCCAGTTGATCTGCGGCGGCACGGAGGGCGAGCCGGGTCTTGCCCGACCCGCCCACGCCGGTGAGAGTCACCAACTGGTGTTCACCGAGGAGTTTCCCAATCACCCTCAGCTCTTCCTCGCGACCGATGAATGTGGTGAGCTCGCGCGGGAGGTTGTGCCTGGTCGAGGTCAAATCGACACTGTGGAGCAAGATCTTTTCTTCGAGGTGGCGGAGTGCCGGTCCAGGTTCGAGACCGATCTCGGCAAGCACCTCGGAGTACTCCTCGTAGGCCCGTAGTGCCTCGGCGTGGCGGCCCAGCCGGTAGCGGGCCGTCATCAGGTGCTCCCAGAGACGCTCCCGAAGCGGATGCTCCACCACGAGACGCTCCAACTCGGGCAGCACCTCGGACGGGCGTCCCAGCCGGAGCGCCGACTCCGCCCACATCTCCCACACCTCGAGATAGAGCTCCTCGAGACGGACGATCTGCGCCCGAGCGAACTCGTCGTCTACCAGCTCCATATAAGGCCGTCCCCGCCACATCCCCAACCCAGCCGAACAGGACGCCAACGAGCCCTCCCAGTCCCCAACTTCGGCCGCCTCCCTGGCCTGCTCCGCAGCCTCGACGAACCCCCAGACGTCGAGCCCGTTGTCCTCCAGACTCAGCCGATACCCATACCCCTCGGTGACGATCCACTCGGCACCGATCACCCGGCGCAACGCCGAGACATGAGTCTGCAAAGCCGCCTTGGCCCCATCAGGCGGCGCCTCCCCCCAAAACATGTCGATCAGCCGCTCCGTCCCAATCCGACGACCAGGCTCCAAAGCCAGAATCGAGAGCAGTCGACGATGTGAGCCCCGGGTCAGCTCCGAGACACCATCACCCTGCACGCGCAAGTCACCCAACACCTCGATACGCAGACTCAATCACCTCCCCGTGCCGCCAAACCCAGACATTCTGTCAGAAAGCGATGGGGCAACACCCACGTATGCGCCATCAGCACGCCACGGGGGAATTCCCGACCTCCAATTCGACCTTCACTCCGTTGCCGCCTCCGAAGATCGAGCGGCTGCCCATGCAACCCTGAGAGGAACACATCGAGGTCTCTGGAGCGGACTCGACCCAACCGGCCGGTCGATCAGCGTCGAGCACATGCTCTTCTTTCGGTTTGAGCACGGCCGGATGGTCGAAGTATGGGAGTTGCTGGACCGGTCCGACCTCCGCCGCCAGCTGCTCGGCGGATAAACCGCAGAACCTCGCTCGATCGGGGCAGTGACCTGGATCCCGCCTCCTTGGGACCTAAGACCCTGGAGCATGCCCGCTTCTCGAATGATGATCCGGGCAACATGGGGCAGAATCTGAATCAGCTCGATGAAGGACTTTCCGACGAGGCAGGTCGAACAGCGAAATCGGTGGCTGCACCCTCCGGCGTCGGCATCTACCTGTACTGGATCCCGCTCGGCGCCGGTGGCTCGGGATTCGTACGGATGAACGGGCGCATCTACGAAGCGATCAAAGCGCGAGTGGAGCAGAGGGAGCGCCTCGATCTGTATCACACCGCCCTGGAAGTGCGCCTACCCGAAGGCAGCTTCATCGTCGAAACCATGTGGCCAAGCCCCGATGGCGATACGGCATCACGTGGGGTAGTGGTGGAGGCACCAGTCTTCGCACACTGGTTGTCTCTCTCCCGCGTGTTTCGATATGAGGTGCGCTGCTGGCGAGACGGAGTGCTTCCCGACGCCGACGATGCAGTGGGAGGCGCGCAGATGCTGAGCGACGATCCAGATCTCGGTCGACATGTTGTTCGGCTGGCCCGCTCGGTACCGAATCTCACCTGGGGCCGGGATCAGTTGGCTGTGGGTGACATGTGGAACTCGAACTCGGTGATCTCATGGCTGCTCACCCGCAGCGGCCTCCCCACGGAGATCCCCCAGCCGCCCGCCAGAGGGCGCGCACCTGGATGGGAGGCGGGCATTGCCGTAGCACTCCGCCGGCAACAGGTCGAGAACGGGAAAGAAACCCGCGAGGACCTGGACGCGCTCACCGAGGCATCTCACGGGTGGGCTTAGGTACCGCTTCGCAAGTACATTGCACTGGTGAACACGGGGATTTCCGACTCAGAAGAGCATCTCAGGAATCTCCGTTTGGTCATCGACTCCGAACTGGCTCACCTCGAGCTCGATGAGATGCTGGAGCAATCCCTGCAACGGGTACAAGAGGCGATGGCTGCCGACACGGTCGCGGTCCTGCTCCTCGACCCGAGTCGCCAGACCCTGATTGCGACCGCTGCCCGGGGGTTGGAGGAGGAGGTCCGCCAGGGGGTTCGTGTACCGCTCAGCAAGGGTTTCGCCGGCCGCATCGCGGCGGAGCGCCGCCCCATCGCTCTAGATGAGGTCGACACCAAGAGCGTGGTCAATCCCATCCTGTGGCGACGTGGTATCAGGGCTCTGCTGGGGGCGCCCCTGGTCGTGGAGGGCAGAGTGATCGGGGTGATCCACGTCGGGTCGCTGCAACCCCGGACCTTCACCGACGACGACATCGAAATGCTTCAAGTGGCCGCCGACCGGATCGCTCTCGCTCTCTCCGCCCGGCTCGAGGACGAGGTGCGCTCCGCGGCCTCGACCCTGCAGCGCAGCTTGCTCCCCCCGGTCCTGCCTTCCATCCCTGGTTTCGACCTAGCCGCTCGCTACTCCCCTGGAGACGGTGACGTCGGAGGCGATTGGTACGACGTGTTCCCGTTGTCGGATCGGGCAGTCGGCTTGGCGGTAGGCGACGTGGCCGGCAAGGGCCTGGGCCCGGCCACGGTCATGGGACGAACTCGCACCGCCCTTCGTGCCTATGCATTGGAGACAGACAGCCCGGCCCTTGTCCTCGGTCGTGTCCACCGGATGCTGCGGCAGTTCGAAGACGAACAGATGGTCACGGTGATCTATGGGGTGCTGAACCCAGTCGAGAAGACCATCGTCATGTGCTCCGCGGGGCACCTTCCCCCTCTCCTCGCCCTGCCGGACGGTTCGACCGAGTACGTCGACATCGAGCCGGGGCCCCCGATGGGATTGGGACCGGAGTTGGAACGTCGCGACGTGTCACTGGAGATACCGGAGGGGGCCACCCTCTTTCTCTACACCGACGGCCTCATCGAACGACGCGGGGTACCGATGGATCAAGGGTTGGAGCAGCTGAGCCGGGTAGTGTCCACCCGCCCCGCCGAGGAAGCATGCGCCGAAATCCTGCAGGCGCTCATGGGGAACGAATCGTTGCTCGACGACATCGCGTTGTTGGCAGTGCGTCGCCTCGCCGAAGAACCCGAGGCGCCGGTCAGCTGAGCGGGAGGCTCAATAGCCGTAATCGAGCACTGTCCCGTCGTCGGTGGCGGCCTCGATCACGTTGCCATCCGCGTCGACCACGAACCAGACACCGCTGAAGCCTTGACCGGTGGTGTCACCGGGGCTGGTGTCCGGGGTGTACAGGTAGAGCGGCCTGCCGTCGACTGTGAGCTGTTCGGTGCCATCGGTGCGGGTGGTGGCACCGAAGATCGAGGCGTCGAGATCAGAGCTGATCGCGACGTCGGCCGACAACGGTGGCCAAAGCTCGGCGCAACCGTCGTAGCAAGTGCTTTCGCCCTGTCCGTCGGCGGTGAAGATGTAGAGGGTGAAGCCGTCGGGGTCGACGAGGATCGTCCCCAAATCGGTGTCGGCGGCATGCACACCGTCCATCGTCTCCACCCCGGTCGACGTGGTCGCATCGTCGCTGGCGACCGTGGTGGTGGTCTCCTCTTGGCCCGAATCGGAGGTGGTGGTGGTCACTTCGGGGTCGGTGGCTACCGTTGTGGTGTCCTCCCCGCCTTCGGTGCCACACGCCGCTGCTATCAGCAGAATGAAGGCAAACAGCGCAAGGGTGCGAAGTTTCATCGAATGAGCTCCTCGTTTCCCCTCTATACGCACACACCGGGGAGACCGGTTCGCGGTGCCACCGAGGTCATGAACTTACGGTATATCACTAGAGTTGGGGCATGGCCCCAGAAACCATCATCTGGAAGGGCCGTTTTGGCCCCATGGACTTGCGCGTAGGGAAGGCCACCTTCCGGCCGAGCACCATCTCCGCTCTTCTCGCCGATGTCCTCGATTTCAAGCCTGGCAGTGTCGTGGTCGACGTAGGTTGCGGCTCCGGGATCCTCTCCATAATCGCGGCGAAGCTCGGGGCACACCGGGTCTACGGGGTGGACGCCGCCGACGAGACGGTCGAGATCGCCTCGGCCAACGCCGCCGCCCACGGTGTGGCCGACAAGGTCCAGTTCGCCCAAGGTGACATGTTCGAGCCGCTCAACCCCGATCTCGAGGCCGATGTCGTAATCGGCGACGTGTCGGGGATACCCGATGAGATAGCCACCGTGACCGGATGGTTTCCCTCCGGGCTGAGTGGTGGGCCAACCGGGGCGGAGCTCCCGATGCGGATGATCGAGGAGTCGAAACGGTTGCTCAAGAAGGGAGGCAGGCTGTTCCTCCCCACCGGGTCGCTGCAGGACGAGCACTCCATCCTCGACCGGGCCCGATCGGTGTTCGGTTCGATGAGACAGCTCACCGAGCGGAACATCCCCCTGCCGTCGGCACTCGCCGAGGACCCCGCCGTCCTCCGCATGCTCAAAGAGAAGGTGATCGCCCTCAAGCAGCGGGGCAGCCGGTTCCAGTGGACCGCCCGCATCTGGGAACTCGAAGCCTGACCTAGCCGGGCCGGCGTGATCCCCAAGACACGGTGCGGTTGTTTGATCCGGTCCGTCGGTACTCTTCGCCGATGCGGCGAGTGATCCCGATTCTCTTGCTGATCGCGAGCGCTTGCGTGGCCCAGCCCCCCGAACGCGCTCCACTACCCGATGTCGGTGAGCTGATCCCCGAGCCTCTCGGGTGCCGGCTCAGTGTGGGGACGCCAATGGGGGTGAGCGTGCTGTCGGTCATCGAAGGGACCGCAGCGGTGGGCACCTTCCAACAAGGCGATTTGATCACCGGTGTCGACGGCCAACCCACCGAATCGCGGCCCGGCCTCACCGAATTGATGCTGACCTATCGACCGGGCGAAATGGTCGAGTTCACCTTCACCCGGGACGGGGGCCCTCAGACTCGAACGATCACCCTCGGCGCCAACCCCACCGACGGGTCGAAGGCGATGATCGGGGTGACGGTCGAAACCGCATTCGAACAGATCAGTCCCGAGGAAGCCAACGACACCCTGGCGCCGAGCCCCACCGCCCGCCCCATCCAGGTGGGGAACACCCTCCTCCTGCTCGACCCGTTGGCCAACGCCTGGCAGCAGACGGGCATCATCCCCCCGGCGGAACTGAGATGGGTGTCGACCTCCACCGGTTTCTACTCGATGACCGACACCGACCCTACCGGCATCCTCGACCTGATCACCGGCAACCAGGTCGACGACGACGGCTTTCAGGACTGGCGAGCGCAACGTCTCATCGGCTCGGTGAACGACCACCTGCTCGTGGTGCTCACCGCAGAGATCCCCGACCAGCCCGGTTTCGTCAATTTGGCCATCGCGGGGTTCGACCCGATATCCGCCGAGACCATCTGGGTGACCCCGGTCTCCAACACGTTCGGGATCCCGGTGTCAGCGTTCGGCTCTCCAGACGACAGCGTCTTCGTGGCCATCGGAGCCGATCCCGAATCGGGCGACCGGATGGGTGTCGCCCTCTACGCGGCCAACGGCACACCATTGCCCAGCGACGACCTCACCGGGTTCGGTGAGATCATCGGCTGGTTCGACGCACAGTCGCTTGCTTTCCGGTCGACCGAAGAGCAGATCTCGGTATACGACTTCAGCGACCAATCGACCGCGACCTACACCCTGCCTCAGACCCTCTTCGGGGCGGTGGCCGCCTCGGTAGGAGACGGGAGGCACATCCTCGCGGTCGGGGAGCGCGACCTACTGCTCCAAGACCTGACAGACCCCAACTTCAGCGCACCCTTGGCGAGCAACTGCACCATCGGGCGCGCCGGCGACCCGGGCTGGGGCGTCTAGCCGCTCTCCTCGGAGTCGGAAGCATCTACCGGCACCGACCCGCGGCCGCTGCGGAGCAAGGCCTCCCGTTGCCGCTCGTCGGCCACGATGTCCGAAACCGCCTGCCAACCCTTGGGCTCGCGCATGGTGCGCGAGCCGGGGGCAGATCCCATGATCTCCGCCACCTCGTCGCCGGAGATGTTCTTGCGTTGCTCGAGGACCGCAGCGAGCTCGAGGACCTTGTCCCGCTGCTCTTCGAGAAGCCCGGCCACCTCGTCGTAGAGTTGGGCCAGGTTCTTCTCGATCGTCTCTCGATTCTCCCGCAGCGAGACGGAGATCGCATTCGCCGGCCCACCACCGGCGTTCTGTCGGGTGCCCATCGCCGAGGTGAGGCTGCCGCCCATCCCGAATGAGCCCTCCATGAGGGCGGCCACCCGTGACGCCGAGCTGAGGTCCCCGGAGACACCCGAGCTGTTGTCGTCTTCGAAGTACATCCTCTCACCGGCAAGCGACGCCAGCGAGACCATGATGTCGGTCTCGAACTCGGACTTCCATTGGGTGAACCGCTCCTCCTCGCCTTGGCTCTTCACCATCCCCAGCGTCGAAGCCCGCTTTTCGATGGAGACGAGGTCGATCCGCCGATGGGCACCGAGCAGATGGGCGATTACCGCGTGGCACGCCTCGTGGACCGCCACCGCATGCCGCTCCCTCTGGATGTAGTCGACATCCTCGGGGGGGCCGAGCTCTTTGAGGGCTTTGGCCTTCCAGATGTCGGGCCACACGATGGCGTCGCGGCCATCACGGACCGCCAGGATCAGCGCCTCGTTGACCATGTCCTTGATCATCGCCCCGGAGTAGTAGGGGGTCACCGTGGCCAGCTTCTCGACCTCGACCTCGGAGAGCCGGTGCTCCACCTTGTGGAGATAGCCGACGATGGTCTGCTTACGACCCTCCTTGGAGGGGAACCCCATCTTGTAGATGCGGTCGATCCGTCCCGGCCGCAACAACGCCTCGTCCAAGGCGTTGGGCATGTTGGTGGCCATGATGTGGAGGATCCGGTACTTCGGAGGGGGTTTGGGCTTGAACCCGAACAGCTTGCGCAGCCGATTGGTGAGCCCCCGCGGCTTGGCGAGACCGTTCATCTCGGTGAGCAGCGCCTGGAGGGTTCCCATGCCCCCGCCACCGCCACCCATCATCCCACCCATGAAGAGACGGTCGGTCCAACCCCTCCGTGGGGTCTCGTCGGGCTGGGCGGGACCGATCTCCCGGTTCCACTCGTTGATCAGCATCTGTTGGGAAGCGGTGCTCAAGTAGGAGAAGCCATTGCAGCTGACTGCGATGTCATTGCGCAGCGTGAATCCGGGCTGGCCCTGCGGACCCGACCCCAGCTGGCCACGGGAGCCAAGAGCGTCGGCCTCGTCGAAGAAGACGATCACTCCCCCATGACGCAGGGAGAGTTTCCTCAGCTTCCGGTAGAGGCCTTTGACCTTGAGCACCCCGATGCCCATGAACATGTTGATGAACGAGCCGGGCTCGACGAAGACGAAGGGGCGTCCGGTCTCCCCGGCCGTCGCCTGGGCGAGCAGGGTCTTCCCGGTCCCGGGCGGCCCCCACAACAGGATGCCGCCGGGGATGTATCCGCCCTTCTCCTCGATCTCGTCCGGCTTTTCGAGGAAGGCGATGTTCTCCCGGATCAGGTCGAGGACGTGGTCCTGGCCCCAGACGTCGTCGAAACGGGTGGTGACCTCCTCGGGGAGGATGACGTCGGTGCCGCCTCTGGTGAGCAACCAGAAGAGACCGACGAACTGGATCGTGATGAACAAGAACCCGAACATGAGCTGGAAGATGAACGGGAGTGCCTCGACGAAGATCCGCGGCGCCTCGACCAGTGCCTCGATGGGACCGTTGACCTCGGCGATGAAATAGTCGAGGAGGACCCCCAGGATCAGCAGGTAGAACGACCAGCGGAAGAGCCGGCCGACGCGGAACCGGGTCCAAGGCTTGAAGTGGTCGTGGGTGAAGCGCTCCATCCCCCCGAAAAAGGTGTCCCGCCAGAAGGAGTGGTAGCTCGCCGACCGCTCCGAGACGAAGTAGTGGACCTGGCGCAGCACCTCGATACCGAGGAGGACGACGAGCACCCGTCCCCCGGTGGTGTCGAAGAAGTTGGCCAGCACCTCGCCGAAGCCGAGGAAACCGAGGTCCGACGAGCTCAGGATGATCGCCGTCATTACGATCCCCAGCAGCACCAGGAACTTGATCCGGTCCCAGGTGTCCGCTCTGCGGCGGGTCACCCGGGCGTCTCTCTTACGTGTGTTCAGCCCTTTTTGTTTACGAGCCATGAGTCGACCACCTTTGTGATGGTTTCTTGATTGGCGATGAAGCAGTCACGATTGCACCCCGCCACGATGGAGTAGATGCGTCGATCTTCCGGATCTGAGACAGATATGAGATAGGCCACACCCAGGTCGGAGCCACTCTCGCTCTCGAAGGACAAGAGGAGACGGACCCCGTCGAAACCGGAGCCAAAGGTGAAGTCCTCCTTCTGCACCTCATCGGGGTTGGACAGGGTGGTATAAGGGATGACCGATTGGGTGAGCATGGCCCGGGAGAGGAAGTCTCTCTCGAGATCGCCCACCTGGCGCACCGAGGTCGCGCCGATGGGATAGTCGGCGTCGGCGATGCTGGCGTTGAGCTGGGTCACGTCCTCGACGGGGGCGCCGTCGAAACCGATCGCCGACATCGCGGGGAAGTTGAAGCCCTGGTAGGGGACGTTGAAGGGGAGCTGGTCGAGGGTGGACAGCTCGGAGAGCTCGTATGTGTGCCAGTCGGCAGGCAACTCGAATCGGCTGAGACTCTGGTCGTCGGTGACGCTGCGGGTGTCGGAGTCGCCACCCGAACAGGCAGCGGCAGTCAGCCCGATGATGATCGTAACGTTCGCAAGCCTGCCCATCCTGGACGACTTCATCGCAACAGATTACGCCACGATTCACTTTGGTGGAATGTTGGCTCTTCCCGACCGAACCGTGATGGAGATTCCCCCGTATCGCCTGGCAAGTGGCCGACGACATCAAGCGCCGCCTCATCGCCCCCACCATGGGGTTTGGGAACAGCCCGACCAACTCCCATCGTTCTGTGTCGATTATTGCCTGCTATACGGCCATAAATCGACACAGAAACGTATTCGGGGTGCTTCAGGCCGGCTCGATGTTGCGGTTGACCCGGAACAGGTTGTCGGGGTCCCATTTGGCCTTCACCCCAGACAGCCTCGCCAAGCTCCCCCGGTACGAGCCGGCGAGTCGGTCGGCGTGCTCGTCGGCGGTCTGGAAGTTGATGTAGTTGCCGCCGGTCGAGTACTTCTGCAGCGTGGTCCACGATGAGCGAACCCACTCCTTGTTGGCCTGGATCGGGCCATCGGCGGCGCTCATCGAGGCGATGGCACAGACAAAGGCGGCATCGCGGTTGCCCATCGCGCCGTCGTCCTCATCGAACTCGGCGAGAGCGCCTCCGATGTGGAAGAGGATGATCTGGTTCGCCGGTGCCTCCATTCCATCCAGCTGCGCCCGGTAATCGGCGAGCAACTCGTCGCTCAAGTCGGGGATGAACTCCGACTTCCAGTAGTAGTGCATCCCCTTGGGCTGGGTGGGGTCGAGCATCGACTGTTGTGCCGTGTACTCCTTGACCTGGATCAGGTCGGCCCAAGGCTCACCGTGAGCGCGGACCTCGGCCAGGTCGACCTCCGCCTGGGCGGGGCTCCCGGTGTGACAGACCACGAAGGCGATCATCGGCCGGCCGTGATGCTCCTCCCCGAGCCAGGGTGCAGGTGGGGCGTTTCGCATCAGCATCGCCACGGTCAGCTCTCTCGGAGCTGTATCGGTGATGCGTCGATAGAGCTCGGTGACCGCCTCCGCCTCGTCCGCTGACCAGGCAATCAGCCCGGCGGTCACCTCGGGGCCGATCTGATGGGTCTTGAAGACGAACTCGGTGACGACACCGAAGTTCCCACCGCCCCCGCGCAGGGCCCAGAACAACTCGTCGTTCTGGTCACGCGAAGCCTTGACGACCGCTCCGGCCGCCGTCACCAGCTGGACCTCGATGAGGTCGTCGACGGTCCAACCGAACTGCCGGGTGAGATAGCCGAATCCACCACCGAGGGTGAGCCCGCCAACCCCGGTCTCGGAGACGAACCCCAGGGTCACCGCCAGCCCATGCGCCTGAGTGGCACGGTCGACATCACCCAACTTGCAACCCGGTTGGACGGACGCAGTGCCGGCCTGTGCGTCGACGTCGACCTGTCGCATCAGAGAGAAGTCCAGCGTCACACCCCCGTCGGACAAGGCGAGACCGGCGATGTTGTGGCCTCCGCCCTTTATCGACAACTCGAAGTGGTTTTCCCTGGCGAAGTTGACGGTGGCCACGACGTCCTCGACCGAAGTCGGTTGGACCACGGCACCAGGAGTCTTGGTGATCATGGCGTTCCAGATCAGGGTTGCTTCGGCGAACCCATCGTCCTCTTCTACGAGGATCTAGCCGCCCAACTCTCGGGCGAGGTCGTCGAGCGCGGCTCGTGGGATGGGTCTTTCCTGTCTTACCTCGGCGGTCATGGCGGCCTCTTTCAGTCGGTGGTCGAAGGTCGCCCGCCGGCACCGCGGCCA
>Ga0256866_1000206_pt1 | contig 12120 bp, 6 predicted proteins | sample RVTome_16_FD_187338 | JGI IMG/M metagenome (GOLD analysis project Ga0256866, IMG submission 187338) | Soil microbial communities from uranium-contaminated site in the Upper Colorado River Basin, Wyoming, United States - RVT152D67 HiSeq ...
CGAAACACTTTCGGAGAAGGCGATCAGTTTGCGATCCGGGGAGAGGTCCAGTCCCAAGGCCGCGCCCCTGCTTCGAAAGAGCGCTTCGCCGGTGGCGAGGTCGTAAGCGGCACGTTCCTGGGGGCCGGGAACGAATCCCCACTCATCGGTGAGGAATACTGGCTCCCTGCCGCGAATGAGGTCGATCAGTACCGCTCTGAGCCTGGCAAGGGGGTCGCTAGGTGAAGGGCTGTCTCCCGGGACCACCGACTCGATGATCTCGCCGGTGTCGGAGTCGAAACGGCGGAAGTGACCTGAATACGTAAATCCTACGATTTCGGAGCTTCCGAAGGCGAGGATGTCCTCACCGTCGGGTGAGGCCATATGCCGCCACCACCTCGGTTCGTTGTCACCCGCGCAGTAGGCGCCCGAGAATTCGTCTTCGACCGGGACCTCGCAACCGAGGATCTCGACCTGCTCGCCGGTCTCGGGATCCCACAGGATTTTCCCCTGGTCTTCAATTGACTGGCTGACCACCCACTTGCCGTTGGCGAGGGCGGCTGGATCAGCGTGGTCGACGAGTGTCGGGCCCAGATCACCCGTAGCGGGGTCGAACAGCTGCACCTGCCGCTGGAAATTCGATCCGAAGTCGATGGTGTCCATCGCCATCGCCTGCGGCCCGGTCTCGAAGCTGTTGCCGTTCACAAATGAGAACCGGCCCAGGTTGCCGACTGGGTCCACGCCGACCGTCGAGGGTTGCAGATCCCACACCTTCACCCCGGGGTCGGAACCGGCCGTGTAGAGACGTTGGGTGATGGGGTCGTAGGCAGAGGCGAGGACCGGTCCGGTCGCCAGTCGGTACAGATCCTCGTTGGTCGCGAGTTCGTAGACGAAGGTGTGAGAGCCCTGGGTGCCGATCACCGCCAGTGATCCGTCGGGGGTGATCTCGATTCCGTTTGGGGCCGAGGGCCGGTTGTTTTTGGTGTTGAGCACATCGCTGACCTCTCCGGTGGAAGACTCCATCAGGAAGGCATTGAAGGGGTTCCCACTGGACAGTGACGGGACGCTGACGACGTAGCGGCTGCCGTCGGGGGACACGTCGCCAATGCCGGTGGCGGTGGTTGGTGGCCGAAGCTCGAAGGTCTCCGGCTCAAGAGTGAGCACGCCGCCTACTGGGGTCAGTCCATGGAGGGCACCCGAGTCGTCCCAGACCGGTCGGGGTCCCGAACTGCCCTCCATCGGTAGGAAAGCGACCGGTGTCCAGTTTTCGGTTTCGAACACCTCGATCCAGTAGGTGGCTCCCTGGCGGGGGCATCCGGGTGCTCGATCCTGGGAAAGCCCTGTACTGCCACTGGATACCGCGAGGTATCGGCCGTCGGGGGACCACACGGGGTTCTCGGCTCCGGAGCACTCCGGATACTCGAGACTGACCACCACGTCTGCGGTGTCGCCGTCGAGGATCACGATGCGGTTGGGAAACTCATCCACCTCATTGGTCGGTATCCGCGCACCGGGCGCGTCGCTGTTCAGCACCCCGAGCGCTACCCGTCCGTCCGGTCCAATGTCGACCCGATCGAAGAAGTCAACGGTGTCCTCCGTATAGGACCAGATCTGCTCGCCAGTCGCCGCATCGAGCATCCGTAGCCTCCGGTCTTCGCTCACGGCGAGCCTCGTTCCGTCATTGGAGAGCGCTATGTTCGAGCCGGTCTCTGTCGGATACACCTCCAGCAGCCGGTTGGAGCTGCCCCCTCTCCACAGGGCATTGATCACCTCGATCGGATGCTCGACACCCGCTGGTGTTTCACCGATGGCCCGGATGGCGAGGAGAGTGGACAACTCCGGGTCGTTTTCGAGCACGGCGATCGACGATGCCGCCAATTCGCGGGCGGCGGCCAGCTGGGCGTTCAGCGCGGCTTCCTCGGCGTTGGCGTCGGCGCGTTCCGCTTCGTCGACGGCGGTGGCTTCGTTGTGCGAGGCGATCTCGGCCTGGCGTTCCGCTTCGTCGGCGTTGCGGGCGGATTGGACCCCGAACACCGTGGCGGCAATGGCGAGGATGGCCACGAGGCCGCCCGCAGCCCAAGCGGTGCGGATTGTACGGCGGTGTTGTTTGACCTCTTCGGACTCCAGCTCGTCCTTTGGCACACCTCGGAGCGCCGAGGCAATGTCGGCTACGGCTGCTGAGAACCGTGGGCTTTTCAAGTCGAGTTGCTCTTCGCCCTGGGCGAAGCGCATGTCAACCCAGCGGGGCTCTTCGGAGAACACACCCTGCAGGGCCTGGGGTGCTGCATTCCCGGTGATGTCGTCACCGGTCCAGGTGAAGGTGCCATCGGTGAGGACGGGCAGGATGCGGGAGGGGTCTTTGTGGTTCTTCCAGTATTCGATCTCCTGATTCACCCATTCCGACTGGGCGGCATCCGGGGAGAGCAACAGCACAAACCAGGCTGACTGGTCGAGGGCTTCGGTTACCGAAGACCACAGGTGGGGGTTTGCCGACAGCGACGACTCGTCCCGGAAGATGCGTAGGGCGCGGCGTTTCCACCAGGGCTTGGCGAACCGCTGCAACCCAGCCTGCAACCGAGGCGCCAGCAGGTCATCAGCGGCATGCGAGTACGAGATAAACCCGTCATAGGCCGTCGACGTCTGGTCGGTTGAGGTGAGTTCCGTCGTGTCCATCAGCCGCCCCTCATCTCGTCCAACGTCGGGCACGGATCTATCCGATATTGGTCACATTCTTGATCCGTGAACGAGCGACGTAGACCCTCACGGACGGTGGCCAGGAATTCGTCGGTGGACAGCGAGACCGTTCCGAAGACTCCGGTGTTGGTTCCGATCAGGAGGGTCTCGTCGTCGATCCAGTGGATGTCGGATACGTTTGCCAGAGCCATCTGCTGGACTACTTGCCCGGTGGCTGTGTCGACGATGTGAAGGTTCCGTCCTCCTATTGCCAGACGGGACCCGTCGGCGTTGAACCCGAGCCCACGGACCCGGGCTCTGGTGGGTATCCGTGCCACTGGCTGCCAGGTGGTCGTGTCGAAGAGCGTGAGTGAGGCCGGCATGTCGTTGACGGCGATCAAGTCGAGAGTCGGGGAGAGTTCGATCCCGTAGATGATTCCGGCTTGATATAGAGGCTCGCCGGTCGCCAGGTCGTACGCGGCCGAGCCCGTGCCGCCGCGTGTGGCACCGAAGGCCCATTCATCGGTGAAGATGTCCAGGGGCCCGGTTGAGAGGGCGGCGAATGGATCGTTGGGAGAAGGTTCGTCTCCCGGTTCAATTCTCTCGATTTCTTCACCGGTGTCGGCGTCGATCAGCCGAAAGTGACCTGAGTATGAGAAGCCCTCGATCTCGGTGCTTCCGTAGGCGAGGATGTTTTCACCGCCGGAGGACACCCGCGTCCACCACGTACGGGGCTCGCGGTCGCCTGTGCAATAGCTCCTTCCGACGTCGTCCGTGGCTGTTACTTCGCAACTGAGGATCTCGATCTGTTCGTCGGTGTCTGGATCCCAAAGGATCGTTGCGTCAGTCCTCGACTCCACGAGTCGATAGAGCACCCACTTCCCGTTGGCGAGGGCGCCTTGAGCCACGTGATTGAAGAGTGCTGCCGTCAGCTCACCGGTGTCGGAATCGAAGAGCTGGACTTGCCAATGGAATGTCCCGAGGTCGGCGGTATCCATCGCTATCGCCTCAGGGCCGTTGACAAAGCTGTTGCCGTTGACCCAGGTGAACCCATCCAAGTCGCCCGTGGCCTCCACTCCGATCGTGGAGGGACGGAGGTCCCACACCTTCACCCCTGGATCGGAGCCCGCCGTATAGAGACGTTGGGTGGCGGGATCGTAGGCGGAAGTGAACACGGCCCCGGTCGCCAGCCGGTGCAGCTCCTCGTTGGTGGTTAGGTCGTATACGAATGTGTGGGAACCATGGGTGCCTATAACGGCCATCGATCCATCGGGAGTGATCTCGATGCCGTTGGGGGCCGAGGGGTAGTCGGTGCCGAAGTAGAGAACATCGGTCGAGGTGCCGCTCTCGGCGTCGAACAGGAATGCGCTGAATTCGGCTCCCCCCGAAGACGACGGCGAATAGATCGTCACGAATCTGGACCCATCTGGGGATACGTCGCCCATCCCGGTGGCGGCGGAGGGGGTTCGCGGCTCGAACGTCTCTGGGTCGAAGGCGAGCACGCTTTCCTGTGCGCTGAGCCCATAGAGAGCGCCCGCATCGTCCCAGACCGGCCGAGGCTCGCCGTCGGTAGGGAGCAAGGCTGCTATCTCCCACGTCCCGGTGTCGTACACCTCGAGCCAAGACACGGTTCCGTCCCTGGGACAGCCCACCGTGCGGCTGCCTCCGGGCAGCCCATGGTGACCGCTGGCTACCGCCAGGTAGCGGCCGCGAGGCGACCAGACAGGGTTCTGGACGTCGGAGCAGTCCGGGTATTCGAGGGTGTGAACCACTGCTCCGGTGTCACCGTCGAGGATCACAATCCGATTGGGGAGACTGTCGGTCAGATCGGTTTCGCGTAGGCGTGCGACGGCGTCGCTGTTGAGCACACCCAGCGCCACTCTTCCGTCGGGTCCGATGTCGACCAGGTGGAAGAAGTCGACGGTGTCCTCCTCATACGACCAGAGTTGCTCGCCGGTGGCCGCGTCGAGCATCCGGAGGGTCTGGTTCTCGCTGACGGCGAGCCTGGCTCCATCAGGCGACAGCGTGAGGTTCGAGCCGTTCGCGGTGGGGTACACGTCGATGAGTCGGTTGGAGCTGCCGGCGCGCCAAAGGGCATTGATCACCTCGATCGGCTGCTCGACACCATCCGGTGTCTCACTGATGGCTCGGATGGCGAGGAGGGTGGACAGCTCCGGATCGTTGTCGAGCACGGCGATGGACGATGCTGCCAGTTCGCGGGCGGCGGCCAGCTGGGCTTGGCGATCCGCATCTAGCCGCGCTTCGGCTTCTGCGGCGGCGTTGGCCTCGGCGATCTCCGCCTGTTCTGCGGCGATCGCAGCCTGGCGTTCGGCTTCTGCGGCGTTGCGGGCCGACTGGATCGAGGCACCGACTGCCACCAAAGCCAACACCGCCAGCGCAACGCCGGCTGTCCAGGCGGTGCGGATGGTGCGGCGGTGTTGTTTGACCTCTTCGGACTCGAGTTCGTCTTTGGGGACGCCCCGCAATGCGGAGGCAATGTCGGCTAACGCTGCAGAGAACCGCGGGTTCTTCAGGTCCAGTTGCTCTTCGTCCCAGGCGAAACGGAGGTCCAGCCAGCGGGGCTCTTCCGTAAACACTCCTTGTAGAGCCTCGGGGACCGCCGAGCCGGAAACGTCCCCGGAGGTCCACTCGAACTCCCCGTCGGTCACCACAGGGAGTATCCGGGACGGGTCCTTGTGTTCGTTCCAGTATTCGATCTCCTGGTTCACCCACGGCGACTGCGCGGCGTCGGGGGAGAGCAAGAGGACGAACCAGGCGGACCCGTCCAGCGCTTCGGTGATCGACGACCACAGATGAGGATTGGCCGACAGTGAGGTCTCGTCCCGGAAGACCCGCAGCGCCCGGCGTTTCCACCAGGGTTTGGCGAACCGCTGTAACCCAGCCTGCAGCCGGGGAGCCAGCAGACCATCGGCGGCGTGGGAGTAGGAGATGAACCCGTCGTAGAGCACGGCCTGCTCGACCGACGATCGCTCAACCGTGTCCATTCAGCCCTCCTCTCACAACGATCTCACAAAGTCGGCCTCACATCTCGCTCACAGCCACCCTGAAGCAGTCGGCGGCGCAGGACATAGAGGGGCATGTGCCCGAATCGGCGTGCTGTGGGCATCGTGCCCACGTACTGGCATTCAAAGCTCTGGCTTTCCGACAGAACGGCGAGAGCCGCGAAGGCGCGTGTGGTGTAGATCTCACCGGCCGGCGTGCGAGGCTCGATGACTGCCGCCTCAGTGAGTCCGACTCCATAGACGAGGTCGCTGCCGAAGATCGGGTCGGAGCCCTCGAAGACGGGCGCAGCATGGGCGGCGATGCGAAGACCCCGCAGCTCGCTCAGTTCCGGGCGAGTTGTGTCGACCGACTGCGCGCTCTCCATGAGTTCGAGTGCGCATTCGGCGGCGACCGCAACGTCTCCGAAGACGAGCCGGATCCCGTTGCCCCAGGTACGACCGGAGAGCAGCCGGTCGCGGAAGGGGTTGATGCGTCGGGCGAGCTCGTCGCTCACCGTTTCGTGGAAGACACGCAGTTGGGCGTCGGTAAGGTTCGAATAGCCGGCGACTTCGGCGACCACGATCGCCCGAATGTGCCGCTGCTCCGCGTGAGGGGCAGGCTCTTCCTGTTGTGTCGCCGCTGGGACGGTGATCACCGTGGACGGCGCGCCGGTGGCCTCCCAACGTGCAACGTCGACGGCGGTGCCCGCGCTCCCGCGCGGATCTCCTCCGTCCCAGACGGCTAGCTGGTGGGCGTCGGTTTCCAGGTGATCGGCTCTTATGAGAGCTTCGCCCATAGCGACCTGGGCGCAGAAGTCGAAGAGAACCGGATCGCCCAGATACTCGCCGCTGGTGGCCATTTCCACGGTCGTGGCTCGAGCCATGCATTGCTCATACCGGCCCACCCAGTCGGTTCCGGCCGGAGCCACAGAAGTGCGAAGGAACTCGTCCTGTTTGAAAGGGAGCACGACGTTGAGCTCGGCACCCCGTTCCAGCAGTGTTTCGGCGGCGATTATGTCCGCCCCTGCCGCCAACGAGCCGAATCCGACCCCGGCATCGATGCTGTCCATGAGCCGCGTCATCTCTTGCTTGATATCCCGCTCATGGCCGCCGGCCCCGTCGTCACTCGAGGGGAGGATGCGATGGCCGGCGAAGTGGATGACGGCTGGATTCCGGATCGGGTCGAGGATCGATTGGTCGATGTTGTTGAGCCGACAGACGAGCTTCAACTGTTTGAGCGTGGTGGCGCGCTGGGACAGCCGACCTTCTGCGGCCCCGGAAGCCCGACTCAAGGCGTCCCGTGCCCGCTCCAGATCGCCGACGATCAAAGCCGCCTCCGCTTCGGTGGCCGTGGCCCAGTAATCGTCGTCGCTGCTCATTTCGGTCAGAGCGGTCTTGGCCAGAACGTCGGCCCGCTCTCTCTCCCCGGCAAGCAGCCACATGGTCGCCGCGTTCACCCCGTGATAGGAATCCTCCGTTTCGTTGAATACCCGCTCGTAGCCTTGAGCTGACCGCTTGGCCCATGCCTCTCGTTGTCCGAGCTCCCGCAGGGCGTGGTCCTTGTCGAGGCGAGCCGACAGCACCGCGATGTCCGATGCGAGTTGGACGGTCAGGGTGGACGGGTCGATTGTGGAAAGCCCGTACTGGTCGTAGCGTCTCCGCGCCTGGGTAGTCGCTCCGGATCGGGCCAGGGCCAGTACTGCGAGATATCGAATCTGGGGATCTGCGTCACCGTGTTCGATGTGAACCGCGGCGATGTCGTAGGCCTGGATGTAGTGCCCCCGGCTGATCTGCTCTCTTATCTCGTCAGCCGGTTCGAGTGCCCGCGGGGGCCAGGTCTCATTGAAGACCATCCTCGCCCGGAACGAGTTCACGTCGTAGACGCTCACCGTGGTCGTAACGAGGGCGCGCACCGTGGAAGAGCGGGCCGTTCCAAGGATCGCGTCCAGCTCTCCGAAATACTGACCGGGGCCCAGCGTCGCCACACTGGTTGGTGACCCTCGGCCCGGCTTGAGCACCTCGACCTGGCCCTCTTCGATCCAGTAGATGGCCGACGCCGCGGAGCCTTGCTCGACGATGACCTCCCCGGGCCTGAAGTCGAGATATTCCACTTCCAACGGCAGTTCTGCCTTGGCTGGTACGAAGTCCGACAACGCCGGGTCGTGTAGAAGGATCCGCTCTTCGAGGTCGACTAGAGCCGGCCACGGGTCGATGCCCAACTCCTCTCCGAGACGACTCCGGATCCGCTTGAAGGCGTCGAGGGCTTCGGTCTGTCTCCCCGACCGGTACAGCGAGAGCATCAGCAGCTCCCAGAGACGTTCCCGATATGGAAACTCTTCGACCAGTCCCGCCAGCTCGCTGGCGACCTGGACATGCGCACCATCGGACAACATGGCGTCCATGAGAGATTCCACCGCCTGCAATCGCTCTTCTTCGAGATGACGGGCGGCCTGCTCGGCGAATTCGAACTTGCGAAGGTCGGTGAGAGCCGGTCCACGCCACTGTGAGAGAGCATGCCGGAAGCTCTCACATGCCTGGCCGACATGACCCAGGGTCTGCATCTGCCGGCCTCGTCGCAAGTGCATCTTGAATCGGCTCACGTCTGTGTTGGTGGAGGGGATTTCGAGGCGATACCCGCCGGGTTCAGTCAGAATCAGGTCGCTGCCCACCGCCTGACGCAGACGGTTGACCGTCGAGTGGAGAGCCGAGTCCCGGTTCGAGATGACGGCATCTCCCCAGATCTCCTCGAGAAGCATGTCGGCGGTGACCAGTTCGGACCCGTGCAGCGCAAGCAGGGCCAGAACGGCCCGGGGTCGAGCACCCGGAACGGTGACCGACTCTCCCCGTCCGTCGACGACGTCGAGCGGACCGAGCAACAGGACATCCATCACGGACACCACGCGGCGTACCGGAGGACCCGGTATATGTGACTCCTGCATCGGAGTGGAGCTTGTGCCCCGATTCTCACAAGCGGCTCACAACGCCCGAGTTCATTCCCAGTGCGTCTTAGTCCTGCCCTGTACCCCCGGCTCAGCCGTGGTGTCGAACTTCCCGACGAGGCTTCTCCTTTCCCTCTCGAAGCTTTAGCGGTTCCTCTGTCTGAGATCTGAACCTACCGAAGCAAGGCCACCCCGGCGGCGGGGAATCTCGTAAGCGAATGGTGAGAGTCATCGGTCATGGTCGAGCCAACCCCTCGGGGAAACCTCCCTGGGGCCGAGAGGGGCACGACATGTTCACCCACACCACCGCAAAGGCAATTCAGGAGGAGAAGCGGAGCGTTTGGGTAGAACCTTCTCCAACTCGTCAGCTTTGTGAGTGATTTGTGAGGCCCTTTTGTGACATTGGGCAAGTACCCGGAGAGACCGGGATACGAGGAGAGAAGGGTCAGCAATGCTCACTCACACCACGGCGAAAGGACTCCAGCAAGAACTAGTCCGTCGTAGTCAGCGGCCGCATAGGACACAGTCGGGTCAAGAGCTCAGCCCTCCCACGGTGAATTGGCGACGTCTCGGGGTGACAGTGGCTGCCGCCGCCGCCGCAGTCGCCATCGTCGCGGCAACCCACGATGTAGGGGGTGCAGGGGATGTGCCGGCAGACCCCGTGCCTGGCGTGAGAAGCGTCGAGGACGCCTCTCACGTGAATGGTTCGACACCAGCCGAAGAGTTCCGAGGTGGCATGTCGGGCGGGCCTCTCATGGCCAACTGAACAGGACTCCCGCTGGCTAGATCCGTACTAGGGGTGAACTGGTCAGCGGGCGCTCTGCCGTGCTGCTTCAGAGGGCTAATTGTCAAGGGGGAGGGGGCGACCAGGCTGGGATGCTGACCTTCTGGTCAGGTCGAAGCGTCCCGGCGAAGCACGGCAGAGGCGACCGGCTCGGGTTGGTGGTTTTGACGGCTCGTCGGACCTAGGTGCCGTGGGGTGCTGTGGTCATGATCGCCGGGATCAATGCCTCACAGAATTCCATCTCGTCGCCACACAACAGGATCGTGAACGGTATCTCCAGTTCATCGTCTGCATACGTGACGACCACCCCGCCGAGGACACCACCTCCGACTCTGGTTCGCTCGCACCGATGAGCAATTGCACTTCTCTATGACAACCCTCCCGCCGGGGGTGGGGGTCGCCTGCAGAGGTGTGCGGCTGGGGCAACACTGGGGCAACGACCGGAGTGACGTCGGGGCGAACACGGTGAGATCACGTGAATCCTTGTGAGGAGCGAGGTGTGCCCTACTTCTGTAGCTCTACCTGGGCTTTCGCGCATATGCTCTAGTTGCGTTGTCGTGGTCAGGGACGGCGTCGATCCGTCGACCTCCGGTTTTTCAGACCGGCGCTCTACCAACTGAGCTACCTGACCATGCAACCGATCTTTACAGATTCGGTTGGCGGGCACGACGGGATTTGAACCCGCGACCTCCGGCTTGACAGGCCGGCGAACACTCCAGACTGTTCTACGCGCCCTGGAGCTCCCGGAAACCGGGTGACCGATCAAGTATATCGGTCACCCGATGCTGCTCAAGGCGGGGAGGGGCTGGGTTGGGGGGTTCCGCGGTGCGACTCGCGCACAACTCATCCCCCTGTCGGTTATCGCGGTGACAGCCCAGTTGTCATGCGCCTCACCAATCGAACAAAGCCTTGCCAATGCCCTCGATGAATAGGAACCCGACTACAAGAGTTCCGATCACGAGTGTCAAGAGGGTTCTCCAGGCCTCGCGTTTGGCTCCCAGCCGTAGTTCTTCCGAATCCATTCGGTCCCTCATATGCGGAGTGCCAATTTGCGATCCGATCTCGCGGAGTGAACGAAGTCAATAGGGATTTCTGTGAGAATCTGGTCATGGAACAGATCATGTTCACACCCCTGGTGTTGACCGGCGTCCCCTCGGCGCTCGCCCACTCCCGGGTTCCGTCAAGGGTGATCTGAGATGGAAGTGCTCGACTGGCTTCTCGACTCCGATCCCGCCATCCGCTGGCAGGTGATGCGCGATCTGACCGGGGAGTCGGCGTCCCGCGTCGCCACGGAGCGGGCCCGGGTGGCCAACGAGGGTTGGGGGGCGCGCCTGCTGTCCCTTCAGACCGACGACGGGCAGTGGGGCGGAGGCGTCTACTCGCCCAAGTGGATCTCCACCACCTATACCCTCCTGCTCCTGCGGCACCTCGGGGTCGACCCCGATGACAGGAGGGTTCGGGCCGCCATCGACCTGGTCAGCGACCGGGTGGTCATGGGTGGAAAGAGCCGGCCCTTCTTCGACTACTCGACAGAGGTGTGCATCACCGGGATGGCCCTCGCTCTCGGGTCCTACTTCCTCGACGACGCCGGCTCGATGCCCCAACCCGAGATCCTGGTCGGACGACAGAAGAAGGACGGCGGCTGGAACTGTCATGTCCGCTCGAACCGCTCCTCGTTCCACACCACCATCTCGGTGCTCGAAGGGCTGCTCGAGTACGAGGGGGCCGTGGGCGGCGACCCGACGCTTGCGGAGGCCCGCAGCCGCGCCCACGAGTACTTGCTGGAGCGACGCCTCATGTACTCGCTGCGCACCGACGAACTGATCACCTCGAGGTGGCTGCTGATGTCGTTCCCGCCTCGATGGTTCTACGACGTGCTCCGAGGTCTCGACTATCTCCGTGACGCCGGGAGCGATCCCGATCCCAGGGCCGGGGAGGCGATCGAAGTCATCGAGGGCAAGCTTCGCCGGGATGGCCGCTGGCCGTTGCAGAACCGTCATCCCGGCAAGGAGCACTTCGCCATGGAGGAGGGCTCGGGCAAGCCGAGCCGATGGAACACCCTGCGGGCCCTACGCGTGCTCCGCTGGTACCACGGGGACGACTCAGATGGCGTCCCGCCGGGGACATAGAGGATTACAGAAACCTGGACTCCAGCTCCGCGAAGAACGCTTCCGACAGACGTTCGAACTCTTCGGCGTAGGAGCTGAGACGCTCGAAGATCGCCCGACGCGTCGGGTCGGCGAGGGCCTTGAAGAGATCGGTCCAGCTGCGCACAGCCAAACCAAATATCCGCTCGGTTATGGGTCGTCGGGCGTCTGTCACCCAAACAGGCACCCGGCCCCGTCTCACCGGCGACCGACCCTCGTACTCAGAAAGGACCCGCGATGCGCCGCATCGTTATCGCCGTGACGACCCTGGCCCTGGTGGCCTGTGGCACCAACCCACTGACCGAACAGCCGCCTCAACCGGGCAGCACCACCACCCTGCCGGTGTCGACCTCGACCACCGCTGAGACGACGACCACGGCCGCCCCGGTAGGAACCACTACCACCACCAGCGCGGCGCCGGCCACGACTGCGCAGCAAGCGACAACGACCACCCGGCCGGTGGGTTCGATGGTGGTCGCTCCCTACTTCTACATCGACGAGGCGGGCCACCCCAACCGGACCGGGCCGTTTCTGTTCCCAATGGCGCGGGAAGTGGCGCCGACGGTAGGAGTGGCCCGCGCCGCCATCGAGCAGCT
>Ga0256866_1000207_pt1 | contig 12109 bp, 11 predicted proteins | sample RVTome_16_FD_187338 | JGI IMG/M metagenome (GOLD analysis project Ga0256866, IMG submission 187338) | Soil microbial communities from uranium-contaminated site in the Upper Colorado River Basin, Wyoming, United States - RVT152D67 HiSeq ...
GATGGCCGCCTCGCCAGTGGCCCCAGGGACCAACCGAGTCGTCAGCAGGTCCCCGGAGAGGTCGACTACCGCCCCTCGAAAGAGAGAGGAGGAGATGTCGAGGGCGATGATCGACCGGCCCTCGGGGTTGGGGGCCACGAGTTTCGGGGGTTTGCCACCAGCCGACGGCCCGGTTCCGGCTTCGATGACGAGACCGGTCTCGATGAGCTCGTCGACCAGGTCTGATGCGGTGGCGGGGGTGAGATGGGAGGCTCGGGCCACGGCTGCGCGTGATGTGGGGCCTTCGGTGTAGATGATCTGCAGGGCAAGACGCAGGTTGTTCGATCTGGTCTGACTCCTGGTGGCCTTGGCCCTCGTGAATAGGGGAGTCAGGGCGGGGTGATATCTGGTTTCGGCGGTGCTCAGGAATGTCTCCGAAGTAAGAATGTTTAATGAACATACAAAGCTCGGGAGGATTCGTCAACCATGACATGTTGGTCGGTTCTGCTAAGGGCTCTCAGCGATAGATGTCGTCGAGCTCTTCGAGAAACTCAGCGGCTGCCCGTGCGTTGTGACGTCGCCACCTGCTGACATGGTCGTCGGCGCGGATCTCGTCGAGAGCCTGCAGAGTCGATTCCAGCGATTTCCGCTGTGCCGTGATCAGCCGGCGAGGCGATCTCCGGGCACGAATCAGGAGTGCGACCTTCAACAGGAACTCGATGCGAATGTCCCGGATGTGGTCGACGGGAAGATCCAGCCAGCGATTCAGCTCGCCCTGCCCGGATTTGGTGACCTGATGGATCACACGGTTGGGTCCAGAAACGCCCTTCTCGGTGTGGATGGGCTCGGCCAGGCCGGCATCCACCAATCGGTCGAGGGCTCGATAGACGAGGGGGCGTCGCACGGTGAGGATGCGACCCACTTCACTTTCAGGGCCGAGCTGTTTCGAGATTGCGAAACCGTGGCTGGGACCTTCGCTGAGAAGACCTAACACCGCATGCTCGGTCACGGATAGCTCGTTCAAACCGACACCTCGAGGTGTAGCGTTGATAGTCACAATGAGAATAGTGGTCCTTCTCGTCGTCGTCCTGGCGATCGTGGGCTGTGGCAAACACGCAGACGAAGAGCTCCTGGTCTCGGCAGCGGCATCGTTGACCAATGCGTTTGGAGCGATGGAGATTGCCTTCGAGGAGAAGCATCCAGAGACCGACGTGGTTCTCAATCTCGGCGGAAGCGCCTCACTCCGCGAGCAGATCCTGGAGGGTGCTCCGGTTGATGTCTTCGCTTCAGCGAACGGGTCCAACATGGACCAAGTCGTTGCCGACGAAGAGACCTTTGGCGAGCCCCGGGTGTTCACGGTGAACCTCCTTCAGATTGCCGTGCCAGCGGGTAATCCGGCTCGAGTAGCGGGGTTGGAGGATTTCGCCGATGAGGAGCTCCTCATCGGTCTCTGCGCCGAAGGGGTTCCGTGTGGGGACTTTGCTCGCGAGGTCCTCGCCAACGCAGGAATCACTCCATCGATCGACACCAACGAACCCGATGTCCGGGCTCTGCTCACCAAAGTCGAAGCCGGTGAGCTTGACGCGGCGATCACCTATGTGACCGACGTCGCCTCAGTGGGTGGGAGAGTCGATGGCGTCGAGATCCCCGACGCGGTCAACGTCGCCGCCGAGTATCCCATCGCAGTCCTGGTCCGTGCCGCCGATCACGGGACAGCCGGTGCTTTCATCGACTTCGTGCTCTCCCAGGAAGGACAGGCGATCATGAGCGAATTCGGATTCACGTCTCCATGACCGATCGACGTGTGAGTCAGCGACCGCCGGTACCAATCCTGTTGCTGGGCGGCCTGGGCCTGGCATTGTTCGTCGTCCCCCTCTTCGGTCTGCTGTGGCGAGCTCCGTGGAGCGACATCCCGGGGTTGATTGGCAGCCCGATTGTGACCGAAGCTCTTGGTCTCTCTCTCGTCGCCTCCCTTTCTGCCACGATCATCTCGTTCCTGTTCGGAGTTCCCCTCGCATGGCTACTGGCTCGTGTCGAGTTTCCGGGTCGTCGTCTGGTCAGGGGTCTGGTCCTGCTTCCGCTCGTATTGCCGCCGGTTGTTGGCGGTGCCGCCCTGCTGTTCGCTCTCGGACGGCGCGGGGTGATCGGCGGGCCGCTGTACGAGCTGACCGGTCTCGTGCTGCCATTCTCGATATGGGGCGTGGTATTCGCCACGACGTTTGTGGCTATGCCATTTCTCGTGATCACGGTGGAGGGAGCCCTACGCAATCTCGATCAGCGATACGAGGGAGCCGCGGCCAGTCTTGGAGCGGGACGGTGGACGGTACTGCGCAGAGTGACTCTGCCCATGATCGGGCCTTCGGTGACGGCTGGTCTCGTGCTCACCTGGGCGAGGGCTTTTGGCGAGTTCGGGGCAACCATCACGTTCGCCGGAAATCTCCCCGGCCGCACCCAGACCCTGCCGCTGGCCGTCTTCGTCGCCCTGGAGAGCGATCGTGCCGTGGCCGTCGCCATCAGCCTGCTGATGGTTGTCGTTTCCCTCGCTGTTCTCATCACACTGAGAGAACGCTGGTGGAAGTTCTTGTGACCGCCCTGCAAGCCAGGTTCGGGGTCAGCCGGTCCCACGGCTTCTCCCTCGACGTAGATGTGACCATCGACCCGGGAGTGACCGTGGCCTTGCTCGGTCCCAACGGAGCCGGGAAGTCGACCACCGTGTCGGCCATCGCCGGTCTCGTCCCCATCGATGCAGGCAGAATCCAGCTGGGCAACATGGTGCTCGACGAACCCGGCACCGAGACATTCGTCCCTCCCGAGCACCGCCGAATCGGCGTTGTATTCCAGGACAATCTCCTTTTCCCTCGACTCACCGTTCTCGAAAACGTCGTCTTCGGGCCGAGGAGCCGGGGAGTCGGACGAGCCCAGGCTGTCGACGCCGCCCGGGAGTGGATGACACGTCTCGGTCTGGCCGGGTTGGAGACACTGCTCCCTGCCGACCTGTCCGGGGGCCAGGCGCAACGAGTTGCGCTGGCGCGGGCCTTGGTGCTCGAGCCCGATCTCTTGTTGTTGGATGAGCCGCTTTCGGCTCTTGACGTGACCACCCGAATCCATCACCGCAGGGTTCTGGCTGAGCATCTACGCGGCTTCGCCGGGCCTCGGCTGCTGATCACCCACGATCCCACCGAGGCCTTCCTCCTCGCCGATGTGGTGTACTTGATCGAGGACGGCGCCATCACCCAGATGGGGACGGCCGATGAGATCAGGCTTCGACCCAAGACGAGATATGCGGCCGATCTTGCCGGCTCCAATCTCATCTCCGGTTCGGCTGATGACGGTCGAGTCGATGTCGGCGTCTTCTCGCTGAGCATTGCCGATCACGATGTGACCGGGCCAGTGCTGCTCAACATCCATCCCAATGCGGTCTCTGTACATCGAGGGAAGCCGGAAGGGAGTCAGCGCAACACCTGGCGAACTTCGATCGAGGTCGTAGAGAGCCTGGGTGATCGCGTCCGGCTCCTCACCGGCGTCCCGTTGCCTTTGACCGTCGAGGTCACGAGGGAGGCGATGGAAGCCCTCTCTCTCCGGCCGGGTGTTGCGATGTGGCTTGCGGTAAAGGCGACCGAGATCGGGGTCGAAGAGGAAGGGTAAGTCTGAACGTGATCACGGAATTGGCGATAGGTTGGCGCCGATGAAGATCGTCTGTGTCGGTGGTGGGCCGGGCGGGCTGTACCTGGCCATCCTGGTCAAGAAGGCCCGGCCCGACTTCGACGTCACGGTCTTGGAACGCAACCAACCCGGCGACGCCTACGGATTCGGTGTGGTGTTCTCCGAGGAGACCCTCGACCACTTCGAAGTGGCCGATGGAGAGTCCTACGATGCGCTCACCAAGGCGTTCATTGAGTGGGGAGAAATCGAAGTTCGCCACTTCACCGGCGAGCGCTTTGTCTCCGGCGGCCACGGGTTCGCCGCGGCCAGTCGGAAGGAGTTGCTGAGTCTGCTCGGGCGTCGTGCCGAGGACCTCGGAGCGGAGCTCCGGTATGGCGCGGAGGTGACGGACCTGTCGGCCCTGCCCACAGCCGACGTGATCGTGGGAGCCGACGGCGCCAACTCGATGGTGCGAGCCGCCCTCGTCGACCGGCTTCGACCTTCAGTCGACTTGCGTGTCAACAAGTACATCTGGTTTGGCACTGAGAAGATCTTCGACCGTTTCCACTTCATCTTCATCGACACTCCGCATGGCTTGGTATGGGCCCACATCTATCCCTTCTCGGAGGAGGGCAGCACCTTCATCGTCGAGATGGCCCCGGATACCTGGAAGACGTTGGGGCTCGACCGGACCGAAGACAAGATCTTCCCACCCGGAGTCTCCGATCAACATGCCCTGGCCTTTTGTGAGAGTCTCTTCGCCGACCATCTCGATGGACGGGGCCTGATCGGCAACAACTCCAAGTGGCTGCAGTTCCCGACCATCACCTGTGAGCGATGGCACACCGACAACGTGGTCTTGATGGGAGACGCCATCCACACCGCCCATTTCTCGGTGGGATCGGGAACCAAGCTGGCAATGGAGGACGCCATCTCTCTTTCCGATCTCTTGGTTGGCGACAGCCCGTTTGAGGAGGCCCTCGACGTCTATGAGGCATCGCGTCGACCCGAAGTGGAGAGTCTGCAACGTGCGGCCAAGGCCAGCCTCGAGTGGTTCGAGGGAGCCGACCGCTACCGGGACATGGAGCCCGAGCAATTCGTGTTCAGCATGCTCACCCGGAGTCAGCGGGTGACCTATGACAATCTCCGTGTCCGCGATCCCGAATACATGGCTTCCGTGGACCGCTGGTACGCCGCCTCCGATCATGGATCCCCGGTTCCCACCGGCCCCGGCACGCCTCCCATGTTCCATCCTTTTCAGGTGCGGGAGACGGTCTTGCCCAATCGGGTGGTGGTCTCACCCATGGATCAGTATTCGGCTGTAGACGGGGTTCCAACCGAATGGCATCTCGTGCATTTGGGGAGCAGGGCCGTCGGCGGTGCCGGGCTGGTCATGACCGAGATGACCTGTGTCTCCGCCGAGGGTCGGATTTCACCGGCGGACACCGGGATCTGGAACGACGAACAGGAAGCTGCCTGGTCGCGGATCGTCGCCTTCATCCATAGCCACTCGACGTCACGGGTCGGGCTGCAGATCGGCCATTCCGGTCGAAAAGGCTCGACCAAGCTGATGTGGGAAGGCGACACCGACCCTCTCGACGAGGGCAACTGGGAGATCATGGCGCCGTCTCCGATCAGGTACCGCCCCGACAGCCAGGTCCCCCGGGAGATGACCCGTGGGGACATGGAGATGGTCCGTGACCAGCACGTGATTTCCGCCCGGCGGGGTGATGCGGCCGGTTTCGACTGGCTCGAGCTCCACTTCGCTCATGGCTATCTGGTGTCGAGCTTCCTGACGCCACTGGCCAATCAACGGTCCGACCAGTACGGAGGATCGTTGGAGAATCGGATGAGATACCCGTTGGAGCTATTCGACGCGGTGCGTGCCGTCTGGCCGGCGAGCAAGCCGATCTCAGTACGAGTCTCCGCAACCGATTGGGTCGAGGGTGGCTTCGACGGTGACGATGCAGTCGAATTCGCCAGGAGATTGAAGGAGCACGGTTGCGACGTCATCGACGTGTCCACCGGGCAGACCTCGGTCTACACCGAGCCCGAGTACGGACGTCTCTATCAGACACCCTTCAGCGATCGGATCCGCAACGAGGCCGGCATCGCCACGATGACCGTAGGGGCGGTGTCATCGATCGACGACATCCACAACATCCTGGTGGCCGGTCGGGCCGACCTCTCCGTTCTGGCACGTCCCCATCTGGTCGACCCCTATTGGACACTCAACGCCGCCATCGACCTCGGCCATGCCGACCACCCGTTCCCCAAGCAGTATCTCTCCGGTCTGGCCGCCCGCCGCCGGGAACAGGACCCCATCCCCCCGGACGTCTTCCGCGGAGGGTGAACGGGTCTCAACCCGTTCTGTGAAGATTTTGGGCGCTCTCTGCGCCCTTTTTCTTCACAGAAGGGTTTTCAGAGGGCGAGGACGCCCTGGATGGCCTCCATGCGGGCTACCCGGTCTATGGAGACGGGGGAGGTACCGTCGTGGAGGTCCTCGGTCTCCTTCAAAACGTCGGCAATGTCAAAGAGACGGATCCAGTCGTCGGTGGTGGGCTCCCCGAGTTGGACGCCAATGTTCCACCCGGTCATGACATCGCCCTTCCCTTCGAGAGCCGCCTCGACTGCCACCCGCCCGAAACGACCGGCGAGAAGACGATCCCGAAAGGAGGCGTCACCGCCCCGGACAACATGCCCCAGGACGGTTCCCCTGATCTCGTAGTGGGCGCCTTCGGCATCACACCTCATCTGTGCCTCCTCGACGATCTCGTGTGTCGGCACTTCCACGCCCTCGGCTTTGATGATGAGCACACGGGTCTTGTCCCGGGCCGCCCCGAAGCTCGTCCTGATGCACTCGACCACCGAGTTGATCACGTCGTCTCGGGTGTGGGGGCGCTCAGGCATCAGCACTGCATCCGCGGCGGTGGCCACGGCCGCAGCCATGGCGAGGTAGCCGGACTGACGTCCCATGACTTCGACGATGAAGGCCCTGTGATGAGAGCGTGCCGTGTCCGAGATGTTGTCACAAGCCTCGACAATCGTATTTAGAGCCGAGTCGACCCCCAGCGCTTCTCGAGTGAGACCTATGTCATTGTCGATCGAGGCGGGAATCCCGACGACCGGGACCTCGGTCTCCTCCTGTAGGGCATGCACGCCTGCCATCGAACCGTTTCCCCCGATGACCACAACACCGGTGATGGAGTACTCCTCGAGTTGTTGGGCAGCTTCCACCCGGGCGGTCCGGTCGTAAAAGCGGGGGCTGCGGCTGGAGCCCAGGATCGTTCCACCCTGACCTCCTTCACTTTCGACCTCATGCACCGGGGCGGGGTCGCCCATCTTGTTGCGGCGGCTCAGCGGTCGGAAGACGCCGTCGATCAGTCCGTCGAAGCCCTGTTCGACGCCCCAGGTCGGGATGTCGTGAGACGCGGCAACCTTGGTGATCGCCCGTATCGCGGCATTCATCCCGGGTGCGTCCCCGCCGGAGGTCAGCACGGCTATCGCAGTCATAAGGTCACGGTAACGCCCCGGTCAGACGGCTCGGCTATCCAGCCGCCCGCTCTTCCATCATCGCAGCCAGCTTGAGGACCGTGTTCGAACTCCGCATGGTCATGTTCTGGTAGAGGTCGGTGCCCACCAGCCGCCCGATACCGCTTCTGGTCAGCTTGTCGCGATCGGCTCTCCACAGAATGGCACCGGGTGTGTATTTGATGTCATCGACCCCCTCGCGGGCAGGTATCTCATCCACTACTTCCGGACTATCGACGAGATCCCAGAGGAACATCACGTCGGTCCTCATCTCCTTGTTCGTGATCCACGTGTCCGGAATCGCGGCGAGCACGCTTCGCACCGACTCGATGTCACGCAGCAACACCTTCAGCTCGAGCCCAGAGTCGTCTGCGATGGCCTGAGCGAGGATTGCGCCCAGTTGCTCGCTTGGCCTGGTGTCATCGAAGATCACATTTCCGGAGTTGATGTAGGTTCGGACGTTCTCTGCCCCGGCGCGGGCGAATGTCTCGCGCAAGGTCGCCATCGCCAACTTGTTGTTGCCTCCGACATTGATGCCGCGCAGCAGCGCCAGCTGTCTCATGCGGATAAACGATAGGTCTCAGCTCAGACGGTAGCCTCAACCGAATCGCCGGTGAGCTCCGGCGCGGGGGATTGGATTCGGACGTTGCGGCGGCTGAGTCGCTCGCCACAATGGCTGCAGTGGGTGACGGCGATCGCTTCGTGCCCGCAGTCGACGTGGAAGACCCTCTGATGCGACGGATCGGCCGGAGGGTTCCACCGCTCTCCATAGGACCAGAGTGCCATTAGGACGTCGAAGAGATCTTTGCCCTTTTCGGTCAATCGGTACTCGAAGCGAATCGGATTGTCCTGATAGGGCTGAGTCTCCAGCATCCCGGCAGCGAGTAACGATTCGAGCCGGCTGGTCAAGGTGTTGCGGGCGATCCCCAGACTCTCGACGAATTGATCGAATCTGCGGATACCCATGAATGCGTCGCGAAGGATCAGCACGGTCCAAGAGTCGTTGACGAACTCAACCGTGTTGGCGACGGAGCATTCCAGATGAGCCAGCGACTTTCGCATGAAACACAGCGTAGTCAGTTTTGAGTTGCGATTCACTACGAATCAGGTAAGTTGCAAGTTGCAACCTACTTTCGAAGGGACTCGATATGAGCCGGCTCAGACGCTATCGCCGCAACGTGAAGATCAGAGCTCTCAAACTGTGGACCCCCATGTTTGCCCTGGATCCAGATGAAGTCACCGCTGCGTTGGTCGGAACAGAGCAATGAAGATTCCTCTAACCGTGCGGATGGTGCCTTCAATCACGTTCCGGGCGTGGCTGACACCCCCGCCTCTTGGCGTGTCAACGGCAGCGCGGGATCGGGAAGCGGTTGCAGATCTCACCCCGATGCACTTCGGCGGTGTCCCCGGATATGAGACCGGGTCCGGTCCGGTGGTCATCGCTGCCCATGGCTGGGGCGGGCGCCCGGCCCAGATGACTGCGATCGCTCGCCGTTTCAACGATGAGGGCTACCGGGTGATCGTTCCGCGGCTCCCCGGTCATGCCGGTGGGCCAGCGACCGACATCAAGCAGGTGGCCGCCGCGTTGGGGAAGGTGATCGAGGAAGTTGGGTGGCCCGAGGTAGTGGTGGCCCATTCCTTCGCCGCCATGGTGATTCGTCTCGCCTTCCGTGACGAAGCCCCGCGGCGCGTGGCACTGTTGGCTCCGGCCCTCGATGTCAGGGACGCGCTTGGTGTGTTTGGTGATCGCCTGCGGCTATTCCCGTGGACTCGACGTGGTCTCCACAATCGACTTCGGAAATGGGATCCGTCTCTGTGGCCCGTGATGTCGACCGTCCTGCCCGATCAACTTCCGGATGCGAAGGTCTTGATCGTTCATGACCCCAATGACTCGGATACTCCATTCGCACGTTCAGCCGAGCTCGCGGCGATCCGTCCCGACACGGACATTCTTCCGGTCAACGGGCCCGGTCACTCCCGGATCCTCTCCGACGAGAGGACCCTCGACGGGGTGGCGCGCTTCGTGAGGGCCGCCCCGCTACGTCACCACAACGTGGCCTGATCCACGGTCGGCCGCTACACCGTCCGCCAGGACCCGGCGGCGTATCCCTCTCGGGCGTCTTTGGAGAACGGCGTTGGCGCAACCCTGACTCTGATCTCGGTCTGCTGGTGTGGTTCGACCGTCGTCTTAGCCGTCCCCCCTCCCTCCTCACCCCAGATCAGCGTCAGCTGATCGCCTTCCTCGACGTCGGGATCGACAACACCAAGGGAGATCATCGCTCGCTCGTTGAAGGTGTAGCCGCTGAACATCGAAACGCCGACTACTTCGCCGTCACGTTCGACGCGGTCATACGTGGCCGAGGTGTAGTTGGATAGCGGCAGATCGATGACCTTGTAGTTCTGGCCGGTTGGATCGAACATCGACCGCATCACGTCCACGACATCGTCGGTGTTCCACTCAAATGTCACCTTTTTTCGGTGTGGTCTGTCCGCCATCTGCTCGAGGGAATCGCTGCCAACGAAGTCGTGGTCGAACTTGATGTAGAACCCGTATCCCAGCTCATGAGGGGTCAGGTAGTAGTCCTCGATGTCTTCGGAGACGAAACTGCCCCCAATAGAGCCCGACGCTTCGTATCCGTCGGCGGGTAGCCACTCCCGGTATGCCTTCATCGCATCGCCGCTGTAAACGGCGGGCAGGGGCGAGGGGATCCAGCCCGACTCGAGGGTGTTGGTGGCGTAGGCGCGCGAGCCCACCTGCTGGATACCGAACTCTTCCCCGGCCTCGAGGATGGCCTGTCTGATCTCCTCACCCTCGTGGTACGGTCCCCAGATCTCCATGCCCGGCTCGCCGGCCATGCCATGGTGGAAGGCTGGCACCTCACGTCCCGCCACGGTCATGGTGCCCACATTGAAGAACTTCACGTTCGGGATAGCACCGCCGTTCAGCTTCTCCAGGATCTGCATTGCCATGGGGCCCTGAATCTGATAGCGATAGTGGCGTCTCGTCACCGGATTCCCCATCGGGCGGGACGGAGAGCGGTCGTCTCGTTCGATGGTGACGTCGTGGTCGCCGGTCTCGGCATGGAATTGCACCCAATTGACTGTCGGCACTCGCCCCACCATGTTGAACTTGTCGGCCTCGGGGCGGAAGAGGATCACGTCCCCGATGACGTAGCCGTCGTAGTTCACCGGGACGAAGTGCTTTGCCTTGGTCACCGGGAAGTTGGCGAAGCTGTTGATGGCGAGCGAACCGAGCAACGCTTCGGCATCGGGGCCTTTGACCGTGAGTTCGGCCATGTGGTGTGACTGATCGAAGAGGACCGCACTCTCCCTCCAAGCTCGCTGCTCGTCACGCCAGTTGCCGAATTCGGGCGGGACAACCGGGTAGACATAAGCCCCGATCGGGGAGTTGCGCAGCATCTCCACGGTGTTGTCAACGGACTGAAGGACGTCTTCGAGACTTCTCGACGTCATCTGTGCTCCTCACGCTGGCGACACTGCTGATCATACGCACTTAACACGTTCAGTGGTGCTGACCACCTCCGGGTTGTGCGATGATCCGGGCTATGGGCCCGATAGGTGTGTCGTGACTTCCGTTGACCGGTTCTTTGACAGCCGTGCTGCCTACCTGATGTTCACCACGGCGACAAATGAGAAGGCTGTGGTCGCCGAACGGATCGGCCGCGAATTGGGTGGGATCGGCCCTGGCGAATCGTCGTTGCGCATATTCGACGCGGGCATGGGAGACGGGTCGGTGCTCACTCAACTCATGAGACGCATGCATCGTGTCTTTCCCCACATCCCGTGGCTGGTGGTGGGCAAGGAGATCAGCATCGAGGATGTGAGGCTGGCCCTTGGTCGCATGCCGGACCGTCTCTTCGAGCACCCCGAGACGGCTCTCGTCATCACCAACATGAACTATCGGGAGGCTCCAACCCTGACCCACCTCGGGGAGAAGGATCTCAACTGGATCGACGCGCCGTTGGAAGGGTCGACTGCGGACGATTTCAGCCGACAGATCCAGGGCATGTTCGATCGTCTGGCCCATGGTTGGGAGGTCGTGACCAGCCCGAAAACCGGCAACCCCCTTTATGCAAGACCGTCGGCCCTCGTCATCTACAGGAAGGACCGGGAGTTTCTCCTGAAAAGAGTCATCCCGCAGCCAGGAGAGGTGGAGGGTCGGTATGACCTCATCGTGGCATCGCAGCCTTATAGGGCGAGGACGAGTGCCGAGCGCAAGGTCAACCTGGTCTTGGTCCCGCTCGCCGGCGCCCTGGCCTCGGGCGGCAAGATGATCGTGATCCACGCTCACGGAGATGATCCCGGGCTCGAGATCATTCGCAACGTCTGGCCCGATGAACACCCATTCCAGACGGGTCGCGAAGAGCTGGTGGCTGAAGCGCGACGCCAACTGACCTCGCCGGCGGACGCCGGCCTGATCTTTCCGGAGCTGAGCGACGACGAGGCGATCTTCCGATACGAGCTGCACGCCATGCCCTCGGAACGGACCGAACATATCGGCACCGGATTGACCCTGGCCGCATGGAATGCGGCAGCCTATGTCGCACAGATAGAGGAGGCGCGTCTGGCAGAGGCGATGGCGTCCGGCGTCTACGTGCCCGCCACCCGCGACGTACTCGAGCGTTACGGCGGGGTCTGGTTCAACGACGAGGCCTACGTGATCGCTCGATCAGGGTGAGCGCTCTTGCCTTTCCTCAGGTAGTGGGACCCGTATACGGGTCCCACCGCCTCGAGAAAGGATGGGTCTCTGCGTCTCGAGATTTTCTCGAGACGCAGAGACCCGTATCCGGGTCGTACTACCTGAGGAAAGAAGAACCACGGCGACGCCGGAGCCAGTCGCCGACCGTCGGGATCACGCCGCGGGGGATCCAGAGGAAGAGGGCGATGACCAGAGCCCCGTAGGGGACGAGCCGAAGATGGCCGACGGGGTCGAGGA
>Ga0256866_1000208_pt1 | contig 12093 bp, 12 predicted proteins | sample RVTome_16_FD_187338 | JGI IMG/M metagenome (GOLD analysis project Ga0256866, IMG submission 187338) | Soil microbial communities from uranium-contaminated site in the Upper Colorado River Basin, Wyoming, United States - RVT152D67 HiSeq ...
TGTAATACATCTTCTATCCAAGTGTCAAAATCCCCGATAGAATAAGCGTGCGCAGGCCATACCATAGGTATTAAAATAACTGGTAAAAGCCAAAGTCCAATACTTTTTAATTTATTGTTACCACTAGTAGTCATTACAATATACCCAACTAAAGGCATCATAACAAAAATTGGAATCTTTGTAAATATCGCTAGACCAAGAAATATACCAGATAATAAAATTAAAGATATATTTCGTAGTCCTAGCTTATTATTTTGTTCTTGATCTGAGTTACTTTTTATATAAAGGGCTAATAGTATAGAAGTCAGTAGCAGAGGAAGTTGTATAGACTCTAAAAATATTCTTCTTAATAACCATCCGTATGGTATGACTGCAAAAAGAATGGATGCTAACAGTGCCACTTTCAGGCCATATCTTTTTTCTGTAATTTTGTATATTAGCAATGTATCTAATACAGTAAATAAACCCATAATGAGTCTTGGAATAAAATAAAGCGATTCTACTGAATCGACATCTGGAGATGGATTTAAAATATCAGGATAGCCAATCATTCCTAGAATACCAGCCAATAATATTTGTCCAAAATATGGAGCAAAATATCTATCCTGTGGTTGAAGACCTTCTCCTTCCAGTGTAGACATAGCTTTACGCATATAATGACCCTCATCCACATGTAGGCTAGGAAAACCTGTTATATTCCATAGACTTGTAAAAGAACTTAAAATTAGAGGTATGAAAATTAGAAGTATTTTTTTATTTCTAAGGCCCCTACTTTTAGTCATTTGAGTCAAAATTAACCACCCCATTATATATTACAAAGATTTAACTAGACGGGTTTTTTCGATTCTAATAATTATCTTTGTATGCATAATGCAAGAAGCAACAAATTTATTTCTTTTGGTGATTTCGTCCATATCTATATAACTGCCACACTGAACCTATATAGTCAAAAATAACACTAAATCCCATCTTGCTTTTACCTGATTTTCTATCCATGAAAGTATATGGTACCTCAAATATTGGAATATCTTTTGATTTTACAAGTATTTCTAACAAGATTTTATAACCCTTTGTATCGATTTTGAGATTTTCTATAATAGGTCTAGGCACAGCAAAAAATCCTGACATGGGATCTGTAACATTATTTACATTGAGGCCAAATTTCGCAATAACAGCTGCCCCTTTACTTATCAGTCGTCTTTTAAATGGCCATCCAACTATAGATCCATTCTTTGTATAACGAGAAGCTATAACTATCGAATTAGAATTGCCTAGAGACTTCTCTATAATTTTTGGTATCATTTCAGGTGGATGAGAAAAATCTGCATCCATAATGAGTACATAATCACCTTGGGATGATTTGACTCCTTCTAATATAGCTGGGATTAAACCGTTTTTGATTCTTCTATTAATAATCTTAATTGAATATAGCTTTTCTTTAAAGTTTATAATTCCTCTTTTAGATTCAACATCACAATCTATGTAATTTTGTACAATATTACTAGTACCATCTGGAGAATTATCATCTACTATTATAATTTCTGTAAAAACATTATAAGTCAAATTTTCTTTGATTTTATCTAATAATCTTATAATATTTTCTGCTTCGTTATATGTAGGGATAATTATTGAAATTGTATACATATTTTTTGTTTCAAATATTTCGTGATGATTTGTTTGCACTTGTATTTGATAGGAAACATCTACATATTAAAATTATCGTGAGTTATATTTATAACATTTTTTAATATTTTTTTTAGTAATAAATTTCTTATATTTGTTTTACTGTATTTAATTACTGTTAAAACATAATTCATAATATTCGTAATATGCACATATATAATGTTATAATAAGCATATGATACTGAATCCATATCAATTCCTCACATAGTAAATATCTAATAAGGAAATATATAATAATTGAACATTCTTATATAAGATAAAGGAATAGTGTTTAAATCTCTTTTAAAGTAGTAATTTTGTATATTTGTATTACTATAACATTCATAATATCATTAAGATTAAATCTGAGATAAATTTACAAGAGTTAGAATATTTTTCGTCAAAAGATTTTGGTGATCCTGATATCACGCTAACGATAAGATCTTTTTCTAAAGATCCTGATATGTCTAAATTTAGAGCTACTAGGAAACTAATGACCGATAACTTTGAATCTGGAGATTCACCATATACTATCAAATATACAGAACATTTTGGTTCTTCAGGAGCTCAATTCCAAATAAAATTTAATGGAAGCAAAATAGAAATATCAATTAATGAATTAATATCAAGATCCAAACATGTTACATATGTGAATTTAATAGAGCCTATTCTCAGATTTCTCTTTCTTTCTAAAGAATACATTCTTTTACATTCTGCATGCATGTGCTCTCCAAATGGTCAAGGGTTTTTCCTTTCAGCGCCTCCAGATACTGGCAAGACAACAACTGTAATAAAATGTGTTAAACATGGATATTATTTTTTATCTGATGATATGACTATAATCAAACTACCAAACAATGCAGTATGCTTTCCAAAATCAATGACAATTAGTGCCCATACCTATAGAACAGCAGTTGAAACACAATCATCATCTCGTAATGATGATAATGATACAAATGATAAAAAAGGAATGAGAATTAGAAGTTTGGTTCACTCAAAAACTGGAAGGAGTCTGATGCATAAATTGGCCGATCATAATGTACCAATCTTTACGATTAATACAATTGGACAGTCAAGGATAAAACCCCCTAAATACCATATTAGCGACATTATAAAAGATGCGAAAATTAAAGATGAGATACCAATCAATTCTCTTTTCTTCTTGGAAAAAGGTAGTGACGGAGAAAAAATAGAAAAAATGGAAAAGATTTCTGTAGAGGATGCCTTAAAAAGAGCGATAGAAAATAGTGACGACGCATTTCTATTTCCACCCTATAGTGATTTAATAAAATATATACGAATTGAGACCAAAACAGCATATGATCTTTTAGATGCCGAGAAAAAAATGATGGAGAAATTACTATCTAGTATTGATTGTTATATCCTAACAAGTAGCGGAAGAAAATGGTCTGAAATGATACTCGATAAATTCTCTACATAATTACAAATTCACTAATCTTTTTAGAAATTACTTAAAATAACGCTGTGTTATTTAATATTCGATAAATTCTCGTTATTTTTCTTCCGTATTATTGTAGTTAACCAATACTCATCTATTATAAAAAAGAAAAAGATGGAGGAAAAATTAATCCATATCCATTCCGGGCATGCCGCCCATTCCACCCATTCCGCCGGGCATGCCGCCCATTCCACCCATTCCGCCGGGCATGCCGCCTCCTGGGGGAGCTTTTGATTTACTTGATGCAATAACATCATCAATTCGTAAAAGCATACAAGCTGCTTCAGTAGCAGACTTGATTATTTGTTCTTTAATTACTACAGGCTCTAATATATTTTGTTTAAACATATCTGCGACAGTTGTACTCCTAACATTAACACCAGTCCATTTCATTCCTTTGTTTTGTTTCGCTCTTAACTCTGCCATTGTATCGATTGGATCCATACCAGCATTAGTAGCAAGAGATATTGGAATGGTTTCTAATGCCTCTGCAAATTTAATTACAGCTAATTGTTCTCTACCTTCTAAACTGCTAGACCAATTTCGTATATGTGTAGCAATGTAAGCTTCTGGTGCTCCTCCACCTGCTACTATAAATGGTTTTTCCAAAACATCTTTCATAACCATCAGTGCATCATGAAGAGAACGGTCGGCTTCATCTACCACTCTTTGAGATCCACCTCTAACTAGAATGGTTACTGCCTTTGGATTTTTACATCCTTCTATGAAAACCCATTTATCGGTTTCAACTTTTCGTTCTTCAACTAGGTCAGCTGAACCAAGGTCTTTTGAAGAAAGATCATCAATATTATTTACAAGTCTTGCGCCTGTGGCTTTAGTTAATTTTAGCATATCACTTTCTTTAACACGTCTAACTGCAAGTATACCATCTTTAGAAAGGTAGTGTTGTGCTAGATCATCTATGCCTTTTTGGCATAGTAAGACATTCGCTCCTGAACTTTTAACTTTTTCTGTCATTGCTCTTAGCATATTATTTTCCTCTTCAAGGAACATTTGCATTTGCTGAGGATCACTAATACGTATTTCTGCACTCATTTCAGTTTTTTCTATTTCTAATGGAGAATTGATCAATGCTATTTTCGCTTTTTCAATTCTTTTAGGCATCCCACTATGAACAACTTCTTTATCAAGAACTATACCTTTAATAAGAGAAGTATCCTGCATAGAACCTCCTGCTTTTTTTTCTACTTTGATATTATCAAGATCTACTTTTAGAGTTTTTGTTTTTTCATTCAATTCAGCTATCATTTGTGTAGCGTCTACTACTATTTTACTTAAGACAGGACTATCTTCTGAAACTAACTTTGAATACATACTAGTATGCGCAATTTTTGCTAAAAGATCCCTATCATCAGTTTTTACTTTAATAGCAATTTTATCTAATATTTGAAGAGCTTCAATGGAAGCAGCAGTATAACCATCAACAATAACTGATGGATGAACGTTTTTGTCAATCAGTTCTTCTGCTTTTTCTAATAATGAACCAGTAAAAATGACTGAAGATGTGGTACCATCGCCGACCTCATTATCTACTGATTTGGCTACTTCTACGACCATTTTTGCTGCTGGATGTTGGACATCTATTTCTTTTAGGATAGTAGCTCCATCATTTGTGATGGTAACATCTCCTAGAGAATCAACTAACATTTTATCCATCCCTCGTGGACCTAGACTAGATTTCACGACTTCAGCAACCAATTTAGCAGCAGTAAGATTATTTTTTTGTGCCTCTCTTCCTTTATTTTCACGTGTTCCTTCTCTTAAAATTACGACCGGCATTCCGCCAGCGCTTGTTTGAATTTGGCCCATACTCATATTCATTCACCTAATATAATAAACACATTTCAAATAATCCTATTTTTATAGTTTTACACGATTATATACTTAATATCAATCATTTACATGTAATTTCCTTTTTTTTTCCTCAAATTTGTATTTAAACTTGGCTACATTAATAATAAACCGTTCATGTTTTCCTTCCCCGATTTTTTCAATATCATCAAATGCCTCTACATTAAACATTACTCTTCTATTATTAACAGATTCTATTATTGCTTTCAACCTAATTGTTGAACCTACTGGAGTTGTAGCAATATGTTTAATATCAACAATGGTTCCAACTGAATCCCACTCCTTCTCTTTTAAAACAAAATCCTTTAAGAGTAGTCTACATGTTTCTTCCATTTCAGAAATCATTGAAGGAGTAGAAAGCACATTTTCTCCTTCCCATAAAAAACTGGTAGTCTGATTTGAATTAGTCGTTATAACTCTCTCTTTTGTAGTACCAATTTTTACATCAAATTCCAATTAAAATCAAAACATAAAACATGATTCAATTTATTAAACTAATTGATAAGATAAACATAATTTGTAAACTAATATAACAAATTGTAAAGATATCAAAACGAAAAACGAAGGGTAGTAGAATTATTTAATTTGAGAATCCATAATTGGTCCATTTTTTATCAACTAAATTTTTGGTATCATTGTCAACTGCTGCTGGTTTTTGAATTTCTCGCTTAAATCCTTCCTCGGCAGTTTTAGTAGTTGCGTCTATTCCCATTTTTGAACCAAGATTTAAAAGTGGAGATGCAGGATCAAGCGTATCAGTAGGAGTATTATCAATTATAATTATATCTCTTTTAGGATCAGATTTTGTAGTAATTGCCCAGATTACTTCATTTATATTGTGTACATCAATATCATGATCAACTACAACAAAAATTTTTGTTAATGATAGTTGACCCATACCCCATAATCCCATCATTACTTTTTTAGCCTGTCCAGGATATCGTTTTCTGATAGATATTATAGCCAATCCCTGGAACCAACCTGAAGCAGGCATAGAAAAATCAATGACCTCAGGTTGAAACATTTGAATAAGAGGAAGAAATGATTGTTCAATAACTTTCCCTATGTATGCATCTTCTAAAATTGGTTTCCCGACAACGGTTGTCAGATAAATTGGATTTTTTCTTCTCATCAAACATGTCAAAGTGAATGTTGGATAGGGTTCAGGAGGTGTATAAAATCCAGTGTGATCTCCAAATGGTCCTTCTATTCTCATTTCATTAGGGTCAACATATCCTTCTAAAACAATCTCTGAGTTAGCAGGGATTTCTAAATCAACTGTTTTGCATTTTACTAATTTTACACCCTTTTTTCTAACGATCCCAGAAAAGAAAAATTTATCCATTCCTTCAGGAACAGGAGCTATTCCACTAAAAATAGTTGATGGGTCCGTTCCGATTACTATTGCTGTTTCAATAGGTTTGCTAGACTCCTTCATTATTTCATAGTGTTGAGCTCCTCGTTTATGTGTCTGCCAATGCATTATTGCCTTTTGGTCATTTACGATTTGAATTCTATAAACACCGATATTTCTAATTCCAGTTTCTGGATGTTTGGTAATAGTTAATCCAAAGGTAATAAATTTCCCTGCATCATTTGGAAACGATTTTAGAATTGGTAGTGAGTTAAGATCAGCCTTTTCGGTTTCAATTCTTTCTGTTACAGCACCAGATTCAACATACTTTGGAGCATAGTCTCCTAATTCAGATAATCTAGGAAGCATCTTTAATTTATCAAACAAGTTAGAAGGTATTTTCAATTTTGTTAAATCTGTAATTCTTTTACCAATTTCTCTAAAATCTGAGAGATTCAGAGCAATTTTTAATAAATCCATAGTTCCAAATGCATTACCTAATACAGGAATATCATATCCTTTTACATTTTCAAAAAGTATAGCAGGTGAGTCACCTGAATACATCATACGCCTCATAATCTCAGCTATCTCAAGATTTGTATCTACTTCTGTTTTCACACGATGTAATTTGCCAACAGATTCAAGTGTATCAATATATTCAGATAAACTATCAAAAGCCATAAATCAATAATTAACTAGTTTATAGAGTTATAAAAACAGCTCTTTCACTTAAAAAAGGAATTAGTGGATTTGAACATGGTTTAATGGTTTTTTATTATCCCCCAAATTATTACTGCAGATATAAAGCTAAAAATTCCTAGAAGGATAGGAAAATCAACAGAATTTAGAATTTCAATTATTGAATCAAATTCTGAATTCATGTTATTGTTACTTAATTTAATTTATTATCAGTTGATAGTCATTATTATTAATTAGTTGCAAAAAAAAACTTCACCTTTTGTCTTTATAGTTCTTAATAGATGTGGATATAATCAAAAAATTGAACTAAAAGTAAATTCTATTAAATAATATCAATAAAAACAATCTCGTATTTGTTTTAAAATTCTTGCTGTAGCCCCCCAAATTATTTCACTATTGTATCTAAATGTGTAGGAATCACTAAAATTTTTATAAGTAAAATTATTAAGACCCTTAAATAAATCAAATACAGGAATGTCCAATATTTCAGAGACTTCATCAATTAATATTTTAGTCTTTCTAATACTATCCTGAAAAGTAACAAATGGAATTATTGCAAAATTCGAAGTTAGTGTTCTGACTGTATGAAAACTTCCCAAGATTTCATTTGGATGAAAATTTAGACCTATTTCCTCTTTTGTTTCCCTTAATGCTGTATTTAATAATGATGAATCTGTTTCTTTGAATGTTCCTCCTGGAAATGAAATTTCATTTTTGTGATACTTCAACAGAGAACTTCTTTTTGTCAAGATAATTTTTGGTTTAAAATTTGTAAAGTGAATAATTATAAGAACAGAAGAAAGAGTATATCCAGATGATTTTAATAATCGGACATCGACATCGATTTTAGATGAAAGTCTAGGAATAATCTTTTCTTTGAATTGGTTTTTATCGATATCCAATAATATAAATTAGCTGCAGGAATATTTTAAAATTATAGATTTAATAATAATTAAAAGGTGAATTTAAGTAGGCACACTAGAATTGATAAACAATTAAAAAAATGAGCAAAATGAAAAAACAATTAGAAAGATTATGTATAACAATTTTTATTATACTGTAAATAAACCAATTATATTTTATATTCCATTAGAGAAAAATTAAGTGAATACTAATTGATAATTAATTATGAGTTAAACCCACCTAAAATATTACCTAATGATTATTTTAGTTATTCAAATCTTTTAAGTGATATAGAAATTGTAAAAAATAAGGTAATGATACTTGATAAATATATCAATTGTCTTCATTTTACTGATTCAGTATTAGGAGTTCCTAGATTATCAAGTATAACCATGGCAAGCATAATAAAAAAAAATAATGCTAAAATGAAAATTTCATGTAGTGTAAGAACAAGAGATAGAAATTTGACATCTATGTATCAAACCATTTCTGATTCTATTTTACTAAATCTTGAAAGTTTACTCATTATACTGGGAGATCAACCCAAAAATGATTTGAGTCAAGAATTATTAAAACCTAGTAAAGTCGTTAATCAGTTTAACGCTCAAGAGTTCAACAAATCAATAAAATTAAATTTATCTATTCCAAATAAAATACGAAACATTCATACTATCAAAGGAAAAATTGGTGCAAAACCTAATGCATTTGTAACTCAATCTATGGAATCATTAGAAGATTTAGAAAATATAATAGATCAAATTAGACCTTTTGATATTAAGGTAATTGCATGTATAATGGTACCTTCAGAAAAGAACAAAAGATCAGCTGAGTTAATAGGTTTGAATTGGAAAGAATATGAAAAAGAACCTATAGAATTTATTAAAAATTCTGGTAAGGTTGCAGATGAAGTTTTAATAACATCTCCCAATCATTTCGCATTGGCAACAGAAATATTAAAAGAGTTAAAATAAATCCGTCTTTTCTTTTCTTGAATGAACCATCTCTGATTTTAATTCATAAAGAACTTGTCTTTGAAAGTCTTTGAGGTTATCATCTTCTGTTAGCCTAGGTCGTCTATAGTCTATTTTTATATCTTTTTTTATTTTACCTGGTCTATTAGTAAATACTACTACTCTATCACCAAGACACACAGATTCTATAATATTATGTGTAACAAAAATAATCGTTTTATTTGTTTTAGCCCAAATTAATTGTAATTCAACTAATAATAAATCACGTGTTTGAGAATCCAGGGCAGCAAATGGTTCATCCATAAGTAATACCTCTGGATCCAAAACTAATGCTCTTGCTATAGAGACTCTTTGTTTCATACCTCCAGAAAGTTGATATACATACGCTTCTGCAAATTTTTTTAATTGCATCATATCAAGGTATTGCATTGCTATTTCTCTTCTTTTTAGTTTTTCAACTTTAGCTATTTTTAATCCAAATTCTACATTATCTATTACTTTCATCCAAGGAAACAGAGCATTTTCCTGAAAAACCATTATTCTATCTGGGCCAGTTCCAGTAATTGGCCTACCATTTAATACAACTTGTCCTTTCGTTGGATTATCCAATCCTGCTAAGATATTGAGAAGTGTAGACTTTCCACAACCAGAAGGGCCCACAAGACAAACGAATTCACCATTATTTACTGCCAAATTAATATTTTCAATGGCATTTATTAGAGTTGATTGTTTTCCCTCATTTCTATAGAATGATTTTGTTACGTCTTTTATTTCTAATTTAACCACTAAAATACACCACACCTATTATAGACCAATCTTAAAACTCCGAAAGAACAAAATTAAAATTACCGTAGACAAAGTTGTAAAGAAGGTATAAGTAAACATTTTTTTAAAAGAGTTTTAAACTTAAATTTTAGGTAAAATTTATTGTCATTGGTATTATCTATCCAAGTATACTTATTAAATATATATATTATTAATCGCTTTACCTCATTAAAAATTGGTTTAATCTCCTTCAATTTTAAAATTATCTATATAAAATGCAAATATAAATAATCGCATTAGAGTTTTATTTATTTAGTTACTTCATTCTCTAATTTTTTAGTATATATAAAATATCAGACAGTGAAGCAGTGGTTTTCAAGCCAGTAGGACGAAAAATTGTCCTTGACGCACGATATCCTGAACAAATAATCTCCTCAATAATTTGACTTAATTTTTTTGGACTAGTTTTGAGCATAGAACCTATTTCATCTACTGAAAAATAATAGGGGATATCATCTAGTTCCTCTATACTAATATCAAATATTTGTTTTATTTGATGATTTTTTTTATCATTATTAAAATTACCTGAAAAATGTTTTTTTAATAAGTTTGAAATAATACGTTTATCAAATAATTTTCCTGTCCAAAGCTGACCTGCGACGTGAAATTTAGTACTACATATTGGACATAAATCTTTTGAATATATATGGGAGAAATTTCTTTCACCACATTTAAAACAATGTTTTATGTAACCTAGGTTATCAAAAACCATGTTAGCCATAGAATTACTTATCGATGCTTTAAGAAATACACGAAAATAATGTCTATTCGCGTGAGCAAAGATAGGAGATAAATATATTCCCAATCTTGCAGCAATTAATGCTGTCGAAGATATTATTAAGCGTGTAGCAACTTCATTTGAATAGGTATTGTTAATAGATAAACCAAAATATTTTCTTAGGCATACATTTTGATATATTCCACTTAAAACTGCAGTATCAGTTGCCGTAATAGAAATTAATCCATCATCTTCAACAGATCTGAGAACACATTCAATAAAAGGTGCGGGGCTTCCAAATGGATCCAAATCTACTATTGTAAATCTTTTGTTTCTTTCTGTTGGCCTAGAAATAAGGAATTTACATACCTCATTTACTGAAAAAATACATTTTTCAGTGACATTATTTAGTAGTGCTGATTCTTTTGCAGCTGTTATGGCTAGTTCATTAATATCATTTATGTAAATTTTAGAAATTTTTGGTACTTCCACTGCTACTCGGAGTCCTCTAGGTCCAATTCCTCCAAATGCATCAGCAAAGGTGATTTGATTATTTTTATTGTTGTTATATTCATCTAAAAAAATATTATAAATATAAATTGACAAATCTCTATTTAACCTTGCAAGAGGATTAAAAAAAGCAGGAGAATGTTGTGGAACCTTTTCTTCAAGTGAATTTTTCGGAACAAGTAATTTTGTTAGACCTTCAGTGATCTGTATAAAATTATCCATAGTTTTAATAAAATCATAGAATTTATCTATCATATAATTACTAATCTTTGGTTTAACCTTTGTATAGAAATTTTAATGTAAGAGATTCAATTAAGGAGAAATATAATTTGTTAATATGCGGGATTGATGAAGCGGGAAGAGGATCAGTCATAGGTCCTCTTATAATTGCTGGTATAAGTATTAAAAATAGGAATATTAAAACATTGGAGGGAATAGGAGTAAGAGACTCAAAAGCTTTAACCAGAAAAAAAAGGAATTTTTTATTTTATAAAATATTAGATATTTCAGAATTCGTATGTATATACAAGGTTGATTGTAAGACTATAGATGAAAATGTATATCAAAGAAAATTAAATAAATTAGAAGGAGGAATAATGTCAACAATCATTAAACATCTAGCAGCAGATATTGCGTATGTAGATTCATGTGATGTAAATATCAATAGATATACAAATTACCTTAAGTCAAATTTAGATGTAAAAAATAATACCAGTATCATTGCCATGCATAAAGCAGACAGAATAAACCCTGCTGTATCCGCAGCTTCAATAATTGCAAAAGTAATAAGAGATCGAGAAATCCAAATGTTGGAAGAAAATTTTCAAAATATTGGAAGTGGTTATCCATCAGATAAAAAGACCATGTATTTTATAAATACTTGGATCAAAGAATACAAGGAATTTCCAGATTTTGTAAGAAAATCATGGAGACCTATAAGAGAAATAACATGCAAACAAAGTAAGCTTTATGATTTTATTTAATTTGACTGTATGTTGCATATATCAATCCATGATCTTTATCATAAGGATCAAGATTTAAAATTTGTTCGATATGAAATCCGCTATTTTCTAGTTTTTTTGCTTCTTGAAGTATGACTGTTCTTGGATCTTGGGTAACA
>Ga0256866_1000209_pt1 | contig 12083 bp, 9 predicted proteins | sample RVTome_16_FD_187338 | JGI IMG/M metagenome (GOLD analysis project Ga0256866, IMG submission 187338) | Soil microbial communities from uranium-contaminated site in the Upper Colorado River Basin, Wyoming, United States - RVT152D67 HiSeq ...
GCCATGCTCATCGATGAGCAGAGCCTTGGTGGCCGTCGTCGACACGTCGATGCCGACGACGTGGCTCAACGCTCGACCGTGAGTCTGGCCGCGGAGTCGAGGTCTCCGCATTCGACCACGGTCCACCTCTCGCGAAGAACCGCCGCCCGACCTTCCGAGAGATCGGTGAGACCCCCAACGCTCTCCAGCTCGCAGAAATGGTCTCCTACATAGACCTGGCCGGCGGCGCCGTAGTCAGGGACGACCCGGTGGGTGGCCGGCTCGATCTCCTTGATGAACACAACTCCGTCGAGGAAATAGCCAAGTCGCCCTGGAGTCGGACCAACGCCAAACTTGAGAGAAGGACCCCCTGACGCCTCCAGCTCCAATGCGTCCTCGCGCAGCGTCACCCGTCGGTCCTCGATCGATGTGTAAGGCCAGATGACCAAATATCTGTTGGCCGACGGTGCGGTGTCATCTCCGACCAGGGGGAGGATTGCGGTGCCTCCAAGGGGGAGCTGTGTGAGGGCCCATGCTGCCAATGACGGCTGCGCGCCGTCCGGGCTCGTGACCCGGTGGTCGACAAGGAGCGAGCCCCCGTCATGGGACACCATGATCTCTTTGACCAATCCTGCTCGATCGACAGGTGCGGTGACCGTGACCTCATCTCCGTCGTGGGAGATCACACACTCGTGATCGTCGGGGGCGTAGGTGATGGGGCCAATCTCCGGGGACGCCCACAGACGGTGCCCGCCGCGGAACGCGTAGCTCCCGCCGTCGTATTCGATGCTGATCTCGGGTCCGAGCTGCGCGAGAAGCTCAGACCCACTTTCCCAACGCAGGGAGGTGATCCGCGGTCCGAAGTCGGTGGCAATCTCCAGCGAATAGGGACCGAGACTCACGTCCATGCTCAGACGCCCACCGTCCAGATTGCCCGGTTGATCCTGTTTTCCAGGATCTCTTGTCTCCCCGAAACGGGATCGGGGTCGATGTCTCCGCTCTCCACTCCGGCTGCCAGAGATTCGAGCGTTTCGGTTCCGTCCAAGATGCCCGAACCTAGGGTCCGATCCCATCCGGCATATCGGTGCGCCATGGGACCGGAGACGGTCTCGTTCTCGATCAGATCGGCAGCGACGAGCAGTGCCCGAGCCAGGGTGTCGATGCCACCGATGTGACCATGGAAGAGGTCGGAGCGGTCGATCGACTGTCGGCGCAGCTTGGTGTCGAAGTTGAAACCGCCGGTGGCGAACCCCCCTCCGTTGAGAATTTCGTATACGACCAAGGACAGTTCCTCGACCGAGTTGGGGAACTGATCGGTGTCCCAACCATTCTGCGGATCGCCCCGGTTGGCGTCGATCGAACCAAAGATCCCGTGGGCCACTGCGTAGGCCACCTCGTGGTGAAACGAATGACCGGCAAGGGTGGCATGGTTCCCTTCGATGTTGACCTTGTAGTCGTCGACCAGTCCGTGGTTGACAAGGAACCCGTGCACCGATTGGGAGTCGTAGTCGTATTGGTGTTTGGTCGGCTCTGCTGGTTTTGGTTCGATGAGGAGAGTCCCTTCGAACCCGATGGATCTCTTGTGGTCGGCCACGAGGTGTAGAAACCTGGCGAGTTGGTCCTGTTCTCTCCTCAAGTCGGTGTTGAGCAGCGTCTCATAGCCTTCCCGACCACCCCACAACACGTAGTTGGCACCACCGAGACGATGTGTCGCTTCCAGGGCGTGCCTGACCTGTGCCGCGGCGTAGGCGAAAACGTCCGGGTCCGGGTTGGTGGCCGCACCCGCCGCATATCGCGGATGGGAGAAGAGATTCGCCGTACCCCATAAAAGACTCACCCCGCTCTCTGCCATCTTCTGCTCGGCATAATCAACCATCACCTCGAGATTGCGGGCAGATTCCGAGAAGGTCTCCCCCACCGGTGCGATGTCGACATCGTGGAAACAGAAGAACGGGACAGAGAGCTTCGAGAAGAACTCAAATGCCGCGTCCATCTTGTCCCTGGCGGCAGCCAGGGGATCTCCCGCGGACTCCAGCCAGGGACGATCGAAAGTCCCCTGGCCAAAGACGTCTGACCCCGGCCAATTGAACGAGTGCCAAAAGCAGACGGCCACCCGCAGGTGATCCTCCATCCGCTTGCCCATCACCATTCGATCCGGGTCGTAGACCTTGAAGGCCAGGTCGTTGTCCGTCTCCAGACCTTCATACTCAACTTTGGCTACATCTGAGAAGAACGACATCAGCTCCATCTATCCCATCGACGGCTCGGACATGGGACGGAATGCCACTTCGAGGATGCGCTGGTGTCGCGGCCTGCCGAGCACGAAGACCACGGCCGCCGCAACATCTTCGGCATTCATCATGCCCTCCAGTTCGGGCATGTCCGGGGTGCGACCCCGCCCCATGGCGAAGTCGGTGGCGACCCCACCGGGAGCGACGGTGGCACAACGCACGCCTTGCTCCCTCAGCTCATGGTCCAAGGCACGGCTAAACCCGACCTGGGCGAACTTTGACGCGCAATATACGGCTTCGAATGGCAAGCCCCTTCGTCCTGCCTCGCTGGCAACGGTCACGATGTCCCCAGCGCCGGCTTTCAGTAGATGAGGCAGTGCGGCCCGGACGGAATACAGGGCGCCTTTCACATTGACATCGATCATGTCCTCCAACTCGTCTGCCGGTAGATCGAGAAAAGGCCCGTACGAGCCGACACCGGCATTGACCACCAGGATGTCCAGACCGCCGAAGCGATCCGCCGTCGCGTCCGCCAGCCTCTCCAATGCCGCTGGATCCCGCACGTCGACGGCCATTGCCACCGCTGTTGTGATCCCGAGGTTGTCTCCACTTCGTGAGGCCAGACCGAGATTCACTCCCTCGGCTGTGAGGGCGTGAGCGACCGCAGCGCCAATCCCTCGACTGGCCCCGGTAACCAGCGCTGTTCTTCCTTTCAGTTCACCCATAGGTGCACCTCTCTTTTCTCGAGAGCAAAAAATGGCTCAGCCGTGAAGATCGGCGAGCTCGGATGTGGTGAGCTCACCTGGCAACTTGCCGATGATGATCATGCCAAGGACCTCGTCGATGGTGACGTCGTCTTTGTTGACGGTGCCCACCAGACGCCCGGTCAGCATCACACTTATTCGATCGGCAAGGTCGAACACATCGTGGATGTCATGGCTGATCAAGATGATCCCGATGTCTTCTCTTTTGAGCTGTCGGATCAGCTGACGGACCTGTTCGGTCTCTGCAGGGCCCAACGCAGCCGTCGGCTCGTCCATGATCAAGATCCTGGCGTTGAAGTGAACCGCTCGGGCGATGGCTACCGACTGTCGCTGCCCACCGGAGAGCGATGCCACCGGGGTCTTGAAGTTCTCGAACTTAGGGTTGAGCCGGGCCATGATCCTCCGGGTGGCATCCTCCATCGCCGAGTCGTCGAGGTTGCCGAGCGACGTGGTCAGCTCTCGACCCAGGAACATGTTGCCCGGAGCGTCGATGTTCTCCGCAAGAGCCAGGGTTTGATAAATGGTCTCGATGCCGTACGCCTTGGCGTCCCTCGGGTTCGTGATGGTCACCGGCTCACCGTTGACAAGGATCGCACCGGAGTCCGGATGCTGTGCGCCCGAAAGAGTCTTGATCAGGGTGGACTTGCCGGCTCCGTTGCCCCCAACCAAACCGAGAACCTCACCCGGACGGAGGTCGATCGAAACATTCTCGACGGCGTGGACACCGCCGAAGCTGACGTTCATGTCCCGCATCTCAACGAGTGGGGTGCCGTTTGAGTCCGAGGTCATGTGGCTTGCCTACGGCGGTAGAGAACATCAGCGGCTACGGCGAGTACGAGGACCGCACCGATGACCACGTCCTGGAGTGCGGTTTGTATCCCGACGAAGACCATGCCCGACTGAAGCGATTGCATGACCAGGGCGCCAAGAACCGCACCGAATATGGACCCGACGCCACCCGCGAGGGATGTGCCGCCGATCACAGCCGCGGCGATGGTGTAGAGCTCCTGAAGAGTCCCCAGACCGCTGGTGGCCGAGTTGAGCCGGGCGACCTGGACTGATGCGGCCAGACCGACCAGGGTGCCCATGAGCATGAACGTCATCACGATGGTGCGCTTCGTCTTGATTCCCGCGAGAGCCGCTGCCTCGGGATTCCCTCCAATACCGAAGACGTAGCGGCCGAAACGCCGTCGTGTGGTGATGAACGTCATGAGGATCGCGGTGCCGATGGCGATGAGCACCGGGTTGGCGACCCCGAAGGGGATGTTGAGACCTTCGGGTGGCCATTCGAGACCATTCGCTTCGGCATGGGCCATGGCCAAGCCCTCGGGCATGTAATTCCGGTTGAGGAACCACACAGCGAAAAGGACCACCCCACAGCCGGCCGCCGCGAGGGCAACATCCGCCCAGAGCGGTCGAGCCCGGAAACCGAACTTGAGGCGGGTCCGTCGCCGGCTCGCCAGTAGAATGACGATTGCGACGCAAGCAACGGCGGCGATCACCCAGCTGATGGTGCCGCCGACCGTGCCCCTTGCTCCGCCGCCGAGCAACTGGAACGTCCTATCCATCGGTGCGACCGTCCGTCCACTTGCCAAAAGCCACGCCAATCCACGCCAGACCAGAAGCCCCCCGAGAGTGACGATGAACGACGGAACGGCGAGGAAAGCCACGACGGTGCCCTGAAGGAGTCCGAGGAGAGCTCCGAGGAGGAGACCCGCGGCGAGTGCGATGATCCAGGTGTACCACTGGTCGAATCCGACGAGCTGGGGAAGCCATTCCGCCTGCAACAGTGCGACGAACATCCCCACGAAACCAAGCATCGAGCCGACTGACAGGTCGATGTTGCGGGAGACGATGACCAGCACCATCCCGGTGGCCATGATGGCCACCACAGAGGTTTGCACGGTCAGATTCCACATGTTGCGTGGGGTGAGGAAAGTGCCTCCGGAAAGGAAGTGAAACCCGACCCAGATGACGAGGAGAAGTCCGAACATGCCGAGCATTCGGGTGTCGATCTCGGTCAGCCGGACGAGGCTCTTGAAAGCGCCCCCAACGGGAAGGTCGGGTACCTGTTCCTGATCGGTGATAGGGGCTTCGGTCACACTCATCCCGTCACCGTCATCAGACTAGACAGCGCCCCCGGTCCGGGACCGGGGGCGCCGTACATCGTCGTCTACCTCAGCTCAGTAATCAGCTGCTATTCGCAGACTGCCACCGAGCCGGCCTCGACTCCCTGACACAACGTGCCCACATCGATCCAGCCTGCATCGACCACGACATCCAGGTTGTCCTGAGTGATCGCAATCGGCGTGAGCAAGATCGAGGTCATCGAGTTGCCTCCCGGCGAGTCGAATTGGACGACCCCTTCTACGTCGCCGAGGGCGGTGCCCTGTGCCAATGCCACGGCGGCGGTTCCGGCCGCCGCACCGAGCTCACGGGCGTCTTTCCACACGGACACCGATTGGGATCCGAGTGCGACACGGTTGAGCGCGGCCTGGTCGCCGTCCTGACCGGAGACCGGGACCTGACCGTCGAGGCCCTGTTGGGCCAGAGCGGCCACGACACCACCGGCCATGCCATCGTTCTCGGAGAGAACGGCCTGCACGTCGTTGTTGGCCTGGGTGAGGGCCTGCTCCATATTGGTCTGGGCGAGAGCGGGATCCCAGTTGTCGGTGTATTCCTCGAACACGACTGTGATGTCACCGGCGGTCACCGCCGCTCCGATCACCTGCTCATATCCAGCGCGCAGGAAGTCGGCGTTGGCATCGGCGGCGTTGCCCTTGATGATCACATAGTTGCCTTCCGGCACCAGGTCATAGATCACCTCGGCCTGGAGCGCACCCACACCCACGTTGTCGAACGTGATATAGAGGGCACCCGGGTCCTCGATGAGACGGTCGTAGGCAATGACGGGGATGCCTTGGCCCAGAGCACTCTGCACCGCCGGGAGGATCGCGGTCCCGTCTTGGGCCAGGATGATCAAGGCGTCGGCGCCCTGGGCGATCAGGTTCTCCACATCGGTGAGCTGTTGCTCCGCCGACGATCCCGCATCAGAATTGATGTAGGTGGCCCCTGCCTCGTCGAGTGCCGCCACGATGGCCGGCTCGTCCCAGAGTGCCCACCGCTCCTCGTTGTAGTTGTTCCATGACACTCCGACGATCAGCTCATCATCGCCACCCGTGGTGGATGTCATCGCCTCGGTGGTGTCGGTCGCCCCTTCGGTCGTATCCGGAGCGGTGGTTGTGTCTGTGGCACCGTCGGTCGTGTCCGATCCCTCGCCATCACCACCACACGCCGCGACTACGAGCGCGAGGATGGCGATGAGGGCGATCAGGTAGTTCCTTTTCTTCAATCTGTTCCTCCTCATGGGTTGCCAGGGCGGAGCCTTTTCGTCCCGCTTCGAGAGAGTTCCCCCGCGCGATTGGGCACACACCAGTGGCGTCTTCGGGAGACTACCCATAAATTGTTCTCGCCTGCAACAAAAGTGACTGGATTTGTAGTCAGTCATTTCCATGAGATCTGAGAGGGAGCGGTCGACTGCCCGACCTATATTGTGTGTTCCCCAACAAAAGGCCGCCTCCTGGTGGACCCCCGAATCTCTCACACGGCCGGACCCCGACTCGGTGTTGCATCCGAGGAGCTCCGACGTCACAACCTGTCTGCGGTGCTCGACCGTCTTCATCTCGCCAAAGAACTTTCCCGCTCACAATTGGCAGAGCAGACCGGTCTCAACCGATCCACGATTCGGGATCTCATCGGTGAGCTCACCCGACTCGGGCTCGTCGTCGAAGACCGGGGCACCACCGGTGCCGGACCGGGACGTCCATCTTCGGTGGCAAGGACCAATCCATCCGGAGCCGTCGTGTTGGCAGTCGAACTCGAAGTCGACTTCATGGCGGTGGCGACCGTTGGTCTCGGCGGTCATATTTTCGACAAAGTCCGAGTCGCCCACTCTTCGGGACCGCAGACCCCGAAGGAGACCGTCTCCCAGTTGGCGGCACTGTCCGCCCCTTTGTTGGAGGCCCTCCCCGACGACCACGCCATGGCCGGCGTGGGTTTGGCGGTGGCAGGTGTGGTTCGCCGACAGGATGGCTTCGTCCACGTTGCTCCGAACCTCGGCTGGAACAACGTGCCGCTGGCGGGGATGGTTTCTGCCGGGCTCGGATTCGACCGGGTCATGATGGCAAACGAAGCCGATCTGGGCGCGCTCGCCGAATATCGCCGGGGCACGGTGGGAAGAAAGCGTCATCTCATCTTTGTCGCCGGCGAGGTCGGCGTCGGCATCGGCATCATCTACGACGGCAGACCGATGTTGGGAACCGCCGGCTATGCGGGTGAGGCAGGGCACACAATGGTCAACCCGGAGGGACGCAGATGTCGCTGTGGGGCCGTGGGTTGTTGGGAGACCGAGGTCGGCGAGGAGGCCCTAGCCCGGCTCGCCGGAATCGGCCCCGATGCCGCCAGGGAAGGCCTCACCGCGGAGATCCTCCGCCGCGCCCACGCCGGAGACCCCGAGATCTTCGGCGCCCTCAACGAGCTCGGCAGATGGCTTGGGGTGGGCATCGGCAACCTGATCAACACCTTCAATCCGGACGTCGTGGTCATCGGAGGCTTCTTCCAGGAGCTCTACCCGTTTCTCGAGCAATCCGTGAATCAGGCAGCCCAGGAGATGGCACTCACCGCTCCGTGGCTCTCAGTCACGATTCGACGGAGTGAGTTGGGAGGTGACTCTGCCCTCATAGGTGCCTCAGAGCTCGTGTTTGCCGAGGTGATCACCAACCCGACCGGCTTCGCGACTCCACGTCCCGCGGCAGGCTCAGAGGCGACGCCACCTCTTGCCAAGGGCATGAGCTAGCCGGCGGCATCGGCGAAGATTCGCTCGATGACCTCCAGATTGGCTACAGCATCGTCGGGCGGGAGGGGTGCAGGTGACCCGCTTCGAATCGCCCGTGAGAACGCATCTGCCTGGATGGCATACGGGTCGGCGGCGGGTATCTCATGAATCCGGATCCCGGGCGCAACAGGCGGATCGCCACCCTTGACCTCGAGGATCCTCGTCGGACGGCCGGCTGGGATGTTGAAGGGAATCTCAACGACAAGACGTCCTTCGGTGCCCAGGATCTCGACTCGCTGATCGGCCTCCATCTGCGTCGAGCAAGTGAATACCGCATGTCCCCCGTCGAAGTCGAGAAGGGCCGATGTCACCACATCTGTTCCCAGTCGTCCATCGCGGCGAACCGAACCCCTCACTCCCGTTGGCTCGGAGGAGAACAACATGCGGGAGACGTTGATTGCGTAGCAGCCGATGTCGTAGAGGGCTCCGCCACCGACCTCGGGGATGTTGCGGATGTTGGCCGGGTCGTCGTTGAAATAGGAGAAGATGGTCTGGACAGAGCGAAGCTCACCGATGGCGCCGGAATTGACGAGTTCTTTGGCCTTCACCCACATCGGGTGCAGCCGGTACATGAACGCCTCCATGAGGAGGACCCCCGCTTCGTCGCATGCAACGATCATCTCCCGGGCCTCATCGCTCGTCATCGCCAGTGGCTTCTCACAGAGGACGTGCTTGCCGGCCGCGGCAGCGGCTTTGGTCCACTCGGGATGGAGGTTGTTGGGAAGGGGAATGTAGACCGCTTCGATCTGAGGGTCTTCGAAGAGCTCTCGATAGGAGCCGAAGGCCCGGTGAATGCCCGCGTCGGCGGCCGCGGCTTCGGCCTTCTCCAGCGAACGCGAGGCGATGGCCTCGACACGGCTGATCTCCGATCTTGCCATCGCCGGGATGACCTTGCTCATGCCGATGTCAGCAGTGCTGAGGACCCCCCACCTCACGGGCTCGATTTGCTCTCCCAAGTCTGTCCTTCTGGTCGACGTCGGCGGCATTGTGGATTCTGGGCCGGTCGCAGGCAAGAGCGATGACAACACAGGTCCATGAATCGGCCACAAGGTCTTTGCTGATCGGATTGGCGGGTGTTCTCGTCGGAGGGGGGGTCACCGCGGCCTTGGTCCTCTCAATTGCCAACCTCGTTGAAAACGACACGCCACCGGCTGCGCTGGGTGCCCCCAAATTCGTCGAGGAAACGGATGTCGACGGGATCGACCAGGTCTACGCCGGAGAGTTTCAGTTCTTTGTCGGAGGTGGGGTGGCCGTCTTCGACTGCAACACCGACGGGCTTCCCGATCTCTACATGGCTGGAGGCAGCCAACCGGCCGGTCTCTATGTCAACAGCAGCGAAGTCGCCGGCCCTATTCGATTCGATTCGAAGAAATCATCCACGGCCGAGCTAACCAACGTCACCGGTGCTTATCCGATCGACGTCGACTCCGACGGCTTCACCGACCTCGCTGTCCTTCGGGTCGGCGAGAACACGATGCTTCGCGGGACCGGTGACTGCACCTTCGAAGCGGCCAACGATCTCTGGGGTATAGATGGTGGAGAAGAGTGGACGGCCGGTTTCAGCGCCACCTGGGAGGATGGGCAGTCTCTTCCGACGTTGGCCTTCGGCAACTATCTGGCCCTGACCGAGTCGAGGGACAGATGCGAAGACCACTACATGGTTCGCCCCAGCGGCGACACATACCAAACACAGGTCGCCCTCTCCCCCGGCTTCTGCACCCTCTCAATCCTGTTCAGTGACTGGAGCCGGACCGGCCATCGCGACCTGAGGATGACCAACGACCGCCACTATTACCGGGACGGACAGGAACAACTGTGGCGGGTCGACGCCTCCGGCGAGCCAGCCCTCTACAGCGAAGCGGACGGCTGGCAGGCGATGCAGATCTGGGGCATGGGCATCGCCAGCCATGACCTGACCAGCGATGGCGTCCCAGAGGTGTTCCTGACCAGCCAGGGTGACAACAAGTTGCAGGCCCTCGTTGACGACACCCGACCGACATATGAAGACATCGCCCTCTCCCGAGGCGTAACTGCCCATCGCCCATTCGTCGGGGACACCAACCGGCCGTCGACCGCATGGCACGCCGAGTTTGGCGACGTCAACAATGACGGCTTCGTCGACCTCTTCGTCACCAAGGGCAATGTCGACGCCCAATCCGATTTCGCCATGGACGACCCCAACAACCTTCTTCTCGGGAATCCCGACGGGACGTTTCGAGAAGGTGCAGACGAGGCCGGCCTGCTGGACTACGACCGAAGCAGGGGCGGGGCCCTGGCCGACCTCAACGTCGATGGGTTGCTCGACGTTGTTGTCGTCGAGAGACGCCGGTCGGCGCGGGTGTGGAGGAATACCGGTGAGGCGGGCAATTGGCTGGCCGTCGATGTGCGACAGCCCGCGCCTAACTCTGACGCCATTGGCGCGTGGGTGGAAGTGAGGTGGGATGACTCGACGATCTCCGAAGAGGTGGCAGTTGGTGGCGGGCACGCCGGAGGAGAGCTGGGACCGATCCATTTCGGGCTCGGAACGGCGGACCCGGTGGAGGTACGGGTCATATGGCCGGACAATGAGACCGGACCCTGGATGACGGCCGAACCGAATCAGATCGTCGTGGTAGAACGCGGGGCCGACGAGGTCATATCCGGGTCTACCCCCGGCGGCTGACTCGCCCCGCCGTCAAGGGATCACGTCGACTATCAACCAGCGGTCGCCCCCCAGTTGGCGAAGTACGAAGCTCAGATCGAATCGCTCACTGATCTGATCTTGTTCCCCGCCTGACGTGTCATAGAGCACCCGGTCCACGATCCCCGATGTCTCGAATACCAACCCTGCCGATGATTGGCCTTCGGGAGCATCATGCAGCCGCAAGGTCAAGGTTTCGAAGCGATACTCGTCGGCGCGACGTTCACCGGTCGCGATGGCGGTGGCCAAGCGTGCCTGCATCTCGCCGAGACGATCTCCTCCATCAGATAGACCAAGCAAGCTGGCATCGGCCGTGCGCACCGCCTCGCCTTCGATGGCCAGGTTCTCGGCGAGGGTCAGACTGAGGAGTTCGACGTACTCGTCATCGATGGCGATGTCGACCCGGTGGACAGAGTCGTCGACGACCACCTCGGGGAGTGCGTTGCGATCGATGTTTGCTTGAAACTCGATGACCGGCGTTGCGGCGGAGACGGGAGTGCCTCGAGCGGGAACGCCGGCAACCACGATCCCCGACGCGACCAAAACGAGAGCAACTCCCGCGGCCATCCCCCGTACGAACAACTCTTGCGGATTTCCGCTGATCCTGTCGACCAACTCGCTGATCCCTGACCTCCCGGCATCAACGGTCGGCGCGACACGCTCGAAGAGCCAGCGGAGAGAGCTCCACACCACGAGGCTGGCCAACAGAGCGATCTTCGCCCCATATTCCACCGTGTGTGGGGAAATCATCAGTGTGGTGAAGACGCCCAGTGTCAGTGCGAACAGAACCCGTGCCCCCCTGCCTCTGGGAATCGTCTTCGGGTCGGTGATCATGAAGAAGAGAAAAATCAGTATCTCTGGAGAGCTCACCAGAGTCGACCAGAACCTCGATCCGCAGACTGGCGTCGGCGACCAGGTCGTTGTCATACAGTGGCCGGACCTAGCCAGCACGGCCAGTCCGGCCGCCAGAACCACCCAGAACACGATCGCCATCTCCAACAACTGAAGGCGACGGGTGATCAGGATCCCACCCCCGATGATCGCCATATAGGCGACGATCATCCACAAGCCCGGTGGCGCCCACCAAAAGTCGAGCGGTTCAACCAGGCCGCTCCCCAGGATGAGAAACGCCGCCACCAGCCCGAGATTCGACGGGTTGAACAGATGGTTGCCCCGGAATCGGATGAAGTATTTGGTGAGGATCGAGACACCGGCGACCAATGCGAACCAGTACCAGCCGGTCCAGCTCCAGTATTGACCGCTCTCCATTCCGACGAGGCGGAGGATCAGGGCGACACCACTTCCGGTGAGCATCCCGCTCGCCGGCCAGGCGAGCTTGCCCGAGCTACGCAACGTCATGGCCACGTCGATGAGCCCGGCGGTGCCAATCGCCATGACGATTTGCGGTATGGACACCTCAAAATCGAGCGCCGTGATCCCGATGATGTGGATCGAGATGATGACGGCTGCCGTGTGCAGCCGAGCATCCTTCCTGTTGGGGAGGACCACGGGGATGGATCGGTCTCCGACACGCA